>ERZ1740065.2723-NODE-2723-length-11026-cov-14.945310_pt1 | contig 11026 bp, 7 predicted proteins | sample MGYA00581738_ERZ1740065 | MGnify/ENA primary metagenome ERZ1740065 (study PRJEB43018, sample SAMN04849749) | marine metagenome | isolation source: floating plastic debris | place: Pacific Ocean | collected 2008-09-01 | study: EMG produced TPA metagenomics...
ATGAAAAAAGCGGTTGTTTTACTATCGGGGGGATTAGACTCTTCCACCGCAGCGGCCCAGGCCATTGCCGATGGGTATGACCTGATTGCCCTTTCGTTTCGCTACGGTCAGCGCCACGGACGAGAGCTGGTGGCCGCAAAAGTGATCGCCAGCCAGTTGGGTATTACCCAGCACTTTATTGTGGATGTGAATTTGTCCCAGTGGGGGGGCTCGTCCCTGACGGATGTGCAACAACCCCTACCCCAGGACGGAACAGCGTCAGGGGTGATTCCCTCCACCTATGTGCCAGGGCGCAATACGGTCTTTATTTCCCTGGCGCTGTCGCTGGCCGAAGCCCAGGAAGCTGAGGCGATTTACCTGGGCATCAATGCGGTGGACTATTCCGGCTATCCAGACTGTCGGCCTGAATATTTAGACACGTTTCAGAAGCTAGCCAGTCTGTCGTCCAAAGTGGGGGTGGAAGGAAAGCCCATCGAGCTAAAAGCACCGCTGGTGATGGATTCAAAGGTAGATATTGTCAGGCGAGCAGTAGCGTTAAAGGTGCCGATTCCCCAAACCTGGTCCTGCTATGCCGGTGGGGATACCCCCTGTGGAAAGTGTGATTCATGCCGCATCCGCGACCAGGCATTAATTGAAGCAGGATATCCCCAATGGGCCAGCCACCCGTAGGTTGGTGTTGAGCCAACCACCAAAATCGCCTATTACCGAGCGCCATTAAATCAGCGAAACCCAACATCGCTCGTTAAAGCATCACAGCCCATTAAGCAAAACCAAAGCGATGTCATCCCCTCGGACGTCAAGAAATGGGTCCGCGATCAAACCGACAAAATAACAAAATGTCGGTGTGTTGAGTTTCGCTGGCTCAACCCAACCTACAATGATGAATCCTGCATTATTTTTGCCATGACCGACTCCCCCACCCCACCCATCCACGTTATCGGCGGCGGCCTGGCCGGCACCGAGGCCACCTGGCAAATCGCCCAGGCAGGGGTTCCGGTGGTGCTGCACGAAATGCGACCGGTAAAGCTCAGCCCGGCCCACCATTCGGAGCATGTGGCGGAACTGGTGTGTAGCAACTCCTTTGGGGCAAAGTCAGCGGACCGGGCATCGGGCCTATTACACGAAGAACTGCGACAGCTGGGGTCGGTGGTCATTGGCAAAGCTGACGACCATGCGGTGCCAGCGGGCGGTGCCCTGGCGGTGGACCGAGCCGTCTTTAGCCGGGACCTGACGGAAACCCTGGAAAAGCATCCGCTGATTGAGCTGCGTCGCGATGAGGTGACGTCAATCCCCACCGATAGCACCGTCGTATTGACCACTGGCCCCCTAACCAGCGATGCCCTGGCCACTGACCTGCGTAAGTTTACCGGTCAGGACTACATGAGCTTTTTTGATGCGGCCAGCCCGATTGTGGTGGGGGAGTCCATCAATCGCGATGTGGCCTTTATGGCCTCTCGCTATGACCGGGGGGAAGCGGCCTACCTCAACTGCCCCATGGATAAAGAACAGTATTTAGCCTTTTGGAATGCCCTTTGCGCAGCGGAGCAGGCGGAACTCAAAGACTTTGAGCAGGAAACGGCAAAGTTTTTTGAAGGCTGTCTACCCATTGAAGAAATGGGTCGTCGGGGGGAGGACACCATGCGCTACGGTCCCCTAAAGCCGGTGGGTCTGTTTGATACCCATCGCTATGGGGCCTTTGATGCCCCGGAAAATAAAGGTAAGCGCCCCTATGCGGTGGTGCAGCTGCGCCAGGAAGACAAGGGCGGTCAGCTATGGAACATGGTGGGCTTCCAGACCAACCTGCGCTGGGGTGAACAAAAGCGAGTGTTTCGCATGATTCCCGGTTTGGAGAATGCGGAGTTTGTGCGCATGGGCGTCATGCACCGCAATACCTTTATTAATTCGCCGGAGTTGTTGAGCAGTGCCCTACAGTTTCATCAGCGGGCCAATCTGTTTGCGGCGGGACAGCTGGTGGGGACCGAGGGTTATACAGCCGCCTGTGCCGGGGGCTGGCTGGCGGGGACTAACGCCGCTCGGTCAGTACTGGGGCTACCCCTGGTATCACTGCCGGTGACTACCATGGTGGGTGCCCTGTTTGGGTTTATTAGCTCGGCGGAACCTAAGCATTTCCAGCCAATGCCGCCGAATTTTGGCATTTTTCCAGCCCTGCCTGAGCGAATTCGCAATAAGCGGGAACGGTATGGCAAATATCGCGATCGCAGCTTTTGCGATCTCCACACCTGGGCCGCCGCCAATCAGATCCAACTAAAGCAGCCGGTTCTAGCAACAGCCTAGGCAGGTGAGCACCGTCCCACCACAGGCAGTAGATAACAGCCGTTTTATCCTGCTGTTTTTAGATGGTCTAGGTCTGGGCACCGCTGGCCCCCACAATCCCCTAAGCCATTTGGCAACCATGCCCCATTGCCAGTCTCTCTGGCGTGAGCCGCTGCTAGCAGACATCCATATCCAGCGCCCTAATTTTCTCCTCAAACCCATTGACGCCACCCTAGGCGTTCCCGGTTTGCCCCAGAGTGCCACGGGGCAAACCACCATTTACACAGGGCACAATGCTGCCAAATTTCGCGGTCAGCACCAAACAGGGTTTGCCAATGGCTCCCTACGTCAGCTGATTGAACCCCATGGCCTATTTAAACGCGTACTGGCCCAGGGGGGGACCGCCACCCTGGCCAATCTATACTCCCCCGCCTACTTTGAAGCCATTGCCCAGCGACGGTGGCGCTATTCGGTCTGTACGCTGCTGACGATGACCGCCGGTCTCCCCTTTCGGATGCAGTACGAATATGAACGGGGCGAAGCTCTCTTTTGGGACATTACCGGTGAGATTGCTAGCTCCCGTGGTGTTACGGCTAAACCCATCACCCCTGAGCGCGCAGGCAACTGTCTAGCCACCCTAGGCAACCGCCATAGCGTCACCCTATTTGAGTGCTATCTCAGCGACTACGCCGGCCACGCCCAGGACCATGAGCGGGCCGTAACCGTGCTACAGCGCATCGATCGTTTTCTTGTCGCCGTAATCGATGCCCTGGGGCCAGACACCACACTTATTGTTGTTAGCGACCATGGCAATGTAGAAGACTTATCCACCAAGCGCCATACCCTCAATGCAGTGCCCTTATGGGTGGTTGGCCCCGCTGCCCACCAATTTAGCCCCATACAAGATCTCACAGAAATCACACCGACTATCCTGGCCAGTGGGCTACTTCCTTAGTCATGAGCTCAGCCATAGGATCTTCCGGTTGGTTTGCTCGATACTTGCCAAGCACTGCCAAGAGTTCTGTTGGCTGGATGGGTTTAGACAGACAATGGGCCGCGCCTAGGGCGTAGCTTAAGGCCTCATCGGGCGTCATCGTCTGTACAATGATTGAACTCTTTGAAAGCTTTGGGTTTTCTTTGAGCGTCTTGAGAATATTAGTGCCATCCGCCTTCGATATAATTTCATCCAAAAGAATAATGTCAGGGAGAAGATGTTCTGCCATTTTTAGTCCTTTGCGGCTGTTGTGGGTCAACACAACAAAATAGCCCTGGCTGACAAGTGTCTTCCAAATGAGTTCGCAGGCTTCCACATCGTTGTCAATAACCAAAACACATTCTGTGTAGAGAGCCGTTGATGCCTGAACGCCAGAGGATTTAGCGGGTAATATAGATGGGCTACCGTGGTCTGTCGAAAATGTTGTTGCAGAGGCTTCACTGGCTATTTCATCATAGTCTGAGGTCAGTGGTAAAACGTTAACAATGGCTTTAACCGTTTGTGGAATTCTCAGGGTAAATAGCGTCCCTTTGTCAACTTCACTCTCAACGTTTACGGTTCCACCCATCATTTGAACAAAGTTCTTGGTGATGGTAAGGCCCAGCCCCGTCCCCCCGTACTGTCTAGTTGTGGAAGAATCAGCCTGGGCAAAGGCATTGAAAATCTTCTGCAGCTGCTCTGGCATCATGCCAATGCCCGTATCTTCAATGCGAAAATCTATCCAGCTGTCGCCATCTGCCTCAACGGAAATCACGTCAACGGTAATGGTTCCATTTTGAGTAAACTTGTTAGCATTACTCAACAGATTAAGCAGACTTTGGCGAACTTTGACTTGGTCAGCATGCATCTTGCCAACGTTATCAGAGAACTGAACCTTTAAAGTATTGCTGTTTTTTGCAATCACCGGCTGCATGGTTGAGGCAACGTCCTCTACCAGGGGCATAATCGTAAATGTTTCTAGATACACGTCCATGTGACCAGCTTCTACCTTAGAAAGGTCGAGAACGTCGTTAATAAGCCCCAATAAATGTTTGCCAGCGCCTTTAATTTTTTGCAGTTCGGGAACAAATTCTTCTTGACCCAGATCTTCTGCGTCTTCTTCAAGCATTTCACTGTAGCCAATAATGGCATTGAGCGGCGTCCTTAATTCGTGACTCATATTGGCCAGAAATTCACTTTTTGCCTGACTGGCTTTCTCTGCTTTGCACCGCTCAATCTCTGCTTTTTGACGGGTTTCATCAGCTTTCTTGAGGGCCTCATCAGCTTTCTTGAGGGCCTCATCATTGGCCTCAAGGCTCAAGGCTAACTGAAATTCAGCCTTTTTATTGCTACTAATATCTTGCCAGGAAATGGAGAGTCCATAGGTGTTGGGATTAAGACGAAACTCAAGCCACCGTGATTGAGCGGTAAACTTGGTCTCAAATACGACAACAGACTGTTGATCTAGGGCCTGCTGGTAATAGTCTGTTTTATCTTGCCCCAGTTCTTGAGGAAACACATCCCAGAAAGACTGGCCGATTAATGTGTCCGGTGGCTTACCTAGATCTTTGGCAGCTTGGGAATTAACATGGGTGACCAACCACTGATCGTTTACATTCAGAAAAGCATTGTCAATACTCTCAAACAGAGTGCCCGTCACTTGTTCTATATTTTGAGTCTGTCTGATTAATAAAGTCAGACCGAGGCTGCCGCCAACGATACCGATAAACCAAACAGCGGCAGCTAGCTGAAACAGCTTAGCTCGGGCGCTGGCTGTACGAAATGCGTCTTCATAGAGGGTCGATAACTCTTGAATTTGTTGTAGGGTCGGCAAACTTAAGAGTGATTCAGTCAGCCGATCAACCTGCTGTTTACTTTCTAAAAGGGTTTGAATCTGAACTAGGGCCAGATCGACCTCTCGATTGTCTATGGTGTCGCTGTCAATCAGGGTCTGAAGCTGAACCACCTTAGGCTGAATCTCTAACGCCCAAGACTCATCGGCAGACAGCACATAGAGTAGAATTTCTTCGAAGAGTTTTGTGAGGGTTAACGATACCTCAGGCTCTAGCCTGCTATCTTGCTTGATTTTATCGACCAGATCCGGAAGTTTTAGCAGGGCCTTTTTGATGCGTCGGTCTTGCGCTTTAAACTCCTGGGTAAGGAGCGTTTTTTCCTCTAGAAGCTGGGCCTGGGTCTCTAGGGCGGTTTCTAATGTTTGGACGTTTTGAGTGCCGACAAATTCAGGCACTTCAGTCAGCGTATTGTGAAGTGTTTGGACCTGGGCTAGTTCTTGCTCTAGGGGCTCATAGGACGTTTGCAGCGTCCGTTGAGTATCTAAAATAGATTTGTTGACGGCTAAATCGCTTTGCAGCTGCTGTGAGAGAGCGGTCTGATAGTTTAGATGGCTATCGATATTAACTAAACGCCCTTTAGCTATGAGCCCGATCTCAATGAGTAAAGCGCCCAATGCAGCCGCAATTATGATGGGTTTTTGCTTCATGCTGCATTCCTTTGACAATTAGCGATTAAGGCACATAGAACCCGCAGATCCTGATCAGTAACCGCTTGTTTAAAGCCATGGCCAGATGGGTACTTGATCATTAGCTGCTAAATTATGGCTGAATCATAAGGGTTACGGGAATCTTCGTGAAAGCTAGATTCGAGCAGATCTATGCAATGTGACAGTAACCGCGGTAAACACACATATAAATACAGATAGATAGGACAATAATCTGGAAAAAATAGGGGGATACCCAGACCAGCAGTGGCACCCACTTTATTTTCAGGTCTTTACTTTATCTTCAAATGTCCTAATGGCATGTCCTGTCTAGGTTAAGCAGTATTTAAGCCAGAGCAAATGCTCGGTTGATTGGGGAGCCTAACGTTAAATATGAAGACAAGAAGAATTGTTCTAGAGTTAGGGAACTTTTTTGATCGCACATGGCGACAACTACGGACACACAGCTATTTTTCTGATTCAGCACCCCGACCCCATGGGAGTCTAAAAAAGAAAATTTATGCATCCATAATTATTTTTAATCAGCAGAACCCACCCGGCTGGGAGATTTGTGATTAAAGGTACAATCCAAATCCCTACAGCTGTCAGAGTTGTACACAACGTAAATAGTTAGGTGGTCACAGAGCACTGACGGTCCGTCTGAGTCACAGTTTTCACAAATAATGCAGTGCAACAGGTTAGATGTTGCTTTTCTGCCAGAGCAACAGTTTTGGTATTGCTGAGCCTCGGGATGATTTTATCCGCAAGCTGCTGGCGTATGGCAAGTGACCGGTTTATCCCCTAAATCAGTAACGGCATAGTTTTCTGCTCTGAATTGTAGGTCTTGGGCTTTCTGGGATTTTGATTGCTTTTTGCAAGTAAGCGTTGATGTAAACCCCGAATGATTATAGGGATTGGAGGCAACCATGCAGCGATTGGTTACACGTTTTTTCAGCCGACGTAAGTTTTTTGCATTTAGCAGCGTAGTCACCTGTTCTTGGGCTCTGGCCATTGCCTGTGCGCCAACGGCAACAGATGTTGGCACTGTTGAAGAGACCGCAGAAACAGCTACTGAGGTGGCAGCGGCTCCGGCGGCGGATTTACCCAAGGTGCGGGTCGGTTTTCAGACCGGGGATATTAACAACATCACCATGGTGGCCTACAACGAGGGCTATTTTGAGAAAGTGGGTCTAGATGTTGAAATGAGCCCATACTCATCCGGTGGGGCAATGGTGCCAGCCCTGGCAGCGGGTGAAGTTGACATTACCTGGTTTTTCCCGTTCCCATCTCTAACGGCGTTTGCCACCGGCATTGATATTGAGGTGGTGCTTTTAGACCATGCTCCCCTAACGGCAGAACGATTAATTGCGGGGGAATCGGCAGCCGATGTGCCCAGTCTTAAGGGTAAAAATGTCGGGGTGACCATTGGTACTTCCGGGCACCATTCGTTGTTAGCCGCGCTAGATCAAGCGGGGCTGTCCCAAGACGACATCAACATGGTCAATCTAAAGCCATCTGAAATGGCGGCGGCCTTCTCGGCGAAGAAAATTGACGCGGCTTGGACCTGGGAACCGGCGGCTGGCAAACTCAATGAGCTGGGGGGTAAAGACATTGCCACAGCAAAATCGGTAGGGGCCTATGCGGTAGCTCTATGGGCGGCTCGTACAGAGTTTGCCGAGGAAAATCCTGAGGTGATGACCAAGTTTATGGAAGCCTGGGACATGGCTCAGCAGGATTATCTGGCCGATCTAAAATCTGGTCAGAAATGGGAGGCCGAACGCCTAAACCTCACACCTGAGGAATTTGGGGCCATGGTTGACCGTCAGGGTTCGACGGTGGTGATGATGGAAGATCAGCTAACTGATGAGTGGTTGGGCACCCCCGGACAACCCCAATCCACCAACCTGTATAAGGCCTATGAGGAATATGCCGTATTCCTTGTCGATCAAGGCCGATTGGATAGTGCACCCGAGGACTTGGCTCCGTTGATTAATTCTTCCTACGTGGCGGACTATCTGGAATCAAAGTAATCGCTCTGTTCTGTACATCCATGCTCTAATTCAATGGTTGTCCATATGTCCCAATCTTCTGCCCCAGCATCGGTTAGCTCCCTTGACCAACATGGCCAAGCTGAGACAGCTCAAGAGATTGTTTCTTTAGATGCTGTCTCCTTTGGCTACAGCCGTAAGCGCCTGGTACTTCAAGACCTGAACTTGAGTATCCAGCAAGGAGAGTTTTTAACATTGTTGGGGCCGTCGGGCTGTGGAAAGTCCACCATCCTAAACCTGATTGCGGGGTTTTATAAACCGTTGGCCGGTCTGGTTACCCATGGTGGCGAGGAAGTTAAAGGCCCGTCTGCAAGGCGAGGGGTGGTCTTTCAAAGCAACGCTCTGTTTGATTGGATGACGGTTGAACAGAACATTGGCTTTGGGTTTCGGTTTCAATCACTGTCAAAATATGAGAAACGGCAGCGGGTGGACACCATTATTGGACTGGTGGGGTTACGGGGCAATGAACGTAAGTATCCCTACCAGCTCTCAGGGGGAATGCGACAGCGGGTGGCGGTGGCTCGGTCAATGGTGGTGCAGCCAGAGATTTTGCTGATGGATGAACCCTTTGCGGCAGTGGATGTGCAAACTCGAGAAGGGTTACAGGAAGAGTTGTTAAAGCTGCATGAGCAGGTGGCTGGGGCCATTTTGTTTGTTACCCACAGTATTGAGGAGGCTGTGTTCTTGAGCGATCGCATCGTGATTTTAGATCGTAACCTGGGCGGTATTGCCCATGATATTAAGATTCACCTACCTGACCCCCGTTACACAGCCATGAATCGGGTGTCGGATGCGTTTAATCAGTATCGAACGGACCTGTATTTGAAGATGAAGGCGATTGGTTAAGGGCGAAGAGACGTTGCATGCAACGTCTGTACGTCAGGAAGGTAACGTCTGTATATCAGAAGGAAAATTATTCGATGCAGTTGAAGGTGTCTAAGCAAGATGGGGTGCCTGCTTTTAAGGTGCAAGACCTGCAAACCCAGGCGTTGCGAGAGAAGGCGGTATTGTTTTGTGTTGCGATCGCAATCCCCGCCATCATCCTCATTCTCTGGGAAACCACCACCCGTATGGGCTGGATCGACGAACTCTTTCTCCCCAGTTTGTCCGGCATTGTCACCGAGTTCCTAGCCATGACCCGTAAAGGCTATGCCGGTACCCCTGTCCTGACGCATGTGATCGGCAGTTTACGACGGGTATTCACCGCCTTCGGCATTGGCACCATCGTCGGCCTACTTCTAGGCCTGCTCATGGGTTACTACAAGTACGTTCGGGCTGCCTTTTATGTCGTCACCGAGATCCTGCGACCGATTCCTCCCCTAGCGTTTATCACCCTGTTTATTCTCTGGTTCGGCATTGGTGAAGTCTCCAAGATTTTAATCATCCTCTATGCCGGAGCCCTGATCGTCATGCTCAATACGATGGCGGGGGTACAGTCTTGCCCCAAAGACAAGATTTTAGCCGCCCGCACCCTGGGGGCTAACGATCTAGCCATTTTTCTTTATGTGATATTGCCTGCGGCCCTACCCAGCATCTTTACCGGTATGCGGGTGGCTCTCTCCGTGGACTTTGGTATTTTAGTCGCCGCTGAGCTGTTGGCAGGGGATATCGGCATTGGCTACATCATTCAAGATGCCAGCGTTTTCTTTAATGTAGAAGCGTTGTTTGTCGGCATTTTGATGATTGGCTTTTTTGGCGTGCTGTCGGACTTTTTGCTCAGAGTAATCGCATCAAAAGTGGTGCATTGGCAAGGTTAAATTTCTGCCGTTGCTGATTTAGGGTATGCATCGCCCTGTGAGATATACGATGTGCCGACATTTACCAGATAAATTCATGCCAGGAATCAGCAACGTCAAATTTCTTTTACTACTGGAGTGCATTCAATGTTAGAAACTCTCTCTACCCCAACAGAGCTAACCGACCTACAGCAACAGGTTCTAGCCGGCATCACCCAAGAGAAATGCGTGCAGCTAATCAAAGACCTGGTACCTACCGGACAGCCAGGCTGTGGCAATTCCATTGACCCAGAAGCCCCCATGGCCCATGAAGAAGACATCTCTCGCCAGGTGGGACAACACCTGCAGTCCTTGGGGTTAGACGTGGAGTGGGTAGCCGCTATTGAAGGGCGTCCAAACGTTGTAGGCCGCTGGAACGACGGATTACCCGGACCTTCTCTCATCTTTAACGATCACTTAGATACCTACCCATCCTGTGATCCAAAAGAGTGGCACATGTCGGGCCATAACCCCTACAATGCCACCCTGCGCGGGAAGTATCTATATGGCCGAGGCACGTCCGATACCCGTGGCAATATGACCTGTCAGCTAATTGCCATTGAGATGTTGCGACAGGCCGGGGTAAAAATTAATGGCGAACTAATTTGCGCCTATACCGTAGATGAAGAGCGCCATGGCAAGGCCGGGGCACTGCATTTGCTCAATGACTATGGTCTCACCGCCGACTATGAGATTACCGCCGAGCCCACCTCCTGGACTGAGGGAGATGATTGGGGTATTGGCATCGCCCTGGCCCATTCTGGCCTGTGTTTGGTGGATATCGAAACAACGGGGGTGAGGTCCCACATCTGGCGACCCGACGAGGGGGTAAACCCGGTCTTGCACATGGCTCAGCTGATCGAAGCGCTACGCAACACCACCTTTACCCACGAAGCCCCACAAATCTATGGCCCCACCCAGCCCAGCATTTGCCCGGTGAAGATAGAAGCGGGCCAAATTGGCGAGGGACAGTTTACACCGCCTTCCTGTAAAGCCAGGGTGTGGGTCATTGGTCTAGTGCCTGGGATGACCTATGAGTCGATTGTGCAAGATATGGAGAAGGTGATTGCCCAGCTAAAAAGTGAGGATCCCACCTTTCAGGCGACGATTACTAAGGTAGATGGAGAGACATTTGTGCCTGCATCCATAGAGGTATCGGACGATGCAGAGCATGTTCAGGCATTATCGAGGGCGTATCAGCAGATTTTAGGCAAGGATCCGGTGCTGTACCGGAAGAACGCTTACTGCGATACCTTAAGGTTCTCCCACAGCGGTATTCCGTCCATTACCTTTGGGCCGGGTGAGGATGGTTGGCCCCCAGTGAATGAGTTTATCGATATGGATAAAGTGGTAGCAGCAACAAAGATCTATGCATTGTTTCTGCTTGACTTTTTCAACGTAGAGAAAGGTTAGCCAGCTCTACTACAGTTTTTTAACGTTACCGACTCACCCATGCCCT
>ERZ1740065.2724-NODE-2724-length-11022-cov-13.055530_pt1 | contig 11022 bp, 7 predicted proteins | sample MGYA00581738_ERZ1740065 | MGnify/ENA primary metagenome ERZ1740065 (study PRJEB43018, sample SAMN04849749) | marine metagenome | isolation source: floating plastic debris | place: Pacific Ocean | collected 2008-09-01 | study: EMG produced TPA metagenomics...
CATCTCATCCTCACTATCTCATCTCATCCTCACTATCTCATCTCATCCTCACTATCTCATCTCATCCTCACTATTCCATCTCGTCCTCACTCTCTCGCTGTCCCGCTATGGCAGCAGTATTTTAGTGAGATTACGCCTTGATCCCTGCCGGATTGGCCTCACTCTCTCCCTGTGTTTGCTTAAACCATGGCTATAGTGTGTTGTCGCTACAGGCGATGCGTTTAATGCATGCTCACGTCCGTAATTCGGAAAGGAGAGGGAGAGAGAGAGTAGTGCTCGGTACTGTGGGAACACGGTTGTCTTTCTCCATCTGCTTTGCACATGAGATGTGATTGTGGGGTATGAAAGAGTTACCAGATGTTCCATCAGCTTTGTTTGGCTGCTCTCATTTTTGTCTTACACTGTTTGTGATGCTTTGTACCAGCCTAATGCGTGACTCTCTTCAGTATGTTTGATCGGCGATGCATACCTTTCAGGTTTTTGTGCGTAACGTATTGTTTTTGCACCCATCAGTTCAGAGTTTTGTTGCCGACTGTTATGCCATCATAGCTCTTGGTGTTTGTCGTGTGTAAAGTTATATGCATATACAAATATTTGACTAGCTTTCAGTTGGCTTGCTGGCTCGCTTCCTCTGCTGAACCGAACCCCATCTTTTGTTTTCTGAAGCGCAAGAATTCCATGTGATGTTGAACTGCTCTTCTATTGATGTCGAATCTCTCAAGCAGCCATTATTTGACAAATTTAAAAGGGGAAATACGCGCGTTTGCACATCCCCGTCGAATAAGTGGATTAAAAATGAAATGCGGCCTAAGTCAAGGAGGGTCTAGGGTGGCCACGCGAGCATTGTTTATTTTGTGGGCCACGTGATGAAGCCCTATTGAAATCTGAAAAAATCAATGTGACCAAATGATTCGTTTATGTAATTAGTCTGTCTCACAGTGTGGACGATGCATGTGCAAGATAGCAGCAGTGTAGCATCTTGTGTTGCACACGTATGCAGCGGCTGTCTCTAGCAGTTGGGATAAGCTTGTGTGTTCGGTAGGTGTTGCTGTCGCGTCTGTCAGCCCTGACTGCCTCGCTGGTTGGGAGTATCATAAGGGCGTGCTCTACGGCTCGATCCGCGGACCGCAGGCACTCATGTCACTGATGGCCTACCATCCCAGGTTCGCCAAGTTTGCGCCTCACCCAGCTGCACATGTCGGTAAGTACAACACTTCATACCTCAACTCGCGACAGTCTGTAAATATAAACTCGCTGCACGAGCCATGCACGACAGCGGCAAAACTTTGTGCAGAGCAACTGCAGGTGCTGCAAGCTGTTTTTGACCGCACACAGCCAATCAGCCGGCCAGCAGTGAGTAGATTAATTCACAATTTTTTTCTTGCGGAGGGCACTCTCCTTGATAATTTCATTGTTTGATATCAAGAACGCCAGCTTGATAGTCTCAATAGAGTAATGGTTAGTGTACAGCGCACAGGGCCAGACACCTGCTCGGCATTGTCAAGGATTAGGTGTCCTATTGGCTGCTGGTATTAGATTATGTCTCGTGCCATAAGTGTGCCACTAACCAGCTGTTCCACATTCTTAACGCTTTAATTCTAATAATTCTGCTACTCTAAAGCATTAGGAGCTGGTCAGAGCAGCAAAGAGCTGCGTCGTCTGCTGAGCTTTGCGTTGCCGCTGTTAGTACGGTGGGTACACCGTCACTGCAAACATGGTTCTGTTTTATCCCAATTCAGGTGAGGGCGGTTGTTTGTTTTTATTAGGAAGCCATTGTCGTGTTTGGTCTGAATGAAGAGTTTAAGGGTGTAAGAACTATGCGCTAATTAACCGCCGATGAAATATTCATATACGCTTTTATTCCTGTCGTTTTTTGTATTTTCCTTCCACTTGGCATTGTTATCAATTTTTAACTGGAGCGCTTGAAGCTGACAGAAGTGTTAAATTAAGAAGCATCCGCGCAGCTCTTTGTTAGGCCTGCTATTGACGTAATTGCTAATTGCGCACGCGTATTCCCGTACACAACTGAAGCATCAGCATAAGTGGACGGGACTCAGTACGGCAGCTCACCGACATTAAGCGATACAGCATACTGGCTTACCGAAGCGCTTCGTAAATCCGATTGATCTTGGCAACAATGTCCGCTGCTGCTAGCCTCTCCTGATGCCAGGAGGCCGAGCCGAACCAGGTACCAGCCTATTCTGTTTCTGATTACAGCATTTGGTCTTGCAGGCGCAATGACAATGGAAAACATGGGAGAGATTGCCGGAGAGCAGGATCATATCTCGTCGCCCACCTCGGCGGATCCGCTGATGACGGCACACGATCTGTCGCCTCTGGCCAGTCGCCAACAGGCCACCGTGACGGTGGCAAGCGTCTTGGATTCACACGAGATCCGATCTCACTTACCAGACGCCACGTACCAGACTCTAAACGGGAGAGCGAGCCCGACGATAGGCCCGTATCCAACGCAGTACAACACACTGACTACGCTGCAGCCTCTTCCTCCCATATCAACCGTCTCAGACAAGTTCGGTAACCCTCAACACCCCAATATAAGCGCCGGCTTCTCACTTATGCAGAACAACAACTTCCCTATAGAGGCAAATAACTATCGGTACAACGAAAAAATTGGTTTTGGAAACTCGAGTCCGATGCATTATGGCGGGATGATGATGAACAGCTATAACCAGGCGGCACTTGGTTATCCCAACTACAATAACGGACTGGCCTCGCCAAAACACGACCCGAAACTGATGTCACCGACGTCGCCGTACGGAGAGTATCCGGTAAGGATGGCGAGGAGCCTGCAGTCGCCAACTCCGATGTTATCCGGCAACATGAACAGCATCCACATTACTCAGAGCCCCATACAGCAGGTCCATATGCAAACCAGGAGTGGCGAGCGCCACTTAGAGGCCGTCAAGAGTGAGCCGATGGAAGAGATCAACACGAAAGAGTTGGCGCAGAAGATCAGCAGCGAACTGAAAAGGTACAGCATTCCACAAGCGGTGTTTGCGCAGCGCGTGCTCTGTCGCAGCCAAGGCACTCTCAGCGACTTGCTCAGAAATCCAAAGCCGTGGAGCAAGCTAAAATCTGGCCGTGAGACGTTCAGGAGGATGTGGAAATGGCTCCAGGAACCAGAGTATCAGCGCATGGCCGCCCTGCGTATTGCTGGTAAGTACGGCTCAGGTTCTGTAACTTACAGTAACGGAAATTCGGTTTAGTGGTACGTAGCACATGTTTCACGTGTGTACTATTGCTAGTAAAGCCACATCAATAACACCGTTGAAGAAACTCAGTGAAATATCTGAATTTGGATCAATGTGGATCAATGGTTGGTGTTGGGGGAGTAGGAGATATGGATTTTACTGTCATAATATTATCAGTTCCTCAAATACCATAGCCTGTTGCTTCACCGACTGGATGAGTCACAGGTTGCCGAGTATTGGGGCAGCGTTTCCGCTGTCGCGATGGGCCTAGAGAATTAGGAATAGGCCGTGACAGCAGGACGGCTGGCAGCTCCTAGTAGGCAGCCCATCGGATCTGTCAGTTTGTTTTAGTTGATGACATTTGCGCTAGTCGGTCCGTTCATTACAGCTGGACAGATGCTCACTAGAACACATTAAAAATTCACCACTTGGGAAACGGACAGGCGCATACAATTCGCCTGCAGATAGACAATGCATCGCTCAAGTGGCCGCTCACAACATCATGATAATGATTGCCTTTGGTTTTCAGTCACCCGCTCAAAATTTTTGCTCAGTGATTTGGGGCTGTCAGTGAATAGGTGTATATATTTCTATTTTAAAATATTTGTTTGTACAAGGAGTGCAGAGAATAATGTGAGCGGTAGGGTTATTATATCCCGAGTAATGGACTGGGAGGTAATGGAGGCGAGTCCCAATGACCGGCATTCCTAGTACTAATCTGCCGAGATTTGCGAAGACGCTGACTGGGCGAGCGGAGAGCAATTTAAGGTTGATTGTTGATCAAGTGTTGCTAATCAGTAAGATTGGAATTAAGGTGTTCTGCGTTTCAATCACGGACTGTGCCTCCCGTAAGCTGGTTATTGGGTTCCCACTGCAACTCCTGAATCACTCAGTCACCACCACTGCTCTCCCATACAGTCCTCTAGATTTCGTTACTGCCAGATAATTGTCATCGGGCAGCAGCTTATTTGTCATTTGGTTATACGAGTGTAGCTAGCTGCGTGAGCGGAGGATACAGGTTTTCATGTAAGCTGCGCGTTTCCTAAAACGAAGGATGATTGCAATTCCCTCTTGGCCAAGTTTGAATGACACAAGATTACACCAGCGGCGGCAGCACGCTGCCAGCGTGACCTCATGCATCTGCTAGTGTTTCACATAGAATTGATCATGAGTGAATAACAATTCCACACACAATACCGATGAAACTGAGCCGGCCCATCATCGTTTGGCGGATGGCAGCTTTGAACTCTATTTGTAAAGCTTGTCTCACAGAGTTTAGGCGAGGCTTTTAAAAGCCATTTAAAACTACTTGATATCCTTGTGGTATAATTTCCTTAAACATACATCGGTCTCAAGCCATTTTGTTTGTAAAATGACGTTTGAGTAAATTGAGGCATGTGCCGCGTGTATCCCTCCGTCCCTATTGGACGGATAGCCAGCATACTTGAGATAGCCATGTAAAGCAGGTTTTCACACCAGAGGAAGTGTGTCTGGCTGCAAATTATAGCTGTATGCCCTCAACTAGGAAACCTTATCTCCACTCATTCAGCTCGAGCTGACTGTAAGCCCTCACGAGTAGCGCTGTGTTTGTGACATGAAGCTGCTTGTGGCTGCCAGTGCTTTACTCGGTCACAGGCGGCCATGTTGCTACTGGCTGTTGACACTGTGGGGGACAGACATTGTTGAGAATGAGCTGAGAGGCTGTTACTACTATTATGTGCGCGTTACTAACTGTCCTCACAGACTGTACTAGTACAGCCTGTACATAAGGCAGATGCCTCTCTCGCTCTTTCTCTCTCTCTCTCCTGGGACGTGTTTGGTATTATCCGCTTTGTTCAACCAAACACAATCACTCTTAGCATTGCATCTTTCATTTTACGTTAGTGGCGATGAGGAGAGACATTCCTCGTGGACTTTGAGTTGACCACAATTACCTCCACTCCGTGTTTTTGATCTCAGACAGGAGTATTTCTCACTTTAACTCAATAACGTTCTGTCATGCTGTCGGCATTAAGTCAGCGATGAACGCCTAGTTGATTCACGCATGCAGACTGCGCCATGGCAATGAACTGATGTGTTCAGGAGCTGTGAGTGCATTGTTTGCTGTCATGGTGGTCTGAAAGCTTCAGCTCTTTATGTTATGCCTAATGGGATCAACAGCAACGGCACTATAATATCCGTTTATGTGACTGTGCTCAAAATTTCATTTTGAGCTGAAAAGACATCTAATTACAAACGCAGCAGATGGTTTGAGTCCAGTATCTCACCTATCTAAATGAAGTAGTACTGAAAGTATACTGCTCTCTCACTCTACTATCTAAACTAGTCTGCTATTAAAATTTCTCTGATTCACTCGACTACATGCACACGCTGCTAGAGAGCAATTATCGTGCTGTGAGACAGACAAATGGAGAGATGCTGACTAGCGCACCGTTATACAATGTCTCCGTCAACATTCATCTGTGCTAATAATACTCATGACTCTTACTGAGCTCACTTGTCGATGACCTTCACCTCTCAGACTCTGCTTAAGTTTTCACATTTCCAAGCTTGTATTTCGGTTTTCTGTTGTGTAGTTTGCCTCCTACACGTTGTGTAGTAGTATATTGATCGTGTGCATATTTTCACTGGTCCATCGGCCTGGTCACTGTTTGAGGCTGGCGTTGAAGAATCCATAAAATCTATATACGACTGTCTCACAGCCTTGCAGCAGCGCAGCAAAATCCATTCATAAATTCTGATTTTTATTGGAAACCTGCTGGGTGAGTGCTGGTTTTAAATCAGACATGGGGATACCCTATTGATGTTTTCTAGGGAACTACCTTTGTACTATTACCGACTGCCAGGGCTGTCGTCAATACTCTTCAAACGCAGGCGAAACTTCCACAAACGCTGATTGATGTGGGAAGCGACTTTACTCCTTTCGGCTCCTAGCGGGCAGAAGGCTAAGTCACGTCTCATAAAGATGGAATAACATTTTATAAATTAGCACACAGCCTAGTGCGCTCTAATTTATTTACGGTGGCACTACATTAGATTACCAAGCGCGTTTCTGAGTTAGGCAGACGAGAACTGCCTGTGCTGGAAGGCACTGGCTGGGCTAGCCGTCATGAAACACCGAACCGAAATATTACGAGACCGCGAACACCACCTCGCTTTCTCTGGCCTTCATGCTCTATCGCATTGCTTCACCACTAATGGCTAGCTCCGTCAAATAAAACACTCTACAAAATGCAAATATTGCCACGCGACCTAATGCAAACAGGGCAGGCACATAAGCCTCGCAGATAAGTTGACATAGTATTAATATGGAGGAGGTCTCTTGCGAACACATGCAAGCGTTATGTGTGCCGTTGCACTTAAGTAAAACTGCTTGTCAGCAAATACGAAAGCATCGGGTATTATGCTCAGCCGAATGTGGCCGTTCGCAAGCGACAGCAGCCCTCATAGATGCCGAACAATAAAAAGCGTAAAAAAGATGACCTGTTTGAATCGGGCGTAGGCATGTGAAATGATAATATTTGACCAAACCATAGAGCTGTTTCTTACGGAGACCTTTGTTCTCTGGTGAATGTTCATCTTGTATAACTGTCATCGCGAGGACAATGAGACGGGCAGCATGAGCTTGTCATTCATTGTCTGTGGCAGGCTCCCCTTTCTCAGTGATTTTCCACTTGAGCCCTTTGAGTGTAATTGTGTTTCCAAATATGATAATGAAATGTAAAGAGGTTGTTGGTGCTGTGAATTATTGATATCTATTGATGAATTCTCTAGCACTTCAACCCTTACACAGGTGCATTTGTATCTTTTTACCAGATGAGTCTGTTTCAATGCTCCACTAGGTCTGAATGCTCGAGAGTAACAATGAGCGAATCCATGCGTACTGCCTATTGTTCGCCGCTTGCCACTCGGCCATTTTTCAAAAATTGCTGATTTGTGCTTTTCTGATTAACAGGTACACAGATGATGCACATACAGGAAACCAAGATGAAGCCTGGTAAGTCTAACACTGTCAGCTGTTACTTACACTGCCATCCGTCACAAGTGGCGGCTATGAAATGAGATGTACTCACGGTGGCAGATGGCCACTGGTTAAACACTCTGGGTGAATAATTGCATTCATGAATGAGCTGTCTGAATCATTGCTAATATCCAAGGCAGAAACTTAATATTCGGCGCAAAAGTGACCTTTTATTGTCTGTCATTGTGTGGCAGCAAGTTGTATAGAGGCGAGTGGCGTGAGGAGTGTCACACAATAAACACCTGATGTGGTGCGCTCACATGAGTGAGAAAGTCTCAACTGTCTGCTGGTAATGTAATAGGCACCAGATGCAGCTGTATAATTAACAGTCTGCTCCTCCCACTCCACTAGTATCTTCTTATGGAATTAGAACTAAGAAAATTTGACGCTATAGAGGCTACAGTACTACACTGTGCGCTGTTATTACACCGCGGCACAGCACCGATGGTCATCAGCGTGCAGAGCTGTGCTATTAGATGTATAGGTCATTGGCTGACCTATACCATAAAAGAGTGAAAACCAACTGTTTGATTGCAAATAAACTGTCCGTATGACGTGCACATACGCCAGTCGCAGTGAATGTTAATGGAGATTGAGTTTTAACCGGAATTGCTTTTCTTTGCTCAGGAGGAAAGAGGAAGATAGAGAATGACTTGCTGTCTCATTCCAGTGACGAGACGCGACAAGGACCAAAGAAGCCGCGTCTCGTCTTCACAGACATTCAGAGGCGAACCCTTCACGCCATCTTTAAAGAAACGAAAAGGCCTTCAAAAGAGATGCAACAGACAATAGCCCAACAACTTGGTCTGGAGGTAAGATATTCGACTTGTAAAACCTGCAGTCTTAGCAGAAAGTGTTATCATACCGTGACGGAATGTAGGTGGTGATCCTGGTTGCGCCTCGTTACTGTGGGAATCGTTGAAATCTGTTCAATCTCCACAGTATTTTGATTTTCGGTGCAGAGCATTGCTGATGCAGAAGTTTACCGACATGTTTCCTGTTTTCAGGTGACTACAGTTGCCAATTTCTTTATGAATGCACGAAGACGTTCTGTCGACAAATGGAAGGATGAGATGGATCGCGACTCGAGTGGAGGCTCCACCACATCAAACAAGAACTAGCTGGCTCGTGCCAACTGTCATTTATTAGCGGGTTTAGTTGACAGAGGCAAGAGCTAATTGGAGGACACAGTAATCCAGTACTTCAAACGACGGCTTCTATTAGCTGCCTCACCACTGACACGCAACACCCAAAATTAACATTTCATTCGACATGCAAGAACAAAGTCATATCCAGGACAGAGGGAACGTTTGATATACCGAAAGAGGCCATGCTCGTGTATATTTGCTTACGATACAAATAGAGAGAATATTGTGATTATTTAGGACTGCCAAAGTATTCTAATTTGACTATTTATGAAAGTACTTCTATCCTACTGCTGTTGATCAGAAATCAAGGCGGAATGGTTTAATCATATTTTAACACATTCCATGTGTTTATTTATTTTGTTACAATCATGAAATTTTTCAACTAATGTTCCTTTTGTTTCTAGTATTTTGTGTTCAGTACTTATTTAGTTGTATTTAGCTGGGAAGTCCGAAGTGCAATCTCTTCAGTTTCACTTTTGTTGTTTTTACGTTGTATATTTTTCATCTTTTTTTACATGATTTCTTGTCAAAGCCACACCACCATATGTTCCCATCACAAAGATGATTTCAGACATGTTGTCACGATCAGTGAAGCCATCCATAGTTGTACACATGTAAGCCTATTTATTTTTTGTTTACATTCCACCATAATCAATCGCTAGTCACACACTATCTCATTTTCACTCTGCTTCTCTACAAGCCAGTGTGGAGCCAGAGCTGATGCCCGATTTATTTGTTGTAGCTTCAATTATTTTTGTTATTTGCCAAAGTCTCTTTTTATGTTGTTTTGCAATGCCATTTTAATATTGCACAGTATTTATTGTCGTGTATTTTCATAGTATTTATTTCTGAGTAAATAACTTGCTGTGATGCTATTGCAAGCACACTCTTCTTGCATTCGATTTCCTCCATACAACGGATTCACCAATTACTTCGATGTATAGCTCTCTCATCCGATTGTCCTAGATGGTGGCTCCAGCCATAGAAATAAAGACAAACTAAACCGAACACCCATCTACTACTACTACTACCCAGCACGCAGTTTTAACAAGTGTGAGGTGATGACGCACTGTAATATCCAACGGCTGCCACGGCAGCGTGACAGCTAGGTATGCCAGTCAGGACAAACAATTACAAACAAAAATCAATACCGCTAGCACACAAAGCCTCTCATCCACACGTCGCAAGGCCTAACTGGCACACGACCACGCCGGCCACGGCGACGATTCTATGTCATTCTCTATGCCAGTCAGCTGGCCGGGTTTGCTGAGAGGAATAACACAGAACCCAATGCTCTAGTAAAGCTATATGTTTATTTACTATGAAATCTAACAGAAAAATATCTATTATCTCCTGACTTTTGCTACTAAATAGGGTTTGAAACTTCTCTCTACAAAAATAACACTGCAGATAATAGGTATGAGTATATGCGACAAGCAGCTGTTCAGCCAGCTGCTGTGACTAGCTTTGTTCTGAGATTCTTAGTTCTGGGCTTGTTCCATCAACTTGGCCTTCTCCAGTCGAAGTGACTGGACCTCCCCGTAAACTTGCGCCAGCAAACTCTCCAGCTGCTCCAAACGCAGCTCCTTGGCCCTGCTGTCACCACTGCCAATGGTATCGCCGACAACAGGCTCTGCTGGAAAGCGGGCTACGCCATGAGAGATCAGTAACTACTGAGGCTAAGGTAGCTCATTGAGTATCACGGATATGCATTTGTTCACTCATGAGGGGGTGTTATTGTGACTCGCTGCGATCCAGTTTTAGCTTGCTTCAATCGGCCAGATCATATTCCTTCCCGCGTATGCAACATGTGTCCGAGTGAAGGCTGGTGACCTTGCTTAGTATGCATTAATTGATAATGTAGTGTGTCTCACTCCTAATGGTCCGCAGAATACAATTAATTCAATTGCATTTATATGGTGCGGCGCGAGGTCAATGAACTAGTGCGGTACGGGTGGGTGGGTTGGGGGTAGTTGGGGGATGGGATCCATGGCCGCGCACTAATTAAGGGACAGTGTACCTGGTAGAAGGGCTGTGACTTCGGCCTTCAAGCTGACAGAATTGACGATGAGATCGCAGAGTAACATGTCGTCACGCTCGCTCGCGACCTTCACGACACAACGCTGATTCTTGTACTGCTTCAAGCAGTTGGTAACATGGTCACTCAATGGTCCATTGACACCTACAATGTACAGAGAGCCATTATAGCTGGGCCCACATGATACTTGGGGAGCAGCCAGCCCCAGGCCACAGCCGTAATAGTCATTGTGGCCAATAAGGCTCATCCGCCTATCAACCTGCCTAATCACAGACAATCTAACACCATCTGTCACAGGATTTCACGCCGGTAACTAGGAGAATTGGGTCTCACGCGACGGTAGATTATACTACCGTATCACCGCAGCACCATGTGTCAGTGCTGTCTTCAGATCGACACAGGTCCACTGAAAAATGTTTTCCATTTTCATGTACCAACATTATGGAATTTCTCTGCAGTTTTTCAGTTGTGCGCCCCATCTTGGGGGGGGGGGGGAAGAAAAAAGAGAAAAAAAAGAAAAAAAAACAAATAAATAAAAAAAAATAAAAAATAAAGAAGTAAAAGAAAACAGAAAAAAAACGAAACCAAATGATGAAAAAGAAG
>ERZ1740065.2725-NODE-2725-length-11021-cov-11.637790_pt1 | contig 11021 bp, 7 predicted proteins | sample MGYA00581738_ERZ1740065 | MGnify/ENA primary metagenome ERZ1740065 (study PRJEB43018, sample SAMN04849749) | marine metagenome | isolation source: floating plastic debris | place: Pacific Ocean | collected 2008-09-01 | study: EMG produced TPA metagenomics...
GGGGTTCTGGGTTATGGGTGGGGGGAGGGGGGTAGGGTTTCAGAGCTATCAATTCTCAAAGTTCATTAAAACTTAATCGCTAGTATTTCTGATCCTACAACTCGTCGTGTACATGTATGTCGTCTATGCATGTACAATATCTCAGAGTGGAAGTGGTTTCTGCAGCAGAGCAGCTGCAGATATCACTGCTAACATTATAAACGATGAAATGCAATGAAACTCGGAAAAAAATGAACTTAGAGCTGCACTATGCAAGTACTTTGTTAGTAGTAAAGAGAGAAGACAACTCTTAATTGGGAAATATGTCAAGATATGCCTTATCAACGAGTTGATATACACTGAAATCAAATCCCAGTCACGGAGTGGCTGACCTATGACCTGCTGCAGTTCCTTTTTTATGTCATTGGATAATTTTCCTTTCACTTTAGCGAATCCAGCAATGCTATTTCTGTGTTTCACTGAGTGTATTCCATACCTTTTCAGTGCTGCCATCATAGAACTCATCAGCTTGAATGTTGAGTCTGATCCGATTTTGGTAGCATGATGGGAGATAGTTGTACAGCTTGATCATAAAAGAAGCCAACAACTCTTCAGGTATCTGCTCTTCAGTCTTGTAACCTAAAAGTTCAAGGGATTTGCAAGAGGAAGTGTAGATGGCATAATTTCATCAAATCATAATTACTGTAAACGTGGTATCGATTGTGGCCTAAAGTATAACGGTTCTAAGTGAGGGCAAATTATACCGGTTGTAACAATAATGGATTGGGATGAGTGACAGATAGGCTCCATATAACTAAAACATTTGATAACATTGCTGAGCAACTCATTATAAATGCTATAAATAGAACCTCGTTACAATTACCATGGTTACAGTACTGTAAAACCAATTTGATAGCAACATAAATGTTAGCCTTTTGGTAGTTGTTCGCTCTTCTAATATTGCTCAAAATAAGAAGTATTGAAGAAGTCTTAAGAAGTCTTGAGAAGTCTTAAGAATTCTTGAAGAACTCTCAAGAATTATTCAAGACTTCTTAAGAATTCTTAAAAAGTTCTTTAAGAATTCCTCACAAATTGTTGAACAATTCTTCAAGAACTTTCTGGGCAGGGAAATAGATCATTACCGCATTTTATTCTGACTAATCGAGAAATAATAATGATAGCGATCTATTGACAGTAATAATTAAAATGGGAGGACAACTCCTATATAGGGTATAGTGAGCCTAACTTACATAGTTTAATCTATAGATGACAAGTCTTAGGACCAGAAATACTGGAGATTCAGTTTTTCTGAACTTTGAGAAGCCGTAGCACCAAACCTCTACCCCCTACAGCTGACCCCTGACCCCTGACCCCTACTCCCTACAGCCAATATCTTGCCATGTTTGAGCTCAGCTGATGGAGATCTAACCAAGAAGCCACAGGAAAACATTAGGAAACTGATAATTAGCAATCTTAGCTACAAGAGATTACAAAATATGACAGGAGGCTCCCGGGTAGATATGGGAGACTTGTCATGGATGACCTAATATAATGATGGCAATAGCTATCATTACTATGGTAACACCATCACCATCAAGTCCAGTTCTGCAGCGCATCAACGACTTATACCGTTGTTCTGTATTTCGCCAAACATAATGAGACAAAAGTAAATTCATTTATAAGCAGCTAAAGTTTACCGTATAGTGGACTAAGGACCAGAGATAGTATGACAGTGAGTAGGAAGGCTATAGGTCCCACCCAAATGTGCGAGACATCGTAGAAACTATCGATGCCAGACCTGCAACAACATGATTGTCAAATTAAAGTCAAAATTGAAGTTCTAGGCATGGAAAAATGCATATAGATATGCTCATGTGCACAAGTAAAATAATTGGACTCGCTTACCGATAGTGGCTCTGAGGGTCATAGGCTGACCAGTCATAAACTGGTACTGACAGATTGCCTAGTTCAAACGGATCTGTGACGTTACATCCCTCTATGCTCACAGGGTATCTCTCTACATAGGGCCTGTGAATCATACCTCCAAATGCCAGCCATAGCGCGAAAGCTGTAATAGAAAGCACTGTGTATGCAAGCATTCCAAAGGTATAAAATCAGACAGGTTAAGTACATGTGTACCGAGGGCTATGATTACAGCCGTGATAGTTCCTCTCCTATTGGCTATTGGCGCCATGATTCCCAGAGTAAAGACGCCCAACTCCACGCCAGCAGTGGGACCCGTAATCGTAATGAGCATCTGCAGAAAGATGATGAGCAATTACCTATCTTCCCGCCATGAAAATGCTTGAATAATTATTCAAGAATTACTGAAGAGGTCTTCAAGAAGTCTTGAAGAAGTTTTAAGAATTATTCAACGCTTCTCATCTTGTGCGACTTAAGGGCAGGAAAATAGATGACTACCAAATGATAAATTAGTGATCGAGGCCCAGTCGATAATGCAGTAGTCAAGATTTTGGGATACCTTACCGCAAAAATCCCGCTGCCGAGGTACCGGGTGGCCACCACCAGAAGGAGGCTGATGACGCCCACACAGATGCATATGGCCTTCGAAACTTTGGTAGCGGCAGAGTCTGAGATTTCCGGCTTGCATCTCTTTACCACGTCTTGCAGAAGTATAGCGGATATTGCGCTCATTAATGAACTGATGGTACTACAAACAGAATGATCAATATGGCTGAATTCCTCTCCCCACACGGTAGTAAAGGAGATAAATTGATAGATTTATGGAGGAATTTTTTGTATTAACAGATCAATTTCACTATCCATCAGATTTTATACTATGGAATGATCGGTCAAAGACTACTCCGAAAATAGCCGATAAAAGAAGCATTCGGTAGAAGTACTCCTGGTTTGGTCAAGAGTCCTTGAGAAGTACCTGAGAAGACCCTAAAGAAGCCCTCATGGAATCCTTCTGGGATTTCTCAAGGACCTCTGACCTAACCAAGAATACTTCTACTAAATGCTTCTTTTATCGGCTATTTTCAGAGTTGTCCTCTCCTTTTCTTTAAGGGAATTATCTCAAGACCAATTTTACAGTAATACCCACTTTGGGCTTTTTCTCACCTTAACGACGCACTGAATACAGAAGACAAGATGAGACCAGATACACCGGGTAAGTGACCAAACATCTGTATGATGAACAGGGGATATATCTACAAAGGTAAGTGTGATGTACATTGTGAGTAGAGCAGTGTCAAAGCTGTATAAGTGCCATGCATATATGGTAACTTTGTGGATGTGTTGGTTTGTTTTCAGGGAAATAGAATTTGGTTCGGTAGAAGGCAGAAACCTCAATTTTGTGGTGACATGGTTTTGACACTAAGAAATCAGGATGGAGTGGCAACTACCGGACACTCTTGATCGTCTTCGATTCTAGCGTATTGCTTTCAGCCATTTTGGCCTTGATTTAGAAATCAGCTCAGCTACGTTCATTCAAGCGGAAAGAATAGAAAGTTTGTCATGTTTTACTCTCCTATCAGCAGACACAAAACACAAGCATAAGCCCATAAGTGATGATGTTATACAGGTGCTATGCAGGTGCTATGCAGGTGCTATGCAGGTGCTATGCAGATGCTATGCAGGTGCTATGCAGGTCGTATAACAGTACTAAAGCTACCAAAATCATACTAAATGCGGAATTAAGGAGGTGTACCACCTGCGTAGCACCGGCATAATACCAGCGCGTGACACCAGCGCGTGACACCAGAGCGTGACACCAGAGCGTGACACCAGAGCGTGACACCAGAGCGTGACACTGGCGTGTCTGCCGATAGTAAAGTAAATCATGACAATTTTTTTATCCTTTCTCCTTCAATATTTTGCAATTGGATGAAAACTGCATCGAAAGACCACTGAGTGGTTGAGACTGTACTTGCGCACTGATAGATAATTGGACCATGCTGTGAGTTACATCAGTGACAGAGAATTCTGAGTTAACGCTTCTCTGATTGAAGCATTTAAACCTGAACTGACCTGATCAAAGGTTATTAGCTCTCCCGTGGCCACCGGGTCGCAGAGCTTGAAGTAGGAATAGATGATGAGACCAACCAATATGGCCGTCAGATAGAAGCAGAGCAGACCAAAGCCTGCAATGATGTAGGCTCTACAATACGTATGTGAAATGTTCCAGAATCAAAAACTTGAATCTCTAAAGGCTGGGATACATTTTCAGGCAATATTCATGGATACGTGAACATTGCAGTCCTAATTTTTACAGCAACAATTCAGAAAAATGCTATTTTATTGGCTACCGATCTTATATAAAACTCAATAATGCTCGCTTTTATATCAACTGTTATTAGCATCCATTAGCCTACAAGAATTTATGCATCAGATGAAAATGAGTTTAGTTTGGCTCAGCCCTAAGATGTATCTAAGAATAAAAAAATGAGCTCATGTTAAACAATACAATATCTACTTACAAATAAAGATGTTTGGTTGATCTTAAAGCAAACGATCTTTGAGCTGAAGTCTGGCTGATGCAGAAACCGTGACCTAGAACTGTTGCCCCGCTGACCACCTGATTCCAGAAAGTGAGGCGAACTCTAGGGTCCACTTGAAATATCTTCTCTGCGCTGCAGTTTGATGGGAAACATGATGTGAAGGAAAAAGCGGGTGAAAGTGATTTCCAACTCTGTCAAAAGCCCAAGAAAAGCTCTTAAAAGATCCCAGAATTGTCCCCACAATGTCTTGGAAATCTCCTGGAAAATTATTGGAAATTAGGAGCAATAGGGTGAACCCTTGCAGATGAAAAATTGATTGCTATAACAGGAGTTGTTTACTGTAAAAGTGGAAAATTTAGCATGGAAAAATATTTAGTGAGTAGAGAAATTTGAACGAAATTGCTAACGATAAATACAACTAAGTTTCCATCGGAGTTGTCACATCATGACAACTATTCGGAGTTGTCATCTCATAGTTGATAGAAACATTGCCGATGATCATCGGCATGTTTGTGACTTCATAGATACAGATTTTTCTCGTTGGGAGGTATTTCTACTCTAGTTTTGGAATGGGCTCAATCCACAAACACTAATTTTTTTTCTCACTATTACGCTTATTTGGGGGAAACGTTAAATATTTATACCGCTAATAATTCCACGTTTACAGTAACACCACGAGAAGCATCCCAGCAATGTTTTTACAGACTTTTTAAGACTATCCTCCTTTCACAGCTGTATTCAACGATGTTCATACTCTCACACATTTATGGCATGAGTCATGCTAAGCCATAGTTCTAAGACTCACTCAAAAGCATCGAGTCTTCCACTGACTCTGGCATCTTCTAGTATATTGGCGAGTCCTCCCTGGTAGACGATACCGGTAATGGCTGCCGTAGCGAAGCCACCGACCATAATCACCATCTGGAGAGTGTCGGCCCACAGCACTGCTTTCAAACCTCCCTGCACAAATGAGCATCGTTTATCTCTGTTTGACTTTGCACTCATGCTTCAGAGGTCTCCAGTTATCTATGACAGTCTGATTCTATCATAGCTCTCATTGCGGCACACAATACTTATTGAATACCTGAAAGTATAGAGGCCTGAACACATGAGCAACCACACCTGTCAACTCTCCCGCATTTCCCCAGGTGTTTCCTCTATTTCAGCTGTCATAGTTTAGGGTATAAATTGTAATTATTGGTTTTCTAATGCTCTCCTGTGGCTCATTAGATAGATCTTGCTGAGTTGAGCTCAAATATGCCAACATCTTAGCTATGAGGGGTAGGAGTTTTCATCTATGGCTTTTCTAAGCTCAGAAAAACTGAATCTCTAATATTTTCAGCCTCGCAGGTTGACAGGTATGGAAGCCACATTACCCCCATCCCCATTGCAGTGATCAGCAACAGTATAAATAAATGCAAGCAAAAATTAGAGTCATCGTCGCATTGACTACACAAAGGATTCTGGAACAAAACTGATCAGCCAATGGGGCGCTGCGATCCTTTCTTATGACCAATAAGATATGAGCATTGAGCGAATTCACACTGTACGCAGGAAGTGAACAAATCTAGCCCCTCTGCCCAGCTACACATCAGATTCGACTCTCCGCGGGGCCAAATGGCAAGAATCCGTACTCATGTATTTGGGCCGTTATTATTGAACATAAGGTTCCCAGAGGCTGGCTGAATGCACATCAACATAAAACAATAATAACAGTTGTTATAGCAACAATGATAACAATAGTAAAGCTATACATTACCAGGCATGTGTATAGTACAGCAACAGCAGTTATCATGACTATCGATGCCCAGAGATTCAGCTTCGTAACTGGAAAATACAAGGAAGAGATGAATGTCAGACTGGCTAGATGACTGATCAGTAGAGACTGGAACCAATGTTTTCTAGTACTGCACAAGTTCGATATGATTGGTTGATTTACCTGTGGAAAGAGCCAATGACGGACCGTATATTACCACTGCTGTGATCATCAACTACAAATCAAACAACATGAGTATGGTGATGGACAATGGTCTTCAGCTTTCTCAACCTTAATTGTGTTTGTAGCAAAGGCAGGAAGTGATTGTATCATAGTAGCGATGTTTAGCAAAGACACATTGTATCTAAGCCTAGGCCAAATTACTTCCGTGACGTCAAATCGTCCGATGTTTGGCTGCTCAGAAAACGATAATGGATTTTTTTACCACTGAATTTTCGTCTTTATAGAGCGTGTAAATAGCTGAAACGTCACATAAACATGCAAAACATACTACTTGTGAAACAAATGGAGGAGTCAAGAGTTGATTTTATTTCACTTCTGATGTGCCGTATGAGCACACGTGAAAACAGCTCTTCTCACGTAGATTTTTGCTGTAGGTTACATCATCTTGTGATCACATGATCAAATCACCTTCGCGTACGGATTGCTAAACCTCCCCATTAAAATACTGACAGCAATGAAAACTTGTCACTCGATAATATCCTGTAAAATCAGTTTCGGCAATGGCGGAAATGTTCGCTTTTTCTTCCAACTCATCAAGAAATACAATGATAGCGATCTAACGATAGCGATCCCACAAATGAGAAAGCAACTCCTCTACAAGTTATACTGAGTTCAATTTCGGTCATTTTCTACTCTCCTATCAGCATGCTCATCAGGCGTGGAAAAGCCTATGTTAACTGCATATTAAAACCAGCTTAACTGCAAACAGTAGCAACACCAGAGTGTGTATCACTGGGGCATAAAACCAGCGCGTAACAACGATGCGCGTGCCGATAGGAGTGTAAAAATTGTCCAAAATGGCTTCTACAGTGTCAGATTGGTTTCTACAACACTGGAGATCTGTTTTTTTGATCTTTGGGTTAAGACCTGCCATAGTTGAGATATTCTGCCATCATATATCTATGATTATGTCACTGGAGTTGATCTCTAGTCAAACCCCAACTAATAAACCACAGACTGAGCATTGAGTAGCCAACAATGAAAGATTTAAAAAATCAAAATCAAATCAGCAGTATTTTTAATAATAACACCTATAATGTTTAGCGATTTCCTTTGAGCCTGTATACAACATAAAGAGCTATATAGCGCTCAACTTAAATAGCGTTTTCTTCAAGTCGCTATTTTAGCTATTAATGTGAGGTCGGAGATCGCTATTATAGCTATTATTGTGGGGTCGAATGATACATACCATTCCGAATACATTAGTCGTGACGCCGATGTACCTCAACTCTCGCCCGAACCGCCTCGCTGTGTACTGCAATGAGCACACCCATCAGGTAAGCAAGAATGTCAATCGTGAATACTGTACGGAATACTGTACAGAATACTGTACAGAATACTGTATGGAATACTGTACGGAATACTGTACGGAATACTGTACGGAATACTGTACGGAATACTGTACGGTTGCAAGTTTGGGTACATATTTGAGAAGAATTCCTAAGCTGATCACAATTATACACGAGTGGATACGGAATTTTTAGGCTGATGCATACGTCGGCAACTCATAGCTATCTGAAGGGCTGCTTACATCTGTTGACTTTGTAAAAGACCTGTTGTAGTTTGTGTGGCTGTGTGATCCGTGCAGTCCTAGTCACGTATTTACTAGTCTGACGGATTCTTTGACCGATGGCGATGCATCAGTAGCCTGAATCCGTCAGTGACTATGGTTTATTGTGTTTTGGTTTTGAGCCATGGCTGACCGGTCTTACTTGGAGTTAAAACCTGCAGTGAGCAGGCCCATAGCTAAGGTAAGGTATTATTAGCAGATATGCAGTAGATACTACAGCGCTACACACGTCAAACAGATAAAGAGGCTGGCCTATAACTGAGAAAGGCTACTATTAGCAGATACGCAGTGGATATTACAGTATTGCTCACTTCGAAGACGCTGGTGATCTTTAGTCTCCTAAACACGGGTAGGTAGACTGTGCTGGCCATCAAGGTGAGGAAAGGTATAGTTAGAAACATGTAGAACGATATAGTGCCAGAGTAGAACACATCTCCCGGCAGGGCCATAATAACGTTGGTTGATACGAAACTGAAAGATAAAAGGCAGCCAATAAGGAGGCTGATTAGGAGGATGGTAGATTCTGAGCTATGGCTGCCCTGATTTCAGAATGCTACTACTACTACTATTACTAATAATAATAATAATAATGATAATAACAATTTAGTGATAATAATAGTAATGATATCCCATATTAGTTGTCCTCCATATTTGTCATCCATGGTTGAGAGATCAAGGAAATATCCAAATAATACCCTATAATGATAGTTTTGGGATCCCTAAGATAGCACTAGGTTTTCCCTGAGTTTTCCCCCATCTCACCAGTGAATAGGTATCATTTAGCATTGTGACCGATTGCTGTTAACTCGTGATATTTTTCTTGGCATTGGCAATCTAACACTGTTGGGGTGCAAACAATCATCATCACATCAGTGTGTCACGTCAGTGCGTCAAGTCAGTGCGTCACATCAGTGTGTCACAACGATGTGTCACAACAATGTGTCACAATGATGTGACACATCGTTGTGTCACAATGATGTGACACAACAATGTGTCACAATGATGTGTCACGGTGAGGTGACATTCCATGAATCCTTTCATCGCCTTGAAATGCTGCTGTAGCATTCAGGAGTCGTTAAATTTCTCAATACACCCTCCTCAAAGCTTAAACTCCAGAATTGTTAGTCCCACAAGTTTTCATCTATGACTAGCCTGGAAGTCCACAATGCCGTCCGATCACTTTACAGAAGCTGAGGTCCCCGTTGAATTGTACTTGATTGATAAGCGTAATTTGCAGAATAGTTTCAGGTTACTGACGATTCTTCGGCCTTATCTGCCCCTCATCATATCGTACAGCATTCTTCAAGTGGTCAAAAATGTCAAAACATGAAGCATCAAGTGGATTACGGGCTCAGCAAACCTGCTCACCAGCTATCTTAGCGTCCAACACCCGACTACCAGGTAGATACCTGACTAAACTACTTGCAGCCACAATGGAATAAAAGCAAACATTGGATGGACCCATGCAATCCCTCATAATATGGGCCAGTGTGCATAAGAGATCTACTTGGGTTCTAGGTGTACTAAGACCTCGTGGTAGGAAATATGCATTTTTATTATGGATACTTCGAGCTCTTTAAAATTCCAATCAAAATACGCTGAACTTAATGGTAGTTTGATGATCAGGATTCTTAGATAATTTTATCGCACCCTTTAGTTCATCTGCGGACATCAGCAAGCCGTTGTGAATGTTTGGGTTGGAATTAGAAGTGAGAAAGCAATTTGCAGCTCCATTGGCTGCGCAGAATCTGTCCAAAACCTATCCGGAACTTTTTTCAAGACTTGCTACCTATTTAAACCAATTCATGCTCCGTTATGATTTTTCCCAGTGATTTTTCCCAGTGAGTTTTCCCAGTGAGTTTTCCCGGTGAGTTTTCCCGGTGAGTTTTCCCAGTGATTTTTCTAGGGTTTTATCAAACGAAAACTCCAGTGGCAGTTCTATTGGTGTAGCATTCATGAGTTACTCCGTTTCTGCTATCATGAGAAGTTGGAGTACCGAACTTGTTCACGCTAGTCGTCTCAGCCTGGCCAGTAATGTCGCCACAGACCACTGCGTGTTCATTACTGTTTCTAAGAAATCACAGTAATGATGTCAGTTGACTTTGGCTGATATGACAACATGCTGAGTGGTGTCCATAAGCTCCTAGAGGGTTTCAATGAGTCAGTCACTCCAGGATAATGGCCATCATAACTGCAGCCTCTGAACATAGCTTATGTTCAGGTCTTACATACTTATGAGTGATGTAAAGGACTGGCCACACGAACCGATATACGTGACAGTCCTTTACTTCTGTTGTTCATCCGCTGGTACAGAGCTGTATGTAGTACTGCATTGTCTCAAGGCTTACACGCAACGCTGACCAACTTATTTGATTTACCATTACAGTGCGCACAGTGCATACAGAAAGGTAACAGCACAAAGCTCAAAGCTACTATTTATATTCAGCAACAATTTAGCAATTTGGCGACAATGAGGATCAACCAGGGAGTTCATACAGCTTACGTCTAAGTGCTGAATGCAGGATGAAACTCAGGAGAACTGTTGGGATAATTGTAAGGAGAATTGTTAGGAGAATTGTTGGGAGGATTGTTGGGAGGATTGTTGGGAGAATTGTTGGGAGGATTGTTGGGAGGATTGTTGGGAGAATTGTTGAAGCGGGTATAATATACCATAGATTGGCTATACCGTTAAACTCAATGGGAAACGAAATCCAGTCAAGCCATTGCGAGCAAGGTGTGTCTTGAGTGGGAGCATAAGGCAACAGGCCATGATATGGATACCAGCGCGTGAAGTTCTCTAAAAATAGCAAGCTCTAAAAACTTAAGCGTAGGCCACTCCTATAGTCGCCTACTGCACTATCAACTCGCTTTTCATGTTCTTCTATATCGTTTTTGCACTGGTTCTTATGGACTTTGCCTCAATTCTCAGTGCTACTTCTTTGGTTGGGGTGACTGCTGCAGCTACTGCAAGGCCTCACTCTCATACCTGTCAAGCCTCCCATACTTCGCC
>ERZ1740065.2726-NODE-2726-length-11021-cov-11.015685_pt1 | contig 11021 bp, 6 predicted proteins | sample MGYA00581738_ERZ1740065 | MGnify/ENA primary metagenome ERZ1740065 (study PRJEB43018, sample SAMN04849749) | marine metagenome | isolation source: floating plastic debris | place: Pacific Ocean | collected 2008-09-01 | study: EMG produced TPA metagenomics...
ATGTCTCCTACAACATTGCATATTATAAGGTGGTAAATTCTGTGTGAGATAGGAGGTTGCTGTTTCACAGGCAGTAAATTATGTGTGAGATAGGAGATCACTGTTTCGCAGGTGGTAAATTCTGTAACAGGTGGTGTTTGAAAATGGAGGTGGCCACTTTGGGCCACGGTATTCGGGCAATTGGAACAAAGATGTGATTACTGTCAATCAATCAATCAATGTACTCATCGTTTGCGTATAGTGTTCAACAGAGGAATAGTTAGGACAGGTATTTTATATGATGCCAAGGCATCGATTGCATTAGCCTGAATCTTCTCTTGAGCCTTTCCTATACTTCATTAATGGCAGCAGACATTGGCATACTACAGTCGGCAGCATACCTTGTATCCAGATAGGCTGTTAAGGTACAGAGGAGGAGCCCAGCTCAGTGTCACACAGGTAGAGTTTATGGCTGATAGACTGGTGTTGAGAGGAGTGATTTGAGGAGCTAAAATGGAAGAGAAATTCTGACACAATGGATTATATAATCATATTGCTACAGCCAAGAGACTAGAAGGACTGGGAGACTAGATGGGCTGGGAGACTAGATGGGCTGGTCGGCTAGATGGGCTGGTCGTGAATTGAGTTATCTGTCTTGATGTTACATTATATGATCATACTTATCTATTATCAAGAAGATACATCTCTGTCATACAACATGGGTGAAAAACACTTTTACTACCCATATAGGAGCAGGTTGGCATCATACGCAGGCTTTAGTCCATACCTAGTATGCTTCCACTGCTGTCAGTGTCATCTAAGCGAATTATAATGGCTTGTGCTAAATTTGACCACATATGAAACACTATATAGGTGCAACATGTGCATCATGCAAGAAATCCGGGAAGCCACCGGTGCCAACATATATGTTTTGATTGCTAGTTGACACCTACAGATCCTACAATACCTAGAATGAGTCACTAATCAATGAATGATATATATTCAGTAAGATCATGTGCACAGATTATGAATGAAAATCTACCCGTAGGAGGAACATTATATCTTCAGAACAATATTTATAACAATTGGACTGTATCATTATGTTTTTTGCCATAAAGTTAAATTTTCACTCCGAAAGGGATTGAAGTAGATGTGATCACTTTAAGACATGAAATAAAGCTGACATGTATGAGAGAATGCCCAGCCATATTGACAGACAAAAAACTGCGGTCTATACTTAAATAACCGTACCACAGCCAGCCAATCAATGACACCGAGAGAGCGGAAGTATTTCACCCATAATAAGACCCAAACAGTAGATGGCAATAATATTCCAGTGGATCTGTTCCTAGTTACAGTCGTACTTTGCTACCTGTGAAACCGATAGCAAATCAATCAAACAATCTTGATATACTTGTGTAGAGCCTTGTGGAAGTATTTGTCACATTCTTGGCAGGTATAGCTCAATTATGTACAGGAAGAATGAGTATGAACTATGATTATTGTATATACCAGTTAGTTCTATCTACGAGAGATTTCTCACCGCAACTCTCAGAGCACGGAGCGAGTTTAACTTAAGCGCTAACAATCAAAGGTACCAGAGAAACAAACATACGGAGCAGCGGTGAAGTAACTTTGAGAGTTATTGGGTTAGATGATAGGAATCCTTTGTTGTTTCTGGCCCAGACAGAGACCGTGAATGTCTCCTCACTATCAACGTAGAACCGTTTTAGTTTATTGTGGTGGTTGACTATAGTCCCTTCTGGAGTCTGCAGTTTATACGGTTTGGAGATGTGCAGATCAGCGCAGTTCACAGAACCTGAAGGGGCCTGTGGAGATACATGCTGTCAATTAGTGGATGTCGAAAGCTGAAACAGGTGTATTGGATGCATTAGAAGAAAAATCTGTCTCTGAAACAGAATGTGTTGGACAGGGGAAATACCCACTTCCTAATGATTACTGCTATACATTTATGGTAATTAAAATATCATATGCATAAAATATACGTACTTTTAACTTCTTAAGCTCAGTTGACTACATGTGTTTAGGCCTTGAAGTGTACCCATGTTTATTTGACACATAAAAGCCGGCGGCAATTATTCCGTTATGTAATCAAGTTGATCCGTACAGTGCGTTATGGCACAAAGGTGTCAAATGACGATCAATGGTAAGCCATAAGGTGGAATTCCACACGCCTTACTGTTTGAACTACTACGGTCATTGGTTGATTCCAGCAGCGTGCTAAAATGATCACCACATGATATGGCAACAAACACATTTTTCCAAAAACGGTACCAAACCATTATTTTCTGCATTTTGGCTTCATCAAACTGTATGGAAAGTGCTTTAACTCACTAGATTCATAAAGTGTGAGGCTATTCCAACGACTTAAGATACTCACACAATTCCTTTACTAGAACAATTAGTCTCATATCTGATTATCGTGTTGAATAAGTCAGGGCTGGGAGCCTCAAGTACAAAAACGGTACTCGTCTCAACGCCTCCTCGAGGCTGCTGTCCAAAAATACTTCGAATCCTTGAAGATTCACTAAGCCTCGACTCACCTCGCCTCGGTCAGCTCCTAAATACTCGGTACTTGATAGGCTGTGTCTGAATTACTCAGTATTTTATTGGACTACTCAAATTCCTCTTTAGTTGTTTTGCGGTCATCTCACCACCACTGTTTGCACCGCTTCACCGGCTAGCACCAGTTGTTTTTTTGTTTAATAACATTTCTCAAACCTCTACCATTTAGAGCAGCAGCATGCTAGCTCCATCGTCACTCACTGATGACCTATTATATGACCTACTAGATTCATGAATGCAGTGGTTGGGTGAGATCTGGTGGTTTTTCAGAGTTCTTTCTCATGGTTGTACATGGTTTATCTTTTACTCATTTTGGCCTCAGTCTTGGCCTTGGCCTCGTACTCGCCTCAACTGGTTTTCAAAGCCTCGTGCCTCAATGGGCTTTTTAGTCAATTACTCATACTTGCCTTGGCCTCGGAGGCCAGTATTCAAGCCTCGCCTCGAAATCTAAACGTAGGCCTTGGTCCCAGCCCTGGAATAAGTTTCTGCATTGTTTTTTGCATTTTTCCAGCCTTTAGAATAAATTCATGGCTGGCTGATATGCCACAGACTGTGCTGTGGATCATACCTTCCATGAGACACCGTATCTCCATCTCAGTCTACCGGAAATGGTTTCCTTATAGAACTCGAAAACTTTCAGATCAGTTGGAGGCGACGGAGCTGCAATATAGGTTTTGCATATTGAAGCAACTCCACACAGTATTCAATTGAAATAAAGATCTCCGCTCACCTGCACAGTCAGTCCTGATCGATGACGACTTATTAGTCTCACTGTCTCCAGCATCATTAAAGGCAGATAGGTTACACTGTACTTCCTGGTACGGTGAATATTCACACGCTGTTACATTGGTGACTGTCTTCCCTACCGCTGTCCAGCTTGTGTGTGATGTACAATAATACTGTAAAACAAACACTCGCGCTTTTAGGGAGTGTGCTCATGGCTTCTTGGAATGGGATATAGTATTTTATGTCAAAATTATCAAAATTTAAAATCTCATCAGGTTTTTTATACGTACTTGATATTCAGTAACCAATCTGGTTATGATTGTTATGATCTCTCCAACACCACTCCTTTCCCTTCTACCTCCCCCCTCCAACATCAAGATTATCTTGATCACTGCCGTTATGATATCATGCTCACCGCTACATGATACATGATTTCCCTTTTACTGCTAAGACAGATCCAGTAAGGTTAGGGGTGGTTAATCTAACCATCTAATCCCTCTCATACAACAACGCTTTCTATTTCCTTCCATGTTACCTCTCTGCCTTTCACCCTATCAGTGGGTACATTTTATTACCTTATTTTGCTGCACTGGTTCCAGTACACTGTCATCTGCCACTCACCTATAGCTGTGACCTTCCTGTTGGCCAATAACTGCCACTTAAAAAAGCCCGCGAGTAGTTTGCTAGTAATTTCTGTGGAGTCTAGATGTGCAAAGAAGGGGAAGTATGCATAGAATTGCGAGCATATCAGCAGGAGATTCACAAAATTAAAAGCTTTTTTTAACCTTGTGAAGGTTGTTCTTGAGAATGATGGAAGTATCCGAAGAACTCGTGGGTGAAATTTATGTCAAAGAGGATCAAAAACCACTCTACAAACTCTTGGAATTTTCAAACACTTTTGAGATCAGATAAAATAGTGCATTGATTTGTATGCTTCAAAATTTTGGCTAGGTCATGGATTTGTTTGAATGTTCCTATATAAATACTCAAAAATTCTCAGAGTGCACATGTTTCTAACTGCTGTAACCCAACCTGTTATCAGCAGTAAATAACTATAAGATTGCAGTTTCCACTCACCCGATAGCCGAGAAGCCTGTTAGGGAAGCGAGGCTCTAGCCAGCTCAGCTGTACGCAGGTAGAGTTGATGGCTGCCATTCCGGTTATTCTTGGACCCAACTGAGGAGCTGTAACATGAAGAGTTTGGAAATTACCCAGTATTATGTGTTAACCTTATCTTTGTCTATCAAATATCACAGTGCTTACGTAACTGAGGGGATGTGACTAGATCAGATGCAGATGGAGGAGATACCAGACCCTTGTTGTTTCTGGCTCTAACTGAGACAGTGAATGTATCCTCACTATCCAAATAGAAAGTAATGCTCTGCCTGTTGTATCGATCTTCACTGATTCCTGGTGCCTCCAGTAGGTAGGGGGCTGATTGGTGAAGACTGACACAGTTTGATTTCTCCGGCGTCTGTTCGAAAGATAGAAAAGTTAAACGACATTAATGGTAGCGAGTCGAAAGCCATCAATCCTACTGAAAGGTGGGTAAACAGTATTTTCAGCTCTATCAAGCATGCCAGCACTTTTCCCGTAAAAGTTCGGCACAGGATCCCGGAAAAAGATCAGCATTTTCAAGACTTCAGCTCTGGTAACGCTTTGGGTACTGCTAACAGCACTCACGAATACCTGAGACTTTTATTGCTCTAGTGTGGAAGTATCCACTTCCAGCCAATTATATGCCAAATGCCTCCCGAGAAAGCAGATTCAACTCTTAGAACACTGCCAACAGATGCTTACATTTGTGATATGTACTCCTGTATTCTGTAGTGCTACCATCGTTAATCAACTCTTAATGCTAAATTTTGCTATCGATTGCTGTCAATAAACAATCTAAATAATCATGTGACTATAAATGACTTGTGAAGATCTGATATTTTAATGTTTTGCGGCGGTTGAGTGAATAAGAGTATTTTAGAGCCCGAAATCATATTTTAAAATACATATGCAGATCCTGAGATATTAAGAAACAAATTTTACACTACAATAATCTTTTATTTTCCTCCTGTAGACACCAGATCACCATTGAAGCGTCAGAGCTTATGGTTTTTCATGCCAGATACAGAGAACAAAATATTCCATGTCTTTTCAAGTTTATCGGAGCCAAGAAGATACCTTTTTTGCAATAATTTAGAAAGATTTTTAAATAACCGAATCAATTTTTTGATGACTACCTGTCTTCTTCTGAATCACCAGAAGAAAATGAAAGATTATTATAGCATCAAGTTTGTTTCCATATATCTCACGGTAGTAGCAAATTTTCATCACTGCGGGGAGGAGGAAATATAAAAAGGACAATTCAAGTCCAAAACAACTTAATCGATGAAAATAGGCAGCTATTATATATATTACAGACAAGAAAGCCGTTTACTTCCTCTCAGCATTACTACGAGAAATACAGGCAAAATAAACACTATATCTGCCTGGATGATGATTTATCTAACCGATCAGTGCCCGAATTCGTATTTTAGTACCTGCCAAGTTGCCTCGTATTTCCACCTCATCCTCCCAGATTCAATCTCTGCACCAAGTTTAGAAATCTCTATCTGACGCGCAGTCGTCGGCACTTACAAGATAAACGAGACACGGGGTTAGAGTAAGAGTATCCGTTAGAAGCGTGCGATTCTCCTGCTGATCTCTGTGTCTATGTATGTGCATAAACGCGCTCATTCCCACCTATATCCGCGCATGCTACCGCATGTGGGGCTCATGCACACACATTCCCACTTACTCCTGCATGTGCCTGCATGTCGACGGAAGAATGGCAGAAGCCAAAACATGAGTGTCACTGAAAAATTTTTGCTCGCCACCAAGAAGCTTGTGGGGCATCTGAGCCAAGGGAAGACGTGAAGCTATGACAAAGAGGTGAAGCTATAGAGTGAGAGAAGGCGCTAACGAAGGAGGCTGTAGAAGGACAGAGTTGTGGGGGAGGGATAGACAATGCCGAGTACACGGAGGCAGTATTTGTCGGAAGATGAATGCAACAGTAAATAGTATTTTTGGTTCGGTCTGGTGCGCCGGTCTTCGTCTTGGACTCTGTGTCAACCTTTTACCAGAAAAATCCTGACACACGTGACAGAATCAAAAATACTTTTTGCCAACTGTAACTTTTAATCTGTAATCAGCTAGCTATGGTTCATTTAACGGCTATAGTTTATTATATGGGTGAGAATGCTAGTGAGCTTTGCATTTTGTTGTTATCGAGACACGGCGATATGATGCCACCGTAATTTGCCTGCATAAACTTCAGAGTAAATCAGCAGTTTCTATCAGGCTTTAAGTCAGGAAATAAGGTTTACCCTGTTATAGCGTGGCTATAGTCGAAGACGCAGTGCCTACCTGTGCATGAGAGGGTAGAGATGTTGAAATAATAGATTGAGTCAGATAAATTGAAGCTCCCATAATAACTGATCACATGGAACGTGTACTCAGTATCAGGAGAGAGACCAGTTACTGTGAACTTATGCCCATCGCCATTGCCAGTGTGATAAAAGGTTTGGGAGTAGGATTGGTCAGACAGATAAACTCCATACCTGTAAGCAACATTGATAGCAATTTTAGCCTTTTCCTCCACTGAGGAGTGAAACCTATGTTTCAGACTATGCTGTCAAATAAACTGTTAAAGATGCTGGTTTTAGGATGTGGAATAAATGGCTAAGAAACCTATTATTTTACCTACTTAGTGACGACATCAGATCAAGCATAAAAGACAAAACAATAATTGGTAAATTAGGAAAGGGCAAAGCTAGCAGTCTAAGCTCTGCCGAGAGAAGAGTAAAAAATGCCAACAATTTCATCATTCCAAATGTATATATTTTAGAACTATCGCTTTGTGCCATTTGTGACATTCATTTTGATTCTGTTTACAATCTGTATGTCAGGACATGGAAAAATTGTCCAGGCAACACAAAATTTAAGCTTGACATCATTTGCTAAACATTTACATTCGGTATGGAGACATTATTTAGGTGCTTCTGACTACAGCATTTCGTTGGGCACTATACGCATAGTACGTAAGTGTGAGGAGGCCCTAGCTTGGTTAAAAAACATGTGAGAGAAATGTGGATGTTCTTCATCACATTATTTTCAATCAGAAAGTGGAAAACAATTCATAAAATCCAAGAGAATCAGCGGCTCAAATAACTCCAGCCTCCAGTGGTACATATAAAACATCATAAGACCTTGAAAACCAAGACGGATAGAAACATCTTGATTTTCCTGATACATGTTTAATTGAATCATAACATCTATTACTCACTTATAAGGAGAGATGTTTCCTCCCATTTCAGTCGACCACTCAGACAAGGTGAAAGTGAACTGTGTGTAATTCTTTTCCACAACATGTGCAGATAAGTCACCAAGAGTTGGCAGGTCTGACCTCACTGAAAATGAACAGCATTGCCAAGCCAAGTAGTGTGTGTAGAATCACTACTGTGAATCCTTGTACAAGACACATGATCAAATCGGATGAAACTAATATATTTGATTGCATGATGATTAAAACTTCACTGATACGTAACCAGACTGTTGCTCTGTGATGGCTCATTATCATGTTAACATTTTCCTTTTGTTACGACTCGAAAAAAAAAGATAAAGAAAAATAACATGCCTTGAAAGTAGTTATAAAACTAGTCATTTTGATAGTAATGATTCTTTGGTCGGTAGACCTGCCTAGGAACTTATAGGCCCGCCTATATGCCGCCTAGGGCCTATATAGGGTGGTTCTTGGAACTACCTAAGGACTTCTAACAAATCATAGGCGAACTTATGTGTTCTTTAGTCCTATTCCGATCCTGTGCTTAGTTAGGCCATATTAGTTATGATCCCATAGGGTACAGATAGGCCTCAAGTCTAAGAACTTGTTCCTACCTTTTCTAAGGCCACATGACCCCAATGCTTATATTTTCGGCAGACACTCATTGATGTCCTACCATTGTTAGTTGTAAGCCATGATGGTTATATAGGCCAAAAGGTACACTTTCAAAGATATTCAGCATCAATTTGCCAAAATATATGCATCTTTGCTTTATACTGGCTTGTATTTTACATTGGTAGCATTGTTAATCAATACCACAGACACATTTCCTTCTTGAATCGATGAAAGACTGAAATAGTTGTACAATACGAGATTCGATGCTTTCAGTGCTGTTCTGTGGTATAATAGTGAGTTGAAAGGGATGATAAAAACTTCTGCTCTTTCATAATCTGAAATCAGATTTCAAAACGAATGTCTAGATCTTGAGATATAGTCAAACTAGATACCTATCGCCTAATGAGGTGTGATGGGAGTTGTCTGTTCAAGATTGCCTGAGGAATAGAACTTCCTAGGTAGCTCTAAGAACGCTCTATGCAGGCCTTAGGGGGCCCTTAGACGGGCCTACCGACCTAAGAATCGTTACTACCGCCATTTCTTCGAAATCCGTGTGCACAAAATATCTCCGGGGATAGACACGGCGTCCTAATTTCGAGGAATAAATTATTTATGACATCCCTGCATCTTAGAATTGCAAATTGGTTTAGCTAATTTTCTTTCTGAAAAATTCTGAGTGAAAAGCTTTATGAAAATAATTAATACTGAATTCTTAGTTTTATGTCGAGTAATGCTTGTTTGCCCGTGAATTTCCTGTCAACAGCCATTTTCTGCTCTCAAATAAATTTGTTGAGCTCAAAAGAGCTCTGAGTTCAGAGTTTTGGAATAAAGGAGCAGCTGGGAGAGTCATGGACACCAAGAATGACATTAGCATTTGTGTCAGTTAGGTCCCAATCACATTTATTCCTAAGAGCACCCGATCACATATCAATTTACGTAACCGCGTCTGAGCATACGACATCGGATTGATGTTATCATTTAACCGGTCAGTATCTAACCCAGCGGAGGTTTTCCATGGATTATATCAAAATACTTATATACACTAACAATAATTATCTCAGTACTTACACATGCCATAGATTCTTATCCATCTGAAGCCCAATCCGCTGCTACCAGTGCTGTACATTGACACGTATCGAACTTTCCTGTTGATGCTATGGATGTACTCGGAGCTGGAGCTAATCAGCTCTTTATACCAGATGCTGAACCAATTGGATGATTGCAGTGAGGGATTGTCTTCTCCTGTCAGAGACACGAGCATGCTGACCTGCTCCATTTGGAGATGGTCTAAACAAAGAAGTGATCACAAGAATATGAGGCAAGTACAGTAAGTTATGCAGATAACGGTCGCATTATAAAAAAAAATCATTTCTGGTTCTCATATGAATTCAGGAAACGCTGATAATAGAGCTTTCCTTTGCTGTGCAGCCTTCAGTTCACAATATTAAGCATTTTTAATGTAATGTGTCCACTTGCTAATCAGGAGCTTATACTGTAAGGTGTGTTCTCAGTCACATTAAGTAGCCTAGACTCAGTGACAATTTTAATGGATAGTACATATGTCTCTATGTCTTGAGTAAAACATTATTTTGTTGATATCCTGGGGGCAAATTAGAATTTCATGTTGAGTATAAAAAGGTTTTTGGCTTTTGTCATTCTCCCGTTGATATTTGTGCATTATCATGAGCAGGAGTAAGCGCGGATAGGCGCAGATAGGTGTGGGAGTAAGCGCGAAAGTCGACCGGAGAATGACAAAAACCAGGTTTTCATAGGAACAACGTAACACACCGATATATTAGGATCCATACATCCAGTTTACGATTTGATTTCAGATTCAAGGAGAGGATAGTTTACTTCTTAAGAACATCCTAATAAAGAATCATATAAAGGGACCAAACTGTTTACTTTGTTCTGTTTGGGGCAATATGAAGCGTGAGAGATAAAGTGGACATAGATTAAACAGCGTTTAAGATAGAAGCCTAACAGCGATAAATTAACGTACACATCTACTTGCAAGTATTTTGAGTTTGAATTTGGTGGCTCAAAAGCTGTCTAGTATTTTCCATATTGCGCAAGTTGACAGTCTGACAGTTGCGCACCAAATGGAACCCTCATTACCGGTATTCCTAAGTCCCAGCGGATTTCCTGAGAAGTTCCTGTAATACTTCAGGATTTCTTGTAATCACCCGAGACATCTACCAGCACCTCCCATGAACTGTACCTGTTACCTTGTATAGCATTCATGACATCAAACTAAGCATGAGTTTCTGCTAGAGAATTGGAACGTGGTGGGCATAAAAAAGGTAGGGACAAGTTTGTATAACTAATGCTGGAATCATATTGAAAACTGGCTAATTATACCCGGAAATATGCCCAGGTAAATTGATGTCACCAAAGTAAAAGTGGCATTCTGTTTTCTTAGGTCGGTCGGTGCGCTGGTATTGAGCCGGCTTTAGTCCTCTTTTGCGCCGGTAATAGTCCTACCGGGTGCCCTGAATTACGCCGGGAGTTGTCCTCTCTTACGACTGTTTTAGACCTGGTCTGATCCCGGTGTAAACCCCTCTGGTGCACCTCAAGCATGCACTTGGCGTTTAGGTACGCTTAAACCTTTCGAGTTTATCTAGCTCGACTTTATGGATCTCAACTTTGAACAACAGGCCGTTATTTTGTGCCATTTTTATAGAGTTCTATAAAATATTCAATAAATCATTGTATGACAATCTGTAAATAAATGAACAGTCCGTACAGATTACAATAATAATTTGTGGATGAGACTGAATACAAATATCACGAACCATAA
>ERZ1740065.2727-NODE-2727-length-11019-cov-12.407880_pt1 | contig 11019 bp, 11 predicted proteins | sample MGYA00581738_ERZ1740065 | MGnify/ENA primary metagenome ERZ1740065 (study PRJEB43018, sample SAMN04849749) | marine metagenome | isolation source: floating plastic debris | place: Pacific Ocean | collected 2008-09-01 | study: EMG produced TPA metagenomics...
CTCTCTCTCTCTCTCTCTCTCTCTCTCTCTCTCTCTCTCTCTCTCTCTCTCTAAATCCCTCTCTCCTTTGAGCGGGAGTAATTACTATACACACCTGTTTGTACTGAGTCAACCTCACATCCACTGTCACTCCAGGCGGGCTGAAACACAAGCAAATACACTCTACACCCCCTGCCACAGACACGAGTTAAGAATGATCAAAGACAGTACGTTACCAGCACGCCTGCACGTAATTCCTGTAAAAGTTCTCTATCAGTATCGGCAGCTCGATGCGTTTGACTTTCTGTTTGAGCGCGAATAAGAAGCACTTATACAGCCGTTCGTCGTCGTCCATGGCATTAAGTACGCTCTGTACATTGGGACTCGAGTCGTCAGCTGCGTCAGCATCATCCAACTCATCAGCCGGGTTCAGCAAAGCCATCAGGTGCTCGTCATGACCAAGGTCATCTGATGGATCATAACACATGCCGCAATCAGCCAGGTGGCAGATAGCAATCAATAGGTGACCGCCGACCTCTCTATCTCCTGTCCCACAATAATCCCTCGGCTGTGATCATATCTGGTGATTAACTGACTCTCTGAGGTATGCGCACTATTTACCTGCATAGTATTTATTTACCTGCGTATGATTTACCTGCGTGCTATTTACCTGGGTACGATTTACCTGTGTACTATTTAGCTGTGTATTATTTACCTGCTTGTGGTGACAATGACGGAGGCGGACTCATATCGTGAGACATGCTGACGCCGGCCTCAAAGTTATCGTCCAGAGCGGCTGCTGGCATCCTCTCGATAATCCACGGCGGCAAACCTTTACATCCGATAGCCCTTTAAACAGCACAGACAAACTTACACCGGGTAAACATCAACAGGTGATGGTGCGGAAAACGCAACGAAGGGAAGTGACTTGGTGAGGCAGCAAATCTCAAACATCAGCAGGCGATGGTGCAGATGTCGTGATGGAAGGATAGTGACTGGTTCAACGCGGGCAGGAAGTGACTGGGTAAAGGACTGAGTCTCACAAAACTGCAAGTATCAACTACTAGTCATTGTAGCTACACTACTAAAGCTAGTATTCAGGGCTAACTGATAGACGCACCTGCAGACGTATGATTTATGCTAGTATTAGTGGAAACATGCGCAGGGGATTGAGACAGTGATTAAATGAAATCATACGGCAAAAAACTCGATATCAGCAATGGTAGCGCAGGTTATCTCTCCCTCAGTCTATGCCGATGCTGCGGCTGAGAGCACAAACAAGTTGAACGATAGCAATCTATGGTCAGAGAATTATTTTCGACACCATCAATTCGTGCAAAGATGCTCTTACCAGAGTTGGTCTCCATAGTGATGAAGAGTAAGTACGGCCCTGCCTCGTATCCCCGAGTATAGCATTGCGTCTCCAGAGAGGCACGCAGTACCCACCGCTATCGCGCATCTAAATAAACGCAGATATGTTAATTCTCCAATGGATTATTTTCCTCACCATTGATGTCTGCCTACCTTGTATCTACCGTGGAGACGCAGCAGGTCATACCAGATACGATGTGAGGATAGACTGTAGTGGCTGCCTCGCTATTCACGTACATAGAGGCGATCATCAGATCTGTATTATGATGAGATTAAAAAGGATAAACCAGCCACATAATCCGGTGGTAGGCTGTGAGAAATGGTAGAGTAGTATCATTCGTAGTCACACTAAGTTCAAATACCGACTAACAGTCAACTACTGTCGCTAACCTGCGCCTCTCATCAATCTGGAGGCAGTTGGGGCCCAGGTCTGGATGGTCAGCATGTAGGACGGAAATTTCCACGCTGTGTATACTGAAACAAGAACAACAGGCCGAATGGATGGACGTGAAGGAGATGGAATGCTGGCCGCAGAAGCGCCACTGGGCAGCAGCAGGTGATGGATGAGAATTTTTACGACAATGTCATTGGAGAGGCACTCGTGCGATTTGACAACTGCGAACAGACAAGAGATTGATCACAACTATAGTAATATTCAGAATGATTAGGCATAAACAGGCCGCTGTTATATCAAGCCTCACATTAACACACCTGTATTAGTATCAAAGTCTCAAGATGTAAATGGTCTGTCGCATAACTGCCATCACTAGGATAAATCATAGCACATTCTTCAAACCCTTCATCTGCCTATTTTCAACCGTACCTGTTGGGTAGAGAATGTCGTGCATTTCGAAGATTATCGGCTGTTGAACGGCGAAGTACACGTTGACAAACTCCCCTGATCCTATGAACACTTTCAGTTGGACCAGCTCCATTTTGGGCGGTATCAATTCCTCCAAAGCATCCGGTGTCATTAGAGGCCACTGCTTCTCTATTTCTAATTTCAACTTCTTCCTACCACACAGTACAAACGATATTCTCAAGGAGTGTGTGTGGGCCAAGTAGCTGTCATCTTATGCTATGCTAACAGTAACAATACGATATCATTCATAAAACAAGTAAAAAGGTTGAAAATGTACTCAAGCTTGTCCTTAGACTGATAACTGACAGTATCACCCACCTTTCTGAGCCCTTTAATGGAGTCTCGCTCTTGACTTTGAAAGGTAGATGGAACATTTTGATAAAATGTTAGCTGGAACTAACTCGCAAAGTTTCTCTCTCCACCTTCTGTGTAGCCGATGGTCTGGCGATAGAGACACGCGGATTTTGAGCGAAAATAATATAGTAGGCGGAGTTTCGATGTGGTTGGCCAATAAAAATGGACATAGTCAACCAATCGCATTGCGACCTTTAAATGACCTTAGTTGCTATAGGAATCGCCATCTTCGAAAATGCGAGCTTCATTCACCACGCTATCTGCATGAGACAAGATGACAGATATCTTAATAAATTGGTTAAACAACAGCGTCCAGATCTCAAAGAGAGTCGGTGAGTGCTTTATTTTATCATCTAATGGCGTGTGATTCGTATCTGCCATTCCGTATTTACTGTCGTTTATATGATGATCGCAGTTACCGACCTGACCTGACTAAGCCTTATTTCAACGATAGATTTATCATGATCTAGGATTGCTACAAGATATTTTCTGTTACTTGCAGATGCTAGCAGTTTTGCAGAGGAGTTTGCCAATGGCTACTTACTGGGTGAAGTTTTATCTAAGCATCAATTACAAGATGACTTTGACCAGTTCTCTCAAAACAGGTTTGGGTCAACTTATGCAGACTGTTTTCATCAGCTTCTTTTCTGGACTTACCCTAGCAAGTTTGGCTTGTTTGCTTCTTGATAGGACTAGTGAGTCAAAGCTCAACAATTTCACGCGAGTTGAGCCAATACTCAACCTCCTGGGAATACCGTTTGACACCAACAGAGCGAGGGACATCATGACTGAGAGACATGGGGAGGCAACCAAGCTGATGTATCAGCTGTTCATAGCACTGAACAAAAAACAGAAAGCAGGATTGACAGGAACAGCTATGGAGACAATGCGGCCAGCGGCTCCAGCCAAACTAGACTACATGAAGAGCCTCATTTACAAAGAGGTCTGAATGGAATAATACAAACAACTATATAATGTTATGGATAGTTTTCAGCATTGTATTCTAGTTAGAAACTGTTTTTTATGGAAATTCATTAGCACTCTCTAAAAAAATTTCTAGCGTTTGAAACATCTCACTCCAAGGCAAGCAGATCTAAACCTAGAAGCTCTCCAGAACGAGTTCAACCAGAAGGCTGTGAAATTGGAGAAAACGGCGTTTCGTCTGCAAATGGAAGAGGAGGACAGGATAAAGCGTGAAGTGCAGCGACGGCGTCTCGATCTTATGGAGAAACGTCGACAGGCACAAGCAGCCATGGCAGAGAAAATTGCAAAGATACAGTATGTACAGTAGCGTCTTCGCTAAGTGTGGAGAGATTAGAGATGTCGGCCATATCATACGTTTCACTTTAAAATAGTGCTGCGAAAGTTGAAATACCTGCGCCTCCTGCTAGAACTATGCAGATTATCAGTGAGCAGAAACAGAGGAGAAAGATGCAAGAGATCAGTGTGAGCAACCTTTTCACCCTGTGTTCACATTTCTGCACCTTATGCTCTCCCCCCCCTCTCTCTCTCTCTCTCTCTCTCTCATCTATTGATATAGTTTACTGTAGACACCAACCACCTGTAATCACCCAAATATATGTTTATCTAAAGATGTGGGTGTGATGTTCAGGGAACTGTGCACGACATCGCTAAGTTTGAGTCTAAACTAGCAGCCATCCTCCCGCCATCGAAGGCTGTAGATCAGGGAGACGTGACGGACATCATAAGACAAGAGAGTGAGCCCCAGGTTGAGGTAAGCAATGTTAAAATTCCCTATAAATCTCATAGAATGTTACAGATCATGGATACTTGTAACTGGTGTTAGTTACTGAAGAGATGCTTGGAGTCACGATCGGTAGAATGATCGGCTAACATCTGCCATCGATATTTGAAGCATTTTTCTTTCCTCATAGGTAAATGAGGTGGAGTACTTGAAGCCAAAGTCAAATGAAGTCTACATTGGCAAGATCAGAAAGAGACTAAATGAAGATGAGTCAGCGAGGAGTGAGAGAGAAAAGAGAAGACGTAAAGTGTTAGTAGAACAGCAGCGAGCTCACCAGGCTCAAGAGGTCAGTCTCAACGTCGATATAGTCAAAGGTGTGAAGGTCATGTGATCAATGTGACATATTGACTTAAATAGGAAGACAGGAGGGAGGAGATGCTTGTGAATCGTCTAATGAGGCAGTCACAGCAAGAACGCAGGATCGCTGTCCAACTTCTGCAGGCTAGGCATGAGAAGGAAGTCATCAAGCAGAACCGTCTGTATAGGGAGCAGCAGTACGAACAGCGACGTCTGCGGGAATTCGAAGAGGCTCTCAACAGAGAAGCTGTAAGTCACAGTTCTCTCTGAACCAATATTCATTTTGATGTGTTTGTAGTCTGAGTGAGCTTGATGTTTGGTGTGCAGGAGCTTGCTCGACTGGCTAAGCTGGACTACATAGAGCAGACAAAGAGGGATGAGGAGCTACATTCTCAGATTGCTGCAGAGAGAGCTGAGGCGAGGTACAAGAAACACTATGAGCTCTGCAGTGACGTTCTGCTAGAGATCGCTGACGTTGCCTGCAAGGTATGATTATCTAATCTCACACCCCTCCCCTCCCCATCCTCCCCCAGAGAACCGCATTCTTCCTGAGCCTGTGGTCAAGCCAGTGGTATCTATCAGGTCAGCGAGTACAGAGAGTTGACTGAGAAACTAGTGCCCAAGAAGCTATGGAGGGAGTGGAGCTCACTGTTCGTCTCTGGCCAGCCTCTCTATGACCCCCAGCCAGCGTCTGCTGAGACATCAGCCAATCAGGAGCCAACGCCTGCTGAGGTACTGGAGGCAGAGAGGCAAGCTGTGTTGAATGAAGGCGATTTCCAGGAGTACAAGGTGACTGCATCGCCTCCAGCTGAAACTGTGATGTCACACTTTACAGCCTTGGTTCTAGACTCAGGTTCTCTTAAACTCTTCCAGGATATGATGGGAGAATGGGCGCCACCCGAGGACAGTGAAGTAACCGGACCTCCTGCACCAAATCCCATTGTAGGGCATGTTGTGAACCGACTCTTTAACCTGGTCCACCCACCATCTGTAGGTTCACAAAAACTCTCACTGAAACACAGCGTCATCAGAAAATGATGGAAGTATCAATTTTTGTTACAGCCTCCTCCTGCTGCTCCAGAATTCCCGCCATTTCCCATAAAAGCGTGTATTCTGGGAAAAGTGTTTAGCGGGAAGACCACAGTTGCCCAGAATCTAGCGCAAGGTAACAACAGCGCAATTGATTGCAATAATTCACATAACTCATCTTGCAGATTGATATCATATTTTGGTGATGATATAAATATGACCTTGAGATTGTCCTTGATATTACAGCCCATAGACTGAGGGTGCTAGACGTAGATGAGTTGATAAAGGAGGCGATATCAGCGTATGAAGATGGTGAGACGTCTGAAGGTTGTCAGGCAGTCGGCGATATGTCTCAAAACACCACTGGTAAACGCTGAACTCTTCTACTTACGGCTCAACGTAACGGCATTGGCTGATTATCATTTGAACATACAGAACCGAGTACCGAGGAGGGTACCATCAGCTCCAAGGCGGAGGGAGATAACTCAGTAGCAGTGGATCAGCCAACGACTGCGACACAGGACGATGATGCAGTGAAAGGTAGGAGTCAAGCGCTCTGCCATGGCGTAGAGTCAGAAAGTCACTAGTCAGTTTTGAGACTAGGGTCTAGTATGTGTAGAACATCTAACGCTGTCACTATCTGTATGCATGGAAAAAATTCAATCCAATCAGCAATGAGCCATCTACTCACACTCAATCCAAGTAGATCCATATAAGAGGCTGAATGTGTGTGGATTGCTGATTACTGATTGCTGATTGCTGATTGCTGATTGCTGCTTGCTGCTTGCTGCTTGCTGATTAGCCGACTGACAGCAGGACAATCTTCATCCAAATCCATTAATTGTCTCCTTCCTGTTGATTAGCAGCAAGTGTGAAATGACTCATTTTAGTGAAAAAGGGAAAATCTCTCAAAGTGGACGAGGCGACATTATCGGCGAGAGCGAGGCTAGGCGGTAAAGTCGCCAAGCTGCTGAAGAGAGGGAAGGCTGTCGATGACCAGCTGTCTATTGATGTACTGGCTGAAACCATCAGGTAAGGATCTCCTTGTTTCAGTTGACAGGAAGTTCTCTCTCTCTCCACTCTGACCTACTAGCATATTGGTGTCTATTATTGATGTCGATATCTGCGATTTCAAGAGATTGTCTCCCTTCACCACGACCTACTAGAATATCCATGTCTAGTATCGATGTCAATATCCAAAATTTCAGATCTCTCCCCGAAGGAACTGGTTGGGTACTGGATGGCTTTCCATCCACTTACTCTCAGGCCAAACTTCTTGAGAAAGCTCTTAGCGGATTTGACCCTACTGCAAGGTGAGCCACAGCTGCCATTGCTGCTGCTGCCACAGTTGAGCCTTGAGAAATTCACTTCTTGCAACTGTTATTTCCATCTAGGGAACCACTCCCCCAGCAATTAGATGAAAATGATAGCACGTCAATTGTCCCACAAACCGGCAGCCTTGATCCATCTGACTCAAATCCTCACTCCTCCACTCACAACCTTCAGAAACACGTCAGGAATCGTCCTCTCCTGACTACCCCTCGCTTTCCCAAGCCTCATGTGTCATTTGCTGATCAGTTGGGTCGGCGATCGTCTGGGGGTCTTGCCCCCATGCCAAACCCAGAATATCCTGCGGTTGTGCACCAGTACTCCGTCGAGTCATCAGCTGATCTTAAACTTCCTGTCCAGTAAATATCTACTCACATCTCCCCACCCCTAACACACTCCCACTGCTCCCCATCACCTCTCCTTATCAACTCTACTACCAACCCCAATCACCTTCTCCCATGCCTCGAATTTCTGAGTCTTTGAATCACCTCTACCAATTAAGCTGGGTAGCACTTCTCATGTGTTGTCCGTATATTCATACAGCGATGGTGAAGATGAAAATAAACTCACTAATCGAACCACGTAAGTCATGAGCTGGACCTTGAACCATAGGAAGGCAACTCCTAGAATCTTTCATGCTTTTCTTGTTGAAGCTTGATCCCCTGTACAGCCTTTGCACTGTTTATTTTACCGTTGGCTCACCAAGTTATCGCACCGAGTCCTATTTTCTGGCCGCCGTTACGTTACGCTGTCATGAAGACCATAAGCATGTGTAAACTTGAGTTTCTTTTACCACAATTTGTAATTTGTTTCAATAGTTCTAGTCATGGAATACGCTGTATTTGTAGTGGTAAAGCAGGAAAGGAGAAACCGGGGACCAAAGGAAAAGCCTCCCGCCTTGCTCCAGATCCTAAGCCAGCCCCTCCACCTCCCGAGCCAACCAGTGCCATCAATGCCGTCATTCTATTTGATGTACCAGACGCTGCCTGTTTGAAGAGATCTGCAGGCCGTACAGGTGCTGCCTCGCCCCACTGTCTACCCGCCCCACCGTCTGCCCTGCCTTACCATCTCGCCCACCTCACCGTCTGCCAGACAGGCTGACGGCAGACTGCTCACTGACACGGCTGTGCATAGATGTATGGATTATTACTGCATTGTAGAGGGACCGGTTTCTCGCTCGCAGTACCATCAGGAGTTCAAACCGCCACCAGAGGGCAGTGTTACTGGCCTCCAGAATCAGGAGCAGACGACTCGAGTGACTGACCCAGCGTATGATGAACAGCAGGTATTACAATTAACACCCATAAATTACCTGCTGAGTCATTGCCCTCTGACCTCTCACCCTTGACTGTATGTTGACAGGTACAGACCAGGCTGACTGGGTTTATTGACAACTGGCCAAAACTAGAGAAGTGGTTTACTAAGTTTGGCATACTGCATAAAATCGATGGAACTCTGGAGCAGACGTCACTGTACCTGGAGGCAGAGAATATCATTGAGGATACACTGGACAGGGTTAGTTTTGCTGCTCATTCACACTATACTAGATATCCCAACAACAAAAAGTTAGAGTTGTCTTCTCCTCCATCTGGCGACACCTCTTGTATTTCATCTGTGACTCCATCCATGTGTGATTTATATTTTCTTACAAGCAACATATCTTAGTAGAAGAGTCGGTGTTATGTTCATCTAAAGATTTACTCTCTGTCTCAAACCGTTCACAGGTCCTGATGAGAGGCAAATATGAGCCGATACCAGAGCCGGAGCCCGAGCCTGTAGTTCCTGAACCAGAGCCTGAGCCACCAAGGGAGCCCACACCACCACCCCCTCCACCAGTAGTTGAGCAGGAGGAGCCACGGTCGACATCACGGTCATCTAAGAAAGGCAAGTATTCACTGGTATCTTGCTAGACATACGCCATAATATGGCGTCTGCATAGGGGGCAGTTGTTGACTCGGCATAATGGAAATTGAAAGGACTGTAGAACCGGATTTGATAGTCACAGAGATTTTAGTGTTTCCTTCAAAATCATCAAGAAATAAAAATGATAGCGATCTAATGCAGGGTTCTCAACCTGGGTGAACAAAAAATCCTACAGCAGGTGTGAGGAGGCCATCATGGAAGAATGTGGTATTTGGCTGTATCACAGCACCATGAATAGCTTTGAATTGCCATATCCATATCATATTTTTATAGTTTTTCAACATAAAAAACTAACTTTTGGTTCATTTTTGGGATACTTGGAAACAAGTTGCTTACTTATGGCATCATTTTACTGACGGGAGGTGAGTGATAATATCCAAAATCCGAACTACAAGGCAAAAATCCGAGTGAGTCAAAGAAAATCCGTATGTTACATGAAATCCGTCCTTTTGTCCTTACACAAGCTGAAAATCCGAACAGTAAGGATTAAATCCGAGTAGTTGAGATCCCTAACGAGATCATCTAACGACGGTGATCATATATGAGACGACAACTCCGAGATATGGTGCAATGGACATAATTTCTATACCAATGATTTTCCGTTGCTCTTTCCACTACAGTTAGATTGTCACTATCAAATCCAGCTCTACAGCATCACTTTCCAATGTAGCAGGTTTGGTGGAATGATATCTCCAGTGCCTCAATTCATACTTGACTAGCATCCTCAAACGGCTGTCACCGCATAGGGAAGATACTATTTCACTATACATTTCTCTGGTTGTGTGGTGCCTGAAGGAATGACTGCACTACTATTGGGAAGCTTCATCATGACCCAGTTGTCTAAAATCATTATCACAGGTTCAGCAAAGAGCAGCAAAGACAAATCACCAGCCAAAGGCAGCGCTAAAGACGGAGGTAAAGGGGGATCGCCAAAGAGGCAAGGCAGCGGGAAGAGCTCTGAGAGAAAGAGTGGAAAGGGTAAGTGTGTTTTGTCACAAGGGCAGCTGCTCTTATGTAGGCGTATCTGAATGTGGGCAGCATATGTTACAGGCGAGAGGAAAGGCAAAGGATCAGGTAATACTATTCAAAAGAGCAAAAATGCTCGCTAAACACCAGGTTTAGGTTTCATCTTGTTTTTAGTAGTGCCCTGTGTTCCCACTTTGTGATTCTATTCCTTCCTACTGCCCTCACGATACAATATCCCTTTTAATCACAGTGTGATTGTCAGTATATAGAATTTAGTTCCCACCCTTCCTCCAGCCCAATAGCAGCCAATCATTGACTTCCATCTGTTTCTACACTCCTTCCTGTCTTCTGTAATGATTATTGCCATGAATTGATTTCAGCGTCTAGTAAAAAAGGAAAGAAGTCGAGTACACCGGAGCCAGAGCCTGAGCCTGAGGAACCAGTCGAGCCACCGAAGACGCCTCCGCCAGCCCCTGGCAGCGAGCTGTACGAGTATGTCGAACAGCCTCTTGACATGGTACGCTGTCATACTTCACCCCGACACGCGCTGCTCCACCTGATCATCCTGAAACCTCTTTATATGATACAGAAACTGGCGGAGTGCCTCGTGCCACACTGGGAGGCAATAGAGAGCACTTACATCGACACGTCCAAACATGTCTTCAATGACATCCGAACAGAGCGTGAGAAGATTATCAGATATTTCTATAGCGTGAGGAAAGACTTTCTGCAGTACCTGCAGCGGCCGGACTCCAAACAAGACTTTGTCGATCAGTGGGTGGCGGTGAGTGACGTCTGCTTTGGTTTGTCTTCTCCGCGGAACCAGTTCTTATCGTGCGTCTGATTTTAAGGATTACAACGCCGTCTCCGACGATATGAGAAGTGATGAGGAGACGATGGCGGAGCTGCACCAGAAAGTTGACGATCTGCGCGATAGGCTGTGGAGTATCTGTGACGAAAGGAAACTACAGGCAGAGAGTGAGAGACAGGATATAGTTGATGATGGCTGGCTGGACGATCGGCTGGGCATTGTATCTAACCACTACATCACTGAAATGCAGGTATGGCTTCACCCAGGGCAGTTGGTACTGAGAGAGAGAGAGAGAGGGGGAGGGGGGAGAGAGAAAAGAAGAGAGAAAAAGGT
>ERZ1740065.2728-NODE-2728-length-11019-cov-10.906695_pt1 | contig 11019 bp, 12 predicted proteins | sample MGYA00581738_ERZ1740065 | MGnify/ENA primary metagenome ERZ1740065 (study PRJEB43018, sample SAMN04849749) | marine metagenome | isolation source: floating plastic debris | place: Pacific Ocean | collected 2008-09-01 | study: EMG produced TPA metagenomics...
TTCGGCGTCATCCTGAGGGTAGATGAGCTGAGCGGCTACTTTATCTTGACCAATGCGGTGGTGACCGCCGCCGTCGTGCTCTATTGCTGGCATCAAAACAAGTCAAAGTTTTTCTATACGCAGACAGTGATTTTGCATGGCAGCGTTAATGCCGTGTTTATCTGCGCTGACCTGCTGAGCCTCTACGTGGCGTTAGAAGTCATTGGCGTAGCGTCGTTTTTGCTGATTACCTATATGCGCAGCGATCGCGCCATTTGGGTAGGGCTGCGCTACCTGTTTGTCAGCAATACCGCCATGCTGTTCTACCTGATCGGCACGGCCTTGGTGTATCAGGCCAATCAGACCTTTGCCTTCACGGCTTTGCAAAATGCCCCCATCGAAGCGATCGCCCTGATTTTTGTAGGGCTACTGACCAAGGGCGGCATTTTTGTCTCCGGTTTATGGTTGCCCTTGACCCACTCCGAATCCGAGACGCCGGTCTCCGCGCTGCTATCGGGCGTCGTCGTCAAAACGGGCGTGTTTCCCTTGGTGCGCTTTGCCCTCATGTTTGAGGAGATCGACCCGCTCGTGCGATCGTTTGGCGTTGCCACTGCCCTACTCGGCGTCGGCTATGCCGTCTTTGAAAAAGATACCAAACGGATGCTGGCCTTTCACACGGTCTCCCAATTGGGATTTGTGCTGGCTGCCCCCGAGGTCGGCGGCTTCTATGCCCTGACCCACGGTTTGGTGAAGTCGGCTCTGTTTTTAATCGCGGGCAACTTACCCAGCCGCAACCTCAAAGACCTCAAACATCAGCCCATCCCTCGCCCAATTTGGCTGGCGCTCGCGATCGCCAGTTTCTCCATTTCGGGGTTTCCCCTCCTGTCAGGCTTTGGTGCCAAGGTGCTGACGATGAAAAATCTCTTGCCCTGGCAGGTCATCGCGATGAATATTGCCGCCTTAGGCACCGCCGTTTCCTTTGCGAAATTCATCTTTTTACCGGCGGGGGGTGAGGGCAAACCCAAGGCTGGATTTTGGCCAGCCATGGCGATTTTGTTAGGCGGTCTCGTGCTGGCCAACGTTGTCTACTACGAAGCCTACACCCTAGGCAATGTGGTTAAACCGCTAGCCACCATTGCCCTCGGCTGGCTGGCCTATCTCTTCATTTTCCAGAAAATTTCACTCAAGATTCCCCGCGCGATTGAACGGTTTGACCATCTGATCGGCGTCATGAGTCTGATGGTGCTGCTGTTGTTTGGCATGGTGCTGGCATGATTGGCTATCTCGACTTAATTTTGCGGCTCACTATTTGGTTTTTGCTCACCGCTGATCTCAGCCCCGCCAATATTGCGATCGGGGTGGCGGTCTCCCTGTTGCTGCCCAGAAACTACACGCTCACCGCAGTTCTTAAGGATTGGCTGCGTGTCTTGGGCGAAATTCTCATCGCGATTCCACAAGCCTATGCTGAAGCGATTGAGATTATCTTTCGTCCCCACTCTGACGAAGACATTGTGATGGAAAGGGTGAAGCCTAATCGCACGCCCGGCCTCATTTTTTTAGATATTTTTCTGATTACGTTTACCCCCAAAACCATCGTGCTGAAATATCACGAACATGGTTGGTACGAGGTGCATCGGGTGCTCCGCAAACGTCGTCGCAAAAAGCGCATCCGCCAGCCCGAAGTCAGTCGCCTAGAGGGAACAGAATGAGGTATCTACGCTTGATTAACGCTCACCACTCGTCCCCTCTGGCCAGCTCTTCCTTCCCTAGCAATCTGTTGGCAACTGCACCATGACTGGAATCCTCATTGCCATGACCTTGGCCTTACTCATTCCGATCTATGAAGCCTGGCAAGACGAAGATATCTGGCAGACCATGCTGGCGTTTGCCAGCATCGCCACCAAAACTTCGGTCATGATTTTAGTCGTTTCCGTGCTGCGGGATGACTGGATGCTCGGGTTAGTTGGCGTACTGATTTTGAGTGTTGGCAATGCCGCGCTGATGCTATTAGCCCATGTCCTCAGACGGATGAACGAACTATGATTGACGTCTTCAGTTATGGCCTGATTGTGCTGGGCATTATCTTCTGGTTTTGGGGCACGTTACCACTTTTAGGCCATCGCTCAGTTCTCTTTAAACTGCATAGCCTGTCAGTTGCCGATACCCTCGGCTCTATGAGTATCGTGGTCGGTCTGCTGCTCAAAATTCCCGGCGAGTGGCCCCTACTGGTGCTGGCGCTCATCTCGCTCACGATTTGGAACACGGTATTGGGATACGTGTTGGCCTATTGCTCAAGCACCGGAGGGGAAGATGCCTGAGAACTTTTATATCGTGGCGATCGCCGCCTTGCTGCCCCTCACAGCAGCGATGCTAGTCACCCAGAAAAATCCCTACCATGCCCTCGTCATTCGTGGCATCGTCGGGGCAGTAGCGGCACTGGTGTATGTCCTGTTTGGGGCAGCTGATGTGGCGCTGACAGAAGCCTTAGTTGGCACCATGCTCTCAATTACGCTGTATGCCATTGCCGTGCGATCGTCGATGAGCCTGCGGTTGGGCGTCCTGGCGGAGACCTCCTATGAGCCGATCGCTGAGTCTGGGGCCACCGGTCAACCACTGCTGGGGACGCTCCGGAAAGTGCTGCGCCCCTATCATCTGCGCCTCGAAATCATTCCCTATGTCAATCTGCAGGAGCTACAGCTAGCCCTGGAAAGTAAAGAAATTCACGCGACCTGTCTTCCCGTGACAGCCGCGATCGCGACCACCACCAACCCAGCCGCCGATGGCGCTCCCTATCAGGTCAATGTGCGGCTGCAGCGACTGTTTGAGATTGTGCAGAACGGCATCCCCCCCATGGTTGCAAGCGTCAGCTTTTCGCAATCGCTGCGAGTCGCAGCGGGCGCTGGAGCCAGCTCGTCAGAACCGATACAAAATGCTTGGGAGGGTCAGCCATGAGGTGGGTTTATGTGGCAGCGGCGATCGCGCTGTACTTAAAAATGCTGGTTTTCCCAAGTCCAGTGATCGACGCTGCCGAACTCTCGATTGTCGATCTGGTGGTCGAAGATAGCGGCGTGGCGAATGCCGTGTCAGGCATTATTTTTCGCAACCGACTCTATGACACGGTCTTCGAGGTAGTCGTTTTCACCATTGCCATTATGGGCGTGCGGTTTTTGTTGGCTGATGAACAGCCATCCTGCAGAATTTATCAGTTCACGGATGCCCCCTCGATCGTGCTGGCGCGCCTTGGGGCCACCATCGCGGCTTTGGTTGCCATTGAACTGGCAATTCGTGGCCATTTGAGTCCAGGTGGCGGGTTTGCGGCGGGGGTCGCTGGGGGCACCGCGATCGGGCTGGTAGCCATCACCTCTTCTTCCCAGTGGATGGAAGCCATCTATCAACGCTGGCGCGCCGCCACGCTCGAAAAAGTCTCAGTGCTGATTTTTATCGTGATTGCCGTGCTGTCGTTGGTCGGGCTGGAATTACCGACCGGCGAGCTAGGTACGTTAGTCAGCGGCGGCTGGATTCCGCTATTGAATATTCTGGTAGCGCTCAAAGTGGCCCTCGGTGCTTGGGCGACGATGCTCGTCTTCATTCGCTATCGGGGCCTGCTTTAAATTTAGATGAGTGGAGCATCGGCTTCAGCTCTGGAGCAATGACGCTTATTCATCAGCTCTGGTAGCATGTCACCCTTGAGCTCACTTCAAGAGAAGCCACGCCGCATCTATTGCTCTTCCCGCAAGATGTACCATACGGGATCTCTGCAAACCTGACATGCTCCCTCAGATCTGGCACTAACTAACGTCAGTTCGGGTTAAGGCAAAATCTGTTAATTTTCCCCTTCTAGGAGGGGCTGATGGGGTGGGTTCAAGCCGTCGGAGAAACCCACCCCGTCCTACGGACACCCCTCCCAGGAGGGGATTTGGCCCTCAAACTACCCACAGATCCCTTGTCAGGCTTATCCCGAACTCAGGTTAACTACAGACATCTGATCAAACAAACGTAGCGATGGAAATCAGACGATTTCTGGAGAAAGATAGAAACGCTCTCATTGCTCTGTGGACAGCTTGCGGACTCACTCGTCCCTGGAATGATCCTGATCAAGACATCACCCGCAAACTATCTGTACAGCCTGAATTATTTTTGGTGGGGGAACTAGACGGACAGATCATCGCCTCAGCCATGGCAGGCTACGACGGCCACAGAGGTTCCGTGTTTTATCTGGCTGTCGCACCGGCGTTTCAGCAGCAAGGGTATGGCCAAGCCCTGATGGCTGAAGTTGAACGGCTCTTAATCGCCATGGGCTGTCCGAAACTCAATATCGTTGTTCGCAGTGCCAATCAGCACGTGCTGAATTTTTATCGAGGTCTTGGCTACACCGCCGATGATGTTGTCAGTATCGGCAAGCGCCTTATATCTGATACTTGATACAGCAGACGTCGGCATGTGGCAGTCCGAATGCGCCATGAAGATGCTGGGTAAATAACGCTTCAGCCAGTAGGGTGAGCAATGCCCACAGGCCACAGGATTTTAGTAGACAGATCGTGCGTAGGACAGCGCTGTCGTATCAACCCAAGAGGCAAGCGATCGGGTACAAAATATATTCCAGAAAAAAGAGCTTCCAGATGAACTGATAAAAGTCAGGGAAAGACATTGACGCTGTGGCCATGGAGGGTTGATTAGGCATAGCCACTCGATAGCTACGCCACCAAAACAGCGCCAGTAGCGTCCCGTGGGTGATCAACACAAACAGCCAGTTAACGCCCTCCAGCCAAGGCACAGCAGCGATCATACCGAGATAGCACAGGCTCAAAATTAACCGGGCAATTTCATACACGCGGGTCTGCCCCAATCGCACCGTAAACGTGGTGATGTTGTAGCGGCGATCGCCCTCTAGATCAGGAATATCTTTAAAGATCGCAATCACAATGCTGAACACGACCACAAAGGCCGCCAGCGCCCACATCTTGCCTGGAATGCCCAGCGGCAACCCGAGCTGACCCCGGTAATGTAAAAACAGCCCCAGATTCACCACGGCACCTCGCACCGTCAAAATACAGGTCGAAGCCCAGAAGGGAAATCGCTTGAGGCGAATCGGCGGCACTGAATAGGCCGTGCCGATAATCAAGCTCAGCAGCACCGTCGCGAGCAACCACCAGCCCCCCAACACCGCCAGAAAAACGCTCAGCGCCCCAGCTGACAGGACAATGCCCCAACCAGCTTGGCGCGAAAACTCACCGGAGGCGATCGGTAAGCTCGGCTTGTTGATGCGATCGATCTCAACGTCTTCAATCTGGTTCAACCCAACGATATAGACGTTGCCCGCCAGGCACGCAATCAGCGGCAGCAGCAGCGCCAACAGATTCAGCGTCGGCGTGGGTGCGGCCTCAGGCATCACCGTCCAAGCAATGACAAACACCCCGATTACGCTGAGGCTAGTGCCAATAATCGTATGCGGGCGAGAAAACTTCCAAAAGGCGGCCAGCCAGGGCAGCGGCGTGCGAAAGAGACTCAGTTGCCGAGTCGGTTTGGACTGCGAAGACACGCGATGACCCATAGGGATAGTGCGCTCGTAACGGGATGTGTTTCAGCTTATCGGGCTGTGTGCCGATCAAAACGAAAGGAAATGCGAGCTTTGCCGCCGTTAGACAGCAGTATCACTCTCAGTGCCTTGAATGAGGACATAGGGTTGCACAATCAAAGCCTGAAACTGTCGACTGCGATCGCGCTCCCAATATTCCAGCTGCTCGACGGTGGGCTTGGTGATCAGTGCTTCACTGATCCAGCGCTGCACGGAGCTGACGTTGTCGGTGGCGACGGCAACACCCACATCCGCCAGGTCTAAACCAGGGTTGACTAACACGATGCTGTCACGGGCCGCATGGGGCAATAGCGTTTGCCACTCGGCGGGGCCGATCATGGACGCCAGTTCTTGCTTGAGTTGCTGCGTCATCGCTTCTTTAATTCGCTAGAGGCCTATTGTATCGTGTTCGAGAAAGGGCTCTATGGCTAGGAAACCGCAGCTCACCTGAGCTTGGAGCAGGGAGCCAGCGCATGGGATAGGCATCACAGCTGCTCACTGACTGTCCACTGGTGGGGCACTGGCCTCGCCGTTCCGCGCTAAGGTAGGAGGCGAAAACGAGACGTTGAGTGATGTCGATGATTGGGTTCAAAAAATCGGTCGTTTCTGTAGCTTTTGCGGGTGCTTTATTCGGCAGTGTGAGCCTCCACGGGTCTGCCCAAGCCGCCCCCGCTGAGACCGCCCCAACAGAACTCACGAGCGCGATCGCAGCCATTGAGGCGGCGGCCAATGCCCAAAATATTGATCAGCTCATGGCCCTTTATGGCAATGACTTCGTTGGGCCAGATGACTTTACGCGTGACCAATACCAAACCACCCTCAGCGAATTCTGGCAGCAGTATTCGACTTTGACCTACGATGTCGAGCTGCTCTCCTGGGAGGCAGACGGCGATATCTTGGTGGCCGAAACGCTCACCACCATTACCGGTACGCAATCAATCGACGGGCGTGACCTCGCCCTAACCTCAACGGTGGAATCACGCCAAAACTATGTGGGCGGACAAGTGGTGGCCCAAACTATTTTGTCGGAGCAAACCCAACTGATCTCGGGCACCACACCCCCGACGGTGGATATCAGACTGGCCGAAACGGTTGCTCCGGGTGAACGATTCAGCTTTGACGCCATTGTGGCAGAGCCGCTGGGCGATCGCCTGCTGCTGGGGGTCGCCGTCAACGAAGGCGTCACCGCTGCAGACTTTTTGACGCCCCGTCCCCTCAACCTCGAAGCTTTATCAGCGGGCGGCCTGTTCAAAATTGGCACCGCCTCTGACAAACCCGATCAACGATGGGTTTCTGCCGTTTTGATCAGTGATGATGGCATCTTCATCGATACCCGCCGCTTGAGCGTTGAAGAATAGCGCCTAGGCGTTGCCGTCGGTCGCCATCGTGACTACACATCCTCGATTGCTAAGCGGCGCTCGATCGCGGTCGACCATACCGACGTGATTTCAGACAAATCTGCGTCAATTATTATGTGGTCATCAATGACGACTTGAAGTGGACTGCCCGCTTTGCCCACGGTGCCGATCGCTTGCCAGTTACCCTCTAGGTTCGCAGCCAGGTAGGTTTCCCAATCCGCGATCGCCTCAGGCGCGACGGAAACAAGGATGCGCGCACCGCCTTCACCAAACAAGAGCCGATCCCAACGCCCAGAGTCAGCCGCGATCGCGCCTTCAATTTGCGCCCCCGCCTGACCACTGATGCAAGATTCCGCCAGGGCCACCGCCAAGCCCCCCTCCGCACAGTCGTGGGCCGACTTGATCCAGCCCTGGTGAATGCCGTGACGACAGGCTGCCTGCACCAGTTGTTCCCGCGCCACCTCAATGCGAGGAGGTTGTCCGGCAACTGCACTGTGAATCACCGCTAAATATTCCGACCCGCCCAGCGTGACTAAATCAGGTGCTGCCTCCGCCTCCGCCAGCCCCAACCCGAGCAGATAAATGGCGTCGCCCGCCCGTCGCCAGCCCTGACCACAAGCCTGAGTCACGTCCGCTAGCAGCCCCACCATCCCGACCACCGGTGTGGGATAAATCGGCGTAGGATTGCCGTCACCATCGAGAGTTTCGTTGTAGAGCGAGACGTTCCCCCCCGTGACGGGCGTGGCAAAATCACGGCAGCCATCGGCTAGGCCACGGGTCGCCTCCGCTAACTGCCAGTAGCCCACCGGCTTTTCAGGACTGCCAAAATTCAAATTATCCGTGACGGCGACGGGCTCAGCCCCGACACAACTGAGGTTTCGCGCCGCCTCGGCGATCGCCCCTTTAGCGCCTTCGTAGGGGTCAAGATACACATGACGACCGTTGCAATCGACTGTGGCGGCCAACCCCTTTCGCGTATTCACAAACGCCTGGGCCTGATCGCCCGTCTGAGGCCGCAGCCGGATCACCGCTGCATCCGCGCCACCGGGCAACTGCACCGTATTGTTTTGCACCTGCTGGTCATATTGCCGATAGACCCAGCGCTTGGAGGCAATGCTGGGGCTATCCAGCAGGGTCTTGAGCACCGCCGTCCACGACTGGGAGATATCGCCCAGATGCAGGCCAGCGCGATCGCAGGGGGGCAAATCGGCTTCTGACCACTGCCGGGCTGTTTTCACATAGTCGGGCAGGTCAGCCATTCGTTGTCGATGATATAGGGGCGTGTCATCGGCCAGCGCATTAGCGGGAATCTCGGCCGCAATCTCACCGTGAAAGCGGATGCGCACGATGGGTTCAGCAATCACCTCGCCCACAACCACGGCGTGCAGTCCCCAGCGTTCAAAAATCTCAATCAGCTCTTGCTCACGCCCCTGATGCGCCACAAACAGCATGCGTTCTTGCGATTCTGACAGCAGATATTCATAGGGCACCATGCCCGTTTCGCGGCTGGGCACCTTGTCGAGATCCACATCGACGCCCACACCACCATTGGCCGCCATTTCTGAGGTAGAGCAGGTAATGCCCGCTGCCCCCATATCTTGAGCCGCCACCACCGCACCGGTTTTGAACGCCTCTAAGCAGGCTTCCACCAACGATTTTTCGAGAAAGGGGTCACCTACCTGCACCGCCGGGCGATCGTCCTGAGAAGCATCGCTGAGTTCGGCACTGGCAAAGCTAGCCCCGCCCATGCCGTCGCGGCCGGTGGTCGACCCCACATACAGCACCGGATTGCCCACACCCGATGCACCCGATTTGACAATATCAGGCGTTTCCATCAGACCGATCGCCATCGCATTGACGAGTGGATTGCCCGCATAGGCTGGGTCGAAATAAATTTCGCCGCCTACGTTGGGCACACCAAAACAGTTGCCATAGTGGGCAATGCCTGACACCACCCCGCTAAAAATGCGCCGTGTGCGAGCATCCTGCAAATCGCCAAAGCGCAGCGCGTTCAACACCGCGATCGGTCGCGCACCCATGGTAAAGATGTCGCGCAAGATGCCCCCGACTCCCGTTGCGGCCCCTTGAAACGGCTCGATCGCCGACGGGTGATTGTGAGATTCAATCTTAAAGGCCACCCGGAGACCATCCCCCGCATCAATCACGCCTGCATTTTCGCCCGGCCCCACCAGCACGCGATCGCCCGTTGTGGGAAACTGACCTAGCAGCGGTCGCGAATTTTTGTAGCAGCAATGCTCTGACCACATCACCCCAAACATGCCCAACTCAGCGCGATTGGGGTGGCGGCCCAAGCGTCTCACAATCTCTTCGTACTCATCGGGTTTGATACCCTCTGAAGCGATCTCGTCCGGGGAAAAAGGTGCAGCCATCCAGGATTTGTCCAACTTGAGAATCCGCCCCATTTTACCGCCCATTTCCAGGGTAAAAGCACGGCTCCCAGCGGCACCCTGGCGGGGTAGGACTCCCCTTGCACAAATGGGTCACACCAACCTTGACTTATGTGGAGCATTAGTGTGATCACTCTCACTATGTCGAGTGATAGAGATCCTTGGATAAAACCACTTAGTTGAAGATACTGATATTGACTCAACTCTAGCCGAGTCATCTACAGGGAACACACACAGACCGACAGACACACGGGAGTCCTGTCGGTTTTTTATTGGCTGCAAAACCCAGCCCTGGCAATCCCTTGAGCGATTTTATCTGCTCCATGAATTTCAGATAGCAAAACTGCTCGATATCGGCAAACGCAGCCCTATTACCCGTAAAAACCCGTGATTCCGTTGCTCACCTTCGGAATGAATATCAGTGACACATTCGATACCCGTAGCACAGGCGAGCGTCGTTGAGCACACATCTTTTGTATTTTCAGGATCATAGAGAATTTCGGATGCTGGCTGCTCATTCACCACCCAACCAAAGTCAGCCCCAAAGTCAGTCAGGGGCAGAGTTCTCTCTCAGCAATCTGAATGCGGCTCCATGGCAGACCCCAGGGCACTGCACAGCGTCTTCGCTAGCGCATAGCACCCATCGTATTTTTCCAAGAAAGTTCTTTGCACAGGACCGTGAGGGCTCGCTGATCAGCGCCAGCAAAGAGGTTGCTGTCAATCAGCTCGGCCAGCACTTGCTGCGTCAACTGAGCGGCAAAGAAGCCTCCAGAGCGCAGTAAGTGGCTGTAATAGCGAAACTGGGGCTGCCCATCAGCACTGCAGTGAAAATGGTGCACCGTTTCGGTATCCAGGCTGTAGACATCGGTGTTGACGGGCACGACTTCTTTGGGAATGCCGTGCTGACCGTAGACGCGATCGCCCTCACTCTCCAAACTGCCCACCAGCACCACGCCCAGCAGCGTGCGGGTTTCGCTAATCAAGTCGGGGGTGAAAATCGGATCGGGCTCACTCGACAGCCGTGGCCCGTTGTTGAGAAACATCGGATTGACCAGCTGCGAGTTATAAATCAGCCCCACCGCCCAGTGGCGATCGCCATCTTCGAGCGCCACAAAGCGGCCAAACCCATAGTCGCCAGGTTTTGGCGGTGTCACCACATCATGGCTATCGTCCACTTGAATGACGTAGTCACAGTGAGAGTTCGACTTCACTACTTTGCCAATGCGCTGCGAGGTTTCGACGCGATCCAAAAAATCCATCATGCTCTGGGGCTCCATCCTGGCAGTAGCGGGGTGGTCAAACGATTGACCGAGGTCATACTGCCATAAGGCTAGCAGTCAAGCGGGTTAAACGCAGCTTGCATTTGGGTAAAACATCCACCAGTAGGGTCAGCAACATATACAGAACTCTACATCTAGGGAGCGATCGCCAAGGTTAACCTAGTCCTACCCCGTGGCAAGCACAACGTTTTTAAGCCTGCCACTCAATAGTAGCTTTGTTCTAGATGAATATCTGCTCCTAATGCCAGTAAAAGCCAGCTCTGCCGTTTAATCTCGTCTAGTCAGCCAAATGAATATTTATCCCTGACTCACGGAGTGAAGGACTGGAGCAGTCGGGCGATCGCTGAGTAATTGGCCGTCCCGGAAGGTAATGACGCGATCGCACTGCTGCGCCACCGCCTCGTCATGGGTCACCATCA
>ERZ1740065.2729-NODE-2729-length-11015-cov-12.532938_pt1 | contig 11015 bp, 9 predicted proteins | sample MGYA00581738_ERZ1740065 | MGnify/ENA primary metagenome ERZ1740065 (study PRJEB43018, sample SAMN04849749) | marine metagenome | isolation source: floating plastic debris | place: Pacific Ocean | collected 2008-09-01 | study: EMG produced TPA metagenomics...
AAGACAGTGAATTCACACTTGACTTGACTTTTGATAAGGGTGACTTTTCCCAGCTCTGATTTCAACTTAGGTCACAAATGCATGAGAGCTAAGTCAATAGCTGGAACAGGGAGTATGTATAGACTGGATTTCTGGTCACAAAAGCCTTTTTCAAGCTGTCTCTCAAGATGGCAAAGCTGTGTTGAAGATGATTATCTTGATAACGCTCTGCAAGGGCTTGCGTTCCGTGTGAGGATGACACATATTGTTTACAAAGGCTTAGTAGCATCAAGGTTTTCCAATTCCCTAAGTCATTCTTTTCTTCACCACCTAAAATTCTGGTTCCTGTAACCACCAGTAATAGATTGAATAATGTGTATACTTGCACCAACACGGTAGAGCCACATGATTCCATGCCAAAGCTTTGAAAAAACAGTTGCAGAGAGTAGAAACATCTAACCAGGATATGATGATTTGCTATGGTGGATCGGGAAGTCAAAGATTGTCACCCGCCAACCAGACCGTCAACTGTTAACAGGTAACTCGTCCCTATCACGACTATCTCGCATCACTCTCCACTCAGACGCAGGCATGTAAAACTACCAGTCTGTAAACGACCATCCATATGTGACTGATTGGGTCGATTCGGGTTCAATATCACTCAAAATTTTGTTTTAAGATGAATAGTGTAATCAGGTTATCCGGAAAAATGGATGTAATAATTATTTGCTGACGTTGACATCCACAATTCGGCTCGATGATATTGAAACAGTTTGATCCAATTTATGGCCAATTAGGCTTATTTAGTGGCCAGCCATGTTGACGTTGTTCTCTACCTATACGCAACCCATAGCTACAGTGGGATAGCACAGCTCTACTGTTTAGTTGACTGATCTTCCACATTGTTTATGCTTGCCACCGATGTTATCTAATAAATCAGAACGTTCTGCTGCCCACGGTGTGATACATGAAATGGGAAGAAGGAACACTAATATCATGAATCCTGATGAAGTGATTTGAAGAGACTGAAGTTTCTCCTATGCTTTGACTAAAAAGTTCAAATGAATGCAGTGGGTTCGTATAGAGACGACTAAGCAGATGTGGAATATGGTATTGCCTCTACACTGAATCCAGTCTGGTGATAGAAGGCCACAAAGTGTAATGGTGTGCTTAACACTGGTTAGGGCCGGTCGAACTAGCGCTTCTCGACTGAAGTTTCGTTTTCATATTAAACCAGCACTATATGGTCAGTTGATGTTAGGAATTGATTCATGCTGTGTGGCAGGTTATTAATGCACTTACTAAGAGCTCAACCACCCAAGTGCTCCAGTTGGTCATTATTGGGTTCCGCTATGCAGGACATAGCATCCCATCTGCCCATAGACCTTATCAAGTGTTGAGAATGATGGCCTCATAGATAGCACATGCAATATATTCACGTGTGTGCGCGTGGAGGTGATCTTATAACACATGCGTCATGTTATTTCCAGAGCTATATTGATAAAATCCGATAGTTTTGTTTTTGCCTAATGAACAAATAACTCAGCCGCCATGCGAACTCTGCTGGTCAGTGCAGCTACTCATGGTAAATTACATTCATCATGCATATCAACCAGCATGCAGCAGCGCTCTGACTAAAACCTGATGGATTACCTTATAAGGTGGTGACATTCAGCTCATTGTTTGATTGAAAAGAATTGGTCCGGTTTTCTATTGTTTTATATCCATGCAAATTAGTTTCATGCTGCCAAACCAATAGAACGCCTGCTTCATTACAGGCATATATGTGAAATGTCCTATGAACACGGCTCATTCTATTTTCGCTCTTTCAGCACGAAAGACGCTCATGAAGCACTGATCTCGTACAATTTATCAGTTGATTGATCTTACCATGGTACACCACGTGACAAACGCACATCAACTCCATGAGATCACAAAGTGCATCAGTGAAGAAGACTACTTTGACCTCTTCAAGTTAAAGGATGCCAGAGGCTGGACTGTCCTTCATAGAGTTGCCTGGAGGGATAATGTCGATGTTGCCTGCTCCATCTTGGGAAAACTTACTGAGCAGAAAGAAAGAGATCAGCTGCTGGAGTACTGTGATAGGGATGGAAAGACACCACTGCATTGGGTACAGTCCAAAGAGATGGCACGCCTCTTTCTCGAATCTACGTCTCCACAACGCCGGCAACAGCTAATACTAAAAACTGACCAGTACTTCAATCAGACTGCTATTCATTGGAAAGCGATTCGAGGGCTTCATGAGATTGTGATGGCCATACTTGGACATTGCAATGAAGACACACTTGGCCAGCTGCTCACTACCAAAGAGTCATTGTGGGGCTATCACTTGCTGCTCAGTGCTGGTCATGGTGGAAACGAAGAAGCCACGATGAAGATAGTTGAGCTTCTCATTGATGTTGACATGCTAGAGGATGCCATTGAGGAAAGGAGCATTCGCGGTGAGACGGTGTTCCACTATTTAGTAATACACCAGCTGGTGGGTACCATAGCAGAGATCATGAGACGGCAGCCACTCCAGAAGAGGAGGAAACTCCTGTCACTGGAAAATGACCGAGGAAAGACACCCAAAGACTTGGCTATGTTGCCAATGAGGAAATATCACAGTGGACATTATGACTTCTACCTAAGATTCTCTGACCTCCCCGTGGGACTCTCGGAAAAAACAGTTGAGTTAGTGCATTTGTTGATCAACGAGTTTTCATTCAGCAGCCCTGGAGTTCTTACACAATGCCAGATGAACCATGAGCTGATGATGAGTAACACCCATTTGGAGGAAATCACATGGTCAGGCTTCTCTGCGCATCAGGTAAACCAATGGAAACTAAAATGTGAGTTAATGGCAGTGCAGTTGCAGATTAATTGCTTGTGCGGTCTATGACTTTAGAACTTAGACGATAACAAGGATCTGAGCATAGAGCAGCATCTGAAGGGATTTGGAGACATTGGCTCCTTCTACATGCTGCTGCTCAGGTGCAATCTGGAGTCAGTTGATTTCAGTATCTCCACTTTAGCACAGACTCTGGTTGACAAAGCCAATCAGCAGAATGTCTACGGGAAGCCAAAGGTAAGCTAAATGATTTTTCTTTGTTTAGGAATGTGTTTAAACAGGAATGTGTTAGCAAGCATTCATTTGAGGCTGTGGCCACTCAGTAGCAAGTGTGCTCTAGGATTGCTTGCATGCTCTGCAACTTTACATAAAAGGTTATAAAGAAACTAATCGCAGCTACACAGCTATCAGGGTGTAAAGCCGCGGCTACATAGAGCGATGTTTACTTCGTTTCGATGCGTAGGGTCGGAAAGGTATGGTGGCTACACAGAGCGACTGGTCGACCAGTTATATAACATCTGTTCAGCAAGCAGGGTCATAGTAAACAAAGAGAAGAGCAGTGACTGTCACTGCTCCTACATGTGGTTCCAGTGATTAAGCAACCACTAACTAGCAATGGACCAATCAGAAAGCGCGTTGCTTAGATTTCAAACAGGTTGGAAGTGTGTTGCTGAGCTTACCGAGCATCGGAAAGACAGCTGATCAACTCTGTGGTTTACCGCGCGCGCTGGCGCTGATTGGCTTAAACTGGCTCTAAACAACGAAAACGTCGCTCTGTGTATCCACGGCTTTAGTCCATGGGCTAACCTGTAGCTGATGAGTCTGCAGTGCTGACAAGTATTTCTTCCTCACTAGCTTCAGCTGCTGTCTATTTTGTTGCGGAGGAGGCATTGAGATGTTATGTGAAGTGCTAAAATCTTATATCCTACTGATATCACTTATTACAGCTAAATTAATCCTTAGAACCTATAATAATCTGTGAGTTTGGACCTGTGGTGGTCAGCAGGGACAGAGTTGAAACATAATATTGATGCATGCCAGGAAGAATAGATATGGTGTAGAATGACATGCTAATGTGACAACTCAGAATGTCTGACTGAAAAATGCTTGAATTTGGAGCGCTTTCTATTACAGATCTTGATTCTCCAACTGATTGGTTCTAGAGAGGATTCAGCAGAGAACTTGCACATCAGTGAGCAGATTCTGTCCCTGCCGACCAACTTCTATCTGTGGACAATAGTAACTACCGAAGACCTGAGGTACTATATAACCACCCGTGAACCATAAATAGTGTGATTGACAGCCATGTCTTCTTTCAGCAAAGAAATAAAGCAGCTATTTGTCCGAAAGATTCATCTGCCTGTACAGTTCATCTTGGACGACATTGTCCAGACTGTGGAATCTCATCCTGCAGTCATCAAGTCTCAGCCCATCTCGAGCACACTGGGCCGCAGACTGCAGGTCTGGGTAAAACAATCTGCTGCTCAGACACCTCTGAAGATGGTCGTCCGTAATGAACCAGGTGCCGGTATGGTGGTGTGCAATAGCCAGCTGCCAGCAGGTACGCCGATTGAGTTCCATGGTGTGCTTCTGAACAGTGGTAAGAGACTTGGGTGGGAAGAAGAGCTGGAGAACATCCAGTATACCATGTTGACTCAGTTGAAGTTAAAAGTGAGGACCAATATTGAGACACGCTGATCGCCTGAAGCAAGATCCGTTACTATTTCTGTTTCTTCCAGATGTCACATGGCGTCGCCATTGATAAAGAGGCAGATGAAGTCCTGAGATTGATTGGAGATTTTTCACTGGCTAATGAAGCTGCGCCGTTCATTGTCCTAGCAGTTATGTCACATGGCAATGGCAACGATGAGATTGCTTTTAAAGATCGAAAAATCAGGCTGCAGGAGATCGTGGATGCCATGAAAAATGATAACCTAAAGCAACCCAAGGTAATGTTCAATGGCTTTGATGCCAACAGCACCTCCCCCACCTCACCATATCGCTTCTTATCAGTCCATCGTATGGCATATCCCTGCAGGTTGTCTTGCTCCAGTACTGCCGAGGGAAGGGAAACAGCGCTAACGATACCAGCGCTGGAGACATTCAGCTGAATGGTGAAGTTTTTTACATGCAAGACCCTCGGTATGCCAGTATCGGAGCTAACACTACTCACAAGGAGAACGTCAACAGTGACAACCTGGTTGTCATCAATCTGCCTAAGAACTACATGATTGTGTTTTCAACACTGGCTCAGAGAAGGTGAGGCAGTATTTCTACTTCTCCAACTTTTGACCATTTGATGCATATACATTCTAGGTAGGCATTCTTTCTGGTAGCTAATGATTCAGTACACTGACTAGAGCCTAGAGAGTTTAATTTGGGTTGGCAGGGTGACAAATGAAACCAAACTGCCTCTCAACATAAGCTTGTATCCATGCTGCATAAACCTGCGTTGTCTATGCTTGTCAGCAGATGAGAGCAAATCCAAGCCTGTATTTAACCGACTGAATTTGCCAGTTACCTTTTGTTGTAATTCACTTCAGAGGCCTGTAGACCACTGTAACCGTAAGCTGTGACGTTCATAATTATCAAAACCTTCTAGGTCTAATCGGGGATTTTGGTTCAGAGAGCTGCGACATCAGCTGCATCAGAGGTGGTTGCACGGAGCCAGACTGACCTCTGATAATCGAAAAAGAAAGGCCACTTCAGAATCAAAAGAAAACCCAAGCTCGAAGCGATACTGCTACGAACCAAAGCCAACAAAAATCAACCTTGAAGTTGATGAGAGAGAAGAAGTTGGCTATGGTAACGGCTCTGCAAATAGCCAATGTGCCATCAGCATTAGGCTCCCTCCAGATATCCCTGGTATAGAACATGGAGGAGAGGAGTGTATCGATGTGGAGTTTGTAGATCTTATGACTGATGTGGCCGGAAGTGTAAGGGACAACTCTAAATTGTTCCAAAACTTGCATTGGATATCCAACTTGTCCACTAAGCTATACTTAAGGGTTTTCCCCAGTGAAGAGATTTTGTAATAGCTATTATACCTGGATTACTTATTTCCCAGTGTTTTTTACTGCCCATAACCATCCTCCATGTGGCCTTTTAACTCATGGTATCAGCATCCCATGTTGTTACAGCCCTCACCCTTTGTTTCTACTTGCAAAATGAATTTGAAATAACGAGCGAGTATGAAGAAAGATGAGATTGCCGCTCCTCAACACAGGGAGGGGGTGGGGTGTAGCACCTTGTACCACAATTTTAAGGGGAAAATAGCATAATTCATTTATTTTCTGACTTGATCTGCCTGCACGTAATCAATGCAGCTTCATCGTTTGTCGCCACAGCTGTACCTAAACACGCGCAGTTACACTCGGGTAACTATTTCAACTGAGCTGGTTCTTTGTCTTGTTTTCCTCAAATTTCTCCCTATTCCTATCTCTGCCATGTATTATCGCTCTGTGACCTCTCTATTTTTGGTACTGATGGCTTCAATTTGCTAGTAGCCCGGTGCACAAGCATTACTAGATCATAGCACGGCAGCTAGCCTGGTTGACAGAGGAAGATAGCTTCCAATTTTCATGTGGAAGCTCGAGTGCAACCTCACCTCTGCCTTTCTAGGGAGCTAAAGCTCCAAAGGTGAAAGACACAACATGGCTGTAGTCTTTATGAACCTCGCAGATGAAGCAGCAAACATATTCGACTGATAGATGACCCTATGTAAACACACTCACGTGCTTAGGCTGCATGCTGTTTGTGTAACAAGCATAACGCCATGGTTTTCCCAAACAAACGGCGTCATTGTTTTGATTGTATGCACTAGTTCCTCATGTGCATACCTGTAGCTAGCTCATGCGCATAACACTTAGTTTAGTCAAGCGCTGTAGTGCTCACTGGTTTAGTTACACTTACATGTGATCCATGATCTGCCCAGACCTTAAGTAGTAACGGACACTATAGTCAAGTAACAACACTCTAATCCGGATAAGTGAGTACACTGTCATAGGCCTGCCAGTGAGACTAGCCTCCTACAAACCAGATCGGCATGGGGTGAGTGTCTTCTATCCCTGCTTCCTCACAGCTGGCCGCTGTAGCATTACCATGTAGGCACTCGAGTGCTTGTTGAAAGGTCAACATGTCAGGTAGTGGAGATAGGTGTCAGGGTATGAAGAGCAACAGACTCAGCTGCTTTCTTTGATTGTGGGTCCCTTGTGGTAGCAGTCCTTCAAATTACTGCAGCTGAGCCTGCCTACTGTGGTTTCCACTGAGCTTTAGGCCACCAGTAGATCGTGTGGCTCTACCTCTTTTACTCTATACTGGATGAGCACAGGAACAGATAGCGCAGCAGCTACATTTCTGGTCGTGAAGAAGGATGTGTTCTAGCCAATGTTATCAGCGTGAAAAACTCTTGTTGTATCTTAATCACCTACAAGCAACCATTCAGCTAAGTCTATATTCATAGCGCATGGAAACATTTTGCTGTGGATGGTAGTGCTCGAGTACTCCAGCTTGCTACTGCAGTAGAAATGAGAGGCCCATTCGAGTTTCCTGTCTTGATAGTTGTACTGCACTCATTGGATGCACCAAAGATTAGCTAAACGGGGTGACCATAATTCTGAATATTCTAAAAAATTTCATACTGCACTACCTGATGGGTCGTATCTAGAGTGCATGTGTACTGTGCCTGCTTCTGCTTGTGGAGTATTCCAGGGAACTCGCATGGAAATCACGTAGGTCAAAAACCAATGATGGGAACTTCATCCTTATTGATCAGCAAGCAAAGTTCCCTTTGTTTTAGACACTTGTATCAATAACTGCCCATATGCCTTCCATTCATGTCACGTTGCAGCACACGTGTGCTGGGCAATGTTCAACCGCACGCAATACTTCAAGCTACCCGAATGAAAGCAGTATTGGTTTTAATGCGCTACTTTGCTATAAGAAAAATACCAGCAATGATTTACCTGTGCGATTGGACATTGACAGGTACCTATGCCAAGATGATACTATTACTTTTGAGGATAATTGTTATTAAGCTAACCTATATTTCCTCCTCAGAGGTCATTGAATCTATCAGACATCATAAGCTTACCTGTTGTGCTGCATGTAGTTAGCAATGAATAAGAATTTCTATTGAAATAGCATTTTGCGGGCCCAGCAAGATAACTGCAGCTGGGTTTGAATCTACTACCTCTAAACACTTTCGTGTGTTGAGGTGCAGGTTATACCGCTGACCCATCTCCTACTTCTATTAATTTGATTTAACAATATATTTCTTTTGGTCACAACAGGTCTCAACTGTGAGTGATACTTGCCCATGCAGATGAATGCCAAGTATTGGCTCTGATAGAGGACCGCAGAGAGCCATGGAGCAATGGCGAGGTTACACCACCTTACATCGAGCGACACAGCCGAACCAGTTCCACCAGTTCATGTCATCGGTGCCCCCAGTCCATTGCTCGGAGTTCCTCGCCCTCAAGGACAAGAGGGGCTGGTCTACTCTGCATAGAGTGGCTTGGAGAGACAATGTGGAAGTAGCTCACTGTGTGCTGCATGCTGCTGCGAACCAAGATGAAAGAGACTGTCTCCTAGAATGCCGAGATAGGGATGGAAAAACGCCATTGTTCTGGCTCCAATCAAAAGCGATGGTCCACCTTTTCCTCGACACCATCTCTGAACATAGGCGACAGCAGTACATCATGCAGAGAGATTTCTTCTATAATGAAAATGCAATTCACTGGGCTGCTCTGCACGGACAGCATGAGATAGTGAAGGCCATATTTGAACATTGTCACCAGTCAACTTTAAAAGAGCTGCTTCACACAAGAGAGGACCTATGGGGATACAGGCTACTACTCAGTGCTTGTCAAGGCGGAGATGAGCGCACAGTTATGGACCTCATTGACTTGTTTGCTGATCACGGACTGCTAGACAGCGCACTTGAGGATTTCAGTAACCGTGGTGACACCGTCCTACATTATCTCGTCATCCATCAGCTGATTGATGCACTAGTTGAGATCTTGCGCGGCAAACCAACAGAAAGAATAAGACAATTGCTACTAATGAAAAATGACAGAGGGGACACCCCCAAAGATTTGGCAATGATTCCACTGAGAGAATACCACCACAAGCAAGTGGACTTTTACATCAAATTCTCAGACCTGCCAACAAGTCTCAGTAACAAGATGATCCGGCTGTTGCATGTGCTGAGCAACGAGTTCTCATTCGACAGTCCCGGTGTTCTAATACAGTGTGAGATGAACTCAGCTCTAAAAATGAAGAGCGTACTCTGGCAGCGCGTTACAGCCTCTGGGTTTTCTACATTGCAGGTAACTTGAAAAATGCATGGCTATCCAAATCAATATTTGCAGTTAGCTGTAACCATTTAATTATTTTTCACGCAGGAAGTGGAGACTCGGGAGCAAGTAAGTGTGAGAGAGCTGCTCAGCGATTGGAAAGACTGCGGATCTTTCTATCTGCTGATGGTAAGCTACCCGGTAGAGCTACTAGAATGCCTGAATCTATCGGTCTACTCGCAAAGACTCATGTATGAGGCAGACCACGAGAGTCTCTACGGAAAACCCAAGGTAAACACAACGTTCATCCAATTTGCATCCTAGAGCTATTGTGGACTTAGAGTTTATGGACTTTATAGATCATAATCCTGCAGCTGCTTTTCACCTCAAAGGAGTCTGTGCACCACCTGCAGCCGAGCAGGCAGGTCCTAAACCTTCCCTCTAACTTCTACATGTGGACATTCACGGCCACTAAAGACTTTAGGTACATAACTCCCTCCTCTGAATGCGTATAATTTCATTGTTACAAAACTTCTTTAGTTCTGTTGCACCTGATGTTAGTTCCAAGAGTCAGGTGTGCTCTTGATGGATGTGGCTTCAATTCAGGCCCTAAATTTATAATCTGAAGTGATCAGAAGCTAGGTTTGCTTCACTTGCCTCATCTAAATATATTTAGTTTATTTGTAAAAATTAAAAACATTTATATGCTCAGCTCGGTCACCTTAAAGTTTAACGCAGCATATATTACCTATTGGTACATACAAACCTCATATATTTCTCCTCAGGGAAGAAATAAAGGAACAGTTCATCAAGCACATTCACCTGCCAGTACAGTTCATCCTGGATGGACTGGTGCAAGATCTTTCCTCTCATCCATCTGTCATAAGATCTTACCCAGTTACCAGCTCAATGGGTCGCAGGCTGCAAGTGTGGGTCAAGTCATCTCCAGCTTCCCTTCCTCCACTCGTCAGTGATCCTGGAGTGGGTGCTGGTATAATCGTCTGTAACAGCCAAGTTCCCTCAAGCCAGCAGTTTGAACTTCATGGAATAGTCATAAACAGCGGGAGGAGACCTGATTGGCAGGAGGAATTGACGAATCTGGATTACTCTATGCGCCACCAACTGAAGTTGACAGTGAGTAAAGGACTTTCTATGAGCCGTTGAGTTAGTTATGTAATAGTTCAAATTATAAGAAAATTTCTTTGCGGTTGTAGATGGAGCCAAATCTTCTGGACTTCTCAGCCGAGGAGGTACTCAGCGGGCTTCGGAATTTCTCCAAAGATAACATAGCTGCTTCGTTCCTCATGGTTGGAGTGATGTCACACGGTGATTGCAGAGACAACATAATGTTCAAGGACAGGATTCTATCGGTAGATGAGATTGTGGATGCTTTGGATAACAACAACACTTCTCAACCAAAGGTGAAAATATTTATGCGTTACAAACTAAATATTCATGTTCTGTTCTGGTCGACTTTATGCAGCTGTACTTTTTTGCATTAAGGATTCTTTAGTCTCAGATTCCATTCATAGTGAACCTTTGCCTTCAGGTGATACTGCTACAGTACTGCAGAGGAAGCAGTAGAGTAACCAGCGGTGTTGCTGATGGAGACAGAGACCTGAACAGAGAGATATTCAACCTACCAGAACCACGTTATGCTGGAAGCAAGAGAAACACAGCTCAAATCAAGACCAGTGCTAGAGATGGGCCAGTCGACGCAGCTCTACCTAAAAACTTTGTTGTTGGGTTTGCAACTCTCTCTGGTAGAAGGTACATACTGGAAGACATATATTACAACACATAAATTTAGGGTTGTGGGACAGAGAGAGAGAGAGAGAGAGAGAGAGAGAGAGAGAGAGAGAGAAGGGATGGAGAGAGGGGGAGGGAGG
>ERZ1740065.2730-NODE-2730-length-11015-cov-11.783394_pt1 | contig 11015 bp, 7 predicted proteins | sample MGYA00581738_ERZ1740065 | MGnify/ENA primary metagenome ERZ1740065 (study PRJEB43018, sample SAMN04849749) | marine metagenome | isolation source: floating plastic debris | place: Pacific Ocean | collected 2008-09-01 | study: EMG produced TPA metagenomics...
ATTTTATTTTTTTTTTTATTTTTATTTTTTTTTTTTTTTTTTTTGTTTTTGTTTTTTTTGTGTTTGTTTTATTGGAGTGTTAGGTAGGAGAGGGAGGAAGGGAAGGAGAAGACAACTCTAATTTTTTCAAACACCTTATGAACAACGAAACTGAGGTATGTTATGAGTGGACTGGTACTCATGCAGACAAAAACATGGAAGTGAATTCAACCTGCCTCTGCTATCTTAGCAAAGTTAGTGAAAACTTACTTTATACGCTCTCCTTGTCCAGACATAGACGGTTTTTTCCATTGCTGACTTCTCCATCTCACAGGCATGAGTAGAATCAATGATGCCTGGGATGACAACAATATCATGAAACCTCGACTGGATTTGCAGCAGCAATCATTAGATGGAGTGATTTAGGTGAAGTTATTCCTGGAGCACATCTGGCAAAAATAAGATAAATATACTAATCACAATAGTTCATCTTCATTTGTATCACCATCCGGTTGATTGCAATAAGCAATTAGCAATCGATTAACGATGACTCCCTCACCTACCATGTCATGAGATTGCAGTCTCCTTATTTTCATGAGAGTGAGATACCAACTGTCTGAGGCCCAGTTGTTCCCCTGATGATTGAGACAGACAGCTGAGTTCCATTGTTACAGTCACATCTCCATGTTATCAGTCTGTTAAAATCACTAGAGGGAGTAAAATTCAAACTGAAGAAGCACTCAATGGTCATCCAAAACTGAAGTTGATCTCTTGGCACCTCTTCTTTATATACTAGGCTTAACTAGTATATACTGCCTATTCTGTACGGATTTCATTTCTAAACCTAGCAAAATATAAGTATAACCTAACTATTCTCGCAATTAAAAGGGATATTCACGTACCCAGGACTTGATATAATTATCTCTCCGGGGAGGTAATTCTATCTAGCAGACGATGGAAATGAGTTTGGCCTTGACCTTCCTTGGAATACTGAAAGCAGTTTTTCTATTGGGCGTTTATAGTGGTGGCGTAACATAAGAGATCGAATGTACTGTTTGACCGCACAACAAACTCAAGCTGTGACTGTACACGCTGATTAGTGGGACATGCTCTTGTTTGCCAAGTTTTAAGCAACCAGAGTTATCTGAAATGCTCGGAAGTTCGAAAAATGGTCGATTCTTGTCAGCAAATAAAAACAAAAAGTTATTCGAGTTTCGAAAACTGACGTTTGTTTATAGGGAAAACATTCGAAGTGAGGAGATAACTCGGATATTTCGATGGCGGAAGTATCCTATTGGCCAATAGAGTGGAAGTAGGAGATCTAGCTCTGAGCCAAGATTTCGTTTTCTGAGTTCTACGTTTCTTCGCGTGCAGTAGCTTTCCACGTTTGTGTCAAGAACAAGAATAGGAGAAGTTGGTCTATAGCCCAAAACGGTAAGTGATGATAAGCTCTTCATTACCTCTTCTTATATCACTGAAACAGAGCGTGAGACATGTTCTGCGTGTGCTGAAATGAAATCGTACCCGTGATCTAGTGTGCCATGTTCTGCGCTTTTATGCACGATTATGGTGACAATGTTAGTCGACTATAACTTGTTAACAGTTGATGCAGCCTGAAACGTTATACTACGATTTGCTGACTGAATAGATACACTCACGTAGATGTTATCCATCGCCCTATCTGGATGTGATTGCTAGCAAAGAATGGAGACATAAATTCATGACACTACATCCATTCTCAACAGAATCAGTTTGTTCCTCAACTGCTAATAAGCTTTTTGTCAGATTCTATCGTAGTATGCTACTCTATTGTAGACATTTAACAGCTAATCTGTCGAAATATCATGTGAGTCCAATCTACCCACTTGATCACCGATTAGGAGTTCTAAAACGTCGATAATCACAGCCTACCCGTAACCAAAGGAGCTACGTCATCTCCACCACCCACTCATTAGAGACAAGGTAGTCTATATTTTGAGATCATCACCATAGCTAGCAGTAGTGTTTCAGCTCTGATGACAATATCTTGATGTGCTTGCTGCCGTGACACATGTTTGTCATCCAAATCCATAGACCCATCCTCATTCTGGTACCGATACACTGCTTGTTCTACATCTGTCTGTCTGTCCAATTGTAGATGTGCTCAGGCGTAAACACCAAGGCTCTGCTGAAATGGCCAGTGTTCAGCCTACTGGACGCCGATTTTAGAGAGCGGATAGCCTTCGCCATGGTGTTTGGAAACGCGGGCTATGAGGCAATCATGCAGACTAACGATCTGAAAGTCTACGCCATCGGCTCTAACTTGAATGGTTTCCTCGGCATCGGTGAGTCATAGGCTACCGCAATCATCCCCATAACCTTTATGTGCCGTAGAGACGGATTGGGAGAGAAAGAAAGAAAATACTGAGCTGTAGTGAAATTAGAATGACCAGCTCTATTTCATAGATCATCCGGCATTCTATATTTTAGTTCATTCTTTGTTTGAAAAGTGATTTTGTTTCCTTCTAGAATTTTATGTTTTCAGCAATAGTGGCTGAATATTACTTAAAATAGCTAGACGTGGGGGTGAAGCTCTCGTAGGGGCGAGGCTCTCGCAGGGGCGGGGCTCTCGTAGGGGCGGTGCTCTCGTAGGGGCAAGGCTCTCGTGGGGTCGAGGCTTTTCTGGAGGTGCGGGAGGGGGCCCTATTAAATTTTTCATTTCTGTCCACGCATCCTCAAGGGTTGTAACAGCCGTATATGACAGGTTTGTGAGACAATCTTGTTCAGTATCGCGCTGGTACTACAATGTGTACCATTCACTGCGAGACTTTGGCACTATGAGTTTTCCATGGCGATTTATTTTAACATTTTATAATCTTTGTTGTAAAAAATAAACATATGCCGAGGGTAACCTTCCATAAAAGGAAGACAACTCCAACGATGACTCGAGCCGTTTGTGTGAGTTTTTCCAATGCATTTCCATCATATTTTGCCGCTTCCTTTACCTCTACAAAACATTGTCATCCAGTTGGGTGCATGGATTGTAATAGTTTTCGCAGGTGCTGTGTTTTATTTCAGTAAAGGCCAACTGATTGTGTTTGCTCTCAGTTTCAAGAGCTTCTCTCAGCTCACCTGCCATTGTGAATAATTTAATTGGTTATCATCTAGCATACGCTTACGACTGCACTGCGCTGGGTGTGAGAGGGGGGGATAGTACCTTGGATGGAAAGAAGCATGAAGACTTCTCATCTTCGAAACTGAAAATAATAATTAACTCAGTTTTATATCTACCTGCCATTTACTTTCTACAATATCATGTTTCCTCGCGTAACAACCGCTCCAGGGGAGCATCTATTACAAAAGGGCCGCTCAAAGGTGGTTTTCTACAAATGAAGGAATCAAAAGAGCACTAACTATTTTTATAAGTTGATGTGTTAACAAATAGGGAATGAGACAGAAAAGCCAAAAAAGGCTCAAATCGGATTCGGGCTTGCGGTTTACCGGCATTTCAGCGAGAAGGAATAGCAAACTCCGCGTTAAACGGGTAAAACACAATACATAAAATTGTCGAGACCAAGTGGACTTCAAGCTTCAAACACTCAAAAACTGAGAAGTTACATGTAAGAGCTCTATGAAAAAAGAAGACAACTCCAAAATTAGATTTTAAGATCTCATTGGAGGGCATTACAGAACATATGAATGTGATAGCGAAATATCGGTGCTAGCAAACAGTCTAGTCTTGTATTATTGAAACATAATCTATAACTGGAACCTTAAACATACAGACTCTTTGATTCTGAGACGCTATTGGCACACTGAGCTAATTATGAGCTCTGGTTCGGGCTGCGGTATACTGAATAGTAGCCATAGCGATCTCCAGCAAGTAGATGCAACTGCCCTGATATTGCAGCCAGCCTCCTCTCCCTGATACCTTCTGTTGACTATCAAGTGGAGCTGAAAATCGGAGAGCTACAGTAAGCTTGTACCTTTCCCATGGATAGCACTCTCTCCATACCATGTGTTCTCCAATGTTTTTAACCAATGTGGTTAGAAAGCAGAAGGGAAAATGATCACAGCGTACTTGTGACTCATGGTTGGCTATGAAATTGGGCATTGCGCCCCTTGGTCTGTATGCAGCGCTGATATCGGTTATGAGCAACTACCAGCGGTGATAATACTATCAGCAGCGTGAAACCACCAGAGTACTGAAATACGGGCTTAGGTAGGCGTAAATAAAATTATCAACGAGTGTTATCGAATGTACTGAAGTGCCGTCCAAATTTTGACACAGGCGCAAGTACCTAGTAAACATTTGAATGATACTGGATTTGACAACACGATACGTTTGCATTACGGATGAGATGAAGAGCGCACTCATCAGCCCACAATGTCCCTCGCGGACCATCCTTTGACATCACAATATGGTCGCCTTCAAGTTGTTTGCAGTGGTGAGAATATGGGTTGTGACTAGGCAAAGTCTGTGTTTAGATTGGTTGCGTAATATTGAATCGCCTTAAAATACTAGCAGGATTAATGGCTGTGAATGACTGAGTTCTTTGCCCCCCAAGTGGGTCAAGAACCGCTGTGTGGCTGCCTGCCTGCGGTGGACCCTGGATTTCCAGAAAGTAATGCTCATTTCTTCCTCTGCTCTACAACTCTCACCTATTGCATTTGGTGCATTCTTAAGCATGAGGATCTATATCTCTATTTCTCTCATATAGCATTACTATGCTGCAACAAAGCTTATCTGCTGGACAGTTTGAGCTAGCTGCAAAGCGAGGAGCTGTAACATAACAGGTCTCGCTTGGCATTGAGAGATTGAAAATGGAGATGGAGTTGATCTCAGATGACACTGTTCATTGTCTTTATTTCACTGAGAATTTATTGTGTCTCACATGACGAGTTAGTTGCCCATTTCGGGCCATCCATCTCGCAGTGTTTTATATGTGGCAGAGCGAACATTCCGTGCTTCATCCCATTCTGGAGAATGATGGCACACGTGCACTTACACCTGGTATAGCGCAGTGCAACATACATTTATGTCAGCTTACCTACGAGTGTAGGTGTCTCATCTTCAGTCAGCTGCTCTTAAACATGTGTGGACAGCACAAACACCCACCCATCTCTAGTCATCAGGTTTCCTTTTGCGCATGGAAATTATGTTTGCTTGTGTCTTAATTCTCTCAACGTAAGCCACTACGTCATGATCGCTATGCATAGCATCAGCTCACCATTGACCTAGCTTGCCACCCTTTCCCATCCAGGCATACATACTACCAACACCATTGCCATTCCCACCAATGTTCGTTTCGAACTTCAGAAGCTATTTACATGTACATTATATCGCTTGTCAGCTTGCACTGAGCCTCCTGCTACTACCATCACTGGCTGTTAGCTGATGTGGACGCTGGAAATGGAGTTAAAAGAAATTGCAGCAGCTTGGCTAACCAGAAAAATTAAAGTCCCTCATCACTATTCTATTGCACTGGACAAGTAAAACGCTATCGCTCACCAAGTTGTAATCCCTTTACTGAAGTTCAAGGATTACTATTTACACTGCTACAAGCTGTTTAAACCCTGGAACAGAACCCAGCCTTTCATTCCATCGACAAGAATTGGAGCCTGCAATTTTGCTCCGCAAGAATGAAGTTTTTGAGTGTGCATATCATCGCTGCACTTCTCGCCATCACTAGTATGACTGACAGTAAGAAGCAGAAAGTGCCGAAGAGGATGAAACTGATGCAGGAGATAGACACGATGATGAACATTCTGCCCGACATAGCGAAGTGCATGTGAGTAAAATGCTAGAAATATTCTGTCTGTGAGACTGAATTAGGAAATGAGGCTTGCATACAGGCTTACTGGAGGCTTGTCCAAGGTGTACACGCATAGTTTACGCAAATTTGCAATCTCAAAAGCAGAATTAAATCTGAGATGAGCCTGAGATAGGTCAATGCAAGCCATATGTGAGCACTTTGCATGCCTAACACAGAGAGTTTTATGACACTCAAAACTGGACACATGCTGCCTTTCTTGTGTTTAGAGATTGCCCAACCAATGTACCATTTAAAGCCGTGAAGAGAACCTTGATGGCGCTCAAGAAACTGAAATCCGAGTTCCAGAAGAATTACTGTATGTATGTACTTGTGCATACACAGAGACAGTATTTTTCCCAAATACTTCCAAGTCTATTTATTATATACTTGTCTGCTGAATGGGAGTTGCACTGTAAAATTCCTACAATAAATGAGTCTATACAAACGTCACGGCCACAGGTTGGATCAGTATAAAGGCCAAAGTCATCTTTTCTCTTTACAGTACTTAAAATGTGCAGGATGAAATTGAAGGCTGAGCAGCCGCAGGACACGGAGCCTTGTGAACAAAACCTGATGCTGGGTTTCGAAAATAAACCTGCTATAGGTGGCATGGAAATGATGAACAGCTCAGTAAGTTTCATTCTACTTGATAGCATTGGCAACCAACCATAAAAACCCCAGTAGTAGCCATGCTTGTAGGGAGACTTGTGACTGATATTTGACCACAGAAAATTGCAGCTGTAGTAGGGCAACTACCTATCACACTACTCACAAACTGAAGGTAATAAATTCACCTACACTGGGAACTGGCTGTCAGTTCTACAAATCCCCGCGGGTAGTCATGGCATCCATCCACCTATGAATTGTCTTGCGAGTTTGTGATCATTCAGTGCCTACCTCTCCATTTCCCAACTAAACTCAAATCTCAAAGGTAACAACTTTTGGCATTTTCTACTCTCCTATGAGCAGGCATGCCTGCGTCATAAGCGCAGTGGTGCTGCGAAGGTGGTATGCTGGTACTAAAGCCAAGGAAAGTATACTACTTGCAGACTTTGCAGCGTACCACCATAGGTTTGGCATATAGCATTGGGCGACTGCCGATAGGAGAGTAAAAAATGCCCACCTTTTTTCATAATCCCAGTAATAAAGGTAGTGTTAGGTAGTTCAGCCTAAACCCATACAATGTAGAAATGTGCAATACCCAGCTCAGGGTTACGTATGTAGTGAAGCTGAAGCAGCCGAAGCCCGTATCGTGCAGAAATTTGGAGTTCCCAGGATCCAGCTCTTTAGTTTCGTGCATAATGAGACCATCCATCCTGACATCAAAGTGTGTCTCATGATGGCCACTGTTTTAGATAATCTCCAACAGCTCTGTGCGAGAGTGCAACCCAGCGAAGACATGGATATCGCTGCACAACGTGACGTCTAACTCGTCAGCAGAGGTTGACCTACTTTTGATGCAGTGTTCGGCTGTCAGAGGTGAGGTTTATAGCTGCCTGAGTTAATACTGATTAGCTCCATTCCATTGATGGAATCAATTGTTTAGGTTGAGTGTGTTTCAAGGAAGCATTTTGTTTACTGAACGTGGTGAGAGCTGTGTTAACCCAGGCCATTCACTTATGTTGAGCTGTCAGCACGGTTTTGTTCCATACCAGCTCTTTCCCCGGACATCCAACTTTCGGTCATCATTATTGCTCTAGCTTTTTCACAGGTTGTAAAGAGCAGCTTAAAGGTCTGCAGCCTAATGCTACACTTCCTGTTAGAGACTCTGCCAACATAACCTTCACCTTTAACTACGTAAGTCTAAGTCTCTGTAAGTCTTGCATTCGCTTGCACATTATTTGGCTCCTAGCGCTAGTGTTCCACGTGTTGAACCAAGTTCAGATCATTCTGCTTAGTTCCAGTAATTTATTGCAAGTGTGGTGGTTTCTGGATCTCATTTTTTTATTTTGCACGCCAGCACAATCACCAACGATCAACAAATGAGGCCAGAAAGATGTCAAATTTCAACAAATCAGGTCACAGATCTTGGTCACATGTGATATCAATAATCATCCCTACAACGTTTAACTGGCTTCACTCTTTCACGACTTATGCTGAGTTCTACTAGATGAAATTTCAAGGTGATCTGTTATGTGGTGTTGGACATGATATAGCTGAAGTTTTGATATGATATGAATATTTGGTTAGTTTCACATATCTGTCTCTTTCTCCGTATCTAGGAGTAAACTAGGAGCATATAAAGAAATCAACATTCACATTATATCACGCTAAGCTATTAGGTCTCTGTCCAGGGTATCAGATAGTCTGTTTCCCCAGCCACTGATATCATAGAGTTGATTGCCATGTATTTTCTCTTCTCTAGGGGGGCAATTGCACAGAGTTTGACCAGATTACTGTAGAAGTTGAGGTTCAGGCTTGTCCGTCTGGGCCTCAGGACTATGTTTACCGTCTTTCCAAAGACGGTTGCGCATACAGTGAAATCTGCTCTCTGCCCAAGATGGACAACGACACCATGGCCAAACAGGGAACAAATGTCAACTCTAGAGTCTAATTTCTCTGAGTTGTGCCGTCATTGTCGTCGCAGTAACGTCATTCCCTGGAGTTGCTCGTGTTCGTACTCACATGTCCGTGTCTCATTTTTCATGTGAAGGACTTCAGAAGATGTCTCTTATCAGAGAGTGCAATGATTGCAAATGGTTGAAAAACTTTTTGGTAATTTTTAATCTCATTTGTATGCGTTAAGGATGGTCTGCTGTTTCACCCGTTGGAGGTTGTTTGAAGCTCATAGACTGCACATTTGACATGTGGGTGTAATTTCATAATACAGAAGAGGATGGATCATCTCCGTCTCCAGTGCATTCAGCTTTGCTTTTGCTCTATGCACTCTGATGCATCCCACATCCACCACTATTTCTACTCAAAATTGAAACCTCACACCTATATGAAGATGATGAGAGTGTTTACCCAAAGGATTTGATTCACAAGCCAGTATATATAAGTGGTGATATTCAGAGTGTTGACCAGTACTCGGTAGAGCCGACCGGAGCAAAGCTGCAGTCATGAAGTTCTACGTCGTACTTGGGCTGCTCGCCTGTGCCTTCACGATGGCTCAAGCAATGAGCCTGAGATCGCGTGATGACTGGGGTCAAAACATGACTGATTGGATGCCAGAGATGGATGATGGACTTCGGATACTTCTGGAATCTAGAACAGAGGCGACCATGAGGTTGTCTGCTAATGAGCAGGAGGTAGACAGCGCCATCAAATCCATCCTGGAGCAGTTCGGCAATGCTGACAAGCAGGAATGCATGTAAGAGTCTGGCGTCCATATCATCGCCATATCTCTGTGCCGGTTATGTCTGTCTCATTGCTGTCACTCCTCTCTCAGAGCTGGAGACCTGAACATCACGAGAAGACCACTGGCTGTTCAGGCTGCGTTCCTCCTCGTCAACCTGCTCTCCATCCCTGACGAAATGAACAAGAGTGAGTTGTAGTAGAGTTCAGTCTGAATACATTTAAAGTGTCAGTCGATGCTACTGTGCAACTCACAATGTTTAGCGTGCACCGCCAATGTCACGGCATGGGAGGCGATGGAGAGCCTGACAAATGACGCCTGCACAGATGATCGTGCCGGCATGGGAAAGAGGGGCATGATGAAAATGATGATGATGAAGAAAATGAAAATGATGGAAATGATGATGAAGAAAATGATGGAAGAAATGGCCGGTAAGGGTAAGGATGATGAAGATGCTGACGATATGAAGGATGACGAAGCTCAAAGCAAGAAAGACAAGAAGAAGAACAAAAAGAAGAATAAGAAAACAGAAAAGGATGGTGGCGATGATGACGAGGAGGTAGAAGACATCATGGACGTGGAAGACATGATGGACGTGGAAGGCATGATGGACATGGATGACGAGGCCATGGCAGCCATGGACGCCATCGAGATGCTAGAGAAAGCAAGAGATGAGGGTCGCAGGCGGCTGTCAGCTCAGAAGGCACTGGTGGAGGCTGCCATCGAGTCCGTTCGACAACAACTCAGTGACCCGGCTGTCCAGTCATGCATGTGAGAGCTAGACCTATAGAGATCACAGTTAATTCTATGGGGTAGGCGGCGGATGTTGAATATGAGTATTCTCTGTAGGTCAACAGAACTGAATGTCACGCGGAGACCTCTCGCCGTCCAGGCGGCCATCTTGTTGGCCAACATGCTGTCTATCCCTGATGAGAAAAACAGCAGTAAGTTAAATTATTTATGTTCTATTTTAAACGCTTCCTAAACTGGTGGTATTTGAGCTTCGCAGTCTTGTGTACTAGTCTACTATTGATAGCATAGAGTTTCAGATCCAACGCTGTTTGCTCCTGCAGCATGAGTGAACAGCGTTGCGTCTAAAAAAATCTATGACTGATTCTACATCTCTGAGTCACCACTTCCTGTTTGGCAGGCTGCACTACCAACGTCACGTCATGGGAGTCATTCGAGAGTCTTATGAACGATCCCTGCACTGGCAAGGGTGGCAGAGATGGTAAGGGCCGTCGAGGTGGCAGAGACTACGACAACGACGGAGACATGCTTGGCCGCTCGAGAGAGGAAGCGACCATGAGGTTGTCTGCTAACGAGCAGGAGGTAGACAATGCCATCAAATCAATCCTGGAGCAGTTCGGCAACGCTGACAAGCAGGAATGCATGTAAGAGTCCAACCTCCATATCATTGCCATATCTCTGGGCCAGTTATGTCTGTCTCATTGCTGTCACTACTCTCTCAGTGCTGGAGACCTGAACATCACGAGAAGACCGCTGGCTGTTCAAGCTTCTTTCCTCCTCGTCAACCTGCTCTCCATCCCTGACGAAATGAACAAGAGTGAGTTGTAGTAGAATTAAATGGTAACACTGCGCCTGTGTTTAAGTGTTATGAACATTGAGACGTACGCTCCGATGTTTAGCGTGCACCACTAACGTCACCGCGTGGGAGGCAATGGAGAGCCTGATGAACGATGCTTGTGATGAGGATCGCTCTGGTATGGGCGAGATGAGCAAGATGGGCAAGATGATGATGAAGAAGATGATGATGATGAAGAAGATGATGATGAAAATGATGATGAAGAAGATGATGATGAAAATGATGGAGAAAATGAAGGGCATGAAAGGCATGGAAGATATGATGGACATGATGGACATGGGAGACATGATGGACATGGGAGACATGATGGACATGGGAGACATGATGGACATGGGAG
>ERZ1740065.2731-NODE-2731-length-11013-cov-11.552838_pt1 | contig 11013 bp, 10 predicted proteins | sample MGYA00581738_ERZ1740065 | MGnify/ENA primary metagenome ERZ1740065 (study PRJEB43018, sample SAMN04849749) | marine metagenome | isolation source: floating plastic debris | place: Pacific Ocean | collected 2008-09-01 | study: EMG produced TPA metagenomics...
GGGGGGTAACAGCGCAAGGTGAGATGATATGACAGTAGGAATTATATCAGAACTCCGCAGGTACTGTGCCGCAGAGAATGTATAATAAACTGGCACACTAACAGTATCCAACACACATGGGCTGGTAATATAGACAACAAACACAGCGCTGATCTCTGGAGAGATGGTCCGATAGAGTTCAGATCTGCAGCACTGCCTCAACTATAAGACACATAGCTCGGTTGTAATCCCTCCGTCTGCTTCATGAAACCTTGTTGAGAACATTACAATAACAACTAGCTCGGAGGTAAAGGAATACGGGATGACCTCACTTCCTTAGACCTGTACCGTGTAGCTGAGAGAATACAGTAGAAGGAGATATCAGCACTGAAATAGCTGTAGCTATCAGGTATAGCAGATATATGCCTGCTGGCGATCTGGTAATACCATTTCTCTCTCTCTCCTCCTCCATAGCCCATATCCTGTGCTTGATGGATGAGTCATGAGACGATGGGGATTCCCAAGCTGGTTTTCCTACAGCTGACGTTTCTTCCTGGTACGTTACGTAGGATAACAAAGCATCAGCCAACAATGTCTCGCATGAGTTGTTACAATTCACATGTACTACCATACAATGCAAAGACAAAAATCATAGTGGTCAAACAAACGCGGAATCCAGTCTTGGAATAACCAAAAGCCTACCAGTACCTATGAATGAGCAGGGCTGTCAACATGGCCGCCAAGCTAAAACCAGTGGACAGACACGCCACCTGGAATCCGGTGCTGTTTATGAATGGCGTAGGCTTTCTCTCAGCAAGGAACCAGAATACAGCGAACGCGCAGCCTGGTGGCTTCACATGATTTTCATCAAACACAAAGTCCCTGAGTTTAGTGACAGGTATCTCTAATGTTTCTATGTACTCTCCCTCTTCAACATTTCCACCACCAGCTGTAGATCTCATTGCCTCGGTGACTTCAGTGTAGAATATAGTCTGTTCGGAGCCCGTTATACCCACTCCTGTCCTAGAAATGAGTCAACAGCATGCGATAGACTTCATCTTCAGAGGCGAGAGACGGGTGAGACGGATACGCCACATATGAAGACCAGTTCTGGGTTTCTGTGAGAGGGAGAGTAGTGCAGAGCTAGATAAGAACAGCTAAATGTGTTACCATCAAGCTGCTAGCAGGGTTGTTAGGGGTGGATAGTTTCAATGATCATCGACAAGCAGCCATGACTGAAGGGAAATGATAATATAAATCCAGCCCGCATTCAAGCATCGCTACCATGGGAACTTCTATGAATAGCGGTGGGAAGAGCTAGATGAGTTGAGCACAAGGAACTTATATACTAGCTAGTTAGTTGTAGATGCCTTGGTGGAGCAAGAAGATCAGCTGGAGAATGAGGAGGAGCTAAATTAGAGAGGAGAGGAAGCAGCTGAAGGAAGGATCATGATAAGGGTGAAGCTACATCAATGCAAAAGCTGAAAAAGGGATGAGCTAGAGAAAGGAGAAGCTAAATAAGGGAGGAGCTAGAGAAAGGAGAAGCTAAATAAGGGAGGAGCTAGAGAAAGTTCAGCCTTACCTCAGACTGACAACTTTTTCAAGTTTATCCACAGGTACATTGAATCCGACTTCTTCTCTCACTTCCTCCGAGGCGATCTGAGCGAGAGACTTGTCCTTGTCGATAATACCAGCGCAGAGCTCGACACTAAGACCTAGTGCAGGATCTCCTGACAGCTTCGTGTCAATAGGAGCGATGTCATTCTGTTGTGACTTGTACACACGATTGTAGAATATGGCTACAAAGCGCATAGGCATATCACGAACAACAAGGTTGTTAACCATGATGAGAATGGAAGAGGAGATATTGATTAAAATACATAGGGAGAAACGAAAGAGGGTGGAATAGAACTAAACAGCAGTAGTCAATGGAGAGTATATTTACCTGGCCTAAACTGACGTACAAACAGGAGAGACTGGCGCTCAATGTGGTAGATGAGGATGGCCACACTAAAATATAACACAACAACAACCATAGTTAGATTTCCACAAAATAGGTGTATGGTGTATTAATAAAACTCCATTACCTGTCGTGTGATTTAACTATATCCCAATTCCTCTCCCTACTATTCTGAAAATGGACAAACATACGCTATGTGAGGCTACTAACTAACGGTTCGTCTTGCATCGAGTATTGATTGATAAACTGCTGGAAGGAGAGGAAACTTAGGTCTCACATCACTGGAATTGAGACCTGAGCAGTTTTTCAGTAATACAAAGCGAAACACAAGAAACATCCAAAATATTGCACATTTTCACCCTCACGCCCTCCGGTTGCCTTTCTTCATTGATGGAAATGAATGCGAAAATCACAGCAATCCACTTTGAATGAACATTCACGATTACACGATCCAAAAAATATAACATAACCTGATCGGCACCAAACCATTATCTTTGGTAGCAGATATCGATTGAATTAAAGTATTGTCCTAGGTTTTGGAATGGAACGCATTCCTAATGTTATGTCATCGCAAAGAAAATGGCAAAATAATACAATGATCGGTTTTATGTGTCGTGAAGTAGCGACGAACAATTCCATAAGTACTTAGAATTATCATCTTATTCTGCCTCAAACTATTTACCTGTAGATAGTTTATGCGTAAGGGTCGGATATATGGAGAATTGACACATTCATGCACAACGAATCTCTCGGCAGCCAACATCTTCGCGTACGCTGGTGCAGTCAGACGCATTTCTGTAACGGTGTCTGATTGCGATTCAGATTAGTGCATTCTTGACTTAAGTGACGTCATGAGAACGCTTCAATCGACACCCGGGTGTCGAGAGATCTAAAGATTTTTACTTTTACAACAACAAAAAACACTCTGGTCTCTTGAAGCGAGCTTGTGGAATAATAGATCCGCGTGCAGCACCACTAACTTGCTTCATTTCATGCGTTTCATTGACCGAACCTAGCTGTATAATTAGTTGGTTACCTCCGTGACAAAAATCCAAATCGACGCCCGCGTCTTCGCTTAAGAGTTATAAGTTGATGACGAGCAAATCAAATCGGAACCGCGGAGGAAAAACGTGCTGAGTAGTGGGTGGGGCCGAACGTTTGTATATCGACGATCAAGATGAGTATTTTCCCGTGTATTATTGGTGCTTAGAAAAGATTATTGACCCGTGAACTTTGCGCGGTAGTCGGATAAACTCACTATGAAAACTAAAAACAACTTATTCGATGTATATGAAATTCCTAAAAAAGTTCTATCCCTCGTCTACGTAAAGTTGGGCTTCCGTCGAGACAGCCGGCCTGACTTACAGGATCCTGGGTGCTATGGCCTGTTCGCGCAGGAAAAACCACCGCTGCTGACTCATCCGACGAGAAAATAAAAACTTTACGACTGATCGAAACAAGGCAGTGTTTCTCTGGTCGCTGCGGATAACGAAAGCAGTACGTGGTCTAGTTATGTAGTCCTTTGCTCATATTTCTGATATCAGTCACGTTATTCTTGATTATGTAAACTAGGAATAGTATCTAGAGCTGAATTGTTCTACTATTTCATATAATACTAGTATTTGATCTGAGGTTTTTACATATGCACGAGAACTATAAAGCTCATGTATGCTCTGTGACGAATATTGGTCTTCTCTTCTATAGAACTTGCGCAAAACTACCAGTCAAGATGCCTATGCCAACCTCTGTAGCTCGTGCGACAAATCAACCTCAAAATCAGCCTTGGGTGGAGATCATAGAGCAGCCGAGCTCTAAAGCTACCAGGTATGTGCTCGCATATACACCTCGTAACTCTATTCCGTACATACAATCATTGCTCTCGGATATCTTGTTGATGAACTGACCCCATTTACTATCGGCTACTATTTGTAATAAGATCAACCTCTCAATATTTTAGATTTCGTTATGAGTCTGAAAACGCTCAGGGCGGAATATTAAATGGGGCCAAATCATCAAAAGATACACCTACGTATCCTTCGATAAAGGTTTGTTTTTCTTTTTTGCCAAGTGAAGTTGATGTTTGCACTCGGAGCGGGCAGCCTAAGACAATTACTATCAAGTCAAACTAATATTCTTACTATTGCCACGCTCTGATTGCGAGCAGCAGCTTCACGATGAGGCGAGCTGACTTCAACGTCTCCACATTGTTTCAGGTTTAGATATGAATGCGAAGGTCGTTCTGCGGGTTCTATCTTAGGTAAAACCTCAAAGCCAGAAAGTAAAACGTATCCAGCCATCAAGGTACAAAACTGAAATGTCACGGGCATGTCATGGGCATGTCACGTCCTCCCCTTCCCACTGGTCACTGCAGTAAGGCTATTGTTGTCCATACACGAGTACTATCTCTTCATAGATGCTTTTTTACCTAAATACCTAATTTTCATTCTAAAACCCTCACACTCACCACTGATTATATCTCGGGACATGATTATCTCGACAGTTGGAAGTGTAATATTTTTGCGAAGTATATTTAGCGGCTGTACACTAATGGAGATTATTGAGACTCAGTAATTTTATGTTAGGACATGTACCATGTATTACATTTGCCCCTGGCCTGGGTATTCTCCTGTCTTTTCCATTGGAACTGGTTTTTTTCCCTGCTGGTTTTTCCTGGTTATGGAATTTCCATAGTCGTGTGGAAAATCCTATTGCATCAGCGTCCGCTCACATGACTACTAGCAATGCGTTATCAACTTATTGGCGCTATGCCAATTCTATTATCAACCGCTCTCTCGCATTGTTGATTCAGGTTCACAATCACCATGGCGCCTGCGTTGTCGTCGTCTCATTGGTCACTGCTGAAGACGACAAGCCAAAACCACACCCCCACGCTCTAGTGGGCGGAGACTGTAAATCAGAAGTGTGCACCAAGAAGGTTAAAGGAAGCCTGGATTGCATCCAGTATGTCATTATTATTATGCAGCTTCCTCTATAGCTCTCACTTTTGAACTTGCTGCTATTGTGGATTGATGATGCGGGTCACCCCCCCCTCCCACTGTCCGGTCAGCATAGACTCAGCATAGACTCACACTACACCTCACTTGTTTCTGCAGATTTCCTAACCTGGGAATCCAGTGTAAGAAGAAGAAAGAACTGACGGCGTCGCTCACTCTTCGTCAGCAGATCAGAGTCGACCCATTCAGAAGTACGTCTGCCCTCACTAGTCCCACTGGTCTTCAATTCTTAGTCTCTGCTGTCATCAACTCTGGGAGCTTTCGTTATCTCACTCTGCGCTGATCACATTTACTTAGCCACTTCCTGTAGTCTGTTATCAGCAGCGCTTCACTGTATCGTTGCAGCTGGATTCGAACACAAAGAGAAGCCTTCAGTCAACGACATTGACCTCACGGCAGTTAAGCTGTGCTTTCAAGTGTTCCTGCCTGATAGTTCGGGCAGGTATCAGAAGGCTCTCACACCAGTGGTCTCAGACCCCATCTATGACAAGAGTTAGTATTACATGTTTGTCCTGTCTCTACCTGAGCACGCACCCTGTAGCCCCAAACATGTCATCCGCTTCCCTTGCACAGAGGCATCCAGCGAGCTGACAATCGTTGATATGCTGCCGACGTCGTGCTCATTGGCGGGCGGAGAACACATGATCTTGCTTACGGGCAAACTACCTAAAGGTCCGTTATCACATCTTGCTATGTCTGCCTTGGTATTACAGCTACTCCAGTCGCCTCGTTTCTATGAGCAATTTCCACATTGCAGACGATTTTGAAGTGAGATTTTATGAAGGCCCCAGTCAGAATCCCATGTGGGAAGGCTTTGCCTCGTTCACGCCTAAGGACATTCATCAGCAGGTGGCTGTCAAAGTCAAAATACCGCAGTACAGGAATCCCAGCAATCAAAGATCCAAGAAACAAGTGAATGTTACCCTGAGGAGGAAGAACAAGCCAGAGGAGGCAAGCGCCCCTCGGAAGTTTATTTACCTTGTTGATGGTAAGTATGCAGATGCAGGATGCCCGTGACTGTCAGTACTGACCACCCGCCGTGACTGTCGGTACTGACCACCTGCCCGTGACTGTCGGTACTGACCACCTGCCCGTGACTGTCGGTACTGACCACATGCCCGTGACTGCAGACGCCAAGGGGTATTTACTCAGCTTGAACTGTTTCAGGAGCCGTAAATGCCAACAAGTCTCGTAAGAGAGTATCAGAAGATATGGAGACAGAACAAGACATCAAGCACTTCAAACAAGATCCCAATGGACGTGAGTAGTCTTAGATTTGCCTCCTCCTGTCTCTCCACTCACACTCTACCCCCCTCTCCACCCTACAAGTTTTTGGATACTTGTTTATCATCAATGGGTGTGTGTTACAGCGATAGACATCGGTGCTGCGGCGTTCTCCAACGACAATGTTCCAGCTGTCATCGATCAGGTGGGCTACCCATCCGGCTCCTCCTTCTCCAGCGGCTCATTTCACGATGCGAACAGCTTCGGCTCCAACGGAGTGCAGGTACAGGCTTACCTACTAGTCGGCTAGTTACGTCACGTTGACCGCCATTCTGCACACCTACAATCGACTGTTTCAGTACGCCAACGGTGCGCTGCAGATGCAGCAGATTCACACCATGCCTCACACGTCGACCAGCGCGCCGCCGATAACGGGTAACGACGCTTGGATAGCTATACGTCCTAGCGACCTGCAGTTCATACGCAATCCGTCTGGAACCTTCACCATCATGCCCGGCAGCACGGCTCAGAATCAGGCAGCAGCGGTGAGTCTCCGTTGCTATGGTTACATGATCAATGTGTTGACCGGTTGATACTGAAAGTTAGGTTTTATTGGAATCAGTCCCATAGAAATAGAATGTGGAGACAACGCCTATTTGTGCTGAGTTTTCTCGCCCATATATACGTGACGTATGTACGGTTGGTATTGCAGCCGCGAGACCCAGCAGATTTTGGCTTCTCAGAAGAATTTATGGATCAGCTCATAAAAAATCAAAAATCAGACCCAGAATCTGAAATATACATCCCGTCAAACTTCAGCGACTGCCTCGCTGACTTTGGAATCATAGTGAGTCCATCCGCTCCCATTTCTGATGATTGGCGGTGTGATTCATACAGTCAGTGACCGAGCGCTATGACACATTCCTACAGGTACCCAATGGAGACACAGCGATGGCGACAACAAGTGGACAGCCCGAGTCGACGAGTCTGACGAGGGCCCTTGACTCTCTTCCCAGCGGCAACAGTATGGCAAATGGGGAATACGCACAGCAGCAGCAATGACCATCACACTAGACTATGCAAATCATCTAAGTTATTCTGGAATGTGTGCCGGTATTCTCATAGTCGGGAGATTACAGTACTCGTGTGCGGTACTCAGCGTTGTACTCGTGTTACAATAACCGACATCGACTCAACCCTCCATCATGCCGCTTAGAGCTCATACCGCACTAGCTCCGCCCACGGCAGGATCATACTGCACTAGCTCTGCCCGCGGCAGGATTGTACTGCACTAGCTCCGCCCACGGCAGGATCATACGCTGCAACAATTTTTTATACCAATGTCCCCACCCACTTCAGTATCAATGCGTGTTTGACTTCACTTGCACTCATTATTTGCCACTTCCTGGTTACCAGTTGTTGCTATGGATCATTCATATGCATTTTCCTGTACATATAAGGATATAAGACTATAAGAATATTATCAGATTTTATTTTGTTTAATGAAATATTGTAACACATTCATAACAATCCTGTCTTTGTTAATCAGATAATCTCTGTCTCCTGACGAGTCAGCTAATCATATACTGACGAACTAGCCAATCAGGGCTCAGAATCCATATATTCAATACTGAGCTGACCAATCAGGGATCAGTAGACATCGGTAACATACTGGCTGGATGACCAGGAGTCTGTTTGCCTGCCGGTTGAGTCTGGTGATGAGAAGTGGAGGTCAGAGGCCGAAGGACTTTCACTCAAGTCGTCGTATGTATGTATGCTGCAGTATTCATGACCTGCCAACATAGACTCAGCCTCAGGACACAGTTATATCAGCCGTCTACACATAGTTATCCTTAGTCTACGGCAGCTCCATATGGATAGGTTGGACTCTGGTATAGCTGGAGTGAGAAGTCTACCGTACCATAGTCAAGCATAGTATCATACTGCATATTATATAGGCGGAGTCAGTGGTACTGTTTGGGCGGAGTCAGTGGTACTGTATGGGGGGAGTCAAGGACACTGTATGGGTGGAGTCAGTGGCACTGTATAGGCGGTGTCAGCCATATTGTATGGGTGGCATCAGGGACACTGTATAGATGGAATCAGCCGTATTGTATGGGTGGAGTCAGCCGTATCGTATGGTGGAGTCTGTATGGACTGATGAGCTGACTACAACTATGGCAGAATATATATCGCCCCATTATTTAGATATTTTACTGTGATTATGTATGTTTTCCCTCCATCTCTATTCCCTCCACTCCGCGCTCAGTCCTGCATACCTGCTAAGTGAGTTAGTGGACGCCTAGGAATTTGATAAGCACTGCGCTGTCGTGTACCACGCCTCCTGTGTCTTCGGCCATCCTCAACTAGCGGTGTTCTGGCCCTAGAACATTGAGTGTCGTGGCTACAGAAATTATGAGTGGCTTTCAACAGAACAGACTTCAGTTTGGCAACATCAGTTCATACGCAGATAGGCTCATTCTGACAGGAGGTTAGGAAAAAGGAAAACTGCAATAGTTTTCTCTGACCTTTTTAGTTTGGACCGCAAAGTGACAGAGATCACCACCATCAGGGTAAGCAGCATCAAGGATAAAATGCCCAGACTGATGGATATGGCGGTGCCTGCTGAAGGCTGCTCACGGTTTCTGGTGCTCTTCCTGGAGTTGCCCTCTCCATCTGTAGGTGAAACCCTCCCTGCAATATACAAGGTATGAGCAGGCTTCCCTTGTCATCATTCTACGACGTAGCCTACTGGACAGCCAGAGACAGCGTTTTGTAAAGTCTGTAGAACTAGAAGCAGGCTGGAGGTTGATGAGGTGTCTGCCCACGAATTCGTCATACTTTGACAAGTTATATTTCTGCTCCAGCTTCCATCCGGACGGCAGGTAATATTGGAGCGTGTTCGTCCGGTTTCCATTACGTGATTGTCATTGCAAAATAATGAGAACTCTGCTGTGCCATTGGGATACCAGGAGGTGCGGTACAGGTAAGCATCAGGGATATCGTTGCAGCTCAATACTACAATATAATACTACACTGCAATACAATACTATATAATGTTACAATACAATACCACAATGTAATATAATACTACACTGCAATACAATACTATGTAATGTTACAATACAATAATTCAATCCAATGCAATACAATACAATAAAATAATACAGTACAATAAAATACTGCAATACTACAGTTCAATACTACAGTACAATATCACGGTGCAATACAATACCACAATGCAATACAATACTACAGTCCAATACAATACAATACCACAATGTAATATAATACTATAATACTGCAATCCAATACAATACCGCAATGCAACAATTAAATTTAATATAATACTGCAAAACAATACTACAATGCCATAACTATAACCATCACAATACTGCAATACTACAATGCTGCAACCATCGCCATGTATGAGTTAAACTGACAGCAACTCTGATGCCAGAAGATTTAGCGTAGAGGATTAGTTACCTTTGTACTGGATGAAGAAACCTCGATGTGCAGAAAATCTAAATGGCTTGTAGTGATCGTACGAGAACCTAAAAGTGACGTCGTGATCATATATTGGTGGTATGACTACATGCCTGTCATCTCCAGTACGGATCTTATAGGGAATCGGTAGGATGCCTTCTACACGCAGCGGGTGACGCGTCTCCGTTTCAAAGAAGATTATCTGCAGGATGATGGTTGAAGTTCTCGTCAGTCCAATCAGACGCAGCCTCAGATTGCCCTTGTCACCAACAACTTTCGTCCGCTTGAAGTTGAACGACTGATGGCTGGCAATGTAGCCATAAGGCTTTAATGAGACATCTATCGGTGATTCAGTTTCATTCAGAGGGTGGACAACTCCCACTGAAATCATCAATCATAGCCATATGACGGTCTCCTTGAAAGGCATAAGTGGATAGTGTAACACATTTCTTTTGAGTATGTAACTACTTTCTGCAAAAATTTCCTTGTGCAAAGCAATCAAGGATGACAAAGCGCTAGTGTTTACACCATCTGCGTCATGGCAGGTTCAACTTGCAATTGAGGAAGAAAGCATAGGGCATACGTAGACATAGACGCTGGTGAGAGGAAATAACACACCATCAACTTTAGGTAGTCATTTTCTCTTAGGTTGGCTGGTTACATCACCTATGCCATTGGCTGGCGTAACTGCAGACATCTAGCCGTACTAAATCTGAGATTTATATCATTTCTTCTGCTACCAATTTTATCATGCTGCCCTCCTTCCATTTTCCTCTCACAGACATGAGCTGTAATCAGTGGTAATTTTCCGATGCTGCTTTTAGAGTCCGTACCATTTAGAGACAAGGTGAATTTTTCATCTGGCAGTGTGAGGCTTCGCAAGGAGAACGATCTGTTCCTCATCCCACTGACCATCAGTTGGTTCAGAGTACCTGCTGTAGCGTTGTCGCCGCACAACATGACGCGAGGTGGCAGGTTTGAGTCAGGTGTCTGCACATAGAGACGAGAGAGCGTGCAGTTTGCTGACAGATGAACAGAGTCGATCCTGATTGTGATATACACTGGATCGGAAGGTGACATGAACGTGATGTCGCATTGATCTCTTGTTGAATTGCTTTTCTTATGAATTGTCAGTGAGCTGTCAAGTGATCTGGAGAGATCAATGGGTTGGCTATCACTCGAACAGATGTCAATAGTATCTGAAATAAGAGTAGCTTCGGATAATACATAATGATAGTACATGTACATACTAGTATCTGAGAGAGAGAGAGAGAGAGAGAGAGAGAGAGGAAGAGAGAGAAAGAGAGAGAAAGAGAGAGAGGGCGAGAGAAAGAGAGGAAGAGAATGAAA
>ERZ1740065.2732-NODE-2732-length-11011-cov-4.067999_pt1 | contig 11011 bp, 5 predicted proteins | sample MGYA00581738_ERZ1740065 | MGnify/ENA primary metagenome ERZ1740065 (study PRJEB43018, sample SAMN04849749) | marine metagenome | isolation source: floating plastic debris | place: Pacific Ocean | collected 2008-09-01 | study: EMG produced TPA metagenomics...
CAGTAGTGTTATTGCCATTAAATCTCACCGAATCGGGAGTAGAGTTTTATGCTTTTACAGGTCATATATGGTTGTGTGGGCCTCCCGGTATAGGCGGTTTATACGTGCGTCCTCAAGCAAGAGAAAGTCTTCATCCCACCTTTGTAGGTTGGCGTAGTGTCGTATTTGACGGTAACGCTAGACCTGTAAAATGGCAGGAAAGCGGAGAAAGATACGAAATTGCGACTTCCGCTTATCCCTTTTACGTTGCTTTAACCGAAGCAATTTCAGTACATCAGGAATGGGGAACACCACAAAAACGTTACGAACAAATTTGTCATAATACCGAATATCTTTGGCAAAAATTGATAGAAGTATCTGGTATTAAATGCTTGAAAAATTCTGCTCCCCAATCCGGTTTAGTTTCGTTTCAATTAGAAGATAATCAATCTAAAACTAGTTTAGAGCTAGTAAAATTTTTAGAATCCAAACAAATATTTACCCGTACAATCCTAGATCCCAATTGCGTTCGCGCTTGCGTACATTACTTTACTTTAGAATCCGAAATCGACCAGCTTGTTGAAGAGATTGGTAAATTTTGTAATTAGGGAATTGGGGTTCGTAGTTGCGCTTACTCTGCGAGAAAGCTCCGCTTATAGCGCCAAAGTGTAGGTATAATACAGCGCTGCTTGGTTGAGTGCAATACATTTTTGATAAACCTCACCCCCAGCCCCTCTCCTTGATAAGGAGAGGGGTGTATTTTATTCAAATGAAATTGCCATATCTTTTGATTTATCAATGATTGGCAAGCAATCTCACATCAGTTGATAGGCGTAATTATACCGAAGCATATAAAGTGTTAGAGGGAAAAGGGATAGATGAAATAACAAGTAATCCTAATCTATGCCCAATTACCAATTACCAATTATCAATTACCAATCCAAAATCCAAAATCTAAAATCTAAAATCTAAAATCCAAATATGGAACGTCCTATTATATATATTGCGATTACAAATCATGGTTTCGGACATGCGACTCGTACTGCTGCTGTAGCAGCGACTATTCAAGAGTTGTGTCCGGAAGCATTATTAATTATGGTGACAACTGCACCACGTTGGTTGTTGGAATGTTATATCAAAGGTGACTTTATTCATCGTCCCCGTGCTTATGATTTGGGGGTGGTACAAGCCGATAGCTTGCAGATGGATAAGAAAGCTACTCTAGAAAAATTATTAGAAATTAAGAAAAATCATAGTTCTATTATCGCTTCTGAAGTTGATTTTATTCGTCAAAATCGCGTTAGCTTAATTTTGGCAGATATTCCTTTCTTAGCTGCGGAAATTGGTCAAGCTGCTAATGTCCCTTGTTGGATGATTAGTAATTTTGGTTGGGATTTTATTTACCGAGATTGGGGTGGTGATTTTATTGACGTTGCTGACTGGATTGGCGAATGTTATGGAAAGTGCGATCGCCTTTTTCGACTTCCTTTCCACGAACCGATGCAGGCGTTTAATAATATAGAAAATATAACTGATATTGGGTTAACTGGTGGGTATCCTTTTGTTGATGCGGATGAAATAAAATCCAAATGGGAAATAAACACACCTCGCGAAAAGACTATATTGCTTACCTTTGGTGGATTGGGTTTACAGCAAATACCTTATGACAACCTACGAAATTTTCCAGATTGGCAATTTATCACTTTCGATAAAGCAGCACCAGATTTACCAAACCTAATCAAAATCGAAGATAAAAGAATTCGTCCCGTTGATTTCATGCCAATTTGTGGGAGAGTAGTTTCAAAACCTGGATTCGGTACTTTTGCGGAAGCAACTAAATTAGGAGTACCAATTGTTTCTGTAACTAGAGAAAACTTTGCAGAAGCAGCTTATTTGATAGAAGGAATATCCGATTACAACTATCATCAAATTTTGACCCCTGCGGAATTATTTGAAAGTTCTTGGGAATTTCTCAAACAACCATTACAAGCACCGCGTTGTAAGGAAAAAATTGGGATTGATGGAAATGAAGTGAATGCTAAAGCAGTCATGAGCAAGCATAAATTATTGTAGGGGAGGCAAATAGAGGTGTGGATATTCCTACCTCAATATTGCCGTTGCTGTGACGGCTAAAACGATTTATCTTAATTAATTAATAATTATCATAATGCCGTCACGCACCAATTGAAGAATTGAGTAACTGTTCGGCTAATCACCTACCAAGCTACTCAACCCAGTTTGATTTTCGGATATCGTCACCGATATATCAGGAATAGGCTGGACTGTTGGGATTGCTATGTTCTAATGTCCTTCAGACAGGCTTCGCTAACGGACACGTTCCGCTAACGCTGTCACTAATCAAGGCATACCCACTTATAAAAGTTTATATTTTGCAAAAAAATTCGAGTCGCCAAAAGGCGACAAAACAAGGAAAAAAGAAAAAGAGCAAAGTACAAAAATACTAAATAAAAAAGGGCTACTTAAGAGTCCTCCCAACGGCGCACACGAGACGAAAACCAATACTGCGGTTAAAGTCGTCGCGCGAAGGATAGACGTCGCGATAAGCGGAACGGCAGTCTTCAGGACAGTTGACCCAGGAACCACCCCGCAACACGGCTCGTCCAGATTTTTTATAAAGATTATCATTATTATCAAACCAAGCACTTCCATCTGCGGACACTCCTTGATAGCCTGAATGCCAATCATCAAGACACCATTCCCAAACATTCCCGTGCATATCGTATAAGCCAAAGGCGTTGGATGGATATTGTCCTACTGGGGTAGTTTGATTCAATTCTTCTCCTTGGGATTCGTCAGCATAGTTTTTGCTGGCATTATAATTAGCTAGCTCACAAGTAATAGTTTCGCCAAAATGAAACGGTGTAGTAGTTCCTGCACGACAAGCGTATTCCCATTCTGCTTCGCTGGGTAAGCGATATTCTTTTCCGGTGTGCTTTGATAATCTGGCGCAAAATTCAACCGCATCGTACCAAGATACTTTCTCTACTGGTAAATCATCTCCTTTAAAGTTCGATGGTTCCGGCTTCAGCTTGCGGCTAATCCTGGGTAGTGCAGCTACTGCTCGCCATTGCGCTTGGGTAATAGGATATTTACCAATGAAAAAGGGTTGAACGTTTACTTGATGTTGGGGACGTTCCCTATCACTACTAGTTTTTTCATTTTTTGGAGCGCCCATAGTAAAGTTACCTCCAGGAATAGGAACCATATCCAAAGTGGTACTATTTCCTAAATCCTCAGTAAAATATCTTGCTTGACACTGTTGTCGCTCAATTTTTTGTCCTTGTGTATTGACACTGACAACATCAAATTTAAACAAAGGTTGGGGAAGCTGTATTTTACAGTCAATAAATTTTTGTCTCAGTGCTGTGAGGATATTTATTTGTTCAGTCTTGTCAGAAAGGCTAAACCACCAAACACAAGGTAAATGCCCTGCTGGAGCAACTAATTTAAAAGTTATTTCTTCATATTTCAGCAAGGATTGATTGCCAATATCACGCCAGCCAAGGATTTCAGTAAAGAGGTCAAATTTTTGAATTTGATTTCCTGGAATATTCTGCCAAATACTGCTTTGCATACCCAAGCCAAAGCACCCATTCGAGTGTATTAACCAAAGTTGTTCGATATTAATAATCTCTTGACAAGGGATTCTTTCAATAGAGTAAGTATCAAACTCACCTTCCGCTTGTTGGTTCGCAAATTTGAGCATTATAGCTGCTGTTTCTCTGTCAGCTTGCTGCCAATCTTTTTGTGCGAGGTACTTTACAAATTTGTCATAATCTTGAGAAACTTTAACTTTAACTACACGAATACCTGCTTCCGTGGCAATACTTTTTCCTATCGTCCAACATCCAAGTTTTGTATATTCTTTAGCCCCATAATTTTGTGATTCAATTGTACTTGGCAATCTGTAATAATAAATTTCCTGGCTTTCAGTTTCTCCTAAAATAGTTGACCTAGCTTTTGAACTCAACCACCCACAAAAACCAAGAGCATTTTCATAACTAATATTAGTAACGGGCTTTTTAGCACTTCCCGGAAAAAAACGCTCCTGTGAATTTAATTGCTCGTCAACAAATAGTTGATATTCAGCATTAGTAATATAACTTTGGTCGATTTGGGTATTCTCATCAACTCGTAGTAGCTTGTTCAATCTCCTTGCTAACTTTACGGATGCTGCTAGTTTAGCAACTTCTAGCTCTGGAGATTCCAAGCTCATACTTTCGAGTTGCTGTCGTACTTCTTGGGAGACACTTTTACCTTCTTCTAAACAATCATAGGCAAGAGTTAAAGATTTAACAGTAGGATTATCCATCGCCGCACGGATAAGTTCGGTAGTGTTACTACCAGCTGCATAAAGACGGATAGTTTCATACCACCAAGAATCCTTAATCTTTTTAATTAAAAGTTTTTCTTGGTTAGTTTCTTTTACCTGGGCTGCTGCTAAATATTCCTGAAAACTCAAGTGAGCAAATTCATAAACACCTACTTCTTTTTCAACTAACAAACCACTAACATTTCTAATATGCTCTAATAAAGACTTTGGTGTTACATCTTCGCTTGCTACATCTAATAATGACTGTCCAATAATTTGCTTTCCTTCACTAAGAACAAACGCACGAACTTTCTTAAGCATTAATTGCAACGCTAAAACTTGTAAGACCAATTGCTTTTGCGATGCCTTAAGTTGAAGTGGTTCGGAAACACCCTTAGCTTCCTGTCGGCGAACCAATAGAACTTCACAAATCTCAGCATAAAGCTCTACTCTGCTTCCTGGAAGTGCGCCTCGATTATCATGGACGGTAGCAATCATTGTTAGTAGCAAAGGATTAAGCGCCATTGATGCTAAAGGTGGATAATTTTTAATCCGCGTAATCAAATCATTCGCTTTTCTTTGAGCATCAGCTCGCACTCCTGGATCTTCTTTTCGTGGTTGTCGAATAAGTTCATTTTGCAGATACCAGTTATAGATAAACTTCTCCATTTGTTGGAGATTAAAATTTTGTACCCCTAAGACAATTCCAACATTTTCAAGTTCGGCGTTTTGATAACCAAAAGGACGAGATGTCAAGATAAAAAACGTTTTCGGGTAAGCCCGCATCTGAGTATCTACCCACCTACTAACCTGATGTCGTTGATTTTCGTCTGCAACTTCATCCAACCCATCTAGCATTACCAAACATTTTCCTTGATTCAATTTCTCCTCAAACCAATGCGGTGGAGGTTCCAACTTTAATTCAGGTTCTTGATTCTTCAACTCATCCCCAATTATTGTTGCTAGGTTATGAGGATTTTCACTAATAATTTTTTCCCGAATTTTGTGTAGATATAGTAATACTGGAACTAGCTTTGGTGCTTTCCTATGTTGCCGACGTTGCTTCTGTTGAGCATAAGTTAAAGCCAAATATTTCAACAGCGTAGTTTTTCCCGAGCCTGGAGCGCCAATTACAACTATATGTTTATAAACAGGTCTTTTCTTAGCTTCAGCCAAAAAATCCCAAATCCTGAGATTACCATCTGAGTTTTGTTTCTGAATTATTCTCGAAGATATCAGCGCTGGACTTTCTGAAGCTACCCGCAACGCTACAAATACCTTCTCTAAATCTGGCGTAACTGCACCAGGTGTTTTTAATCCTTGGGTTTGATAAGTACGATAAATATAAACTAGATTTTTGTAGTACTTGCCTTGAAACCGTGAAGTTAGCTTCCACCACAATCCAACGACAAAATTTTCAACACCATCAACAATCTTATCTGCTAACCGTTCTTCTGATTTCTCTAATCTTTCTTCAATCTTGTCTAAAACTCGGTTAGTAACACCTGAAACGAGCTTATAGGCAATGGCCAAAAACGTTGCTGCTATTGTCAATAAACCAGATACTAATGCAGCTTGATAATTCCCAGTAACCACCAAAGAACCAATAGTTCCGAATGCTCCCAACCCAAACCCAGACCAGCCAAGGTATTTTACAATCTTTTCAACCCTTTTTTTTCTCGCTTCCCTCCTATCAGCAGTCGGTTTTTCTTGTTGCTGAGTAGATTCTTCCTCTTGAAGATTACCTGTTTGCTCTTCTGGTTCGCTATTTGACATCGCTTGTATTGCTCTAGGGGACAAGAAACAATCCGAGTTATCAGACCATTAGACAGATACGATGTTTTTTATTGAAAACCCATAAACTGCGGGGTGTCAAGCAATATACTCCTCAATAAGAAGGTAAATTTTTCAAAATTAATTCATCATCTCACTTCGGTAAGCAAGCAACTATAAAAATATTGGTTCTAATTTAAATACTATATTTCAAAAAAAACGTAGAGACGTAGCAATGCTACGTCTCCTTTCAATCACAACCGTCTATCTTTTACTCTTCCTCCATCACCTCAGCAGTTTTATTTTTATCCAACTTCAAGACCAATACTCCTAAAGGTGGTAGACATAAATCCAAAGAGTATTCTTGAGAATGCATTGACCAATTATCAGTCCATTTACCGCCTAAATTACCCATGTTACTACCGCCGTATTCTCGCGCATCGCTGTTGAATAATTCGGTATAGAATCCGGCTTCTGGAACGCCGATACGGTAGTGAGAATGGGGTTGTGGGGTGAAATTACAAATGGCAACAACAAAGCCATCTGAATCTTTATCGCGACGGATAAATGAAATTACGCTGTGACGATTGTCGCTACAGTCAATCCATTGAAACCCTGCTTCCTCAAAGTCTTGAGTATATAAAGCAGGTTCGTTGCGGTAAAGTTTGTTTAAATCTTTGAAGAATATTTTTAGCTGCTCGTGTGGCTCGAACTGCATTAAGTTCCACTCTAAATCTGCCCAAACGTTCCATTCGCTCCACTGCCCAAATTCCATGCTCATAAACATGGTTTTCTTTCCGGGGTGAGCGAACATATAAGCAAACAAACACCGGACGTTAGCAAATTTTTGCCATCTATCTCCGGGCATTTTTCCGATAATATTACTCTTACCATGCACCACTTCGTCATGGGACAGCGCTAACATAAAGTTCTCGCTGTGGTGATACCACATGCTAAAAGTAAGATTGTTTTGATGAAACTGACGGAACCAAGGGTCCATGCTGAAGTAATCAAGCATGTCGTGCATCCAACCCATGTTCCACTTTAAGTTAAAGCCTAATCCACCAGTATATGTGGGCCAAGATACCATCGGCCATGAAGTAGATTCTTCCGCAATGGAAAGCGAACCGGGGAAATAACTGAAAATGAGATGGTTAACGCTGCGAATAAATTCTACTGCTTCTAAGTTTTCTCTACCACCATATTCATTCGTAACCCAGGTACCGGGTTCGCGACAGTAATCAAGATAAAGCATTGAAGCCACTGCATCAACGCGAATACCGTCAATATGATATTTATCAAACCAAAATAAAGCATTCGCTGTCAGAAAATTACGTACTTCATGACGCGAATAATTAAACACCAGAGTTCCCCACTCTTTGTGTTCTCCTTTGCGGGGGTCTGCATGTTCGTAAAGGTGGGTACCATCAAAGAAAGCTAATCCGTGACCATCTTTAGGGAAGTGACCGGGAACCCAATCGACAAGTACTCCAATATCGTTTCTATGACACTCATCCACAAAGTACATAAAGTCTTCAGGACTGCCAAAACGGGAAGTAGGAGCGTAATAACCGGTTACTTGATATCCCCAAGAACCATCAAATGGGTGTTCCGCAACTGGAAGCATTTCAATGTGGGTGTATCCCAATTCTTTAACATAAGGAATCAGTTTCGCTGCTAATTCTCGATAAGTTAAAAAACGGGCTCCAGTCTTAAGTTCGGAAACCTGCACCACAGCTTCAGATGTCCCATCTGGTAATATTGATGGTTCATCAGTACCAGCATGCAACCAAGAACCCAAATGTACTTCGTAAACTGAAATTGGTTGGGAAAGCGGGTCACTATGACGACGTTTCTCCATCCATTCGCTGTCATCCCACTTATAAGTATCTAGGTCGGTGACAATAGAAGCGGTTTTAGGACGAACTTCCTGAGCAAAACCGTAGGGGTCAGATTTTTCGTAAATATGTCCGTCAAAATTTTTGATTTCGTATTTGTAGTGTTCTCCTACTTCCAATTCGGGAATGAATAATTCCCAAACTCCAGTGGGACCTTTACGCATTTGATGCTTGCGTCCATCCCAATTATTAAAGTCTCCCAACAATGACACATTCCGTGCATTCGGTGCCCAAACAGCAAAGTAAACACCTTTAACACCTTTAACTTCAGCAGGGTGCGCTCCTAATTTCTCGTAAATTCTGTGGTGATTTCCCTCATTAAACAGATGTAAATCGAATTCCGTCAGCCTAGGAGAATTGAAAGCATAAGCATCATAAAATACCCGCTCTTGGTCTTCTTCTTTAACCTTAAGCTGGTAGTTTGCTAATTCTTCAGTATTTATAATGCACTCAAAAAAGTGGGGGTCATGTACGCTCTGCATTTCCTGCTCTTTCCGCTCTTCGGGAAGAACAACCCACGCAGCACTTGCAGTTGGTAAATAAGCTCGCACAACCCAGACACTTTTGCCTTCTTTCTCTATCTGATGGGAACCTAGTATCTCAAAAGGGTCATGATGTTGGTTCCAAATTATGCTGTTAACCTGTTCTGGGGCAATAGTGGTCATATAGATGAAGCTGATTACGTTGGATATTATGGAGACGATGAATGAACTTTTTGTATATCTATACTTATTCTTTACATTTATTTGTAATTTTCGCTCGCTCCTTGAGGAAGAAAATGGAGAGATGGGGAGACAAGGAGATGTAGAGACAAGGAGATGGGGGATACAAGGAGAAAATAATTAATTATTAATTCCTAACTCCTAACTCCTAACTTCTAACTCCTAACTCCTAACTCTTAACTTCACATTTCCATTATCTAATTAAAAATCCACGAAAGGAAACAGTGTTTTCAATATTTTGAGTAAGCGAAGCATAAATACTGTTTCCCGGACTTTAGGGCTGAGTATGGGAGGATAAGGACGTGTTTTTAATTGGGCTTGCAACTGAGCATATTCTGCGACACTTACTGGTTTACCGTCAATTGGGGAGCGTGCCTCTAAAATAATTTCTGTTCGCAATATTTCTTCTGAAATATCTTCCTCTGGGGGTAATGCGATTACAAAAGTTTTATGATATGAAAAAAACTGTAACAAAATAAGCGATACAGCAGTTAAAAATATTAATAAAACCGCTTTTTGACTCTTTTTTCTCCCCATTTTTATTTTTTTTATCAGATTAACTTTAATTTAGTTCAAAAATACTAATAAATTGTTTGAGATTTTGAAGTTAGATTTAATCATTATCCGATTTAAAAGCGTTGTTATTAATATTTAAGTATTATAATCTTCAACTTTAAACTTTGAAGAGCAAAATAATCATGCTGCATGTGTATTCCAAAGTTTTTGTAATTAATGAGGATTAAAAACCTCCAAACAAAGCCAAGAAATACATAAAAACCTGGCAATCTAGATAATCATTACCAGGTCTATGTTCTAACCGAAGCCATAGAGGGAAAATGAAAAAACATTATTCCCAAAGCACGATTGCTTATTTTTAAATTGCTCAAATCAACAATTAACTTTTTCTAGCTTGCTTTCAGGTGATAAACCAAAATTAAGTGAGGAGCGACCCACAAAACAGTGGTAGTAATTTAAATGCTTACCATCAACTATGGGGTAGCGGTTGGTTCGGGTGTCGCAGCACCACCATCAGCAGGTTCTCCAGCAGCAGGAGTAGTTGCATCAGGTGCAGGTGTTTCATCTGGACTTTCGCATGCTCCAAGAGTTGCTGCCAAACCTAACAATAAAGCAAAACCAAAGAATTTTATTTTCATAACTCCTCTTTCACCAATTTAGTCAAGAAATATTTTTAGCCTGTTGAATACGATACCTTAAAAGCTGATTTTTTTAAATATTGTAGTTTTGATTAGCTTTTATTAAAAAAAATATCAATTTTATACTGACCGTTACTTACGGCATCGTATTTTTATAGTTAATATTCAAAACTAAACACTTATATATTTATTACTTTTGAAGACTTCAAGTTATTTAGATTACAAAAAGAGCTATCATACCAGAAATTATCATGTTGTGGAAATATAATCTCTGATACAGGATGTTCTGATACCTTCGATGCTATGATGCGGCGAACTAGTTATGGAATTATATGCACCGAAAAATGTGCGGGGGGCTAAAAATATTTCCACAAATCATCGAAAAAGGGAGTAATATTCTAGGTCAATGCTTTGTAAAAAAGGAAACTTAGCTAGTCTTGAGATTTGAACTCTATCTAAAGTACAGTATTCTAGTGTAAAAACTTATGGCTGCTATTCGTAAATCAAATCTAAGAGGAAAAAAACGCTGGTTGGGTCGAGATTCGACTCGTCAGGAAACCAATTTCGGGGGTTATAAAGCCAATGAAAATACGAATCTTCCACCCCTACCAAAACCAGCACCAGAATTCTTAAGCAGACAAAGACAAAGACGTTCAACTGCTTCTTTTTGGTCAAAAGGTAGTTCGAGTGTTGTCTCAAGTAATTCAACTCCGGGAAAAATCAAGTCCCAACGTTTGAATAAAAGTGTAAGTAAAAAAAATTCCAGAAGTCGAAGCCAGAAAGCCATACCTGTAATGCCTGATGGTAGTAAAGTACCTTTATGGTTGATGCGCTGGAACTCTCTTCACCGACATACTGCGGTTACAACTTTTTTATTAGTATGCTCGACCTTAATCGTTTATGGTTGGACGGTATACTCTCAGCATCTTTGGAGCCGCTCATATAAGCAATTGCAAGACTTACAACGTGATGAACGTCAGTTAACAAAACATGATGAAGTACTCAAAAATAAAATGGTAAGAGAGGCTGAAAAGCCCCATTCTGGATTCGTATCACCAACTCCAGCAAACACTATTTTTTTAGAAGAAACTCCACCATCAAATCCTTCGAGGATTGATAGTAATAATTCCCAAAGCGAACCCCAACCTTCAA
>ERZ1740065.2733-NODE-2733-length-11010-cov-11.362848_pt1 | contig 11010 bp, 6 predicted proteins | sample MGYA00581738_ERZ1740065 | MGnify/ENA primary metagenome ERZ1740065 (study PRJEB43018, sample SAMN04849749) | marine metagenome | isolation source: floating plastic debris | place: Pacific Ocean | collected 2008-09-01 | study: EMG produced TPA metagenomics...
TTGTTTAGTTTATACATTGTGTAATTTTTATATTTGATTTTGTTTAGTTATTTTGCTATTTTTTTTTTTCGTTATTGGTTTGAGTTATGCAGGGAGGCAGGGAAGCACGGAAGGAGGGAGGTATGGAGGCAGGGAAGGACGAAGGGATAGAGGGAGGGATGGAGAGAGGGAGAGGGAGAAAAGAGGGTAAAGAGCCCAGAGAGAAAGAGAGACCATACCACAAGCAGAATGGGCAGCCATTGGTTGACTAGTGTAGCCGCTAGTGACACAGTGGGCGCTTTCTTCTGTTCAGCTTTTTTAGGTTTTACAATGAGTGGAGTTGTCTCATCATGGTTTATATTGCCGTTTTCCTCAGTCGACTTCGAGCTGTTGTCCTTTGACAAGCTAAAACAAATCTTACCATGTAGGAACATTCTAGAAGATCTACAGCGATGCATTCATGTTCTCATTAGCTATGAGCCTACGTGCTGTGCCATTTGGCCATCTTGCGATCCCACTCCTTGTTGAAACCGGCGACAGCGTTCTCGGCTCGATTGCTAGGGGTCAATTCGTAGAGGTCAGATTTCTCGATGGCTTCCTTATTGTAGCCTCGTGAGAGAACCGATTGCATCCAGTGATACGTTATCATCGACGGGAAGGATGCCACCACCTCCGGACTCATATTCTACAGCGTATTGGAGAGGATGTAATGTCTGGGCACGTGCAGAGACTCACTAGTACATTACGCCTCACTTACTACTGACTACACCATCGCTATTTTTCACAGGGAAATTATGCAATAAAATGAAATAAAATTATGCAATAAAATGAAATAAAATAATGCAATAAATGAATAATAAGTAAATATTGTAAATTACAGTAACTATGGTAACGACGTTCTATTTATAGCGTTTATAACAAGCCGCTCACCAATGATATCAAAGCGTTCCTTTTAGTTATATGGAGCTCAGTAAGCCTGTATGTCACTCGTCCCAATCCATTATTGTTACAACTGGTATCATTTGCCCTCACTTAAAACCGTTATACTTAAGGCCGCAATCAATACCACGCTTACAGTATAGTATTTTGGAAAATGAGACACTGACAGAACTGATAGCATAACAAATCCATTTCACGTAGATGTTTCATTCTAAGAACTTCACAAGTAGCTGATGATTCTGCCAGTACATCACAGTGTTTTTTGGATAATTTTCACATGCATAGATCAAGTGTTGATAGCTCCTAAACTATGGTCATACCTTGTAGAATTCTCGGATGTCTTTATCAGCGTCACTGATGGATGCTAGAGTTAGGGCGACGAGAACGGCAAGAAATTGAGCTGCTGACAGAACTAGAGTTGTTACATCTTCTGTCCCATCCTGCAACGAGTGAAATTATACCGTTAAAGGAAGCTATTGGGTAAAACCGTGACACAAACGGTGACACAAACGCATCAAATAAACGTGCTAGTAGTTGGCACATCAACTTGGGGGAATCATAGGGTCATATATGAAGGGGATGAATGAAAATTAACAAAAAATTCACACTACCCTTGTCGTTACTGGAGGGAAGCCAGCGTAGGTTTTCTGCCTTGCAGATCATTCATGCCCAGACTACTTTGTAGTAGTTAGAAGTACTTCGACTTTAACAGGTTTACGATAGAATTTTGACCCGATTGGAATGGGTTAGCTACTAGTGTGATGTTATCAGAATTGGAGCACTTCTCTACTTGCTAAGGTAAAAGAAAAATGGCTATAATGTGTGCTATACTACAGCACACTTTCGTCTGTAGCTTGAGGTATTTAGAAACTAAAAGTATCAGAACTCTGATAAGAGTTCCCTATATTTTGCGATCGACGTTATCGATGTACCTGTAATGCCCAGCTTATCATACCCTGGGCAGATTTATTTCTGTCGACTCGGTGATATTTAAAGATTTTATTGTGAGCTGATACGGACCTACTCGGTGCTGAAGATTGCGAAACATCATAGTATGACCCGCTCCGCCACGGCATGATGAAACATGACACAAATCAGTATATGAATGTATGTCATAAAAAGTGAACACTTTTATGATTGGAAATAACCATGCATGGTCAAATAACAAGGAAGATAATTGTGTAGGTGAAGCATCTAAGAACATTACCTGAACGTATCTCTTGACATGCAGCAAGCACTTGACCGTGGCTGTCAGGAAGGAAAGAAACCAGAATATCCACAGAACGCCACTGGTGTATTGCCCATTTTTGCGGTAGGCTTGTACAAGAGCACTTGAGAGCACCTGCGTATGATGACAAGGCGTTACAGCTGACCGTTCTTTGATTACATACAGTAGTCAAGTAGAGTAAACTTTCTTCTCTCAGGTCAAACAGTGTTTAGAAAATGACATGCGACACAGAATGATGTCTACAGTGGGATTCAACTACAGCAAAAAATCTCTCTTCCATCCGAACTATAGAAGATATGGCGATTGGACCACGGTTTCAATTCCGACAATGGAACAAGTCAAGTGTCAGCCGGTAGCCCATCCAATAATTTCCTGCCTACAATGTTTCCTCATCGGTGTTTGTTTATGTTGTAACCATGGATGCAGCCATCAACAAAACATCGATATGGATAGATGAGATCATGCCTGCTAACAAGCTGTCATGTTACAGACATTAATAGCCTCACTCACACTGGACCTGTGACGCAATGCGTGATAAAATTACCGGTCAATATAAATGTGCATCGAGTTATCGGTGGGAGAGCGAGGCATTCAGATAAAGGTTTGTGCAAATATAATGTAGAGCTCAATGGCGCATTCAATCGATAGTGTGTTTGTTGATTGGCAAACAAAACATCTGTTAAATGTTGAAGAAAGGTGAGCCTCCCACAGCAAAGAGTGAAAGAGGTAACTGTTGATTTAAAAAGTTTGCCGGTAGGTCTGCTGTCGAGAGTATGATCAGTTTCACGCAACGCAGACATGACGGCCGCATGGGGGTTGCGCGGATAGAGAGAGAGAGAGAAGAATGACTCAACTCTTACTCATAGAACTCATTGTTGGTCGCATTATTGACCCCACATAGAGCTTGAGTGGAGGTCTGGAAAACCGTCCTCTATTGATTTACTAGAGTAAATGAATCACCCATGCCGGTTTGAACTAGAACAGCATGGTAGAAAAACTGTCTGGTCAAGAAGCGTGGATTCAATGTCATCCGCAGCCTAAAGCCCATAATCATATTCTTTACCAGGCTAAATAACAGTGTTCTTCTGAAAAGGAGGTTTAGGAAAATGTGGGAAATGAACTTCGTAGCGATTCTCATATGCGTGAGAAAACCAATGGTTTTTTGCCGAGGCAAAGCTGAGCTTTGAAGGGGAGCACATATGAGTGCTCTGCAGAAATCTTTTCATCACTACCGCCATCTTCTCTGTTAGAAACTAAAGCTAATATACATGTAAGTAGGAACTACTCCAAATACGGTTAGAGGCTGAGGGAACCTCCCAGGTACAGTCGATGATGGTGTAGTCGCACTCACCAAGGAGCAGGGCGACAGAACGAGCGAAATGATGACAGGTGCTTGGATGGTACTTTGTGAATGCAGATAGTACCAAACGCTGACGATGACCAGTAGCAAAGGTAGAACCTGTATAATGATCACAGGGAGGAAATAAAAGCTAGAATCAATATGACGTTTAGCGCTGTATCATAATCAGATAAATCGTAAAATATGTCAGAGTTTTTGTTTGGAATAATAGTATTACATGAAAGAGTAACAACCTGAGTTGAAGTATATTTTACAACTAATACTGTAGATCTTACCGATTTAGCTGTCGTGAACACGGAGCGCCTTTGCACCTTGCGGCCATATTTGTCCCGTCGGAGAAAAACCAGATAAGGAAATGAGACAAGTACCAGGTAAAGGCAGGGAGACCAATTGAAGACGATATTCTCAAAGCATGCGGTCACATCCGGCAGCCCTGATGGTGGAGTGTCCCAACTGAGTGTATGATTCTACAATCACAAACAGTACTTGCACAATGATGGAGAGTGAGAGGTGACCAGATAGAGTGGTGACAGCTGAACGATTTGAACTCAGTTCACCGAAGACTTATTTTCCAATCGTTGAAGCTTTGAAGTTTAATTAGAATCCATGCATAAAATATGTATTCAATAGTGTGTCTTGCACTTGGAACCATTTTGAAACCTAACCCAAAATATTGAAGAACCGCATAGCCGTGCTAGAGTGTTCCCAGCCATCTATTCACTAGGAGATCCTTGTATGTAATGAGCAATTGTGACAGAAAATGGTTTTATATACCTCATAAATACCCTGTTCACGTATTGCATGTGTCACAAGTAGTGTAAATAGTCGTTGACCAATGGTGGCGCAAATACCGTAAGTTATTTCATCCCTAGTCAAAGTTCAACACACCAATCAAGGCTTTCTAGGCACAGAGGAACCAATAAAACTGCAGCATTCCTTGGCTTGCACAGTCAGCCGTGTATCTTCATGTTCGGTAAGCAAACTCGGTGAATGAATGGATGGATTGGACTACTCACATACGTCTCTACGGTAACTAGCGCAACGATTGTATATAAAGTAAGATAAAGACGCGAACGGATTTTTAACGGCTTCCACATCCGCAATTGAATCCGATCGGTAATTCATCGATGAGACGTTTCACTACTGATAGTTTCACGGCATCAGAGTCATGTAAACACAACTCTGTATCAGAGCACGTTTGTTCGTCGTTTTACGTCACATGTTGACACACTTACGAGGAGCGCTATTGGAGGCGAGATCGAAAAGGAGTTCACACTCCTACTCGTCGACCGAAAGGGTATTTTTCCTTGTACAATCACTATTTTACTGGAGTTGACCGTATTTTCTAAGCTCCAATGTCTTCAAAACGAACCGAAAGTGGCAGTTCTGCCAAAAGTTTTGATCTTGAGAGGGTGTACATACTTTTCAAGGATGCTCTACAAGACAAATCTCAAACCGTCGATCTAGAATGTTACTGCAATGCTTGGCACGAGCTAAACAAGTAAGTGTAACAGACCTCTTTATATTTCGAATTACTATTATGAGTTATGCCATCGTATTTGATGTCATTCACCATTCTTTCTGTAGGTTCCTGGATACTTTAGGGACGCTATTCCATTTTGTTACTCATGACGTGAAGAGCAAGCTGGCTATAATAGAGGAGTATATAAAAACCTCACGCGAACATTATCAATCCGTGAATTCCACACTGAAGTACGAAGTAGAGAATGATTTAACCAAAACGAAAGTAAGTTGATCGTGCTTGTTGTTTTTCATCTATCAGTATTTCTATGACTCACTATTGGCTAACGATAATCCCATCATGTGATTAGCTTATCATACCAGCGCTTCAAATGTCTATCGCTTTTCACTTTCATGTTTTCTGTATGCAGAAGCCATCTGGAAGTCGCACACTTTTGAGATTACATCGCGCCCTCAACTATCTTATAGTATTCTTCGAAAAACTTGTGAATGCCAAGTTGGATGCAAAGTAAGTAGTTCTCGCTCTATTTTATGCATCATAGTTGAACTGACTGCGGGTTTATACTGGTGTTGGTATATACTGGTATGGTGATATATGCTGGTAGGCTGTAAGCGTGGCCAGATTATGAATACATGGTCCTCTCTCTCTTTCCCTTCCTCTCTCTCTCTCTCCTCTCTCTCCCTTCCTCTGTCTCCTCCTCTCCCTCCCTCCCCTTCCCTGCCCCTTCCCCTTCCCCGTCCCCCTCCAGCCTTCCCTCTCCCCTTCCCCTCTCTCTTACTTCCTACTCTTCCCCTCTCCATGTATCTTCCTACTTTCCCACTCCCTCCCTCTATCCCTCCCTCCCTCCCTTGCATTCTCTCTTTAGCTCTCTCTGTAGATCTCTTTTGCTGGACTTAGTCTGCACAACAGTGAAAGATTTGAAGTCAGAATTGATATTTCTATTCAGCTAGCTGTCATTTATTCATCTCTACTGTGCTTCATCTCACACTTAGTCTGATCTTTGAGCCAGTTAGATAGTATATCCTCTGCCAAAGTCAGATTCGTGTTGTTTGTGTATATTTTTGGACCAAACTCCTCTACAGAACCACTTGCATTTCAATGTCGGTATGGAGTAAGTTGTTCGAGTTCCCCCAGAGCCAATTGGGCTGACTGTGGTATCCTGTAGTGATGCCAGCGGCAGGAAGTTTGTAGTTCACCTACCAGTCAGGTAGAAATTTCTGCATCGCTGAAAGATTGACAGATCTGGCTAACAAATCTTTCCCCAATGCTACCAACCAGCTAATTACAGGGCAGTAAATGCAATTAGCCGAATTTAATTGTGAACTTGGCGATGCCTGATTGCCGAACCTGTGAGAGCGATAGTTTCAGAGATATGGTCTAGTTGCCAAAACAAAATTCCAGTGGACACCTTCTACCAGCAGGTCATCACAGCAAGGCTGATCGTCTTTGAACTCCAGTGCCACTGCCCCTAGTGTCTGCGGTATAACTTACCCTCATCATTGTTATGGGGCAAAATCTGCCAAGTTTGGAATGTTTCTTGGTTTGATTGGCTGATCACTGAACGCCAGCGAGCAGCCCTACCGTATGAAGATATGTCGTAGTAAAAATTCCATTGATCTTGAGGACGAGGAATACAGCGCCGTCAGTGTGACCTCTAGACGGCCTTGACAGAGTGTAAGCGCTGCTAATGTACGGTAGCCTGTCCAGTCTACTGCCTGTCCAGTCTACTGCCTGTCCAGTCTACTGCCTGTCCAGTCTACTGCCTGTCCAGTCTACTGCGTTGCTAGTAGGTGCTTGGCATGGTGACAACTGAAATAGTGCACTTATTGGTATGTACATGGTGGAACCACTTGTCTTTATCTGTCTCAATGTGTTTCCTGTTCATCACGCAGGCTGATGAAGTAGTTTGAGTCCCAAAGCAATGATCAACTTGACCCATCATCGTGTGATGTCACACAAACTTTCGTAGATAAAAAGTATGCATGGAGGCACATAAGTGCATATGGACATAGACATGGACATATACATAGACATGGACATATGCATAGACATGGACATATGTATGGACATAGACATAGACCCTATGCAATCCCTGGAATCTCTAGTTCAATATATCAAACTTTGAAACTTGGAACTATATTGGCTAGGCAACGGATGGGGCGTATCAGTGCGCTTTGGGATGGGTTTACTTCAAGTCCATAAAGTGAATTCAAAGGTTCGCAGTTACTTGACAGCAGAGGTGACGAATGTAGCTGCAGGGATAGCAGAACGAGTAATAGCTCTCTACTTACTGCGCCGACAGTTTACACTAATGCGTTCTGGGAAAAGGGAGGGTGGAAACAGCCAGCTCTCTACCATTAGACCTCAACATATATATAGAGTTACCTCCCCTGCATAGATATATTGTTGGGAGATAACTCTATACCTCCACTCATGCCAGATGAGTGGTCAATGTGATAACCTCCCTTGTGCGCTACATTCCATTGAGCAGTTGCTGACAGCTTGGAAGTGCCAGCGTGGAATCCTGACTAAGATTGGGTATTCCAAAGCCGTTCCATCATCCCATAGCCACTCTCCAGCCTTCCTGAGCGTTGAAGTTTTGCAATCAGCAGCTTTACTTCCCAGACTTTCATCTCATTGCAGCTGGTATAGCTACTCGTATTTCCTTCCAACTGCACTTCCAGTCTTACCCAATACTGTTTATGCTGTTGAGTGAGTTTATTGATTGCGACAGGCCTTTGCAGGTTAAAAACAGGTGTCACCACCATTTGTAATGGCTCGTTGTGGCGTTATGTTGTAGGTGCTCGAGTTTATCGAGTGACGCGTATAGCCATACTCTCGGTAAGTACCACCCTTGGATAGTGAGGAAAGCGGCCACGCTGGCCATGTACTCTCTGCCCACCAAGGTGGTGCTGCTGGAACGTATCGACTCCGAACCCGGCAGCGAGGAGAGAGTGATGGAAACTCTGAGAAACATCATCTCCACCGGCAAACCCATCTATGACTTAACTGAGGAACTCTACGCCAGTTACAAACTTCTCGACCTGCCATAGGCACACAGTATTTGATAGTCGCATCCTCGGTATACAGACACACCTGCTCACACCTGCTCCATAGTTGTCACCTTTGTCGGACATTGTGGCAATATTGTGTTCCACTAACAATTGAGCTTTTGTGTCAGATTTTTACCTATTCTGCATAATCTCTACTACAGCCTCACTAACGAAGCCATTATTGTTGTAATGACACTCAGCGCCTCCTCTCCTATCAGAACTCAGTCTATGGTCTTCTATCAGAACTCGGCCTATCCTCTCCCCTCTCAGTCTATCCTCTCCTCCCCTCTCAGTCTATCCTCTCTTATAAGAGCTCGGTCTACCTCCTATCAGAAATCGGTCTATCCTCTCTTCCGCTCTCAGTCTATCTGGTTATTGTCTGTACTCACAATGTCTTACTGGACGTCATAGGGTAGCATAACTATCAGTGCGTCGTTTGGGATTAATTCAAGTGCTGACAACTTCTGAATGAATAGCGCACACCCAAGAGAGACAATCTCGCTCTTTCTTTTGCCTTATGTTTATCCTATTTATACGATAATAAATTAACTTTTTTTTACAACGTCCTAGTATTGTGATAATGATAATAATAATAATAATAGTATTACATGTAATAATCAGTCAAACTGGAAGTAGTTGTTGGAGCTAAAAGAATACGCATATAAAAATGAGGGTATTGGCACAGCAGTCTGAGTATAGGATGTACAGCTGGTAGTAGTTCCTATTCTACTAAACTACTGCTCGTGGCATGATCCAATCAAAAGAGGTGTTAGAAGTTTATTTAACTCATTTCATTTTAAATAACGGGTTTGACTAGAAAGGTAGTGCGTGTGCTACATTCAATATTGCTGTAAAATATGGCGGTGGATTGGAAGGTATTGCAACATCAGTGCGAAAGAGATTAGAATAATGTGAATACGGAGCCAAAGGCAAACTATACCAACTGGGCTATGGAGGCACAAAGGATTGAGCAAAGACAATAAATACTACCATATTATATAACAATAATAACAATAATACATACAATCTGGTGAAAATAATTCATATAATATCGTCTATCAGAGCAGCAGCATCGGGATCACAGTATTGACGAGGGGACAACTCCGACATACACCTGATGACAAAACGGAAACGTCATCCACGCCATTTTCGCTTATCTCAGCCATCAGCGAAAGGAGAAAAGCTTCTTGCAACTATGTGAGAGAGATCTCCGTACAGATTATATGCTTGCCGTCCGCCAGTCCGTGGGCGTTGTAGGAGTTGTCTGCTCATGATTGTCAGTTAGAGAAATGGCGCCAGCCGCACCTTCGTTCAGATCTGGGCACGACCCGGATATGTTGACCTCATCATGTGACGGGAGAGGTAACTCTGACAGTTGCTGGCTGGACGCCGAGCGAGAGTGGAGCTTTTCTCGCTCCATCTGATCGGCGCAGTCTTGTAGGCCAGAGTAGTAGTGTAGCAGACAAACGGCCAGAGACTGTAAGAAACCAAACTAACGGTCAGCATGCGGGAGAGTTCGGCGATGATTGCAAGGCATACCGTAGAACTGGATTTGATATCGATGGTCTAACGGTCACGAAAAATGGCGACAAAAAATGATCGCTGTCGTCGTAATTTGCTATAGACAATGCCCATTATACCTTATATAAGAGTTGTCTTCTCATTCATAGGATCGTTAGATCGGTAGTTTTGATTTCTTGATGCTTTTGAAGGAAATGCTGATATTTTTGTCGCTATCAAATCCAGTTCTACGCTATCGCTTGAAAAAAATCATCTTTGCTGTATGCTGGAACTTGTTAGTGCTGGAAATATTTGCGAAAATGCCATGAAGCTTCGTTGAAAACCTGTTTGCGATTGAAAAATGGGTGACGGTTCACTTCCTCTCTCATGTTAATGTTAGCAGCTATTAATTAATGTAGTAACATATATTGATGTGTTAACCGTCATTAATACATATTAAAATATATCAATTAACATGTTAATGGATGGTTTATGCATACGTATACACACGTTAGAACATATCAATACATATGATAGAGGAAGTGCACCATCACCGAAAAATGTTTGTGAAAATCCATGACTGTCACTATATACATGTAACCATTGAAATATTTTGTCATTGTGAAAATTTGTAAAAATTCGCAAAATAATGACACAAAAAATTCCAGCATCTGAAAATAAATGGTTAAGATGGGCGTTTTAGTATAGAAGGAGCTATCATATGCTGTACTGGGCAGCGACACGGATGGCCAGGTATCAGCTTCAAAAATAATTGTTCTATCTTTCACTGAGCTAACAGCCCTCGGTAAAAGTGCAGAGGGGCAATTTCAAGGCGTTTTCCTTTCCTACTCCATTTAAATAGTGTTTCCAGAGGCTTTCAAGCAAACTGCAAACTTTGTTCTTAAGCACATGCTGAAGTCCAGAAACGTGCAACATAGATCTGAACGGCGTCTCATTCTACATACACAACTTCTTTGGCACCGTAATAGCAGGAATTAGCGCCTCCTGTACCTCGGACAGTGATAGCGAGAACTGATTGTCGATACAATGGGTCATCTATGTCGGATGTCTACGTCAACTCACCTGTATATTAGTGTTTGCTTTCTCTATCCGTCTCTGGATGACATGCCTGTGAGCGGGGGTAGACGAAGACTTCAAGGACCTTTGAAGGTCATCTCTGACAGCTGACACAGACTCTATCTCAGCCTGCAGCTTGTCCACCTACGTGTATAAACAGGCTGTACATATGGAGTTGTCTTTCTTATAACATAGTATCGTATGGCAAAGCATTGGATATTGGATTTAAGGAAAGAGAGGGAGGTAGTGAGGACAGAGAAAGTGGCGGAAGAAGATGGAGAGGAGGAGGTAATGGAGAGGGTGAGACAGAAAGGAAAGAGATGGAGAGGGTGGAAGAGAGATGGAGAGGGTGGAAGAGAGATGGAGAGGGTGGAAGAGAGATGGAGAGGGT
>ERZ1740065.2735-NODE-2735-length-11006-cov-12.138526_pt1 | contig 11006 bp, 11 predicted proteins | sample MGYA00581738_ERZ1740065 | MGnify/ENA primary metagenome ERZ1740065 (study PRJEB43018, sample SAMN04849749) | marine metagenome | isolation source: floating plastic debris | place: Pacific Ocean | collected 2008-09-01 | study: EMG produced TPA metagenomics...
CCCTCCCTCCCTCCCTCTCTCTCTCTCTCCCTCTCTTTCTCTTTTGCACAGCTTACATCTATTTACTAAGATTAAGATCTCATGTCTCCCCCACAGCTAAAAATAGATGTAAGTCACTATTTGATTGCTTGGGCAGCAGTGCACGTACCAGGTATTTACCTGACACGTACTAGGTATTTACCTGTGACCAGATATCTAGCTGTACGAGATTATCACCTCTTTTTTCTATGGATTTTGGATTTTCTTACACCATATTTGAGCTCAGTCGGATAATATGGCGCTAATTAACCACGAAATGTTATTTATAGCCAACCAATCTGAAAAACTTAGCAGCAAAAACCGGTGAGCAATGGCAGCTTGGAGTTGTGTTCTCATGGGTATCTGATAGAACTTGTAATGCCACCTGTCATCCATAGAGGAGTTTGGCAGGCGTTTTTGATGTTATTTTGGTCCCTCGATGCCGCAGCCACCAATGAAGAGTACTGTTTATGATCTAGATGATCTGCATGATCTACCTATGTTTGTTTCCTCTGCTATGCCTCATTAGTGTTGCTCTGACGATTAAGTGTGATTGATGAACAGCAGTATCTGTGTCAGCTGTACCCTATACCTCGTAGCTCAGGGATTGTACACCAGCTTTACTCTCAATAGTCTTATAGCACAAGGCTCCTACTTATAAATGTTTTGGTTATGCTTTTTAATGTTTTGTTTTCTAATGTTTTTTTCCGTTTTGGCGCAGCACGATTTAATCATTTTCTTTCCATGAAAATGGGGTGAACAGTTCTATTTGCCATTGTAATGCAGGTGTCACTGACTTTTCCTCATATCTCACTGCTAGTGTCATTTCATGATTCATAACGTCACCACCCCATTGTAGTTCTTGGAATATAGTAAGAGCTGCATTTCAGCAGAATGTTTGAGGGACAAGTTCATATGCTTCTATAGCTGCTCGCCTGTATGGTAATGGTTTTAGGCTTCTTTCAATCCAGCAACGCTGGACATTGATCTACGTTGTAACTTACCACAAAGTATGTACCACGGATCAAGTAAATACGTGGGCCTGTCACCGTTGGTTGCCCAGGCTGGGGCAGTGACTTGAGGAAATAGGGAATTGACCAATACTATTATTTAAATTTCCATCTTCAGTGATATTTTGCTAGTCTGGGCCGGGCTGAGCTTTTTCCGTCTGCTGCAACGCTGCCATCTAATTGGTTAATATTTGCAGGAACAAAAACTGCGCAGCATTGTTTTCTAAGCAGCTTAGAGCATTATCCACATTCCATCGACCAATCAACGTCGTGGTTAGGTGGAACATCTCTGCCCGGTGAAATCAGTCATTGAGATTAACTGCGATTAGCAGGTAATCGTATCTATATTGATTTCGCAGAATACTTTCATAGGCCAACAATCAATTAAGTCAAGCAGAACTTAGGCTAAGTGAAACATTGGCTGGTATTTGGCTGCAGATGGCCCTATGAGGCGAGAGATATGGTGTCCGTCTGCCAGCAGCGTCCTAAATACCACAAGCAGGTCTGGCCTAGATAGGATTGGTTCACACAGCCATCGGTCAAAATGGGATTGGTCCAAATTGAATCGGTCCAGATAGAGTTGGACCAAACAGGTGTTGACTAACTACACTTTTTGTAGATGAGGTGACGCTGATAACGTCTGCAATGTTAAGCTGCCACGACGACGACAGCAACAGCGATGATGCTGTCCTTCTCTACGACATTGCTATTCCCGTTGGCCATGGCACGCTGCTGAGGAATGGCACAGCCATCTCCACATTTTCTCAGAAAGACATAGTTGACCAGCTCGTCTACTATGATCTGACCAGTGGTAAACTTAGCCAGATTGGGGTCAGCCTCAGAGGTATTCTCTGTCATGTAGCCAGCACTGACGGCTGATTTATTTTAGGTGGAGTCGTGCCGAGCTCAAGTTTCATGATTCGAGCAATCCTATCCGACGGCGAGAACTATGTCAAAGTCAACATTCAGGCCATTGTTAGCCAGAGGACAACTCTTGCCATCAAAGTGTTCCCGACGGCGATGTCTGCAATAACGCGATACCATCTCGCCAACCCTTCGACCACTGTGGCGATGGAGAAGCTTTCCTACCAAATAGTAGCCCCGCCGCTGTTTGGTAATATCGTCGAGACGAATAGATTTCTAGGTGCTGCCAGTTCCGCCAATCATTCCATCAGAGAATTCTCGGCTGCCGATGAGCCTCTCGCTTACGAGCCAGTGCTGTCAGATGAACAAATTCGTGAGCTCTGTACAAGTATGGCGAACTCATTGCGAGACTCTGTTACGATATCAGTTCATGACACAAGCTTGAACATGACTCTGAGAACTTTTACCATTGACTTTGACATCTCGTTTCACAACCTTGCCGCGGCGCTGAAGGAAGCCGATTTCTCTGCGTCGATCGATATCCGCGTGAATTCTGGTTCAACCGTGCCAATTGGACAAGAACTGCAAGAGAAGATGCTAGCCTACGATGCCTTCAAGTCGTGTCCGTCTGCCGTCAAGCTCGGACTGACGATCATGAAGCCTCCGTCTGCTGGAGAAGTAATGGGCCTCGATAAAGATGGCGTCGTCTGGTGGGATACGGTGGTGGACAACCAGCTGACTTATAAGCATGATGGCGCTTCTCACGGTTCAGACAGTGTGCTACTTTCGATGATGTTGGAGCAGAATACCGTACGGTATCTTGTTGACGACGTACTAATCACTGTAAACATAATGATCACATCTCAGGCGCACAGAGAATTGGTGGCACGTGATGACATCGTCTGGCAGATTCGTCTGATGCAGGGTACGTTCTCCGTCAACTTATCTAGTGAAGTTTTTAAACTGCGGCTCCCTTCGCTGGAGGGTGAAACATTGGCATTGAAAGCTTCCCCTCAGTGCGGTGAGATTGTTGTGGCCGGCGTTGAAGGTGCAAAAGAATTTACGTTGAAAGACCTGACTCAGGGAAAGGTTCAGTATCACATGACAGATCAGACGGCGTCCGCTGATGAATTCTCGCTGGAATTTACTGGCTCTGATGCCATTATTGTGAAATGTGTTGTCGAAGTTCAGCCCAACTTGCTATCAGATCAGCCCGCTATTTTTTCGTCGAAGAAACCCCAGCCAATTACACTGAGCATGCTAGACGCTTCACCACTCCTGCGAGGCAATCTGACAGGTGATGATGTCACCTATGACATAATTAGGCCACTGCAACATGGCTCTTTGAGACTCGCCGAGGCAAAGGCGAAACGTTCAGTTGACGACGTAGCTGCGTTCACTCATTCTGATATTGCCAAGGGAAGGATTATTTTGCTTCCTCCCGATGATCCGGCCATTGCCGAAGATAGTTTCACTTACATTCTTCAAGCTTCAGGAACTCAACCTGCTGAGGGATTGTTTAAGATTACTTACTCTACACCTCACAGCTTAGCGGATAACTCTGAAATTCAAGGCACCTCATCAGAAAACAATGACAGAACGATAATTGCACTGGCTGTTGTACTCAGCGTTCTTGTATCGGTCATGGTGTTCGTGATAGTTGCCGTCTGCCTACGCAAGATACATAACAAGAAGCGTCTGAGCCGCAGCGCCACCATGCCAAACCGAGATGAGCCAAGGCTGATCCTGGCGAAAGAAAACGGTTCGTACAAGCTGCTGCTTGCCGGCTGTGAAGATTTTGTCATCACCCCTCATTCTGTCCCGTCGTCACCAACGCGTCAAGTAGACAGCACGAGAAGATCGGAGATCAGCCACACTGTGCCCGAAGTACGCATCACTCCACTCATCACGTCTGATGGGGAATGCTTCGATATTCACGATTACGAGAATTTTGATGACATTGTGCCATGCAGAACGAGCCCAAGACATTCATCCGTGTCAGACACAGGACGTCGGCCTAGTTCTAGCAGGAACAGCAGCATGGATCTGGATAACCTACCGCCAATATATAGGCCAAAGTATTGACATGCTGCTTCTCAAGCTGTTGTGAACTCCGTATATTGCATTGATGGTAAAAATATAAGATATTATGTCTATCACACATACATCACAGCCGTAGTTGTCTATCTGCAGCGTGAAGCATCTCCAACAATAATCACATGTGTGCAGCACACCTAATCACTTGGTATGATGGGACAACATTTGAGCATTTTGTTTGCGATACCTGCTCCATGATGTAGAAATCAGTCTCAGCAGAAACATGTTCTAACTTAGCAATATGGTTGGCAGCAAGGTGATGGCTGACAAATAGCAGCAGGTGTCTGACAAGTGTTTTATACTCTGTGTAATTGACAGTACTAGGTGGTGATCATTATAATCATGTCATCATCATCATCAATGTATCGCTGTTTCTCCACAGCATCTACTTTATTTAGTTGCCTGAGAAGAACATGATTATCTCATGGTCACTAGTAGGAAACTTACTCTCATGATGGGACATTTACCTTCGTTAACCATTCGGATCTGAAGTAGATGTATGTGCAGAAGATAGCAGACCTAGTCAACTGTGTACTCCCTCACACCCAAGTCATTTTTCCTCTACGGAAATTTGTAGTGAAAACTAGATTACTTGTAGAGTTGTCTTCTCTATGTACTAGACTTCCGCACGAATGACTCGCAGCCTTGAAATACATGGGGTATTGTTTGGTGGGAGAATCATCAGGCAGTCATCCATATTGAGCAAGTACTCTGTGGACAGACAGCTGGCCAGGAAACATTCAGTTGGTACTGGCCCAATTCCGTAGGAGGAAATAAACAGATACATCAAGTTTACCATAGTACATATATATAGCATTCATGGTGGGCAGTAGCTTCAGTGCAAGCAGATGTGACTGACTGAAGTTTTATACAAAATCCCTCTGTAGCTGCACTAAAAGTAATGTTTACAATGCCCTCTACAATTTTGGGTAGATCTATCTAATCAACGGGTTTCTCTAGTCAGTGGTCCTTGGTTGGCTTTCTTGGAGACAGATTGCAGTCATATCAAATATCTCTGGCCACATGGACTCCCTGCATCTGCAACTGACATTGTGATCAGTTTAGCCGCATACATGGTGACCACAGAGATCTGGTGATGCTAATAAAAGCGTTTATAACGGAGAGTTGGTGGTTGTCGCTTATGTAACAATGTTGTCTCACCTGGCTCTCGCTGCTCCCTCCGCATTCCAACAGCTATGTGACAATTTAAATGCTGCTTCTATTACCAAATCACGGTTTGACAGATCGATAGTAATAATCTCAACACGAGACTGGATTGTATCTATATCGGCCGATCATATCAGAGATCATCGACAATGATGTCTGCGATCTCTGATCATATCACGAACATGTCAGAAATAGTAATTATTGAAGTACGGATTGAATATGTGTGCTCTGGTGAAGTCACTGGTGACAGGTGCTTTGACCATTGCCCCATCAGCAGGTTGTGGAGTGTATGTCTGCCCCCCAGTTGTGAACTGATGTTACTGCTGAAACCAAGGCTTGGTCATCGGTCACTCATGAATAGATGAATAAAATTAATTCTAGTGATGTCATCAGTGAGAGGCAGTTTGATCGGGAGTATGGAGGATGTCCAGCAGTGGCACTACAGGTGAGAGAGATGGGAGGGAGAGCAGGAGAGAGATGGGAGGGAGAGCAGGAGGGAGAGTGGGAGGGAGAGAGGGAGGGAGAGGGGGTGGGAGGGGGAGAGGGAGAGTGGGAGGGAGAGCGGGAAGAATGGGAAGGGGAGGGAGAGTCTGACTTCTAGGGCTGTAGATTGTGACTGCAGCTGAAAGTGTTGACAGCAGATCCATCCTCTAACAGATAACGAGGTTTGTTGTCGGTAGGAATAACTAACCTCCTCTGGCTGCTGACAGGACGGCTCAGATTAAATGAAGAATCATGACACGTTTGCTCATTCTGGTGCAAAGACAGGACGGTATCATATCAGCAACTACGAGACTAGATATTGCTGTGACAGACAGACAGACATCGTGACGATTCAATGATGAGGTTAAATAATGTTTATTACTAATTGTTTTCAGGATAATTCTGCAGTTCTGCACAGCCATAACCAGAATGAATTTGAGAAGAGAATAGTGATGACAACATGGATAAAAACAATGTAAATAACAGTAGAATATGTTAGTAAAAATATGTTAGTGTAGTGACCATGGACGGAGGGTTTGTTGTGCTGACGGGCCCTGTAGGGGGCAGCCCTGTAGGGGGCAGCGGTGGCTGGATCGGTAATACTGTGATACTAGTATAGAGTCTGTCTGAAGATGGTGGGAGTGGATGATCGTAACGGTGATGAGATCACTCTGCTCTGGAGTCCATGTCTTTGTCGTCGCCACATTGCTCAGGGTCAGGGTTATCCACTCGTCTCCCTATGACTATGAGAGATCCAGTGATGATGGGAGAGGCGTCTGGGAAAGCTGGGAAAACAACGGTGACAAGATTAGTTTGGGTGGGAGACTGCCTGTTGTGGTGAAACCCACACTGAGAGATAAAACAAACACTCTCCGTCCAGATATCTGTTATGTTTAGACTGCATAGGCGCTATTACATAACGGCACAATTAGGGTAAGAAATCTCTCAGCAGGAGACCAGATGACCAGCGGAGATGCATCAATCAATGAAACTCACTGACTTTGACTGGATTACGAGACCACAAGACCTTACCTTTAGTGGAGGCTGTAGAATACATGACTGTGGTGTAGTTTCTGTCTGGTCACAGCGAGATAGATTGTAGCGAGAGATATATCAGTGTATAGGACTCGAAGTTGCCTTAAACACGCTCAGGTTTTGATTGATTTTTTAACCCGATGCGGCTCGCTTTTATATGAATGAGACGAGAAGGTAGGAGAGGATAAATGGCCTGCAGCTTGTCCAATCAGACATTGTGATGGCGTGCGGGCAGGTAGTATTTCTGTTTATTAGGATAATCTACCTATGTACCTACAGCTGAATTGTGATGCTGCAACGCCTAATCTGCGACGCACAAGAGATCAGTGGCCAATCGCTGGACTTGGATGGTCGCTCGCCAATAAATCCTTCTACAGAATTAATAATTCCCATCCCTAGACGAGGCTCTCTATCGACATTGCCCTCTTTCCGTTCCTTGGCTTGGCCAAGAGGCGAGCAGTGAAATCCGTCTGCTGCTCCGTGGACTGAAGGCCCAACCATAAAATATGGGGCTCTGACCACCTATGGTAAAACGTAGTGACCAGGAATGGCAGGTGGTTGGAAAGTGCCAGAACATTTTGCAGAGCCTGCATTCCATGATATGGCCAAGTGCAAACAGTCCAAAACAACTCAAAGTGAGAACTGAGTGTGATGAGTCATCCACAGACCTACTGACTTTGTTCTGCGTAGTAAACGATACAATATTATAGATCTGTGAATGTAATAGACTGTCATCTGCGTAATACTGGAGATTGTCCTCTGATAATGCTAGAGGTAATATGTGGAGAATGTTATTAACAGCCTACGCATCAATTCCACCAGGCAGATTGATTGTCGTATCGCGAACACATCTGATGTCACATACATCAGTTATCGGTATGTGGCGCAGATTTCCGTGTGACATATGACAAGGGTACCTTATGACGTGACACTTGTTATTTCATCACTACTTCAGCTTGTTTCTCATTCTATCTAGTCAGTAGTGCCAGAATGCCAGAGAGACAGTGGGGCTGATGCCATATAATTCCCTAACGGTTTATGGTATCTGAGACTCACATGTGAGAAAGTTTATTGTTATGAGATTTACTCACACACTAATCGCGTCACTCAGAGTCGCCGGGATGGTGGCCGAGCTGATCTGGTGGGAGAGGCGAGGCGAGGCGACAGCGATGCCGCTCTCTATAGTGGTGGAAACAGGCTCCACCCACTGCAGCGGTAACTCGGTGCAGATGTTGGTTGAGCAATAAAAGACGTCGCGTCCTCCGTCAAGTCACTAGTTGTTGACGAGCGCAAACAGGTGGACGACCAGAAATGGCTAACTTCTTCGAACAAGACTCGGTATTCTGTAGCGCTAGAAGGGGATCGTGGGGAAGTGGCGGCAGATCGACAGCGAGCAGTCCGTCCTGCGCGAGCGACCTGCAGGATATCGGTGGTACATCACCTGCACAGCTGACCCTGGGTGAAGTGTTTCGACATCACTGGGTAAGATAAAACGGTTCTTACTGCTGCCTCACCCTGCTGTTGTACTATTTCCGTTGGTGTGTGAGGTGATAGTTTTTAAATGGACACGTATACTTGTTGATAACATGAATTCGTAGATGTGTGTGTTTGTCGTCTTTTTGTACAACGCGTCAAGTTACCCTGATGGTAACATTTTGTATCCTTTGTGCAGGACATGGATTTTGCGGCTGCCTACCTTCCGCAGCTGTCGGGTGGTGGTCTGTCACCACCTGCTCCAGCGCCGATCGTGAAGAAGAGTGACAGTGTGATCTCTGTGAGCAACTACACAATCGAACGTATTCTCGCGATGGAGCGCATCTACGGTACAGAGGCTGCCGAACAGGCCATTGCTGACGCCCTCAAGTCTGTTCCAGTGGATGAGCAGAAGAAGTAAGACTGGTTGTGTTGTCAACTTGTCACTTCACACTGGCTTTCTCCCAAAATGACAGTTGATTATGTTCCTACAGCCACCGAGAGCGATTGATACAGAGGGCACGGCTGCTGATGAGGAAGAAACGAGAGCAACCACTCTGCGCCTTCTGCCGCAACAACGGCCTGCCGCCTAAAGACTACCTGAGCCATGTTCTCAAGGATGACAAGGGGAGAGTCATGTGTCCGGTGCTGCGAGCATACACATGTCCACGTTGCCACGCCAACGGCGACAATGCTCATACTATCACCTATTGTCCTCGTGTACAGAACGAAGAACGTGAGGCTCAGATCCCCAGCCCAACAACTACCTCTTTTGCAGCCGCTAACCCACTGCTGCGTTCTCTATCCTACTGGTAATTATTGCAAATTATTTATGATTTTTAATTTTTTTCTTTGCTTAGTTTTAGACTCTTGTTCTCTAGTAAATGACTCCACTGGATGCAGCTCATTGGTGGAACATAATGATGAATAAATATGATGACGTCATACCGCCGAGTGTTCTTGCACGTCGATGCTTCGTTAAGTTTTTTTTGTGATACATTCGCTTTCGGGCGTTGAAACTTGGATCTAGAATGATGCGCTAGCCCTTGTTTATATACCATTGCGTATCGTTCGTTGTACAGCTCTCGGATTGGCCGTGATAGTATAGTGGTCAGTACTTCGCGTTGTGGCCGCGAAAACCCAGGTTCGAATCCTGGTCACGGCAGGGGTAACCCTTCATGGCAAGAGAGTTGTTTTTTTCTAACTAACAATCTCCACTGTCATTGAACATGTGATTATTTCTATTTTCCTGTCGATTGATAGCCTTACTCAAGAGTCAACTCTTGAAATCGAAGCCTTGCTGCTTGGAAAAAGACAATCAAATGATGCAGATCTTTATTGCTGTGCAGCTTGCAGCTTGAGTTTAGCTGTCATGTATCACTTCCCCAGCCCATGGTATTGGCACGTCATAAATGGAAATTCATCCATCAACGGGGCTCTACTTACGCATGGGTGACAAGTTGTAGGACTAGAAACAGTGGAGAATCAGTTCTGAACTTGAGAAGCCATAACCCCATACCTCCTACAGCGGAGATCTAGCTATATTTGAGCTGAGCTCAGCAAGCTCTGACCAATAAGCCACAGGAAAACATTAGGAAACTAATAATAGCAATTTTAGCTCCAAAATCTGAATGCAAAAATTTAGGAAGCTGTCGGTAAATACTGGAGACTTATCATGTATGTAATTGGATAGCACAGTTTTTTGACAAAGTGGACATATGTTGATGGCAAAATTTATTAAATTGGAGTTCGTTGCTGTGTTGATAGAGACTGTCCAGCAGGTCCTAGTGAGCCTCGCTATACCATTGATCGATTGAGAACATTGTTATTATTGTTATTAGTTCATTACACTTAAATTATTACAACAAGTTTCATGCTCCTATTGAAAGACAAGGTAGTGAGTAGAGAGTCACGATAGAACAGCTGGAATAGAGGAGGCGATCTAGTTGTGCTGCTGGCGTCTGCGGTAGGTGACGGTAGAACTGACCGGCGTGTGTATCATACTCTGATAGTTCGGTTCGGGCATGTCGCCCTCCAGCTGCAGTGAGTATTGCTCCAGCAGCACAGACCAGATGGTCTTGTTCTGGACGTAAGCGAACGTCTCACCAATGCATCTGTGTCTCCCAGCCCCAAACGGTACGTAGCTGAATTTGTTGTCACCAGTTGTCGAACTCTCACCCGCCATAAACCTGCAAGAGAAATCTAAACCTGTGGAGGAGATATTGCACCAGCTGACCTTGCCAGCAGCCTTGACAACATCTCTTCTCCACTAGGCTGGTATGCTTCATTTATTCGCTCTGGTTCCAAGACCCAAACCACCCATGCCGTTTGGCGGTGAAAGCTTCAACCAAATAGATCGATTTAGCAACTGCAGCCATTAGCGAGCAGATGTCCTCCACATCAGTAGCTAACGCAAACAAAAACAAACAGGGTGCCGATTTGAGCTGCAGACATTACGAGCAATCATCGCGCTGGGGAGGCTAGGGCAGGCTGCACGATTTGTGCTCATGGGAGAGAGGATTGGTGATGAATGCGACAGCTGCAGGCCTGAGATGACTGTCCAGCTCATCACCAGTATTGCGTAAACAGTTCGTAGGCCCAAACAAGATTCCTCTGAGTGAAATCAAAGGATCACTAGCTGAAGCAGCGCAGGCAGCGTTATCTACGGATCGGTGAAAGGGCAGCCGGCGGAGTACGTATGAATGGAATGACACAATTCTTATGTAAGGGAGAAGGAGAGAGAGAGAGAGAGAGATGGAGAGAGAGAGATGGAGAGAGAGAGAGATGGAGAGAGAGAGATGGAGAGAGAAAGGGAGGGAACAGGACAGAAAGATGGATGGAGAGAGGGATAAGGAAGGA
>ERZ1740065.2737-NODE-2737-length-11003-cov-12.496712_pt1 | contig 11003 bp, 11 predicted proteins | sample MGYA00581738_ERZ1740065 | MGnify/ENA primary metagenome ERZ1740065 (study PRJEB43018, sample SAMN04849749) | marine metagenome | isolation source: floating plastic debris | place: Pacific Ocean | collected 2008-09-01 | study: EMG produced TPA metagenomics...
GGCCAGGCCCCTACCACGCCATGCCTCCTGGTCCATGGCCTCTGCTCTGGCCATTGCCCAACCTTCTGCCCCCACCCCCACTTTTTCCCCCCCCCCAAACCATCACTAGTCATTCTTGGGCTAGTCAGTAACATACTTGAAGAAATGGTCACACATAAACTCGGTCTCTGACTCTTGTTTGCCGCAGAAGGCGTCGTACGTGGAGCGCGATATCACCATCTTCATATCAAATATGTCCGTCTGCATTAGTTTCATCATCACGTCAGCACCATCCTTAAATAAACACACAACATTTCAATCTACAGCCATTTTACTGCTCAGTGCGTTCATCCTTATCTCGCTGCTGATTACGCCACTATTTTGAAACTCCACTTGAGTGTCCTGTCGTTGTTCACTGCGATAGCACCCTCATAAGTTACGCATCTAACCCAATGACATTGCCATTCATCGAAAATAAAACCGGCTATTGCTCAATGCTAAGGCCACGAGATACAGGTAAAATTGGTAGCAGTCACTGACCAATCACAGAGCTGTCATCCACTCATTCATGCACTCCCAGTGAGTAGCGCACGGATGCCGGTGTGACTAATCCATAGATATGCTTTATTGCGTCCAGGAACACTCGGTGATTTGTACATAGAAATCCAGCCAATGGAGATATGGAGAGATAACGCTACAGAAATACCCACCTTGCCAAAACTCTCTTCGATAGTTTCATAGTAATCGCCATAAAACGTAGTGGAGAACCTCTCCCATGACACTTCGTTGTGCGCACCCCAGTGCCTCTCCCAGAAGTCGATGATGTTGGGGCGGTATTGAGGCGACCCCGCACCATAGTCTTTAGACTCGGATCTCTTCACACTGCATTGTCGGTTGAATATGTACTGGAATTTATCGATGTCAGTGGGAAAGTCTACAAGTGTTGCGCTACAACAACATAGGGATATTTCATTACGTATGACATTGTAATGAAAGGTCAACCAGCTATTGAGTAACAAGCTGCTGATTCATTGAGTTTCGTGAGAGAGTGGTGGCCCAACCAATCTAACATTCTCACACGGAGCTCCACTAGATAGATTCCACATGGTCAACATGGTTGTAAAAATAAAGCTGATTGGACAGAGATGGGCGAATGATACGCAAGTATACGAAATGACAACATATTTCTGTATTGCTGGAAACTGCACCTGTGGCATTGGTCGTAGTCAAGTAGTGCTTGCTGCACTTCCTGTAAGAATCTATCCAACTTCTGATCGTACTCTTCATCTTTGACGAAAAATATCCAGTTGATTTTCGCAAGAGTCAGAAGCCTGCAGAGACAATGAGTTACACTCAGATGATGAGTCATCCATCTGCCACATTCCACTCAGTTCCTGTGGGGCTTAAAATCTACTACCAGTCTCCAAAAACAGGTAATTATGCACAGCACAATCAGAGCAGCGCATGGTGACGGCCTGGTACCATGATGAGTTCAAATCATCACATGTGTGAGATCAGCATCAGCTGACTGTAAGGGTATGTGGATACTTACATCGCACTGTCCATATGTTTCGACACGTCTGGATAGTATTGCCTGCCAACAGGAATGATTATCGAGTTTGTTATGTATGCAAGAGCCACCTGGTCGCGTATTGTTTGGTCCTGCGCGCATTCGGCAGACATCACCACAATGAACACCTGAAAATAAGCAAAGAAATTCTTTTTAAAAAATTACCCTCCACGATTGGTCGTAGCTCCACAAGGAAGTTGAAATCGTCTTGCTGCAAATTGACTGCAGGTAGTGTAATCAACAGAAGAACCAAAATAGACCGATTTGTACCTTGGAGTCAACAATAGCGTTAGCTGGCTTCTGATCTCTGGAAATCTCCCCATCTTGGTACCACACATCGATATGAGCCTTCATAGACTCTGAAAACGGTTAGGACGATGCCACACGTTATTATTACAGCAGCATTGACGTAAAATAATGTACATGGGATTCAAACAAGATTTCATTAAACACAAGCCGGTTTTTGTAGTACGATACTACTACGACACCACAAAATCGTCTACAACTACATCTACATCCACTGATATGAAAACAGTGATTCACTTACCTGCCAGCTTGATTCCAAATTCTCGATCACAGTCGCAGTAAGTAAGTATGATATCACATATCCGCTCACCCCCTTCTTCAGTCATGGCAGCTTTTTCTTATTTTGATTATATAAAGAGCTGGTAGTCCTCAAATAAAATCTTGAATGAAGAAAGTATTTCACGCAAGTCGCGAATCCGTAGACGAGCAGATAGCAGTGAATCCATCTACTGTATTCCGGTTCGAGTGCGCCAGTATATACACCATTAGTTGCGTATGATTGAAAAATGCGCTTAAACAATCTAGAAACCGAATAGATTTCGATTTATATCTCACTAAAATCATTAAATTATACTCTAACTTTTATGAGAGTTGTATTTAATTCGAAAATCTAGTTTTGTTCTCATTGACCGAATTATCTCCGAAACTAATATATCGACTCTGCATAAAAAAGCAGAATCATGGGAAAAAAGTAGGGACACAACTTTTTTATGACATGTGTCTCAGCCAATGAAAAGTGAGAGGGTGGATCTTTCGGCTATGCGTGTGAGTTCCACTATAGGGCAGTAGCTATCGTGATTGGTTCAACTAATATGAATTCTTTCACTCTGAACTAAATCAGTCCGGAACAAACAGGGAACAAAGTGGAGCTCTGCTATTGTACCATAGAGTCATTGTGGTAGGTATCAGATGATAAGAGTTACTGCAATCACTTGTTGTGGTCAGTTGCTAATAGACGACCCTCAGCGGTGGCTGTATCCCCAGGCTTAGCTTAGGATTTAGAACTTGGTTATAGGATCAGCAGTGCTTTGCTGTAGCTCAAATCAGAATTCGTTTGCGTGCTGCATACACTCGTCTCAGGATTGTACTCTGCTGACAGCAATGACGATGACTCTTTCTAGCGCTGAAAAATACTCATCTGTCTGTCCTTGGAAGTTCCCACCTCCCTTGCAGCAGGATCTTATCCGCGTGAAAACGTTTTCAAGGGCCAGAAGTCTCAACAACAACTCAGAACCAGTGGAGCTGCCTACATCAACCGTAGCTGGTATGTATACTGATACATTTCATTAGCTTGATGATAGATGATATTTCTCCTTCTACACACACGCTAGTTGTTATAGTAAGGTAGGCTAGAATTTACTGAATGGGTCAGAGCCGTGATTCACTTGGAGGATTATAGTGGTGGTTCATTTAATATGCGCGCGGAAGTCATCATTTTAGCATTTAAGTTGTTGAGAACATCAATCAAGCGTATGCAGTAATCTTGTTAATAATCTACGTATGATATCGCACCATCTTTACTGCCCGGCATGCACGGTTGGTCACATGTTCTAAAGTTATCTTGTCTTCAGTCCAAATAGGTGGACATTGACGCAAGTAACTAAAGACTTATCTACTGCTATATCTATAGCACCTATAATTGCATTATTGTTTGCTGCTCGGCTCAGTTTGCGTGTGCACAGATCCGCCGCCACCACAATAAATGATAAATGTCATATCATCTTACGGCGATTTGATATCCGATGTAAATCCATGTGGATTTTGAACAACGAGAGACAAAGTTGGGAGGGGAGTTTGTGTTTATGAGTACATAGACATGGCAGGCGTTGGCACAAGTCCAAAGGCACAGCGGGCTGTCACTTTCCACTGAAGCAGGAACTATTTGTCGTATTTCTTACAGCCAAGCAGTGCAAATGTGATCTCCCCAATGCTGGTTCTCCACACGTCTGTCTGTATGTCTGACTAACACCGTTCTTGCCGTGTTTTTGGTTGAGAGTATGGTTTAGAGGCGGCCTGACTACCGATGTTTGGTATAATTTACTGGCAGTCTTCCCCGCAGACATCAGATTAAGTGTCCTTGTCAGTAGTCGACGTTGCCATTCGAAGAACTGAACGTCAGTTGCATGAGTTGGTTGTGCTCGTCGCAAATATGTTCAACTGCTCCAACTGCTGCTGCCGCTGCTGCTGCTGGTCGTGGATATGCAGAGTCATCTCCCCTGACAAGCCGATAGGTAGATAGCTTTACTCTGTCAACAGTCCATATAATCATGTGGGTAGATGTATTTATTCTGCTGGCCGATATTATGAAAGACGTCCTGTACGTATATTAGTCTGTCATTTGCCACTTCCTCCTCCTGCACCTCCCCACCAGCCACCCTGGCCTCAGCTGGAGCGGGTCAGCCGGAGCGGGTCGGCCGGAGCGGGTCAGCCGGAGCGGGTCGGCCGGAGCGGGTCGGCCAGAGCGGGTCGGCTGGAGCGGGTCGGACGGAGCTCACCCTGTCACCACCAGGTCCACTACAGTAATTCCCACTACTCCATGAGTATCCAATCAATGTTCTAATTATGAATTCGCACAGCACAAGCAATCTGAGTGAGGAAACAGCGTGTTTAATCCCCTCTGCAGTCTGTAGCCTTCAGCAGCAGCTGCTGTTCTCTCTCTCTCTCTCTCTCTCTGTCCCTGTCTGTTCTGTCGTCATTGTATCACACACTCGGCGCGGCACAGCTGGTTGTCTCTCGCCAGTCGGAGGCGGCTGCACTACAAGCGCATGGTATCAGAACATCGCCAACGTTCTGCCCGTATGGACGTCTAGATTGCTGGCGCTCGAGTTGTCATGGACCTGGCTCCTGGTCAGCCTCAGACGTCAGCTGTACAAGATGTTTACAGAGGCAGCGGTAAGTTGATGATCTGTGAGTTGTAGGAAGACAAGCTACATTGTTAGCTTCTGGTCTCTTGTGTCTCCTCCTCTGTCCAAGAATAACAACAATGGTTGTGGAGAGGTCATTGCTCTGTGTCATTGGTGGTGCCCTATCTCAACTGTCTACCCTCCGGTGTTGAAGTGGCCAGTTTGTCATTGGATCGTGTGTTATTATTGGTTGGGCCCTGATCTCTCTCTGTGTAGCCAGTTGTAGTCGAGAGTCAAGCTCACCTGCACTGTCGCCTCATTGCACACATCGGATCTCTCTTTCTCTCTAATTCTCTCTCTGTGGATCAGACGTCACTCAGCGTAGTGCTATTTGTTCGTAGTAACCTTCGTCAGTCTAGTCACGGTGGCCATGTTTAATCTCTGTTGTGGACTATCCGTCAACGTTAAACATGACAACAATCTGTTGGAGAAGGAGACCTCTGGCAGTAAGTTATCTCTCTCATACCTAGCCGCCGACGGATGTGATATTTACTTGTACTTTGGTGACGGCTCTGTTGCGTTCGGTGTCAGGTGACAGGTAAACGAGAGCATTTCTTACTCAGGCTAGTTAGTCGACCAGCTCGCTTTGCGTCTGGAAATATTCAATCAGCCTTAAGGTTGCATACATTGATTTTTGTTATATTCCACACTTTGTGCTAATGTAGTGGCAGTCTATCAACGGTAGTCTCACACAGCGAGCCTCCTCATCACCAGCTATGTCCCACCACCCACTTCATCGCCATCTACAGCATCAACAACCAGCTAGTACCTGTTAGATTCCCTGTACTCGTACACGCTCGAATAATCAACTGGAATTTCGACTTTTGATACGCCACAGTTTCTGTTGTAGCGTTATTCACGACTCTATGATCGAACCGTTTTTATTCATACGCGCACACACACACGCAAACGTCTCTACGGATGAGCTATATTTATTTACAGTGCTCACACACGTACACATTGTGTTTGTATCAGCTGGGGCAGGGTAGTCAGTCATTTCTACGTCTGTATCAGTCCATGTCTGTTATAGAGAAGCCGAGTGCTCCCGTCACCTCCGTCACCACAGACATGGGTAACGTGAACCCAAATGCGAAGACGCCTGCCTCTCCCACAGGAAACAAGGTGCTGACCTCTTCCAACAAGCAGACACTGCAGAGAAACGCTCTCAACGCCAAAGAAGCTGTCTACAAGGTGCCACCTACATATATACACAGCGCTGTAGACATGGTCACGCAGTCGACGCCAAAGAAGAGCCCCACAGATCAAGAGAAGGGACTGACAGTAACGCAGGCGCACGACGACGCGAGGCGGTCGAGCAGCCCCATGCCCAACGGCACATTCACCTCCCTCACTAAAGACGTTAACAACAGTCGCTCGTCCACGCCAGTGTTCGGCAGGAAGAGTCCTGTCAGCCATCATCGTGACCAGTCTGCCTCCTCAGACCAGCACCGCTCCAGCTCCAACGGCAGCCTCAAGGACTCGCAGGCCAAGGACATCATGATCAGCTACAGCCATCTAGACAAGGACATCATGCTGAAGCTGAAAGGTGCGTATGAAGTTGCCACTAGCCGTCCCTCCCGCTCTGCTGCCAAGATGTCAGCTAGTCAGCTGATGTTCTCAATTCAGCCTGTGACCTTTGAAACTGAGTTTAATTAATGGTATGCTGTAGCCTGCCATGTCGGTTAGCCAGCTCTTTATGACAGCCAGGTGTGCGCTGATGGCGCTGCCGCTGTATGCTCAGGTCGGCTGTATGCTCAGGTCGGCAGCATGCGACAGTGCTATCATTGCATGAGCGGTCGCGACTTTAATACAAGAGCGCTGCCGTGTGTTCTGGCGCGTCATCTCTGACTAGGGCGAGATATGAAATGTATTCGTTGGCCTCGTCACGCCTCCCGTGGGATCAGAGCTCAATGCATAGCAGATACAGAAACTATCGATCAGCCGGCAGCTACTACTTATCTATCATAGCAGGCATCACTCGACTCTGTACCAGCCAACTCCTCCCCATGACTAGTAGTAGCAGTAGTAGTTCCTTTCACAGCTTGGCAGCCCATGACTGCTCACTGGGCTACGATGATATATCGCACTACTTGTCGATGATGTCGATGACACTCTTCCTGTCTGTATTACTGTATTTTCTGTATTACAGAGGCACTAGAGGCCCATAACATCTCTGTTTGGGTGGACGTAGTGGGCTTGAACGCAGGCGAGAACTTCCTCAACAAGATCGGACAAGCTATCATCGACTCCAAGGTACGTACGCTCGCTCAGCGGTGCACTTAGTTCACGTACATCATAAATCGCCCATCAGTGGGCGTTGGCACAAAGGCAGCGTTCGCTGCCTGATTATGGTTTCAATCCGTCGATCTGTCAATACTCGTGTGAGATGAGAGGTTGCACCGGTAGTGGTTGCATCACCGTGACTCACGCTCCCCCTCTCTCTCTACTGGGTATATCAGGGAGCGCCGCCTGATACGGTGATAGCGTATCTGTCGCCAGGGTATTTCTTTCAAATTGACAAACAAATTCCTTTTATCATTGAGAGCCAATTCTCTCATCTTACGCTTCATTTCACTCGTATATGTGTACCGTCTACCTACGCCGCAGTTCCTCAATTATTTCGTCAAAACATCCGAGCCGCTACTGCTCTCCTTCCGGCTCACGTCTCTCCATGCCTCTCTGTAGATGTTCATAACGCTGCTGACAGAGCGCACGGTGGTGTCCAAATTCTGTCAGGACGAGTTGGCATTGGCCTACATCTCCAACAAGCCCATATTCCCAGTCAGCATTAGGCCGCAGGACGAACTGTTCCCAAAGATACCCACCGGAATGTTAGTATTGCTCTCTCAGCTCCATTGTCACTAAACATTGGCTGACCGCCTGTCACCGAAATCTGATCGGGTAAACAGGTATTGCTTTCATTCTTGTGGCAACAGTGCGCTATGACGCAGTGTATTATCAGAGATCTTTGGTATTATCTACAGGGACAGCAACTGGTACTGACAAGTAAAAACTCCTTACTAGTTGCTGACTACCACGGCTGTTACATTGTTCACTTCCTGGTTCTGTCTATCCGGTGTCCTTCGCTCCACTCTACTATCTCTGCTGTCTGCCACCCTCGACTCCCAGTAGAACGCCAGCGGGTCATTTATGGTTGTTGACATTATTTTCAGGAAACTTCAGTTGGCGAGATTTGAATGGACGCAGATATCGGAAGACAACTTTGCCGAAGATGTTAACATCCTTCTGCAGAAGTTGAAGGCATGTCTAGATGACGTCGACGGAGTGAAAGAAGAAGTGAGAGATGGTGAGCGATAGGTCCAATACCTGGTCGTGACGTTTGTGGTTATAAAACTTGCATTAATCAGGGTGATTGAGCTCTAATTCTGATTAATGAATTACCTACAAGAAGCTCTGTCTTCTCATTTCAGTGCCGCATAGACTCGGTAATCCATCACACTGCCCATCAGTTCAACTCTTTATCTTATCTCGGTCTGCATGTTTATGATTTTTTGTTCTAATATTTTTGTTCCCGCATTTCCGAGTGCAATGCTTGTACTCAGTTTCCTCAACGCATACCGATGCTTTCAGAGGTGCCGCCGCTGTCCCCGACCCAGTCCTCCGATAAAGTATTCACTAGGAAACCCGGGCTAAAGAGACGCACGACGAGAAGTAAACTGTACAATAGACCGAACCGCTCTCTGTCTCGCTGCAACTCGATCATAGAGCAGACGGAGGACATCGATGCCAACGCTGAATTCTGGGACAGGAACTTCGGAGAGGCTGTCACTATATCATGGGACTGGTAAGTTATACGGCCGGCTCTGCTAATGTTTCATTCAAAAGATTGAATGACTGCTAAAACTGTGACGTCTGCTTGCAGTTTTGAGAAGTCATTCACAAAAGACTACGAGAAACAGCTCAATATGACATACGAGTCCTCTGACAAGGAGTGGTTCACCGAAATTCTGAAACGGGAACTAGAGGTCAAGGACATGCTGATACATAAAGACGATTACAAAGGTGAGACAGCAGAGCAGTTGTCAGTTGTGAGTGGTTTAGTTTGGTCCATGTCGTGAAATGTCCGTCTTCTTGTCACAGCCTTCATCAGAGAGGAATGTGATGGTAAGATCAAAGAGCAGCCGATTCTGAAGTGTGTCAACGATTTGGCCGTAGAGAACTACACCATGAGAGAAGTGTTCAATATGGACTCCTCCGTTCGTATAGACGCCATCAACAATCTCGGTAAGTCTTGCGCATCCTTGTCACTTACACACTTACATACACCTACTGTCTGCCTGTGTCCTATGTACCTGTCATCGGTTTATTACTGTTGTTCTTGTTTCCTTGTAGCCAAGTTTGGCAGCGTGGCTGTGGTCGAGGCCTTGCTCGACCTGCTCGATGATCAGGAGCATGACGTACGTGCTTCAGCGTGTATCTCGCTTGCCAAGTCGAAGGCAGGCGATCGCGGACTGAAGATTGACCGACTGATGCGCTGTCTGCGCGACACCGATCGATTCGTGAGGGAAAGCGCCTGCATCGCCCTCGGATATCTGAAGGCTGATTCAGCTGTGCCCGTTCTGCTACAGATATGGTGAGAAGAGAATCACCGGCTCCTGTTGACCCTCGCTTGTTGAATTGCGCAACTCTTGTCAAAGTCGCCATGTCATTATGAAACAACTTGTCTTGCCACATAAGTCATAATTATATACTTGGTTAGCTAGATGGGTGCCAACTCAAGATTGCAGCATTACGTTGCAAAACGTTTGTAATTTTAAAATTACGCCCACCCTGGCTGTGGTTTTACAGTTAGCATGCTGTATCTTTGAAGGAGGAACGACTACATATCCAGTGTGCGGGACGCGGCCGAGCTCGCCCTTCAACTCATCGGAGGTGAGGAGGTGAACAGGGCTATGCAGATGACTAAGGTCCTCACAGCAGAAATCGATGATCTTATCAAGGTAAGGCGTGCGGAGCTCAGCAGTTCGGCGATACGAGTGACCCTGTTACTGGCCCCAGTATGGGAGCCACTAGTCGTCAGATAAGCAGCGAAAGCAAGTATTCTTTCGTCTAAATCGAGCAGCTCCAGTAAGGATGCTATTAGGCTTTAGGGTTGTATCAACGAACTTGATGTAGTAGTGTGCGCTACCAGCTAAGGTCACCCACTACTGTAGAATGCATTACATCATTCCTCTGTCCTAATGCAATACTCCTTGCATTTCAGGTGCTCACTGGGAAGACAACTCCACCGAAAAATGGAAACCACAAAAAATGGGCTTTGAAAGGACAGTTCAATACTTTCCCGCATGCGTTTTCAGCTCAGCATAATGCCGGCCTGACGCCAATGTCTCTCTCACCCACCCCACACAAGAAGACTTTATAGAGTAAAATGTGATCATCGCGCTCGTGCGCGCGTTACTGCCTGCGTGCGTTACTGCCTGCGCGAGTCCCTCAGTCATTCCCCACGCCATCATTCGTATTCCAATTCGTTTGGCGTCGTTATAAATGTTTTACTGCACTGTGACGTTACTCATTTCTTCCTTTTTAATTTAATGACCATTATTTAACTGGCAGTACGATATTACAATATAATATCATGCCTCAAGGATTCCCTCCCCAAACCAATATTTAGCCCATTTTGTTACAATGGTGCAATACTTGTTACTCATTGGATTTGTAAATACTATTAGCTGCACAGGTGCGTGATTCGAAGGACACTTCAATCCTTGTCTGGTAGACGACCAATACATCGTTTTATGGACTCATGCGATTTATATATTTTGATGGTTCTGCTGTATTATTACAATTTACATAACAATAAATTTAAACATTATTTAATAATAAATTAAAGCTACATTATAATCAGCAGAGCAATAGTTTTCGTAAAAGAATACCTGTATGTGATGCACAATGTTTGCATCATAAAACAATTGCCTAGAAAGTCCATCATAACAATATATAAATGTAGAAAGCAATGACAGCAATGATATGCATCTGGCAACTACCGGCTCTGGAACTGAGAGGGAGAGAGAGTGTGTGTGAGGGGTGGTGCATAAGCCCTCCCTTAAATCTGGCCCAGCATCTAGACTGAGAGTCACAGGCTGTGAGTTATCAAACACAACATCAGTATGTCAGTAGTTGAGGGTTACAACAGGGGAGAAGTCTGACTTGATATGCTCTACAGACGTACTAGGAGAGAGGGAGGAGAGAGGAGAGAGAGAGAAAAGAGAGATAAGAGAGAAATA
>ERZ1740065.2738-NODE-2738-length-11001-cov-11.101316_pt1 | contig 11001 bp, 12 predicted proteins | sample MGYA00581738_ERZ1740065 | MGnify/ENA primary metagenome ERZ1740065 (study PRJEB43018, sample SAMN04849749) | marine metagenome | isolation source: floating plastic debris | place: Pacific Ocean | collected 2008-09-01 | study: EMG produced TPA metagenomics...
TCACATCATTTTTCTCTCCCCTCTATCTTCTTCAGTCACCTCTCCCTCTAAATTACTAACCCTTTCCCTCCTCCTCAATATCCCACCTCCACCCCTCACTATCCCCTCCCTCCACCTCACTATCCCCTCCCTCTACAACACTCAATCTCTCCCCTCTCTCTACCTCACTTTACTTCTCTCTATCTCTCTCCCCACTTTATTTCACTCTACCTCTCCGTTCCCTATACCTCAAACTTTCTTCTTCTCTCCTTTCACTCCCACTGCCTCACTAGTCTTCCTCTCTTTCCCCTCTCCCTTCCCTAACCATAAGCTCAAAAACAATCATCTTTGCAGTCCGCAGCAGGTTACTGGTGGATGTATGAACCATTGCTATATTATGCACAACACCAGGTTATCCTATCTACTATTGTAGGTTCTCAGGCCAGATTCTACGAGTCTATGCTCATCCCAACTGTCTGTTACGAACATTACTCCTATATCTCAATCTTACACGATGCCAGTAGCTGCACACCTCGTATCAGTTGGAGATCGATTGACCTGTATTAGAGGTCCACTCGAGATGACAGTCTTGGCCATCTGGTCAAGTCTCAACAATAAACTGAGTGAAGAGTCTCTCCAACAGATGAGCAAATGTTAGTGTCTCACGTTAGGCCAGATAACCACTCTAGCTGACTCCCCAGCCTGAGTTTACTCCTACAGGTTGGGATTCCCTGTCCACCCTATTGTATCCAAATATAGTGAGAAAATCTCAGTCTATCATGGAGATACAGCTACCATATAAATGGCAGACAGATCAGGCGAGTCTTTGTAAGTCAAGTCGACTCAATCATGCTGTCACTCGTCATCGTCTCAGCTCTCCTCGTTCAGGGAATCCTCGGTAGGACAATCGTGTCATATCTGACACTCGCGCGTGTCTCAGATTTGCTAGAATTTCAACCACTTCTATTTCGTAGGCTGTGGCCTGAGGGGTGGCGCGTCGCGTATCGTTGGCGGTCAGGAGGCCGATCAGCATTCGTGGCCATGGCAGGCTTCTCTGCGTGCCAGCAGCTGGTTTGGAACGTCGCACATCTGTGGCGCCACCATCATTAACAACCGCTGGCTGGTGACAGCCTCCCACTGCGTTGATGGGTGAGTTGATGGGTGAGTGAGATGTGAAGGACTCGCTGTAGTAGGCAGGCAGCTCACTAGATGTTGTGTTACAGCCAGTCCAGTTCATCGCTCAAAATTGTCGTCGGAGATCATCACAAGGGAAACACTCAGTCATCAGAGGTGACACACAGCCTGAGGCAAGTCATAATGGTGGGTGAGACGACTCCTATATACTATCTGCTGTTCAGCACACCTGATAGAGCAGTGGAGCTGACTTGAGGTCGTTTGCTACAGCACGAGCTGTATGATGGAAACAGCTTGTCCACCGATGGACTGCCCCATGACATTGCCCTGCTAGAGGTAAGCAGCCCCATGGAATTCAACTCATATGTCCAGCCAGCCTGCCTGCCTGGAGATGAAAACCTTGATCTCGTTGGCAACACCGATTGCTGGATCACCGGATGGGGACTCACCCAAGGTAACCACCTTCTGATTCACTCAGTCCAGGGAACTCAGAGTAACAAATCTTGTCAGCAATAGTGGCAGTATATAAAAAACTTCCTACTTCTAATTTTGCTAAAGCTAGTAAAATTGCACAATAGTTGATCAGATTGCAGTACGAAGGGGGAGGAGCCGACTATGACATAAATCAGATTGCAGTACGAAGGGGGAGGAGCCAGCTATGACATAAATCAGATTAGGATGAAGAGACGGAGTCATGTGTTAAATCTTGCACATCATTATAGACTATTTGGATTGAACATTTTAGTAGTCTAGCTAGTAGTGGGTGTCGTGAAGCAACTCTCTTACTGTTAGCGCTGTGACACTATGATGTGACAACCATTACTGTGACAATCATCAATGTGACATTGCTGATGTGACGAACAATCTCTACAGTACTGCGTCAAACAATGTCCAATGTGACAAACTTTACAGTATTCTATAGATACAACATAACTGATCCGGCTCTTAATTTTCCTTTTTACTAAGTAATAAACATGAGACCATCACAGCTCAGGCAGCAGTTAGGATATAGAACAACTCTTCAGCTGTCCCATTTTCAGTTTTCTGTGAGTCGGGACGCTGCGACTGTCGACAGCAGGTGGACTCTCAATATCCTGATTAGTATCATCACCAGTCACCTCATCATCCACTCTCTCTTGGCTGTCACAATTGCTGCCGTCGTAGTTGTTGTCATGATCCCCATCACTGTCACAGCTGTCATCGGAAGGAGTGGCAACTGTCAGATATTCCTCCACGTCTAGCTGACTGGCTAAGGTCATCTGTAGCATTAGTAACTCCGGGCTCTCTGCCTCCTCACTATCTACTGACCCGACCTCTTCATCTCTCTCTGGCTTACCCCCACTGTCTGTCTCTCCACTCGTCACGCTGTGATCATATCCTCTGTCGCTCACTTGGTGCTGACTGTGTGGTAGTTTTGTATTACAGTGATTATCATGGCAGGTCAGCTGACTGGCCGACTGTTCCGTCTCGATTCGCCTCTTGAGTATTGAACTCTTGGTCTTCTTCAGTGCTACCAGTCTGCTCAGCCTCTCGTTCTTACTGTCCTTGACCTTATTCTCCTCAGTTTGTTTCTCTGCAGCTGCGGTCATAACATTCCCTGACTTCAACTTAGCTTTGATTTCGTTGCGATCAGCTCTTGGCATTCTGTGGCTCTTGTACCAGCGTCTTCTCACACATACCTGGTCGCTGCTCCTCTTATCTCAATGAGTAACCAAGTGTAGCTCATCCAGCTGAACCGAATCCTGACGTCTATGCAGAGCGGTTCTTGATTGGCTGAGAGAGTGATAAGCGATTTTTATTCGCCCATCAATTAGGATTATAGCAATCCCTACAAGACTCTCCACTGTATCAGTTGGATTAGTGGCGCTTCGGCTAAATACGTGTAATAACTGTCCCTTCACTCTCAACATAATAACTGTCCCTTCACTCTCCACGTGAGAGCAGCTGACACTGAACCGCCAACTGCTGCCACTACTGCTACATCTAGAGCATTCTCCCTCTCCCCCATCCATCCTATCCTCCTTATCATCGGTCTCTTTATTTCTCCCCCCCTCCTACATCCCCCCGCTCTCTCCCCTTTTCTCTCTCTCTATCTCCCCTCTCTCCCTCTCTCCCTTCCTCCTTCCACCTCTCCCTCATCCATCCGTCCTTCCCTCCCTTTCATCCTTCTTTCTCTCTCCTTTCCCTTCTCTCATTTTCTCTCCCTTTTTTCTTTCATCCATCTCTCACTACCTTTTGTTCTTCTCTTTGCCCTTCCATTCCATTCCCCTATTCGTGCCAGTTTCTGTCTGTTCCTCTCTGTTCACCAATGTTTGCTGCAATTTACAGGACCACAGAATGAGAACGTCCTCCAGGAACTGAACATTGAGGTGAGGACAAACTCTGACTGCGCCAACATCTGGGGAACTGGTATGATCAAAGAAGGACACATCTGCCTCGGACACGGACAGACAGGTGCTTGCAATGTGAGTAGACCATGAAATAAGGTGATGACATAAAACTAGATGACAGCGGCAACTAGAATTACGAGATAGTGATAGTGATGACATCCATACTATTCATTCATACAACTCTTGATACATGCTTTACCCGAATACAACGGTTACTATGGCCATGGATTATTTGACAGGGTGACTCTGGTGGTCCATTGGTGTGCAGAGTCAATGGCAGGTACGTTCTGGCAGGAGCTACCAGCTGGGGAAGGAGTGGTTGTCAGACAGCTGGATACCCCAGTGTCTACACTCGTGTCTCCAAATACCTCAACTGGATTGCCGCTAACACCCAATAAATCACCTTCAGTCCGATAATACAAGTATAAACACTGCAACAATGGTTGACGAATGAGATGGCCATAGTTTGGGTGGCATGTTACTCAGACTAGGTGATCACTTCTGTATGTCAGCCCAGCGTTGTATCTAAGTGTGACATATAAATTTGTTTGCAACACATCAGTCTTGTCTGTGAGTAAGTGTCATCATCTGAAATGAAACTGCGGAGGAAACCAGAGCTAATCCCAACAGTTGAGATTCTGAGACTTGATCAGTGGCACACGAGCACGATGATATGATAGGCATAGCCACACCTCCTGAAATACAAGGTGGAAGTGAAACTGATTGTTACTGCTAGTGACTAGAGGCTGTGTCATCAATTTACTGAAATGGTTGGTTGGTAATAATGAACACCTAATTACTCATTAAGAGTTGTGTCCTCTTGATAAGTACATGCCTTCAAGAGAAGATAATTCTTGACAAAAATTAGCTTTATCCTAGTCTGGGACGAGCTAATAAAGATGGTATAATCATTTGTGGGTACAGAAACTAGTCTATAGAGGAAGATGTCAAGATCATTTCGGACACTGGTCAAGGTCAAGGTCAAGGTCAAGGTATTTGTAATTACTGCGATAGACTTCCAGTTAGACTACCTCATCTCTCATAAGTGGAGAGTGAGTGAGAGAGGCTGCGAGGTTTTGGCTTTACGAGCGATTACTGTATAACATAGCATAGCATAGCAACTTGGCTTTAAATGGTAGCTTTGTCATAGCTAGTTTTTATGCACACCAATGAAGGCCAAGTAGTATGCAAAAGATACAATACAATTGCTTCCTTTAAAATATGTGGCCGAATATTACTAGGCAAAAAATAATAAGAAACTATTCCTAATTGATATTTTCTCAGGAAGCTAGGTAGAAGGATTGGAAATTGCATGGAAATGGATTGCTTGAGCTTTTGCTGCTGGGAGTAGCCTACACAGCTATCACCACTATAAAGACTATTCCCAGTAGCTAATTCCCACTCCCAACAACATATGTAATTTCACTATCATTGCAAGCTATCGAAGTCAAAGAGGGTCTAACGTCGGCGAAGTTCTTACTTTTACGGAGTTGTGCTCTCTCGAGTACGTCGAAATCTCACTACGAAAACCTATTTCACATTTCTGGAACAACCCGTTGACGTCTCATTTATTATATGAAGAAACGTATAATGAATTACGTAACAAGACGAGAACAGTTCATAGTATAAAGTGTCTGGCGTCAAAATCAAAATACCAGTGCTCGCGCATCGCCTGTTCTGGTAAGCAAAGCAATTCTTATTCTTATGCCCTTTCCTTACTTTTTACTCACGACAATACTTCAAATTGGTACTGGGAATATCAGAGCGTAGATAGCTCTAGCTGAAGCGTAAATAATGTCGTCGGCCCAACGGTAATGAATTACTAGTAGAAACAAAATCACAGAAGATAGATAAGATAGTAACGACCAACTTGTTTCTGTATAGCCATTTTTAATGGAATGGACAGACTGTTTGTTTAGTTCAGATCTTATGACAAAGTTATGATTGCGATACTTTTCATCAGTTGACATCGTTTCCTATACTTTAAAGTGTGCTGCTTCAATTTCACTATCTTTCGTCCGTATTTTAGAAGCATCAATATGAACCCACAGTCTTTTATGATCAGTGATTTAATCAAACCGATTTCCGTCATCACATCATGTGACCACGAAGAGAAGCCTGCCTCGCTATCACCGATGTGTGGATGGCAGAAAACCGAGACTGTCACTAGCTCACCAAGAAAGATGAGTCCTATTACACCGACCAAGCGTAGGAATGTGGTGAGGGCATGATACCAGCTTTACTTTACGTGATATTCTACCACGTGTCAATGGATCACACTTCATTATTACCATTGTATCTCAGAGTGGACCTGATGCTGACATGAAAGCTATCAGAGAGCTGCTACCAATGAGTCATCTCTCAGACAGCAGTCCAACCAAGTCAGACTCGAGTCTTTTCTCTGACCCTGGTGCCAAGGCAGCCAGTGACGATTCACTCTACTACTTCAAAGTGCCAGACCTCAAGTTTGAAGGTGAGTGTTTCTACATTTTAGACAAGGCAGGTTCCATTACTGCATACAGAAGGCAACTGATAGCCTTGTTTACATGGTAACAAAAGGTGCCAGAGACAAAGGAGTTGGTAGTTGTTGTAAATAGTTTAGTCATAGGTTTTGACACAGACTTTCCTTTGTTCTCTGCCAGACCTATACGACTGGTCGCGAGTTCGAGGGTGCGGAATCACTAGAGTAAACCCAGCCAATGGTTTGGTCGTACAGAAACAGCTCTCCGGCTCCACGGTCACAGTCAATGAAGAGCTCATTGCTCTCTTCAGATTCAAGGAATCGGTGTTTGCCATCAACGAACGCTGTCCGCATAATGGTAAGAGAAAGCCATGACCTTGACCCTGCAACGGTGCTGCTGCGATTGCTGGCCACACCTCTTTGTTCTTTACAGGTGGTCCACTGCACATGGGAGACATTGAGGTCTTACCTGAAACTATCTGTGTTACTTGCCCCTGGCACAAATGGAAAATAGATCTCTCTAGTGGCAAGGTTCTTTTGCCTCTCAACCGCGATGTCAAGGCAAAAATTTACCCAACTCAATTAGGAGAGGACAACTCCGTCTACATTGGGTTTGATGGCTTCAGTGCCAAATGTTTCAATCTTCTATAAGCTGAATGTATTCACGCTTTCACCAAACTCTGCCAATTAACTTTCCCCTTGTACTTTCATAAGAGCCACAAACACATTTTGCACCAAATCATGATATTTTTGGTATTTGCAGAGGTTTATAGGTTCAAAACCTACAGGCAATAGCTATAATATAGATTCTGATCACTTATTACCCTATTATCGTCTCACGATTATAATTACATGTCTTCAAATAACAGATTACCATATTAGCCGTTTATAGCCAGCGATATTTTCTGATTCCCTCATATATAATAAACAGTAAACTGCGTGAGAAAGTCAGCCAACTGTCACGCTTTCTTTGTCCTATTGGATTGCCGTTGCATTTAGTACCAACTATAAATAGCAGCTCATTCCTCTAACTGCAAGCTCCGCGTGTCCACTGCACGTCATCGATCCCCAGATGGCCTTGACCTCCACTGACTGTGTGACTCGACATGAGTACGACCTTTGAATGAGGTGACACAGCCAGGGTGATGTATGAATGAGTAAGCATTGGGTAGGATTGGGATAAGCGGAGCGTGTACCTCGACGTTCTGGGACTGCCGGTGACTAGTGGAGCGGACAGAGATTCTTATTGCCCTCCAGACAGATTTAGGGTAGAGTATAGTCAGCATTGGAGTGTGATCTAACAGTCCGTCTCTGGCTGTGTATATCCGTATAGACGACTGCCGGTCACAGCAGAGGAATAACATAAACCTGAGACACCTGGATTCACCTGCCGCAAAAAGAAACCAGTACTGAATGGGGGAATAAACGCTGCATAGAAGTTAGTCAGAAGGAATAAGTAATGTGGAACGTAGCAAAGATTGGATTAGGGTAGTGGGGAAGGAGGTAGAGGCCGGTTGAGAGTGGGGAAGGTGAAGAGAGGGCAGCTAGGAGAGGAAGGTGAGGAGAGGGCAGCTAGGAGGGGGAGTGGGGAAGGTGGATAGAGGGTAGTTGAGACACTGACCAGGATGCATGCGGTATGGCACTATTCTCATGACTCCCTGATAGGGGCCAGGAGTTAGCGCTGGCGGTCGTATTGACTTGAGATGAAACCTGCCACTAGCTGACGCCTGTGCTGGCAGCGATCCAATAGCAGGCACTGTGGCAGCGACCTAAAGCACCATTTATAATGAATCACACATTCGGACAAAACTATATTAGGTATGATATGGAGTTGTCTTATCGTTACCTCCCATGGGGATTCCGTCCAGCTGACATCTTTGTAAGAGCGCTGATAGGCGTCATGTACTCTTATATCGGAGCAGTCGTCTACTAGTCCCGACTCAAAGCTGCACTTCATGTCTCCCTCTATAAATAACAACCTTATGGAAGTTATCTCCATACCACTCAACTGTGACTCAATCCATGGCACGTGTTTACCTTTGATTGCGCATCGGTTGCTATAGCAACCACTACCGCGACACTTTTTGCAATCGTCTACAAGAATATATGGTGAATGACATCATCACATATAGAAAGTATTTAGTGTAGAATAGCGAAGCAGTCAGCAGTACCTTGCATTGTGATAGAGAGGACAACGCCGCTGCCCGGATGAGCAGCAGGCAAAGTATGAAAGATCACCAGTATGACGTTTGAGTGGCTGAGGCTGGAGAAGCAGTTGGTACCGTAACAGCTTCCACACTTCCTATAAAATACCAGCTCAATGTGACACTATCGTCGGTTGCAATCGGGTAACAAACGTATGTAACACACGAAGAGCTTCTGCTTCCATTTCAGGAGTTGTCGGCTCGCTGATTGAGCATCGGCAGACGATTCTGCTCATGCTGGCTAGACTGACAACTAGGCTCAAATTTTAGATCGTATAACAAAGTTAATTACGCTGTGTATAACGGAAGGGCGAGGGCTGACTCTGTACAGCATTTTTCGGTTCCACGCTAGTAGTTGCTGGAGACGTATCTCTTCACCTTTCTAATCTAGTCAAGAAACAGGTTGTGGATTGTGGATTGTGGATTGTGGATTGTGTACGTGTGGATTGTATACGTGTGGATTGTGTACGTGTGATACAGATAGCCTCAGAGCTGTGGCAGTCTTTCTCCAGTCAAACAATGACTAATCAATCAAAATTCATAAATGCCTCTCATCCATTCAATGCCTGGACAGTGAGAGAGACATGTCACACGGACATGTGACAGTGCTATCCAGTACAACCCAGATCACATTGAGATCTACAGAACTGTCACAGCTTCTACCACAACGATCACCACTACTGTCACACAACATCAACATGAAATGCCCTTCGCTTCCAGCAAAGTAAGAGTTTATATGAAATATCACTCGCACTCAAAGGAGACGGGGTTGAAACAATCACTGCCTATGCGAGAATGCCTCATGGCAAGTATATGGCTTATTGTGACAGTAGACGTTGTGACAGTAGATGTTGTGACAGTATGGATACAAGCCATGGCGGTTTTGTTCGTTGGGACAATCAGGCTGCAGTGGTACTTCTGGCAGCAGACAATTGATACGCACTTTGGTAGAATCAGTCAGCCAAGTTGAAATTCACAGATAAGCACATAAAATATTTCATTTAATTTTTCTGCAACTCCTACAAATCAAGGATACTGGTATATCGCTGACATGCCACATAGTAACCTTCCTTCAGACAACTACATGCTTTGTAAATCTTTGGTACTGAACGCGAGCCGTCTTAATTGATTAGATGGCCTGTCTATCGTATTTAATTGATTAGATGGCTTGTCTATCGTATTTGAAACGCAGTATTTGGCTGTCGGGCGTTGGTTGTGAACATCACCCTGTTTGAATGGCAGCGTCCAATACTATGAGGTGCTGGGCAAGCAATCCGACAGGTAATGGTGGATGGAAGGCCAGGGGAGGGGAGACAGATGGTGAGTAGACATGCTAGCATACATCAGGCAGACTTTGAGACAGACAGCAGGTCGGGAAGTGAGAACTCACTCTCTAGATACTTGGCCCAGCAGTCGATCTCTCACTTCCACATAGTGTAGGCACCTGGCGTCCTTGTATGGAAGGTCAAGGTCAAGTGATGTAGTCTTTATCAACTTCCCTTCAGGAGCCTGTCAATTTATATCCGGCTTTCATAAGGTTTTGTTAAAAAACATTAGCATTTTTCTACCACTGACTTTGATGAGCCAGACGCATTCAACGCCGCTCTTGTACAGTTGAGGGTAGTTTGGGGAGCTGATGTTGACTGCGGGTTTGTGAGGATCCAGGTCTATCTCTCCGCCACATCCGTACTTGACACTAGTGGCAGACATCTCGCACATCGGGCCCGAGAGGCCTTCAGGACAGACGCAGTGACAGACACCATCTTTGTTTGTGACATAGCCATCATTTCGGCAGTTGAGATTGCAGCCATCTATAAGCATTCATGATGTCACATGTCACTCTATGAGGCGACATGTTGTCATACTTTCACACAGTAACAGTATGACATCGTCACCGTGTCAAATAGTCACCGTGTCAAATAGTCACAATTTTACAATGTCACATTGTCATACCGTCATGTTGTCACATGTTTGCAATGTCAGGGGTTTACATTGTTACCCGGCAGCATACAGGAGTTGTCTGCCCCACCTGAACAGTGAGCAGCGTTAATACTCCATTTGTCATAGTGCGTCAGCTGACCGATGCCAGACTTGAGCCACATATCCTCCGGGTCGTGTGTGAGGATGGCCTTGTTCCTATAGTGCTGCAGCGAGAAAACCGAAATACGCAGATGGAATCTGTCACTTATCGATATTTGCTACGCTCTGCCAGTGGACTGATGGAGGCACAGAGGGAGCATCTGCAACCACCTATCACAGAACTGGTGCAGCATTCTAATCAGTATTCATGAGAGCCAATGTAGTTCCTGATGGGTTCTGGGGAGTGGGTGATGAATCATGCAGCACACGACAAAAAAAACTGGAGCCAAATGGTATAATGAGTTGAATGTGAACCGGCAGTACTCACTGCCAAGGCTCTGAGAGCAGTATACAAGTGTGGAGGGATGGAGGGCGGTAACATAAACAGCTTACGATACTGTACCTGTATGCTGCTGATGTCATAGGGAGCAAAATTAACAAACTCTGGGTGTGGCTTGCGGTAGAAGAACTCTGGCAAGGTCACTCCGCTGTAATTGACAGCTGGAAACAACGTAGTGTGAACAGTCTGATATAGTGTGAACAGTGTGAGGAAGTGTGAACTGGTAGTAGAGGCTTAGGTAGCAGGGAGACAGTGAGAACTATAGAAATATTGATGAGGAAACATGATAGGAGAGGGAGGGGCGGGAGAGGAGGGAGGGGCGGGAGAGGGGGGGGGGGCGGGAGTGGAGTCAAGTGAGGGAGGAGCGTCAGGTGAGAGAGGAGGGGGGGGGGAGGGGGGAGGGGGGGGGGGGGG
>ERZ1740065.2739-NODE-2739-length-11000-cov-13.117862_pt1 | contig 11000 bp, 13 predicted proteins | sample MGYA00581738_ERZ1740065 | MGnify/ENA primary metagenome ERZ1740065 (study PRJEB43018, sample SAMN04849749) | marine metagenome | isolation source: floating plastic debris | place: Pacific Ocean | collected 2008-09-01 | study: EMG produced TPA metagenomics...
ATCAGAGCGCAGCATATCAGTGATAGGTACATGTTTACAGCCTCACGAAGGCAAAGCTATTCTGAGAATTCATGATAGCCTCTCAAAGTCTGTAGCTTTATTTGTGATTTTACTGATTTTACCTTGAGAATCCAAATCGAATATCTAACCCTCTGAGGGAGAATCGAACCAGTAATAGTACGGACATCCATTGGGATATTATAAAATGATAGTTTGAAAAGACGAAATAGCTTGAGATCCAACACAATGATATCTAAACTATTTAACTGCTGTTTTATAATACGGAGATTAAAATTTTTCTTTCCGAAGACACCAATCCTTCAAGCACTTGTAAGCTATAGCATTGAAGAGGAATTCTGTGTGATGTCAGACAATCCAGTGACATCAGTGAATTGGCTCATACAAGTGTTTGGGGAGCCGGTGGACTTCTGTATAAGTATGCATTATTCTGGTGAGTCCTAAGCAAATCAAGTAAAGCTATGCACCATTTGAAAGCTTGTTGTGTGCGGAATTGAGATTTATCAGAGAGAAGCCAATTCATAGAGCCTTGGTGGACCAGTGGCTCTGTGTAGCCACCACGTTTTTCCTACCCTACTCATCGTCATACCTGTCAACCCTCCCAGATTTTCAGAGACTCCTATATTTTAGCTGTCAGAATTTAGGGTCAAAATTGTAAGTATTGGTTTCCTAATGTTCTCCTGTGGCTCATAGATAGATCTTGCTGAGCTGAGCTCAAATCTGCCTGAGGCTACACAGAGCAATGTTTACATCGTTTGGATGCTAAACGCTGTAGGGCGTAGGGGTTTTGAGCTATGGCTTCTAAAAGTTCACTCCAGTATTTTCAGCCTCACAGGTTGACAAGTACGCTCATCGTTTAGCATCTGCCTGTGTAGCCAAGAGTAACAGATGGAGAGACATTCCATTGTAGATTGTCATAATAGCTTGTGGTTAGTGTGTCTGTCTGAGCCTTCACGACTCATTCATTACTGTCCCACTCGTTGGATACAAAGAAATGAGGCTTTAGTAGTTAGTAGTTAGTTAGTAGTTTTAGTAGTTCTCTTAGCCGAGAACAACTTTCCGGACGTTAACTTACCTCCCCCACAACTTTAAGGAGGAAGAGCAGAGCCTCAGGCTCGTGTACGAGGCTGTCTGTGTAGATACGGCCGATGTAGTCCAATGGATTGACGGTACACTCTGTGGCGCAGAGATCTGGCCTGGCGTTGAACCCGTGAACTATCCGACCCAGCAGATATGGAAACGAGCCCCCAGCATGGGCGAGACAGACCTGGTAATAAAATGATCGGTAAAACCAAGAAAGTGATCCAATGAAATGTAGATTGTAGGTTGTTTACAGATATTCTCATATCTGATAGAAGCACATGCTAAGCCACGATACCATCTGATAAACAGCCATGGGTGTATGACTATAGGTAGTATGGAAAGGAAATAGACAACATCAACTCTATCATAACTACCTGAGCTTCACTCCACAACAGAAAGCTCTCTGATTGGTCAAAATGGTGCCCACCCCCACAACGCCCAACAACTGCTGTTTTTGCTTGATGCGGTCAACGTACCTTCAACTCAGGGAATTTCTCTAGAACGCCTCCAAATATGAGGCAGCATGCAGCGGTTGCAGTCTCAGACGGCATACCGACCAGCCACGGCAGCCAATACTTACTATGTCTACCGCCAGTCTCCATGTCCCAAGGATGAATAAAGATGGCGCAGCCAGTCTCCTCCGCTGCCTACAAGAAGCCAAGATGAGGTCAAGGCCATAGCCTCAGATCCAGTCGTGTGAGCGGTTGCTGCCGTACCTTCCATACGGGATGCAGTTCGGGAGCGTCTAGATTCCAGCTGTTGACATGAGATCCGATCTGTACTCCAACAATTCCTGGAGAAAAATTGAAATCAATGGTTCCAGGAAAAATAAGTACAAAACCCACCGGTACTAGTAACCAACATGATCAGTGGTCACATTATCTCCCAAAGTCTACTCAGTGGAACAACAAACCAGGTGGCTGAATGAGTAGTTTCATTTTGGTTGCATCTGAGTAGAGCCTTTGAGGGCTGAAACCAGATGTACTGATAACTGCTATTCATCACAACAACTCAACACAAGTTACGTTACCCCACTGTCAGCTATATAATAAGCTGGTGCAGCGGTTCAGTGGTCCAGTGGGAGAGCATGCGGTGGAGACACTAAATTATCAATCACCTGGAATCCTCATACAGCGCCTAATTTCTTGAGCAGCAAGCTCTGGTGCCTGCATGGGGAGTGTAGCGAACCCTCTAAATCTGTCGGGATATTTTGAAATACTCTTGGCAAGGTCGTCATTCAAGATTTGACAGAGGTCCAATGTGTCCTTCGGTTTAGCCTGAGAATGATAAATTAGCAGGAAAGATGAAGTGACCGAACTTGACGATCGATCAGTGTAGGTAGTAGCATACCCAGTAGCTGAACATCACCGGGACTGTGGACAAGACTTGGATGGTCACACCTGAAATCAATTACCTTACAGGCATAAGTGTACTGTTATGTAAGGAGGCAGAGACTGCAGCAATCAGTAGTCAACTGCCTACCAGTCTGATCCATGTCTTTGATGCGCTCCTCAATGTCCCAGCAGTTATTCTCAACAACTCTGAATAGTTTACCGTCTCTCATCATCTTTGCCTTGCCTGAGCAGTCTGTGCACGGCTCCATTTCAACGAAGCCACTGTACCCATACCTCTGTATGTCAAAATTACAATACTTGCAAAAGTAAGTTGTACAGTAAGTTACACTACATATAGCTGTGTAAATAGTTAACATGACTCCATCAGAAGACCGCAGAGAAGAAGCATGCATGGTCCACACGTGAACGTACAGTTACAATACAGCGCAGACAAACTCTACTTACTTCCTCCAAGTTAGGCCAGGCTTCAGGCAAGATATGATTGTGAAGGTCTATTTTCTGCATTTCAACCTACAACTATAAGGTGATTGGGTTGGATGCTGAGACAACATAAACTAGTACCAGCAACACAATCATAACACTACTACTGAGTGTATAGTGATAGTGAATACACTACTCACTGTTCACGGCAGTTGAAGTAGGAAGAAGATGCTCTCTGCTAGGATGTGTGCTCTGCTCTAGGATGAGAATGAGCAGCGCGACAGCCGGTATACACGTGATGTCAAGGGGAAGGCGGTATACGTCTGTAACGTCTGTACAGACCTTCCCAAGAAGGTCGTTGGTTATAATTACTTCCTTGGGGGAAGGACACGCTATCCTCCAATCAGAGAACCTGTAACATACTTGCACGTGTTCATATCAAAGTCCCTAAATCTGCTTTTCTACTAGCTCCAAAGAGGGTCGGACTCTCTTTGCTAGCTCCATGGGCTGACCATTTTCATCCACATGTGGAAAATTCTATTCGATAAAGATCGCGAGCTACACGATACGTATTTTAGCGGGAAGGCCCAATCATCAGCCCATATAATATACGCGAATAATCTCTTTCCGCTAGTTTTCGCTAATCTAGCCTGCACGTGTAGAACATAACATTCGGGAATCTAATTTGTTATTACGACTCTATGCTCGTATGTAATCGACAGAGCTGACATAAACCAATCATATTCAGCACATTCTTTGCCGTCGTGATATCCGAGGACGGCATCGATATCTGAAGGCCCGTACACGCATAACCTCTGAGAGTGGCTACCTACCGGTTACAAATCAGTAACCACTTATCAAAGAAAGTGCTCGGTTTCTGATACATTTAGTAAGAAGTATAAGAAACACTGAAGACATTCACTCTCACATGGAGCTTGTCAGATCTGCAGGCCATCTGGAAGAAGTAGCGGCTTTAGTCAAATTTAAGCTAGGCAAATGCGATACCGTAAAATCAAAATGTTCTATGGTAAGTTTTGTGCTCTGTATATTTGTACACCACATTACTGCAGTAGTGGTGATGGTCGTGTACTAGTTATTTCATGTGCTTGACCTGAATCCATCATATCGATATAGAATCAATCAACTACATAGCACTTCCTATCACTTATTGTATGCTTCTGTTTGTGTTTTTGAAGAAGGACATGCCACCGGCCATGGGACGATGCTACCAGTATCTTAATTTCACTAGCCGCAGCTTCTCTGCTGTGATTCAGGCACTTGATGGAGAACTACGGTACGGTATTTCCTATTGCGATAGAATATTCCTCATAATGTGTGCTTCTCATGGTAAATATGGGCTGCATTGGTAGGCATGGTTACAGTCCACGCCGACTCTCAACTCTTACTGTGTCACTGGTTGCACCAAATATATGACACAGTTTCACTTGACTCGAAGTTTACAGCAACTGCTGTTGGCTGTGGATGTACAGCCAGCCAATATTGCGTTGGTTGAAGACGTGTGACCTTCTGGTCAATGCCACAGCTAGTAGCCTAGTTTTGTACTATGCTGTCAATCTTCTCACACTGATGTAGAGATGACATCAAAAAATGTTTCCAAGTTCATTAGCTTCCAAATGATCAACTCTTGGAGTAAAAACAACTTTTGATATCGCAAATAAATAATGATGCTTTGAGCTAATTTCTCATCCATAATAGGGTGAACCACAGAGAGTGGATAACTTCCTTTCATTACGATCTCCCTGGGTGACCTGTGATATTTGCTGCTGTAGGCATGCCGTGTGCGTCTTCTACCTGGTGCTGAGAGCTCTGGATACAGTAGAGGATGATATGACCATCCCTCTCGATCGCAAGGTTGTCATGCTCAAAGAATTTCACCAGTACTTGTATGACGCTGACTGGAAGTTCCTAAACAGCAACGAGAAAGACAAGGTTGTGCTGGAGGACTTCCTAACCGTGAGTATAAATGCTATTACATACGTTGGCAGTAGGGGCAGGCAACTCTGAATGCAGATTTTGTCTACCTGGTATGGCAAAGTGTCAAATGATATGCACTGCTGTACATTTATATGATTACAATGATACTTTGTATCATTGTAGTTATACTATATTATTACTTTATTATATTATAGTTATTATTAGACTATAATAATTGTAAGAATATAACTGTAGTATAGCGGACGCTCAATAGTAGTGCAGCTGATTTGATACAAATATTTTACAGATATCACACGAGTTTAGAGGATTGAGTGAAATCTATCGCACGGTGATCGCTGACATAACAAAGAAAATGGGCCACGGCATGACTGTGTTCTTTGAGCGCGAGCTTAACACTGAAGCCGAGTGGGACGAGGTACGCCCCTTACCAGTATATGTGTATGGCCGATGATCCACACCTATGCAGCTGAGATGTTGTGTTTTAGTATTGCCACTATGTGGCGGGCCTGGTGGGTATCGGTCTGTCGCAGTTGTTCTCTGCGTCCGATCTCGAGGTAAAGGAGGTCGGCAAGGACACGGAGCTCGCTAATTCTATGGGCCTGTTTCTACAGAAGACAAACATAATCAGAGACTACCTGGAGGATATCACAGAGGGCCGTGTCTTCTGGCCCAAGACTGTAAGTCTTACTCCTCCCACTTCTTCTGCTATATTGACTGTTTGGCTAATTCTCTCCCTCCTACATACAAGAGTCCAAAACAAAAAAAAACAGTTTTAAAAACTTGCATTTTACAACTTTATAACTATCATACTGTCTGTTCTATTAGGTGTGGGGGAAGTACGCTACTGATCTCAAAGAATTCTTGTCGATGGAGAAGAGGGAGTCAGCAGTCGCATGTCTCAATGACCTCGTCACTAATGCTTTGTCTCACGTACCTGACGTCATCAAATACATGTCTAGGCTGAAAAATCAGTCCGTCTTCAATTTCTGTGCAATACCGCAGGTAAGAGTAGTGCAGAAACCGATTGTCAGCCATGTTGGAGACGAGAGCGCAGTCTGCAAGTATCAGCATTGTGTGTGGTCTTATGTTAGGTCATGGCTATCGCGACGTTAGAGAGGCTGTATAACAATGCCAACGTGTTTCGAGGAGTGGTGAAGATAAGGAAAGGAGAGGCCGTTAGAATGATGGGTGAAGCCACCAATATGGAAACTATGAAAGCCATCATGAACCATTACCTCAGAAAAGTAAGCCTACAATCTCCGTAGTGGCGAGTCGTACTGCCTTTCTCTGTAATTGATGTATAGGAAATCAGGCTATGCATGCTTATTGCCTCTCTCCGCCTCCAGATTGACGTTCGGCTCGCTCATAGTGATCCGTCTTTCATGAGAACTCAAGTTGCCGTGTCGAAGGGATTGAAATGTACTGAGACAAAAGCCACGTATCACACGACAGACATCTATGTACCGCTGTACATGTCTGTACTGCTGATGCTGGCAGCTATCATATGGCACTACTGGAACGCTGTCAACATGCTGCTAGACTAGCGTCATTGTCTTATCATATCTATTACTACAGTCTTTCATATCTGCTACAGTCTTTCACATCACGCATTTGATCAGTACCAAGTAATTGTGGAGTACGGACTAAATTAACGCAAACCTCGCCATCACTTTGTTTGTGTATTTGAAGCATTTTTGTAGTCGTTATTTATTTCTGAGACAATAAATGAATAGGAAAAGGTTATTTATCGATTACCAAACAGGTGTCTTTTATAAATATAGTGTCACGTTTCCGATCCGTCGAAACCTGATTTGAAGTCGGGGAGTAGGCTGGCAACTTTACGTCTCATCTCACTGATGCGCCTCTCCTTCTCCTCGTCCACCCGTCGCTGCTCAGGCAGCGCTCTCAGGGTCCGCAGAACCCAGGATAATAGACGTCTGAAACGAGTTACAGCGGCACTCATCTATCATACCTTCTATGGCTAGTCATCATTGGGAGGTGAAACACAGATCATACACAAGTCTGTGCGGACGCAACACGATACAAAAGTGTTGGATTAGTGTCTTTCCTTTCATCAAAAGAGAAAGATCTAAAACACTTTTATAAACCATAATTCGATGGTGGTAGCAACAGTGTTCCTCTCAGCAGACTGACCAGTAGATCTCAGGCTAGAGCACTGGTTGGCAGCTGCCTGCCAGGCTGAATGTAGTCTGGAATACTACTCGTCAGTTAGTACTAAGGAGGTCAGCACTCACTTGTTATCATGCTGCCTGGCGCGACGCTCTTTCTCCCACAAGCCTATCTTCTCTCTTGTCACATGATCAAGCCAAGCCTTAAACGTTACGTCAACCAGCCTCCTCTGGTAATGTCTGTCTGCCTTCGTGGCTAAGATAAGGCTTTGATCTCTCCACTATAGCACACACAATCATTGAAATATCTGTTTTTAGAGATCAAATGCTGTTGCGTTGCTCATCGTACCTGCGTCCAATTTTTAAAGCATCGTCTGAGTAGATGGTTATGGTGGAGGTGATCCGCGGCTGCGTTGCGCATCGACTGGTTAGTATCGTACCTCAGGTACCAGAGATGGAAGCACTGCCTAGTAACAGCAGCAGTTTGTCAGAGTTAGAATGCAGTGACGGAGCGTCGTCATGAGTATCGCTGTAAACCTACCCCTGCAGTATCCGCTGACGATAATCCACAGCCTTCGCTCTCAGAGCCTTCATACTGCTGTGATGCTGCTTCAGCTGATTGAAGCCATAGAATCTCAGTGTGCGTAGTCTAGAATGTTCATCAGCCATTTTTATATCCGTCTGCATCTTCTCCCTCTGCTTCTGCAGCTCTAGCTCCCTCTACCATCGTAGACATGTCATTACTATACTGTATCACACGCAGGGAATATAATACAGCCATACCAACTGCTCCTGCTTCTTCTTTTCTTTATAAGCTTCGATTCTCATCTTCTTCTCCCCTGCTTCCTTTTTCTGTTCTTCTTCCTCCTTTGCGATCATGGCAGCCTTGTGGACAAAATCACAGTGATAAACTATAATGAACATGAACAATCTGAGTGGAATGTGCTCGGCACGCCATACCACTCGCTCCTCCTCCATTTTCCTTCTCCGCTCCTCTCGTTCTTGTTTCGCACGAGCGCGTTCCTGTGCTCGCTCCTCCATCCTCTTACTGAAGGCACCAGTGGGCAGTGTGTTTACTCGACTAGTGTTTTGTGATGTGGCGGATCTTTAAAATGTAAATAAAACAGAAATATCAGTGATAGTTTCAAAATAACTTACACTGATTTCTAGGGCTCTAACCTGGATGTAACAGCACCATCATCGCTCGCACACATATTAGCCACACTACCCTCGGTAACCATAGCCTCTGATTCAGCCTTAGGTGAGGGTGGTATGACTGCATTCAGCCTCTGGTCCTGAACGGTCAACTTAGTTAACCTTTCCAACTACAGAGTTTAGAAATGGATACACATCAAACCAATCACAATGGCAGGCAGTATCAGTGCTTGCAGCTGTGAATGGGACATTAGTGAAGTGAAGGGGTTTTAAATTGGTAAAATACTGTATATAAACAACGCTGGTCGATTTATACTGTTAACCTGTTCCTGGATGACTTTCTGCTGCTGTATCTGCTGCTCCAGCAGGTGCTTGTCTTGTTTAAACATCAGGTCATCAATCATCCTCTTCTGCTCTTTGATTGCCTTCTGCTGCTCCTACAACAAACAAACAGCCAAGGTGTTAAGGCGCACCTACAGGTATAACTGCTCGTCATTACTCTCATACAGTGAACATACCTGCAGAATCTTTTGCTGGGCTTGAAATCTATTTTGAAAAGACTTAGGAACAGTGGACAGTTTGTCTGACGCACTCGCCACACTTGCCACACTCGCCACACTAGGTGTGGGCGATTCCAGAGTCTCAGAAGTGGGGAAAACTGCAGCGATGCCTAAAGAAAAATCAAAAGTTGAACTGTTGTATTATTAGTGTATGATAGCAGAAAAGTGTTGAGCTGTCACTTTTTCCGACAGAACTGGTAGGTGAGTGGTGACGGTCAGGTCTGACATGTCTTTTGGTAACCTGCCACGGCTCCCGAGGTGGCCTCCTTTGATTGGCTGATGCCTGGTGATGCTTCACATTGTTCTTAGCTGCAAACATCTTATCCTGCAAACCAGAAAAAACTAGAGTAAAGATATAATAGATGTAGCTAAACCATTTGTAAACCCAAGTTACACAGCTGCATGTCTGGCACTGCAGATCTAGAAGTATCCAACACTAATGCTATCATCGGTGGGGTTATAACTGCACATCAGCAGGGGCCAGAGTCAAGGGTACACAGGGTTATGTCGTATTCCAGCGGTACTTAAAAAAATTTGCATACCCCTCCCACCACTTCATGCAGCAACTGAGTCGCATGAAACTAATCACTATTTTGCCAACTTTCTGTACAGCAGATGATTCAGATAAAGCAGATCAGGCCAGCATAGTTTTAAGTATAAGATGTTGGAGCTTATAGGAGGGGTGGGTGGCAGAGTGCCCCTATTCTTGTAACTAACCACAGCTTTCTGGTCAGGAATTGGTTCCTTTTCGATAGACTGATTTTGAGTTGGCTGCTCCCTGAACATCTTCTGACCGTCAGCCAGGAATGTAGACATCTTTGACCTCACGGATTGCTGCTCTCGTTCCCGCTCTCTCTCAATCTTATGCTGAGAAACCCAAAGCTGCCAAGATATCAAATGCTGCCTTAACGTCCTCAGTCTGTAATGGCTGCTAGCGATGGCCGCCTTCCTGTGGTCGTCTTTCATGTCCATTTTGTGCTGCTCCTGAACGTGCTGGAGGTACCGCTCTTTGGTGTAAAAGCGCCAGGCATTCCAATGCCTGAATAGGCATTTCCAGTCTGCAACAGCTCTTGCTTTGCCAACCTGCATTCTCCTTTCCAACACCACATCTAGCCATCCGTTGAAGCAAGTGCGCAATAACTAAACAAAAACACAACATCATCAAATGATCAAAACGTTTGAATTGAGCATGGAGTACCTTGAGATTTTTGGACGTATAACGTGTCTCAGCAAGCTCGACAGCATTCACAAGCTTCCTCTTCCGCTCCAGGTCATGTATAACGTGCTGCTGCTCTATCGTGGGGGCAGCGGCATCTTCATCGGTGTATGCTGGCTGACTTTTAGCTATTTTTGTCATCCTTCGTTCCAATTCTCGCTCCTCTTCTCTGAATAACATATGGTATACCGTATGATTCTATAGGAGGTAGGTATGGCCAGATTACAAGTATGAGGTCATGACCCTTACTGTCGTCTCAACTCAGCCTTCCTTTGCTCTTGCAATTCCTTGCGAATTCTTGACATCTCCTTTTGTATTTCAATTTCATCAGCTTTCGCTTTTGTGGCAGCCTTTCTCCTTTCCTATGTATTCAACACACAGACATGAAGCTTCCACAAATGAAGTACAGAAAGTTTCTAGATTGCTCTTACTTCAGCAGCTTTTTGTTTTGCCTGATGAATAGCTTCTTTCCTAGCCAGCTCTTGCTCTCTCTTTTTCTTCACTTCTGCCAACCTCTTCTCACGTACTTCTTTGACCTAACACATCCTTAACCTATTAGCTTTGTACCAATATACAGAATCGTACAGTTCAGTTTTATCACGAAAATCAACCTGTGCCTGTCTAAGATTCATCTTAACGGCCGGATCCTTCCTCTGTTGGGGGCGCGTTGGTTTACCCCCAATATCACCCAGATCTAGGAGGAAGTCAGCCTTGACCACTTCCTTACTTCTCAACTGATCGAGTACAGATTCCACTGCATTATCCTCATTGTACATATCAACATTCATCAATCGCTCATACTCTAAAAAGTGAGGGAGACACGTTGGAGAACTAGCAGCAAACATCCATAGCAGAGAATCCGCGTATAACTGAGATACATTGGAATATTTATGTGACACCAACATCTACTGAAATCTTTAGAAAACGTCTCAGTAACTTTACTGGAGGCGCAGAGTACAGATAGCTTCAACTTATGAAAATAAATTCACAAAAAGCAGTACTGGCTTCATTCTCTTAAAAACTCTTTGATTTCAAGTTCGCAATTCAGGTCAACTGGTAGGGGGGGGGGGGGGGGGGGGGGGGGGGGGGGGGGGGGGGGGGGGGGGGG
>ERZ1740065.2740-NODE-2740-length-10999-cov-11.121071_pt1 | contig 10999 bp, 17 predicted proteins | sample MGYA00581738_ERZ1740065 | MGnify/ENA primary metagenome ERZ1740065 (study PRJEB43018, sample SAMN04849749) | marine metagenome | isolation source: floating plastic debris | place: Pacific Ocean | collected 2008-09-01 | study: EMG produced TPA metagenomics...
TCTCCCGCGTGTCGCTGTTGTGCTTTTTGGGCTCTTTATTTTGTTGGTGAGGGGTAATGAGGGCTATCATATCGTGTTGTATCTATCGTGTCTTGAAATATCTGCCTGCAGGTAGCACAGTTTGTAAAGGATACCAGAGAATTGGGTATCTCTCTCGAAGGCACAGTTGATGTGGAGAACGGAGTGGAGACTAAGCGACATCACTACATACGCAGTGTACAGCCTGAAGGCCTGATCGGTCTCAATGGCACTCTACGCAGTGGAGATGAGCTGTTACAAGTCAATGACACAGTTCTCTTAGGTCAGTTCATTGCTGCCTGGCGTCTGCTGCCTGGTGTCTGCTACTTGTTGCTGCCTGGCGCCAACATGTGGTGTAAATCGCTGTCATGGTTTGTAGATATGAGTCATAGGGATGTTGTGGCTACTCTCAAAGAGCTGACAGCTGATGTGTGTCTTATCTGCGCACGACTGAAGCAAGTGAATGCAGAGCCACCGGCAGGGAGTCGTCCGCCGCCGTATACTCTAGCTGACAGGGAGGGTATGGACAGGACGAGCCAGTCACGGTCTGAGGAGGCGCTCCACTCGGCTGCTCATGATCTTGACCGGTATCAGCTGCCTGAGAAGTCGGTGTAAGTAGCAGTCTGCATGGGATTGTGCGTTTGGGATTGTGGGACTGTGTGTTAGGCCACTAGGCTATGGGTTTTATGGCTGTCTGCAGGTCAGCTGAGCCGCTGGCTGGACTGGCTGTCTGGAGTGATGAGACTGTAGTCATCGAGCTGGAGAAGGCAGACGCCGGTCTCGGTTTCAGTATCCTCGACTATCAGGTAGGCAGCCCTCACTGTTACTACTGACCGTCTCTGTGCCGTCTGCCGCCTGATTCCTGCTCAACTACTTCCTTTACTCAGGACCCTGTCAACCCGGCGGAGTCGATCATAGTTATACGCAGCCTCGTTCCTAATGGAGTCGCCGCTCAGGATGGCCGCCTTGTACCTGGAGACAGGCTTCTGTTTGTTAACGACTCACCTCTGGAAAATGCATCACTCGACCAAGCAGTGCAAGCATTGAAAGGAGCCGCTGTGGGCATGGTGCGGATTGGAGTTACAAAACCCCTGCCAATCACTGACAGCCCGGTAGTTGTGCTCTCTTACTGCTCACTTACTGCCATGTCCCTGGCGCCATTGTAGTTTACCGCTCTGTCTGTGTGTCTTAGGATGAGTTGGTTGATGAACCAGAGATGGTGGCTCAGATGTATAGACAAGACATCATGGCCAAGGGTGGTGAGGTGAGCCATTATCTCCTATCTCCCTCTATTTCCTTCTGTCTACCCCTTTCTATCTACCCTCGTTCCATCTATCTCCTTCCATCCATCTCGTTCCCTCTACCTCTTTCCCTCTACCTCCTTCCCTCTACTTCCTTCTGTCTACCTCCTTCCCTCTACTTCCTTCCCCTCTTTCTCCTCTATTTCTCCTCCCTCATTCTTTCCCCTCATTTCTCTTCCATTATTTTTCTCCTTTTCTTTCTCTCCCCTTCTTTCTCCTCTATTTTCCCTCCCTCTTTCTCCCCTATTTCCTCTACCTCTTCCTTTCATGCTTCTCATTCTCTTCACACCTCTCTCTTTCCCTCCACTCAATGCCTGCTGAGTGGCTATAGTGAACCGTTCTTTAATCAATGAGTTGTCACGCTATGATTGGCTGTCTCGCACGTTTTACCCACCGATGGACTGGGCCTCAGTTATCAGTGATGGATTATAGAGTAAGGACGCTATGGTGAGCCGGTCTCCACGCTTTAGCAGGCCTGCTGCCAGTGCACCGCCACTACCGGCAGCGCTGGAGAGAATGCTCAAGATACGGAAAGGCAGCAGTCAGCTAGGTTTGTAGCTTCTCCACTTCTTTTAGCCATACCCTTGTATCTGATCGTAGCATCTATGGTTTGAGGCCTGTAATACTTGATCTAGTATTAACCTCGTATCCTATGTTAAACTGTCTTACTCTTGAGTTAGCCGGCTTTTTATGAATGATTACACGTTTGCATACGCTGTTCAGATGACGAAGGTGCCAGCAGCTATGACAACAACGATGATGATGATGGCTTTGGTAGGTTGATGTTGTTCGTGGTTCCCGAATGATTTATGATGAGCCATGTAAGCTGGTGAACAGCCAGTACCCTGTACAGAAATCTAGCTAGGGGGCGCGCTATAGCGAGCCCTGCGACAGAGAGGTCACTCTTACATGGCTCATTGTTGTGTATGCCCGTGGCAGATCGGTGATAATCACAGCAAATTCACACACCTTCACACACTGAGAGTGGCTCAGTGGCTAACTGCTTTGTCTAACTTCCGGTGGTGGGCAGCGTCTCCCTCATCATGGCCCAGTCTAATCACCCTCTTCCGTATACAGGAATTATAACTCCCTCTCCCGCTCTCCTCCTCCCGCTCTCCTCCTGCTCTCCATCTGCCCCCTCCCTGATCTGAGAGTCTGTCAATACCCAAGCAGGGTCCTATCTTACATCATCCACCTGTTGTGATTGGCTACCCCGCTAGTCTCTCTACCTACCCGCTAATTCTTGCTGCAGCTTCTCCTATTTAGGGCAGCAGCAGACCGTGTGTAAGCAGATAGACTAGTCTAGTCCAATCGATATCTGGCAATAGGCTCTCTAGCTTACGTGATCCGAATTGTGTATATCTGCAATTCGTGCTCTACACCACTGTATTTGTCTAATCAATACTACTCTCTCAAAGATGATCACTCTGATGAGAAGCTTCATCTTCATATCATTGCACTCATGAAATCAATAGAATTCAGGAATCGAAAACACTCCATATCCGCAGTACTTCAACTGCAATAGAACTGCAATGTCAATGTCAATGGAAAATCAGCTCTCTGATATCTTGTCTGCAGGCCTGACTGTAGAGTCTGAAGACAACGGTGTTAACGGCTGCGTCGTTACGAGTCTAGCGCCATCGGGTGCCATATTCAAAGATGGCCGCGTTCAAGTAGGGGACTATGTTGTGGCAATCAACAATGAGAGCCTGAGACACGTGACGAGTGCGCAGGCACGTGCAATCCTGCGCCGCTCCGCGCTGCAGTCAGAAATCTCGATCCAGTACATACCGTCAACCGACGCGCTCATTCACAAAGAGACGGCCAAACTAGTGCAGCAGGCGGACACAGACCATAACGACTCCGGAACGTCTCAGAGCTCAAGTACCATGCTCTCGCCCAGGTCCGTCCCTCCCTTCAGCCTACCTCCTTTCCACCTCGATCATCCACTATCTCCACTGCATGTTTTCTGAAATATTGTTACACACTGTAATTGAAATGATTGGCAGGATTTTCCCTAAGTTTTACCGGTACGTATGATGAGATGTTGTTGGCTGATGTGCATATTACCATTTTATTTTGCAGCATTGTGATTAGTAGTTTTGCTGTTGGATCTCCTATCGATGTTGCCATTAGTTACCTCGCCAGCCTTGGCTGTTGCAGTAGACTATTGTTCACAATAGACACACCTCTCCTCAATTTCTCGTATCCATATACTTGCATACTCCTGACATCTTGTTCCTGCCTCTCCTCCATTTCTCGTATCCATATACTTGCATACTCCTGACATCTTGTTCCTACCTCTCCTCCTGTAATAGTCGCCGTTATTGCTGTCCGCTTCAACTCGCCAGCCTTTGCATCCTGTTTTCAGTCCATCGCTCAGCGCAGAAGTTGAGAAGAGCGCTGCCACAGCCAGTCAGCTGCCTCTTGCTTCCAGTCAGCTGCCTGGTACATGGAGTAAGCCACGCAGTGTTAAACTCGACCGACTGGAAGGCCAGAGTCTCGGTATCAGCATAGTCGGTCTGTAACTGCCTCACATGTCTCATTGTTGTACGTCTCACCGTGACATGTCTCGCTGACACACGTCACATCACTCTATTCTACAGGAGGTCGCATGGACATGTTTCATCTATCGCCTGAGAAGGCAATAGCGGGTATCTTTATTAAGAACGTCCTCGAAGACAGTCCTGCTGGGCGATGTGGTGCTCTTAAAACTGGTGATAGGATACTGCAGGTGAGGAGGTCAAGCTGAATGATGAGGGTTATTTATTCCAACGGAAGCTGGTAGATTGATAGCTTTCACATTTATTTGTTTGTTCATTTATTTGTTCGCTGTAACTTGTAGGTCAATGGAACGAGCCTTGAGCGTGCGACACACGACTACGCGGTGAATGTGATCAAGAACTCGGGCAACCCAGTGGACTTTGTCATTCAGAGCCTGATCGATGACTCTCTGGTGGCCTCATCATGTAAGGCAATGCAGTATTTCGTATACACTCACTCTGTTCACATTCATCGATCTAACTTCCCTAGTGATGATAGTGACTGAGTTGTAAGATTGGACTCACAGCGTGTGGGTAATATCTACCACCAGAAGTGATCATGAATTTCCTTATAAAAAAGAATATTTAGATTCCTAGTTTATAATTAAATGTTGTAATTATAATGAGGTTCTATTTATAGCGTTTATAATGAGTTGCTCAGCAACGCTATCAAAAACGTCTGTTTCAATTATATGGAGCTTAGTAAGCCTCATCCCAATTAGTTATTGTTACAACCGGTATAATTTGCCCTCACTTAAAACCGTTATACTTTAGGCAGCAATCAATACCATGTTTACAGTATTAGGAGTTGTCTTCTTTTTGTGATGATTTGGTGAAGCATTACTCATTATGCTGTATCATCCCTTCCCAATGGGTAGAGGAGGTCATATCTGGCTAAGAGTCCTAAGGTTAACTGAAATACGGCGGCCGAGAAACATTAATCAGATATATCAGATACGTGGATTATACTGACGCTGAAATCCAGTTCAGTGAATAATTCTCATTTTCAAGATGGTCTATTGACCTAATTTCTGTATCATCTATACTTGTCCTCAGCGAGCCCCGGTAGCAGTGTGAGTGAGAGCGTACCGCACCCACGACAGACGTCACATGACAGCCAGGTGTCGCAATCCAGCCAGAACACGAGCAGCCTGACTATATCTACAGACAGCGAGTCGGAGGACGAGTTCGGCTACACCTGGAGTCTGTATCTCACACTCTTTATCTCTCTCAGTTCTTGTGTCTCATCACTCGCTAGTAACTAGTCACTGTGCTGTTTGTTATCAGAGAAGATGCGGAGGAAGTATCGTCAGCTCGGTGGCGAACTGCATATCGTCGAGTTGAACCGAGACTCGAGCAGCGGAAGCCTTGGCCTAGATCTAATGGCGCATGGTGCCAGCTTGTATGTGTCTGCCATTGATGAAGGTAGCCTCGTAGCTACAGATGGTAGAATTAGGATTGGAGATGAACTTCTAGAGGTCAATGGAGAGACGATACATAAAAGACCTCTGCACAGTGCCACCAGGGCACTTGCTGCTGTTACATCAGCTCGTGTCAAGTTCGTCCTCATCAGGTAACCTTAGTTACCGTTCGTTTATACTGCTGCTGTCAGCGAGCGAGAAGGACAATGACCATTGACTAATCTCTGCCCTACTGCAGGCATAGTGATCTGGATGATCGACTCAGCCGCTCTCCCAAGTATCAGGAAATGAAAGCCGCTACGGACAAGTCATCGAGTGCTCTAAACACCAGTGACCTTGATCTGAGTAACTACGAGAATATCGCCTACGTGCAGCTGGTGAAAGGATCACACGGCCTTGGCTTCGCGATCATGGATGGTACTGCTTCCGGCACTCCTGGAATATTCGTGAAGACGCTCATTGCTGGTGGACCTGCATCAGAAGTCAGTGTCCCCGCCTACTGTCTTACTCTCCCCGCCCCTGTCTTACCCTCTCTGCCCCCTATCTTACTCTTTCCACCCCTATCTTACCCTCTCCATTACTGTCTTACTCTCTCCGCCTACCATCTTACCCTCTCCACCCCCTGCTTACTCTCTCCGCCCCCTATCTTACTCTCTCCGCCTACACTGTAGATGTTAGGGTGTGATGTGTTGACATGGTTCGTATTACTTTCAGACTGATCTTCGTATTGGTGACCAGCTCCTTGCTGTCAACGGCAGCCCAATAATCAACCTGAACTATGAGAAGGTAGTTATCTTCCATCCTGCTTTCTTTCTCCATCACATACGAGGTGCTACTCTCTACTCCGTATTGACAGGCGATAGAGATGTTGCGATCGCTGTCTGGTACTGTAAATCTTATCGTATCACGCCGCCTCAGCTCACCTGTCACACCAACTCGTCGGGAATCTCCCGCTCTCTCACCACCTCTCACAAACGAGCAGGGCCAGCTATTGCACGCTGCGCCGCTCACTGCCAGTATGGCACCCGGCAGTGATTCAGTCAGCGAGAGTGAGGAAGAGGACGAGGCAGCTGCTCTCAATCGGCCAGTCATCGCTGGCGAGGAGACTGAAATCCTCATAGACAAGGGAAACACCGGCCTCGGACTGAGTATCGTCGGTGGCTCCGACACTCTTCTTGTATGTACTTAATACAATGCTCTCCTTCCTCTCTCATTCTGTGTTCCTTCGGTGTCATGTCCATCTATATCTATCTACAGGGAGCGATAATCATACATGAGGTCTATGTTGAGGGTGCTGCTGCCAGGGATGGACGACTCCTTGCTGGAGATCAGATACTGGAAGTCAGTGGCAGTGATCTGAGAAATGCCACCCATGACCAGGCTATCCAGGTAGAAAGTGTACCTGAATAGCTTTAGTCCCCTTTATCCTTGATCCATCCTTCCTCCTCTCTCCCCATCTCTCTGCCCGTATCTACCCGCCCCTCTCCGTCTCCACCTCTCTTCCTGTCTCTCCCTCTCTCTCTCCCCATCTCTCTCCCCATCTCTCTCACCATACGATCTCTCCTTGTCTCTCCTTGCCTCTCACCGTCTCTCACCGTCTCTCTCTCTCTCTCTCTCTCTCTCTCTTTATTTCATGAAATCTAATATGAATTTTGATAGCTGCTAAGGCAGACGCCGACAAAGGTTTGGATGCTGGTGTTTCGAGACGAGGACCAGTACCGTGAAGAAGAGCTCTACGATAAATTTCAAGTGACTCTCAACAAACCAAGTGATAGAGGTCTCGGACTCAGTATAGTCGGCAAAAGGAATGATGTCGGCGTTTTCATATCAGACGTGGTCAGTGCTACCTACAGATGTCAGTGGCTGAGCTTGCGTACTGGTGTGTAGCATCAGTCTTGCCGTTTAGGTTGCTGGTGGAGTGGCTGAGAAAGACGGTCAACTGTGTCAAGGCGATCAGATACTGAGTGTCGATGACAAGGACATGCGCTCCGTCAGCCAGGAGGAGGCTGTCAATGTCCTCAAGGTCAGTTGCTGACCTATAATGGCACTGCTTGCCGCTGGATGGAACTAATACACTGTAACTTCTCTTGAGCAGGGCGTGTCTGGACAAGTTGTTCTGACAGTAGGCAGACTGAAGCTAGGCTCAAGGCAGGGCTCACGTCGCGCAAGTACTAGCTCGAGAGATGGTGCGTTCCGTCTGCTAACACAGTCAATCAGACATGCTTTCGCCCCCCCCCTCCCCGCTCACAGCCTCCCCCCTCACAGCCTCTATTTATATCTGTACAGGTATGAGACGGTCGGTGACTCTGGATAAAGACAAGAATGGAGCGCTGGGTATAAGCATTGCTGGAGGTCTCGGCTCTCCCATTGGTGATCGACCAGTTATCATCGCCTATGCCCAGGGCCTGGCTGCTGCTAAAGTTGCTGTGAGTTTATAGACTGGCAGCTGATTGGCCTGCATTGAACCACTGAATATACTTGCATCATATCTGCTTGCGTTCACTTCATCATATGGTAGTAATGAAGTTTATCTTACACAGGTCGGTGAGCAAATTCTTTCGATTAATGGCCAGAGTACGAGCAAGCTGAGCCACCAGCAGGCTGTCAACCTGCTGAAGCAGTCCAAGCAGTCTGTGGAACTGGAAGTGGCGCCAGCTGATGATGGCAGTAGTTCAGCCAATGAGGACACTGGTGATGAGAAAGCAGCCCAGAAGTATGTCATGGCTCTGCCTAATCCACTCCTCCTCTGATCAGCCTCGCCCTTTATGATAAATTATTTTATATATTACAGCTTGCCTGATGTTAAGGAAGTCGTGCTACACAAGGGGGCTGATGGATTGGGATTTTCCATAGTTGGTGGGTTTGGCAGTCCACACGGTGACCTGCCGATATACATAAAGACCGTTTTCGACAAGGGTGCAGCGGCTGCTGATGGACGACTGAAACGAGGTGACAGAATAGTTTCTGTCAACAATGAAACACTGGAGGGAGCCACTCACGAGAAAGCCGTGACAGTTCTGAAGAACTCGAAGGGCAGAATTGTGTTGAAGGTGATAGCAGCTCCGACATAGGACTGCCCTCCTTCAGCTGCTAGACTACGCAGCTGATCCGCTACCAATTGGTGCTTCTTTCCCTACTCATACTCTATCTGTTCTATACTTATGCACTATAGTGTAACCTGCAGCAATGAAGCTACTACTAGAATACATTGTAGTCAAGCAGTTAAATGACGCTAACACTTTTTCAATCATAGAAATGAGTGATTTTAGGTTATTTTGTTTTTGATGTCATCATATATAGAGAATAGGCGCATCAGTACGCACCATTTTTACACCTACTCCATTTTGATTGGCTATGCAAAATATAGGATATCATATACCGCTTACCCAGAAGTCTAGTGTGCGTTTACAGCTACAATGATCTGGTTTCCTGTCTCTAATGCTAGAGAGGAATGTACTTAATGTGCTGTGACAGAGGATAAGCTGGTGTTACATGCTGTCCTTTCACTTGACGAGGCACTACTACGATACTAAGGATGTGTTGTACTCATCTATTCTGGTGGAGAATGATTGTGTACCGGGTTGCTGTGTCACTACTACTCGTGGCTGCAGTACTTGGTGTAGGTGACAATACAAACCAGTGAGTGATTTTCTTCCACTGCCTGTCTTATCACCCAGATGCCTTCATTGGAGAGAATTCTGCTTCCTAGAGTGGAGCCACTGGTGTCATTCAGTACACTGGACCTGCTGGAACTGAAGGACTATGAGATACACAATGGTCTCTGTATCAGAGAGGATAGACTGAAGCCCGGTGGCTTCCTGATTGCTGACATGAACTCTATAATAGCAGTCTCTACTGACCAATCAGTAGAAATACTTGCAGGTAAGCTGTCATAATGGCTGCCTTCCATAACTCGCCATCGGGCTACCTGTAGTAGTGCTACCTGATACAGGTCAGGCCAAGGAGTCAGGATTCCGTAATGGTCTGGGATCCGAGTCATATTTCTCGTTGATTAATGACCTCACTCAGACTAGCCCCACAGACATCCTGGCAGCCGACACAATGAACCACTGCATCCGGAAACTGGACAGACTGACTGGACATGTTGGAACCTTTGCTGGACAATGTCGTTCCCCAGGTGACATAGACTCTCAGACCAACTCTACTCAGTCGAGGCTACAATACCCTGTCCGAGTCATCGTCAATGAATCCAACAGAGTCGTCTATTACCTGCAGTACACGCCTGCCAAGATTGTTGCACACAACTTATCTTCTGGTAAAGGAATCTCTCTTCTCATGGTTCCTCCTTACTGTTGTAGGATTGCTTCAGAGTTACCTGCTCTTGTAGATCTCCTTCATGTCGTCTTCTCTAGCTCCAGTGCTGTCAGATCATCGGGGATAGTATTAGATAGCAAGGAGCAATACTTCTACATGATACACGACTCCGCTCTATCTAAAATACATGTGAGCTCTGGAGAAGCAGAACTAATTTCTGGAAGAGTTCAAACTTCGTTTGTAGTTGGCCCAACGTTAGCCATCGATGGCAGCCTGCGTGAGGAAGCACGGTTTGGAAGTGAGAACTAGTCTCGAGTATAACATGATAACGCCATGCATACAGTGTGACCATTCACTATGTCATCATTGCTACTGTAGGTATTAACGGATTAACATGGATTATACATGACCAGATCATCTTAATCAGTGGACACTCAAGCAACTCATTGAGGCTGGTGAATCTGGTAGATGGAGTCGTCAGCTCAATATGTAGAAGTAATGTTTACGTGTCTCTTCTTATATTGTCACTGCTTCCTCTATGGTAGTCATCTTTCATTCCTATACTAAATATAGAGAAAGGTGGACCCAGCCATTACTTCACACTGGGAGCGGCTGACATGTGTGAGGTCAACCAGCCTGCTTTCATCTCTGCAATAAACAACACCATTTTTGTTACTTCAACTAATGGCACTGGAGACAACCAACGTACTTACTTCTTATCTCTCAACTTTTGTAAGTCGATTTATCTATCGTGTGTCTTTTCATGCTGGTGCTATTTGAGTTATCGCAGGATGTTCTAATATGCTAGACACACCAACATGCAGCGAACCCTCTGCCATCCTGAACGGTTACTTCCTGCCGGCTAGGCGTGTGTACAGTCACCTCGATCAGGTCTCCTACTACTGTCATGACAAACTTAGCCTAAAAACTGAGGATAGCAGGTTAACTTGTGTTCGAACAGTTGATAACGAAGGGCATGTGAGAGGGGAGTGGAATCTACCTGCCCCATCTTGCATTGTAAGTTCCATCATCACTGTTTGCACCATTAAGTCAGTCTTAAGTGATAGTGGCTCAGAGAAACTGACAATGTCAGCAGCAGATCATCATAGACTGCCTCATCGTCAGTCTGACTGTGCGGTATTGTCACTGTGTGGTCTTTTTTCTGATGCAGCAAAGCAGATTGGACTCTGTGGAACCCAGTACTGGACAGGCCAAGGGAGGAACTGTGGTCACAATAACTGGAGCCTTTCCAGAGGAGATGACAGTGCTCATTGACAGTGGAGACACTAGTCACATTGCTGATATAAAATCGTAAAACTTACACCTCTTCATATCGCCCTCTCATATCGCCAACTCATATAGAAAACAAAAAAAGAAAAAAACAAGATAAAGAAAAGGAAAAGAGGAAAAAAAGATGAAAATGACAAAAAAGATAAACAAA
>ERZ1740065.2741-NODE-2741-length-10998-cov-11.812574_pt1 | contig 10998 bp, 4 predicted proteins | sample MGYA00581738_ERZ1740065 | MGnify/ENA primary metagenome ERZ1740065 (study PRJEB43018, sample SAMN04849749) | marine metagenome | isolation source: floating plastic debris | place: Pacific Ocean | collected 2008-09-01 | study: EMG produced TPA metagenomics...
TCACATAATCTGTCACATAATCTGTCACATAATCTGTCACATAATCTGTCACATAGCCTGTTATATAATCTGTCACATAATCTGTCACATAATCACGTTCTGCATGAATCAGCCAGCATACCGTTGAACCGGGTTTGAAAGCAGCGTTCTAACCACAGCAAAACTAGAGATGGCTTTATCATAGCTATCATTGGATTAGGCTACAGGAAATTCATAGGAGTTATCTTCTCATTAGTAGGATTGCTATCAGTGTTGCTTTGATTGGTTAATGAGTTTGAAGAAAGCATCAACGTCGCTAAATTGTTTATCAAAGCCGGCTGTAGATGAGAACAACCTCATCGCGCTGAGGTACCTCATCTCTGTGACGCTTGATAAGTTAGTGTGAAGTGTCAGATTGATTCATGTCATGTAATATAAGTTTCGAGTTGTAAATTTGAATTAGGAAGGAATAGTTGAAAGGGAAAAAGGCATTATGTTTTCTTAGGTCGGTCGGCGCGCCAGTATTGAGCCGGGATTAGTCCTCTTTTGCGCCGGTGTGAGGCTAACTTACCCGTTCGGTCTGAGCATAGATGGAGGAAGTTACATATTCATATTATTTTACTCCCATCGAAAGTTGTGGAGATGGAACATTCAGGAAGAGAGCATTGATATGATTATCAATCTTCGAGAGTACAAGAGCTTGGGTTTTCTCACGTATCACAAGCCAAGTAGAGCATTGTACATTACAACGACTTCCGGCATCGTGAGAATGAATGTATCAGCTAATGCCCCCTCTGGGAGGTATGTGAATGCAACAACACTTGACTTGAAGAAGATAGGAACTCAAATGTGGCGTGTGGAAACTGCAGAAGATATGACATCCTACTGCTATTACCTGACTACATTGTCCTATCAGATTGCTTCAAGAAAAGGTAAATTGGCAAATCATTTTTCGTCAAAATCACATCGTCTGCTATGAACGTCTACTGCAACTTGCATGTGAAAACTCTTTTATTTAAATATTGCTCATGAGTCCTTGAACAACAGCCCAGAGTGAAGCCTTGATGGATTCCACACAAATTATCTACCTCATCGGAGGGTAAAAGATCATTGCTGAAGTGATAACCTTTCTAACAGGATTGATTGAGCTTTGCCAAGAATCAATGTATAAACATTTAAATTCGATTTTCTTACCGACGGGAAGAAATAAACCTCATTCTCTGTGGATAAGCAACGTCAACGAGTACAACAAATACGCTTTGATGGACTGCATAGCTGGTCATGGATGACAGTTCTTTGTTTCGTCTATTAAGGCTCGAATGCGGAGATTTTACTTAACCCAGCATGGGTAAAAAAACAGTATGACAGTATAACCAGCGTAAAAATAATTCTGACAGTAATAGCAACTTTACTAACAACATTGATTACATTGATTACATTTTTTTGCAAAATAATTCAACTAAATTGACAATATGTTTATCTGCATTATTAGTTACTATCAGTTAGGTAGAAAAGCTGTAGCAAGATTGAAAACTTTTCGACATTTTTTACAATCTGATAACTATTCCCGTTACGATGTAAATGCCATTAATTTCATCCCTTCTACTTGTTGCTCCTCCTCGTTTAGTTCCTAAATTTCAAATATAATGTAGAGGGGCCTTTGTCATTCTCCTGCCGATATGTGTGCATCCAGAATCATGCGCCGGTATTATACCTGTGTTACGCCGGCTTTTATCCGCACTTCTAATTATTTTGAAGCGCTTAAGGCTGCTTTGGAATTTATGAATCTGGAAGGCCTACCAATAGAAGAGTAACAAAGTAGATAACCGTTCATCAACAGCTATATCAAACAGATCAGTCGCAGAAATCGCAGCCTGAAATGTGTTTCGAATCAGATTTCATGCTTGGATCTTTTAAAAGCATACCTGCTTTGTTATCATTTCCAACTTCTTTTCAAACGGAAGCTGTTTTCTACTGCAGTATTCAATTGAATGAGGTGATAAACAGATGGTACTATATACAGTTCCGGCAATAATTGCCTAAAAATACTAATTGCATGCAAACGAACACAAATATATAAGTCTTACCTCTCCAGAGAGTCCTATTCTATTTTCATTTTAGTTCTGAATTGAAAGTACTTACTCTACTGCAATACAAAGAGATACAATCATATTCAATAGCTGGAGTCTTATCTCCATAGCTGGGAATACAAACTAAGTGTTTCTAACTGGAGTTCGCAATTGTTGTTTGTGGTAATAAAAATGACATGTGTATCAATTCACTGTTTTTCAATTTCATTACACAACAATGCTGATACCCTTTTGCAATATTATGAAAGGGAGCGACCTCGGTTTCTACCGCTAGAATGAACAGTAAACAGAATATCACCAAACAATCATAAGCGTGTTCATAACCTAAATCTTCTGAATGCAGACCACCGTAATCAGGTTCCGTTGATGGAGTTGTCTTCTCTCCAACTGAAGCTCATTATATGTAAAAGAAGGTGACTGCGCTATTCCACATTTTCTGAATCCTAATGTTATTGTGTCACTTGAAATCGGCCTTTGAGTATTGCGAGTACGTGGTAGCTTACGTAAATATGTGTGGACTTATTGTTCCGTGCCTCTTGCAAAGTTGGTTTGCCGGACATTAAAGATTAACCAGCTGTGTAGTACAATCAGAATAATCTCATAGCCGTCATTCTCTAGGGCCTGGAGAGAACATATCTACAGATGATGCAGCGATTCTGCTGCGGCATAGTGCACATAGAAGCAATAGCTCATGAGCGGCTATTGGCCAACCTCATGCGTCCCAGCATCATGATCATTTCCCTGCTCACCGCTCGGTCATTAACTATTGATTGGTTGGGTCGCGTATGACCAGCGCGTGATTGAATGTATGAACATGCCTATTCATACTACATCTAATGACTGGCTTGACTCATGGCTTTGAATTAGGTCATGGGAATGAGAGATTCATGTAAGAATAGCTGCCAGCTGGTTGATGCTCAGCAAGAACTTATCAGTCACATTTGTGTCAGCACCTCTTTGTCCCAATATTAAATAGTAGAATACTTTTTCCACTATAGATCAGGACAGCAACTGCTATTTTATGTCTAGACCTTTATCTCTGAGCGCTTGATATGCCATTCTTTTTAAACTTGAATGGCAGTGATGATGAGCGAAACTTGAGTAAGTGTCGAAGTAACCAACATGATATGGTTCCAACCAAGTTGCTCTCTACTCATATAAGAGTGCTGCAAGTCCTGAACTATCTAGCCTGCTGCTTCTCTTCTCAATGAGGACTCGGCGCATCACATTTCATGTATCTTCTCTCTGCTTGCATGGCAATATTTGAATAAATAACAAGCCAGCGCTTCCAGCAAAAAGTAGGACATCCTCTCACTATTTCAACATCAGCCTATTAAGTCTAACTAGAATTCGAAGAGTTCCATGTCAAGGTTAAATATAATGTGCTAAATATGTTGCTCGTTGTAGTTTATCCACTTTCCATATAGCTACAGCTTAATTTGACCTCAAACTATTGGCCCAATTTCTCATCCCCCTTATATTGGATATTCCTGTGCGCTGCTGGGTTCAGCCGTTATATTGATTGGTACATGAAATAATGGATTTTTCATCACAAATCCTACTGAAACACGAAACAGGAACATAGAACGGAATGCTTTACAACCGGAAAGCACTGATCAAATCAGGAAATGAAACATGAACATGTTTGCAAATTCCTTTAGCGGTGAGCAATATTGTTGATACGGAGACAGGTTTTTGCTGGATAACAATATGTAAGGGATCAATTATATCCTGTTACCAGTTGGCGCAGCTGCCAGAAAATTCATCTTGATTCTAGCTGCTTCGAGGATCATGAAGTTCTACTTTATTGCTCAACTGATGTGGGCATTAACGAACTTTGTCAACCTTGCTTATGGATTCGAATGGTAGGGTTATGTCTTTAACTGTGAACAGTATTCTCATTGACAAATGTGAGAAATTCTATCTTGCTCGTTGTTTCCTCAGGCGCGATCTTGTTGGAGAGTTTGAAGAGCTTCATCTAGCAGGCTATCACCTGATTTATGATGTGATCGAAGACATCTCTAGACCTGACTCGATGCTGATCATAAATGAATATGGTCTGCACAGGTACCTGATCAGTGAGAGCATGATTTATCAAATACTGGAATGGCGGGGAAAGAAGTATGTATACTGAAACTCTGAAAATAGAAAAATTATGACGGTTGGTATTTGAAGATTTGGTATTTTTTACTATTCTAGTGGTAGACACGCTGTTTTCGTAGACGCCAGTGTTAAGCAAGCTTAAATGCAGTGAGAGCATAATAAGTGAGTGCAAAAGACAGCGCAACACCTGCGCATGATTTCGCAATGCCTACCAATAGAAGATTAAAGATCACCGAGAATTTTGCTGAACTGTTAGTCATGGATCATCCTCAGAATAGCTAATAGTCGCTGATAATTAGACAGCATTTGGATGTTTTTCATAACAGCCAAAAATGTCTCCTTTGTTCCTGGAGCACAAAAATTCCTGGCACAGGAACGTATGAATTAGAGTAGAAAGGAGTTTTCCTTATGTAATATGGGGGGAATATTGTTCATCCACTTTTGAGCTGGATGGAATGACATACCAATAGATTTCGCACCAGAAATGCATTTAGGACACATGGTCTCAATATGAAAGGACTATGAGCTCCAAGTTTTGGTAGACAAAATTGCTGATCATTAGAATATTACCTTGCAGAGGTGAAGAGGAAACAATGGGGAATTGGATTCTAACCCAACAATCTTACTGTTAATTGTGCGTAAGACGTAATAAGACCCTCGGCGCTCTCATGAATGGGTAAAAACGGATTGACGCCTATAAAAACTAATTAAGTTTTGGTCTCTGTCGCTATGTCGCAATGCTATGTTGCTATGTCGCAATGCTATGTCACTATGTCGCTATGTCGCAATGCTATGTCGCTATACTATGTCGCTATGCAGTGCCGCTATACTATGTCGCTATGCAGTGCCGCTATATTATGTCGCTATGCAGTGCCGCTATGCTGTGCGGCTATGCTATGTCGCTATCCTATGTCGCTATGTTGCTATGCTATGCCCCTTTCCTATGTCTCTATGCTATGTCGCTATGTGGATGGCGGTTGGATGAAGCCAAAGTGCTTGTAATCAAACCCCATTTTATTGGATATAGCTGGTGCGTTATTCTGCCAAAGCGGTTATGGACATGCTAAGCATATTTGCAGTGCAAATGAGCTCACTGTATGCAAAGCCGTGAAAAAGAGCAGTTATCAATTAAAACGAGAGATTACGCTGTCTTTGATGCATGCACCAAGGGCGATGAGAGCAGTTGTTTAACCTGTAACCTGTACACTTTCAAACTAGAAAAATAATAAGGGATCTGCTAAAGTATTACCGCTCAATTTTCCAGAGGCGGTCAACATAGCAGAGGTTTCTTAGTGCATGCAGTTAGTGTTGCTTTCAGAGTAAGAAATTAGGCAATTTTAACTTGATTGCACCTGGAATATGCCTCTTGCCTTAAGCTCTTCGTTTTTGTGCAAATACAGCATGAAGATTTGTCCTCTCTTGCACCAGCATTAGTCTTTCAGGCATGCCTGATTTGCGTCGAGAGTTTCTCTCTCTCCTATGTCTGGATCATTTTAGAAATATTAAGCTTAGATTCAACCTTTTGATCCTGTTCAACGGACTTTCAACTCAACCCGACTAAATTTAAGGTGGGTATGAGTCCCATCGGGTAGACAACTCCATTTATGAATAATCAGGACTAAGTCATTAATTAGATTCATACAGCATGTTTCACTTTCCCATTGGTAGGCGCTCTAGCATTGAAAGCGGAGTGTGGAATGTGGATACAGTTGTTCGTGTCTTTCAGGAATGATTCCTGTCAGTTTCATACATGTCCGTTCGACGTAGACTGCAGATCTCCCATTGATAGGATTTTCAGCCAGCATTCTGGAGTGTGTTCATTGGGGATGTCAATTATTTGGATTTGATCCTTACTGTTTTAGATTTTCAACCTGTGGAAAGACAGATTTGCTGTAGCATAAGGACTTTCTTTGACTCGGATTTGTTTCTTTCAGTTCAGACTTTGGATGTGATCTCTTGCCTCTCTCACCTCTCATGGTAAAACTACATCATTATTTAGCACTGAACTAATGAGCCCAATGAATTTAACCAGTTTTTGATGCTGCTAATACAAAGTATGTGGTAATAATATGGCGATGCTGTGATATTCATAAGGTGATAATACTGCTCGATATGAAAAATATTTCCGGATGAGCTCCTGGCCCTGCTATATAAATTTCCCGGCCCAGCTGTATCGATTTTTCTCTGGATGCGGGTTGAGATCCCTGTGTTCACGTGCTGTTGTTTTCTATTGATGGAAATATAACGAATGAAAAATATTAGCTGCCTGGTAAAATTTAAGATATTTGAGTTACATGACACTTATCTGTATTTCAGAGGGCAGATGGCATATTCCGAGGGCTCCGAATATCTCCTGATTACTATGATGGAATTGAATTGTGTGATGTTATTTGACATGACAAATAAGGAAATCAGTGACTACCTTGGGAAATGTTATGATCTACAATCAGAAGTGCGATATTCCGGCCATCGTTTGGAGGAGTTTCGCGGTAGAGTGCCATATGGAGTGGCTTTCACAAACATCGATGGCAGGAGCATCATTTTTGTCTCATTCAGAGATGATGGCATCGTCGTGGTTGTGGACGACGACATAGTTACTGAGTTGGCAACTGTTTTGGGCTCAGATTTCATGAAGCTGAAAACCGTTGAGTTTGATGAAGACACAGGCGCATTGTATGTCATCGCAAACGCAGGGATACTGGAAATTCCTCGTGCTGCTCACACTGGGGAAATTAAACTAACAGACGAAATGTTGGTATACCAGTATGGCGATGATTGCGTGCATAGGACGAAGATGGTCCAACTTCACAAGTCTTTATGGATAATAAGCGTCTGTAACAAAGACAGGTAAGCGCAGAGTTCCTTTTCATCCGACTCAATGCTTTGGCGGTAGCAAGTTCTGTGACTAGTTTCTCACATCTGCGAGGTAAGAAAGTGTTTTATCAGCAATGGCCCAATTTTCTCTAAACAGAAAGAAATGAGAATCACGGAATGATTCTTGACCTTAAAATCGGGAACAACCTTCATACTGGTTAAACAGTACTAGAACACATATGTTCAAATCAAAGTTAAACAAGATGAATTTCATCATTCTCCCATTAATTTGTGTGTATCAGCACATGGGTGCACATGCGGGCACATGAGAGGCACATGAGGGGCATATTGACAGGAGAATGGCTAAAACCAAAAAAACTTTATATCGAATGGCATGCATGCCCACATCTGTAAGTGTTGAGACTCGTACAGTAACTTAACCAACTATTTCCCGGATTATTTGTCGTTTTAGGATTGTTTTGTATGACGCTAAAGCCACTAAAATATTGCTCCACATCCAGTCAGACAATCTGGAAGGAGATTCAGATGTCAGTACCCTGTCAGACGCTCTTATAAGTTACCCACGGTTCATCGCTGTCATGGATAAAACTCTCTATCTATCTATGGGATGCAGCACCATCATCAGAGCTCAAGGTAATTTCCAGCAGATTCTACTTATACCTACAAAACAGAGATTACTCCACGAGTGACACATTTCTCTCACACTCCTTCCCACTTGGTATGACATCTGCCCCATACAATAGGATTTCATTCAGAGACTGACATTTTGTAGCTGCACAAAACACATGAATTAGCTGAAGGATGCAGTCATAAGTAATACTAATCAGGAGCCGAAGCTGTAGGCTGATGTTACACATTATCTCAGCAGTCAGTCAGCTATCATAGGAGGATCATATGGCTTTATCAACAATGCATGCGCTGCTATATGGAAACCACTCGATGCTTGAATTAGTTGTATTATTCTGCTATATTACTTGCTAACTATACTTTTAAAGTGTCTTTCTTTCCATTCAAGTGCAGAACTGGCAGAATGTTATCTGCGATGAAATGAGTGTACAACTCAACAGGTTCAGTGACACAAGGATCCAAGGTAATGGAAACAAGCGATTATTAGATCAACTGGGTTTTTTCATTCAGCTTTGAGCATTCTCCCTTAGATAATCGTGCATCAACACGTGCGGGAGTGAGTGGAAGTGAGCGTGAAAATTGACAGGAGAATGACAAACGCCTTCAATTCTCCAGTCGATTTTCTCACACACTCCCGCACATGTGGCATGTACCCATATTGACAGGTGAATGACAAAAGCCGATCAGCTTATTTCATAAAAAACCTATTTGAGGTAGTAAAAGGAGTAACTCACTGTCACTTTCACAAGTGTTTCTCTCACTAGCCTGAGGACTACAATTAACAGTGATTCAACCCATGAAATGCTTGATTAGGCGATACCAAGGAATTGCCTGGATGCGCTCTCAAGCAGTTGCTCGCAATTGTCCACATTTGTCCGCACGCAAGTTTTTGTGGTTCAGTTTTCTGCCTGCTTCGGTTGCTTGGTGAGGCACATTTAGAACCAAAAGCGGGTTCTGTCATTCTCCCGTCGATATCCGTGCATCCTCATGCGCATGAGTGTGCCCGAAAATCAACAGCATGACAAAAACCCCAAGAGCTTATAAACTGAGTAATGAAAACACATGTGGTGCAACTGCAAGCAATGATGTGAGCTACTTCAAGCAGCAGTGATTTGTTGAAGGCAACTGCTTGAGAGCCCATTTTGGCAATCACGAGCACAGCAACGCGAACTTCACAGCAACCATATTTGTAGCTGGAAGACAAGCGCAGGCAGTTGGATGTGAAAGGGTGATGCAGTCCTTCCATACATCATCTCCGGTCAGTTGCATGTACCTATGTACCCGTAATCCTCAATGTCAAAAGTTCAAGATGGATGATGCGGGCTCTTGTCAGCTCGTGGCTAGATAGGATGAGCTGGCAGTCATCGTACGAATGGTCAACCTCCCATAGGCAATGAGTAATCTGTACAACAGACACTGATTTATAAGCAGCAGGATCCTGTTAGCGAGTTCCTGATAGCTGCAGCTGCTAAAATTTTCCTTTGCTTCGATTGACATCAACTTTGAAACTGGTCGTGTTCGATGATATGTTTGCTCAAGTATTCAATTACCTCTGACACTTTTCTGTTTATTTTCCCGTTGAGATGTCTAATGCTGAGCATCAATTTCATCAACTCATAATAGAAACTAAACATCTAGACATTTGCCTGTGGGAGAAGCATTAAGCAAATTAAATCAATGTTGTCAAATGCATTATGGATTGGCAGTGTGCCCACATATTGGTTTATTTTCTTGTCGTTGTGTAGGTGATGGTTTATTGGAAAGTGTGACAATAAAGCAGTATGTATTCAACAAGTAATGATCATTCATTCTGCGACATGGTTCTCAATGTCTCATGGGAGCTAATAGATGTCGGGTATCTGCAGACTTCACTTCATGAAAATGAGAGTAAAAGTAGCTCAGCTTAATGCCATGTCAGAGCGACATGCACATAGCAGAATGTACCTCAAATATAACCATGAGCAGTGAAATGGCTGGATGATGCTACCACGGCGCACTGCTTTAATACTGTACAAGTTCTGGCGAACGATCTGAAATTTCCAAGTACTGAAGCGAACTGAATAGCCTATTCCTGTACCAAAATCCAGCTAGCGGTGTTTGTCATTCCCCTGTTGTTTTTCGCACTCACTCCTGCGCCTATCCACACTCCCACTCACTCCCACTCAATCCCACTCATTCTCGCACATGCCGATGCACGAATATCTACGGGAGAATGACAAAAGCCCAGCTAGCTTCTTGTTCCTATTAGTTCTTCCCACGTGGCTTGACATGTAAAATCCGCTTATACGTGTGCTATCACTTCTTACTTCGGCTTTTGTTCTTATCCTGTCTATATGCATTTGTGCAGCCTATGTGGGCATATGTGAGGGAATGTCCCTTCTCTCATACTATCTGCACTGTCTGAAGGATTGAAACGACACGTTTTACTCGATCAGTTAATTAACCTACTTAGGACTTGACTTCTAATAGCGATAGCGATCTATTAAACTCATGAGACAGTAATGACATCTAAGGGGAGACGTAACCTGCTGCTTCAGTCAATAATTAGAATATTAAATTTATAAAAAAATCATTACTTAAAATTTTAATTTGGAAAGTTATACTTGCTATGTATATCATGCTTGCTGACGTTGTGCTTCCACAAACAAGCAGCTGACAATAACAAAATCAATTTAGGAGCTCTTCGAGTCTAATTAGAACATGGCATTTTATTTCATTTCGTGAACAACAAGTTGGCTGCAGGCAGAATTAGCCATTTTCTACTGCAAGGAAAACTGGTAGCCATGCCATTCAACCTTGCATGGCTAGTCATCATATTATTGTTTGCCAAGGCTTATATTCTGGTAGGATTGGCTGCTGGGGAGAAATGGTGAGATAAGTTTTTGACTTTCGGTTTATCGACCCTGTGACCAGTGCTACCATAAGGTCCCTAAAGTCAGCTTTTATATGATACATATATTTATATGTGCATTAGGTAGAACTACTTCTTTCATTTTAAATGAGCTGGTTGCCAATGTTCTAGCCTAATTCCTGACGGAAATATGTAGGTCTAAGTGAAGGTATGTCCCCCATTATCGTTATCACATATCACCTCCTGGGTTGATTTTTAACTTCTCTTGGTATTTCTGAGCACCTAAAAAAGTCACCTTTTGGTTGATTTTGTTGGCACAGGACACCCTTATGGGCAATTGCGTGCTCGGTGTTATCTCCGTATTTCATTGCCTGCAGCTGCATGTTGAGGATTTGGCGTTTGCGTCAGAAAGCTCCCTATTCATTAACAAACAGCGCATTGATTTTATAGGCAACTGTGTATTTTTTGTATTTTATTGTATTTTTTGTATTTTATTGTATTTTTTGTATTTTA
>ERZ1740065.2742-NODE-2742-length-10998-cov-4.106735_pt1 | contig 10998 bp, 10 predicted proteins | sample MGYA00581738_ERZ1740065 | MGnify/ENA primary metagenome ERZ1740065 (study PRJEB43018, sample SAMN04849749) | marine metagenome | isolation source: floating plastic debris | place: Pacific Ocean | collected 2008-09-01 | study: EMG produced TPA metagenomics...
AAGGTATATAACGACAACTTGATGAAAGATCATGGATTGATTGAGGCTCGTGATTTTGCTACTTCAAAATATATCTTAACTAATTAGTACGGTACCGGTAAATTATTTACTGTTGAAAAATCTAAAAAAATAGCTTCCGTAGTTAAAATGCTTAATACGCAGGGCATAGATCAGATTCCTGTAGTTGACGGCGACCATTTTGTAGGCAGCGTCAGCGCCGCCAAGCTTCTTGAAAAACTTATAGAAGCTCCTGAGATCAAAGATATGGAGGTAGGCGAGGTTATGGATGGTCCTATTCCCTTTGTGGGACTGGATAATACCCTAGATGTACTTTCTTCTATGATGAATAAAGACAACAGAGCAATACTCGTTAGAGATGAGGCTCACAAGGTACACATTATTACTCAGCACGATATTTTATTGGCAATGACAAACTAAATGGCATTATGATTGTTATACATATATAGGTTGATAACATGTTTATGTACGTAAGTTTTGGGATAGGCCCTGCCGTGGTTGGCAGGGCTTTTTTGTTGAATTAGCCCAAAATTATTACATTGAAAATGTTAAAAACAGCGAATTCATAACTTTGCCGAATGTCTTGGTCAAGGTTATGTTGGTTTTTTTACATTGTCTTTTTATCTCGCCTGACGAACGCACAACCAAACCAAATTGATAGTCTTAGCCTTCTGATTGACGAGGTAAACGATCCCATTTCAAAAGTAAGTTTACTGAATCAAAGAGCATTTTTGCTTATAGACGAAGAGCTTGGCAAAGCGACTAGAGATGTGACCGAAGCGATGTCAATAGCAAAGGAAAATGGCTATATAACAGGAATCGCTCGTAGCGAGAGTATTACAGGTAGTATCCATTGGGCGGTGGGTGACTATGATAGGGCTCTGGCTTCCTATTTTTCAGCTTTAAAAGACTATGAATCTTTAGGAGATTCTGTGGGCATCGCCAAGATTTATAATAATTTGGGTGAAGTCAATAAAAGGTTGGGTAACTACGAGCGTTCGCTCGAATTATTAAAAGAGGCGCAGATGGTAGCTGAATCCATCACTGAACCATTAACAATTTATATTAATCTAGGAGAGCTTTACACTTTACTAGAAGCGTATGATAGTGCAAAACTTTATTTTAAAAAGGCGGCAGCCAACCAAAGAATTTTGAAAAGCAAAAGTGAGTTTGCCCTGACTCAGCTTGGGTTTGCCGAGATATATTTTAAGACTGACAAGTTGCAGGCGGCTTTAAATACTGCAATATCTGCACTGGTTTCATTTCAGGAAGATGGAAATATACGGGGGCAAGCTTCATCTCAATTTTTACTTGCCAGAATCCATTTCAAATTAGGAAATGCAAAAAAATCTTCAAATTATTTTGATGAGACACTAAAGAACGCTAAAGCTGTAAGTGATCGAAGGTTGCAGATGGAAGTTCACAAAACTCTTTCTGAGATCTTTGTTAAGCATCGTGATTTTGAAGGAGCGCTTGAAGAGTATATCAGCTATGTGGCTGCTAAGGACAGCATGATCTCAGAATTGAAGACAGCTCAAATTGAGCGTCTCCAAGCAGAGTATGAGACGGATATTCTGCTTAATGATAAATCCAACGCTGAAATGGAGCTAAGGAATAGAAATATTGCGATTCTGGGTACTATCATGCTCTTAATTCTTTCTTTGGCGTTTGTTAAAGTACTTATATCTCAAAGAGGCCGTCAACGCATGATAAACCAAACGCTTGAAGCAAACAACCGTAAGATTGAAGAGCAAAATGAAAAGATAATAGCGCAGTCGGAGCAGCTGCTCGTACTTAACGAAAACCTTAAGTCTATGAACGATGGACTTGAAGTTAAAATCCAGAAGCGAACAGAGTTACTAAAGAAAAGGAATAGAACATTGGAAGAATATGCCTATGCCAACGCTCATGAACTAAGAGCGCCAGTGGCCAGTATTCTTGGCTTGGCTAATTTATTAGAAAATACACAGCTAAACCACAAAGAACAGGAGTTGTTAGGGCATCTTAAAAATTCTACTACGATGTTGGACGATGTTTTAAGATCGCTTCGTGAAAAGTTGTCTGCCCATTCTCAAGATTAATCACCAACCTCACAACACTTTCAAATTATTACCACCTTACTTCCTGGAAGTACCTCCGCTAACTCCGGGGATGGCCCCAGGTTTCTTTGCATAAAGTCATTCAATTCGTCACGTGTTTCTGATGATAATAGATGCTGGATTTGCTCAAGTGTTTGCCCACTTACCATATAAGGCATCTGGCTAAGGTTTAAAGAGTTGCCATTGCATTGTGCGAAAATCTGATACTCGGTAACTTCCGATACAGGTACTTGACTTACCAGGCAGTTGTTTATCAAGGCTAAAGCGTCGCCAGGATTGGAGCTCATGAGCTGCGTGCGTTTACTGAAATCTACATTTTCTAGATAGTATCGTTCTATCGATGCCATAGATTTCCTGGATATTGCCTTTCTAATGGTATCTGCACAGTTTGCACAAATAGCATATTCAAAGATTACCTCTTTAGCTGAGAAGCCATCATATTGTTTAATAGCTTTTTCTATGAAATACTCCGTTCCACCTTCAAGCAGATAACGGTCGCATTCTATACACCTTTCAAAAGGAAGTCCTGACGAATAGGAATAAAATTCCTTTGGGATATCAACTAAACGATTCGTTACCGACATACTCAAAACTACTTAAAGACCGCCGAAAAAGTGATGTTGCGGAAACCTTCATTAATCGATGTTGTCTTTTTAAGCATAACGAAAACGATTAATTATGAATTTTCATTCCCTTGTGCGTACAACTCTTTCATTTTTTGGTCTTTTTCTGATTCTCTTCATTTCCGGTTGTTACTTCGATTTTGACGACGACGACGATAACTGCATAGAAGGTAGAGGAACTTTTGTGACAGACGTTTTTGAGTTTAGTGAGTTTAATAGAATATCTAATTCCCTCAATGCACATATAAGAATTACAACTGGCAGATCAAACCATAGTGTGACAATCACGGCGCAAAATACTGTTTTAGACCAGATTAACATACGAACTCGTGGTGGTGAATTAATCCTTGAATCAGATAGATGTATCCATCGCGCAGATTTACAAATAGATATCTCATTATATGAGTTAACGGGCCTTTTTAATGCTGGAAGTGCAGATGTACAAGGTACTAATGTTTGGGAGGCCGATGGACTTACTATAAATTTAAGTGGATCAGGAAGTGTGGATGCTATTTTAGATGTCATTGAGTCAGATGTTTCTATTGCCGGAAGTGGACATGTGGATTTAACAGGTTCCGTTGAAAATGCTGAAATATCAATAGCCGGATCAGGAGATTATGAAGCCTTTGGATTAGCATCTGAAGACAGCGACATTACTATATCAGGGTCTGGTAACGCTGACGTTTTTGTGCGCGATGAATTAACGGGCTCTATTAGTGGTAGCGGGCGAATAAATTACAAGGGTAATCCTAGAATTGTTGATGTTACCGTTACCGGGTCAGGAAGGGTGGTGAACAGAGATTAGCATCTAAGTTTGAATCCTTACAGGCTTTTTTAGCTAATTTTAACTCATGAGGTTGTGTCTTTTATCAGTAGTTTTCTTTGTTTTTCAGGTAAGTTATGCTCAGAAGAAGCTTGAGTTTGGCGACACACCTACTACAAATGCCAAACCAAAATACCGTTCAAACCCAAAGGAGCATAAGAATAGAAGGGTAATTCACTGGATCAAGACCAGTTCTAAAGGCCAGCTATTAGGTAACCGATGCGTGGAGAAGGTAACTACTGACATGGGTTTTGTTTATCTGATTCAACCTAAAGGTCAAAAGGGCTACAAGAATGGATTTAACCGGTTTACTCACAACTTTGCCGCTAAGTTTCGAATACTTCTTCGGAACGGCCCCTTTTGGAAATTCAAGTTGAAAAAGAAAACCAATGAATGTCGCAAAGAAACAGGAGACTTTGTAGGTTGATCAAATACCCGTGTAGTTAAATGGTGTGATTGTTTTTAACTCTGCTTTTACGCCGTCCTTGATGTTTAAACTATCCACAAATTCGTGAATAGACCGTTGCGTGATCTTTTCGTTTTTTCGGGTTAAGTCTTTTAAAGCCTCGTATGGCTTTGGGTATCCCTCTCGCCTTAAAATGGTTTGAATAGCTTCTGCAACAACTGCCCAGTTATCTTCGAGATCCGCCGAGATAGCATTTTCATTAAGTTCAAGCTTATTCATTCCTTTTATTAAAGACTTAAGCGCAATCAGCATATGACCTAATGGAGTACCAATATTCCTCAATACAGTGGAATCGGTAAGATCTCTTTGTAACCTTGAAATTGGCAGTTTGACGGACATATGTTCAAATAAAGCATTGGCCAGACCCAAGTTGCCCTCTGCATTTTCGAAATCTATCGGGTTAACTTTATGCGGCATGGCTGAAGACCCTACCTCACCGGCTTTTATTTTCTGTTTGAAGTAATTCATTGAAACATAATGCCAAACATCTCGACTAAAATCAATTAAAATCGTATTGATACGTTTAAGATTGTCAAAAAGAGCTGCTAGATGATCGTAATGTTCGATCTGAGTAGTTGGATGACTGCGTTGCAGACCTAAATATTTGGTGACAAAATTATCTCCAAAGGCTCTCCAATCTACATTTGGATATGCTACAAAATGCGCATTAAAGTTCCCGGTGGCTCCACCAAATTTAGCCGCGTAAGGTATGCTTTTTAACAGCTTTATCTGATTCAATGTCCGCTCATGAAAAACTTCAATTTCTTTTCCAAGACGGGTGGGAGAAGCAGGCTGACCGTGAGTTTTTGCCAGCATGGCAACGTCAGCCCATTTCTTGGAAAATTTATTAAGAAGTTCAACTACTTCATTAAGAATAGGATAGACCGCAGTATCCAAAACTTCTTTTAATGACAGGGGTATGGAAGTATTATTGATGTCTTGTGAAGTAAGGCCAAAGTGGATAAACTCCTTAAATTTATTGATGTTGAGCTCGTCAAATTTCTCTTTCAGAAAGTATTCAACGGCCTTTACATCATGATTGGTAATCTTTTCAATACCCTTAATTTTCCTAGCATCATGAGTACTGAAATTTTTATAAATCTCTCGAAGAGGCTCAAATAGATTCTTATCAAAATCAGCCAGTTGCGGGATAGGTAATTCGCATAGGGCAATAAAGTATTCAACCTCGACACGAATCCGATATTTTATAAGTCCAAATTCCGAAAGATATTCGGCTAAGGGAGTCGTATGCCTTCTATATCTACCATCAATTGGTGAGATGGCCGAAAACTCATTTAATTCCATTTTACCTCATTAACTTGAAGTGCCCAAAGGTAATAAATACTTATCCGTTCATGTAAATGTTTAGGTCAGAAGATTTCATGGTAAGGCCATTTTGTAAGTTTGCAGCGTGAATCGGATAGTACTGTTTTTATTTATTTTTTTTAGTGTTATTCGGTTACACGGCCAACAATATGCCCAAAAATATCAGCTCATCGCCGCCAAGGTTGATGGCGAAATTGAGCTTGATGGAAAATTATTAGAAGATTTTTGGGGCAAGGCGAATTCAGCAAAGGACTTTTTACAAAACTTCCCTGACGACTCCTTAAAGGCCACGGATCAGACGATAGTAAAGCTTGCATTCAATGATGAATTCTTATATATCGGGGGAATTTGTTTCGAGGGTTCTAACAAAGATGATGTCATAACCTCGTTAAGAAGAGATTTTAGCTGGCCGAATAATGAGAATATTAGTGTGTACATTGATCCTTACAATGACTACACCAATGGATTTACCTTTGGTTTGACACCATTGGGAGTGCAGCGTGAAGGATTGGTAACCAATGGTGTAGACGTTAGGACAGACTGGGACAACAAGTGGTACTCGGCTGTACAGAAATATGACGATCGCTGGGAATTTGAGATGGCCATACCCTTTAAAACATTACGTTATGACGAGGATAATGGAGACTGGAATATTGTCTTCTTAAGGAACAATTTAAAGCGCAATGAACGCTCAGCCTGGACTTTAGTTCCTCAGGGTTTCCGTGCTTCTGCATTTGCGTTTGCCGGAAGGCTTACTTTTGATTCGCCGCTACCCAAGGCGGGGAGTAATTTTGTGATAATTCCCTATGTCGCCAGTGGCGTTGTAAAGGATTATGAAGATAATACACCAACCGACCGCGACTTTCAGATGGGGTTTGATGCGAAGATTGGAGTAACCTCTTCTTTGAACCTCGACCTAACGGTAAACCCTGACTTTTCTCAGGTTGAAGTAGACAGGCAGGTTACCAACTTAAGTCGTTTTGAAATCAGATTCCCGGAAAGGAGGCAATTTTTTCTTGAAAACCAGGATCTTTTTGGAGAAAGTGGGTTTGGAAATACTCGCCCTTTCTTTAGCCGTAGAATTGGAATAGCTCAAGATACGTCCGGTAGTACTATTCAGATTCCCATTACTTATGGAGCTCGACTCAGTGGTAAATTAGGGCAGAATTGGCGCTTGGGATTTTTAAATATGCAAACTAAAAGTGAGGATACAGCTCGATTAACGGGAACAGAAGAAATCGAAAACTCCTTTAAATTACTGTCACAGAATTATACTGTGGCTGTATTGCAAAGACAAATCTTCGAAAGATCCAATGTAGGGATCATTGCGGTTAACCGCCAAGCTTTTAATTACAAAGAGAATGACTCTACGCTATCCACAAGTGAGTATAACCGGGTGATAGGAGTGGATTATAACTTGCTAAGCGCCGACGGAAGGTGGGAGGGTGATTTCTATTTTCATCATTCTTTTGATCCCGTACAAGAAGATGATGCCTTTTCAGGGGGGGCTTTTTTACGTTATAACACAACTAAATTTAATCTTGGCGCCATTACCTCTGTGGTAGGCGATGGCTACAATGCTGAGGTAGGATTTATTCAGCGAAAGGATATCATAAGAATGACCACTTTCGGTGATTACAGGATGTATCCAAAACAAGGCGGGCCGGTAAACAACCATGGGCCAGGAGGCCGGTACAGTTACTTTGGCGATTTAAATTTCGACAGAACAGATTTGGAATATGAGATTAGTTATCAGGTAGAATTCAACAATACAGCCGGTGCTGAGTTTGAATATGGCTACACGTTTCAAAGACTCAGGGATGATTTCGAACCCATAGATGATTACGTGCTTATAGAAGGTACATCATACGACTGGAGATCATATATCCTTTCCTTTAATACCGACAGGCGCAAATTACTGTGGTTAGACGCTGAAGCCAGTTTAGGTGGCTTTTACAATGGTAATATTCAAAATTATAATGCATCTATAAACTATAGGTACCAGCCCTTTTTGAATCTTTCTCTCACTTTTGATTATAACTTTATTGACCTTCCTCAAATCGCAGACTTGTCTGTCGTTTCCGCTAAAGAGGAGTTTTGGTTAATAAGCCCAAGAGTTGATCTGACCTTTACTGATAAATTATTCCTGACTACCTTTGCACAGTACAATGAACAGGCAGATAATGTCAATTTAAATGCCAGATTTCAATGGCGTTTTAAACCTGTATCAGATTTGTTTGTTGTTTATACAGATAATTATTTTCCAAATAACTTTGCAGCAAAAAGTAGAGCGCTGGTATGCAAATTGACATACTGGCTTAACATTTAACAACCGATGGCATTTAGTTTTTTTAAAAAAAATAAAGAGGAAAAAAAGGATACATCTTCTTCGCTACATTATTATGCTCTGGAGGTATCAGAAATTGTTAATGAAACAAAGGATGCAATTTCAATAAGCTTCAAGCAACCTGATACTAAGATAGATTATAAATCAGGTCAGTTTTTAACACTTATTGTACCTGTAAAAGGAAAAGAGGTGCGCAGAGCCTATTCACTTTGTTCTTCTCCATTTACAGACTCAGATTTGACCGTTGCGGTCAAAAGAGTGGACAATGGCTTAATGTCAAATTGGCTGCCAGACAATCTCAAAGTTGGAGATGCCATAAGAATTATGGAACCCATGGGTGTATTTACTACTGAATACAACGCATCAAACAAGCGGCACCTAATCCTTTTTGCAGGGGGCAGTGGTATTACCCCTATGATGTCCATTATAAAGTCGACGCTTAGTCAGGAACCAAACAGTATCATTTCCCTGATTTATGCTAATCGTAATATTGAGAGTATCATCTTCAAAGATCAACTGGATCAGCTGGCCACGGACTATGAGGGGCGTTTACATTTGATTCATATCCTTGATGATGCCCCAATGAACTGGCAGGGGCATTCCGGACTTCTAAATCACGATATGTTAGTGCAGATTTTGGAGCGTGTACCGAGTTGGGAAGACACTACCTATCTTATGTGCGGCCCTGAGTGTATGATGAAAAATGTGGAAAATCTGTTATCAGAGCAGAATATAGATAAGAGTAAAATCTTTAAAGAAAGCTTTGTAGCAGGTACAATTGATAAAACTGATGACGATGGGTCGAGCGCTGCTGAGGGAGCCTAAGAAGTGACTGTTGTTTATGACGGAGAAGAACACAAGTTTGCTGTTGAGCCTGATACTACCATTTTGGAAACAGCCCTGGATATGGGCATAGACCTACCTTATTCATGTCAAAGCGGTTTATGTACAGCGTGCAGGGGGAAATGTCTTTCTGGTAAGGTGAAACTGGATGAGGAAGAGGGGCTTTCAGAAGCTGAATTAGAAGAAGGTTATGTCCTCACCTGTGTTGGACACCCTATTACCGATGATGTAGTAATAGAAATTGGGTAATCAAAAATATTAGTTGCATGGATTTACATACAGATGTGCTTGAGCGTCCAAAACGCTCGTATATTCCTGAGTCGTTCACAATTACAGACTGGGATTCTCTTAAACCTTATTTTGATGACTTACTGAACCGGGAAATACACTCCCTTGAGAGTTTAAAGAAATGGTTTACTGACAATAGCGAGCTGGGAGCTATCATTTCGGAGGACGCAGGATGGCGATATATCAATATGACCAGGTATACTGAAAACAAAGAATATGCTGATGCTTATCAGTATTTTGTTCAGGAAATACAGCCGCCTATGGCGCCTTATTCTGATAAACTTAATCGTAAAATTAACGATAACCCCTTTCTTAAGAAGCTCGAAAATGAAGTAGGCTTTGATATAATGATTCGTGAAATGCGAAAAGATATCGACATATTCAGGGAAGAGAATATTCCGCTGTCTACAGAGGTGCAGACCGAAACACAAAAGTATGGTCAAATCAGCGGAGCCATGTCTGTAACCATTGATAAAAAGGAAATGACATTGCAGCAAGCTGGTGTTTTACTTCAATCTGTCGACAGAGGTAAACGTGAACTCGTATATCATACTATTGCAAAACGCAGGCTAGAAGATAAACAAAAGCTGGATGACCTGTTTGATAAACTGATTGACTTAAGAACTCAAATTGCAAGAAATGCAGATTTTGAGAACTACAGGGATTACATGTTCAAATCGATGGGTCGCTTTGATTATACTCCTGAAGATTGCTTTACTTTTCATGAGTCGGTTAAAGCGGAAGTGGCCCCGCTGCTTGAAGGTCTGGCAGAAGATAGGAAAGTAAAACTCCAAATTAAAAACCTGAGACCCTGGGATAAGGCGGTTGATCCGGAAAATAAGGCGCCATTGAAACCTTTCGATGGAGGGGAAGACCTTACCGATAAAACAATAGAGTGTTTTAAAAGGCTTGATCCTTTTTTAGGACAATGTCTTAGTATTATGAAAGAAATGGGACACTTAGACCTGGAGTCCAGAAAAGGTAAAGCTCCCGGAGGTTACAATTACCCACTTTCAGAAATTGGAGTTCCGTTTATATTTATGAATGCAACTTCTACGCTACGAGATATGGTCACTCTACTTCACGAAGGTGGGCACGCTATTCATTCCTTTCTGACGCGAGATTTAGAGCTAACAGATTTCAAGCACACCCCTTCAGAAGTAGCTGAATTGGCATCCATGAGTATGGAACTGATTTCGATGGATCACTGGAATATTTTTTTTACTGACCCTGATGATCTAAAGCGCGCTAAAAAAGAGCATCTTGAGCAGATAATTGAGACATTGCCATGGGTAGCTACCATCGATAAATTTCAACACTGGATTTACGAACATCCGCAGCACTCACAAAACGATAGAGTAGCGGAGTGGCGGAAGATATTCGATGAATTTTCAGATTCTTTAACAGATTGGAGTGATTTAGAGGAAAATAAAAACTATCTCTGGCAGAAACAGCTGCATCTTTATGAGGTGCCGTTTTATTATATCGAATATGGTATGGCTCAATTGGGCGCCATAGCAGTTTGGAAGAACTATAAGAAAGATCCCGATGCGGGACTTAAGGGGTACATAGATGCATTGAAACTCGGTTACACTAGGAATATTCCCGAAGTTTATAAGGCGGCAAATATTGAATTTAACTTCAGTAAAGATTACATAAAAGAACTTATTTCGTTTGTAAGAAAAGAGTTAGGAAACCTTTAATTGTTACGAACTTTATCTAAAAGTTGGTTCAGCTTTTTGGCCTCTTCTTGGTTTAGTTGACCGAGTGATTGATCTATTGTATCCATTTGGGCATCCATAGCTTCCAATAGCTCTAGGCCTTCATTAGATATTTGAACATCTACAAGTCTTCGATCACTTAAGCGTACTTTTTTTTCTGCCCAAGCTTTTAAAGTGATTCTGTCCACTATTCGTGATACATCAGAGTTTTTATCCAACATGCGCGACTTAATATCAGATGTGGACATGCTGTTCGGATAGGAGCCTCTTAGTATCCGAAGCACATTATATTGTTGAGGCGTAATACCAAATGGCTTAAAAAAATCTTTATGTCGATTTACTAACCAACTTGAGGTAAACATTAAATTGAGGCTTGCTTTTTGAAATTCGCTTTTAAACTTTTTTTGACTTATTTCCTTCTCTAGCTCCATACCTTTCACGTTT
>ERZ1740065.2743-NODE-2743-length-10996-cov-15.922493_pt1 | contig 10996 bp, 9 predicted proteins | sample MGYA00581738_ERZ1740065 | MGnify/ENA primary metagenome ERZ1740065 (study PRJEB43018, sample SAMN04849749) | marine metagenome | isolation source: floating plastic debris | place: Pacific Ocean | collected 2008-09-01 | study: EMG produced TPA metagenomics...
TTTTTGGTCAGCTAGTAGTAAATAGATAAAGAAACCACGACTGCACTCATCGCACGGGCACACAAACCTCAGTCGGCATCACTGAACAATCAGTTATACAGTTGACAGGTAGTTATGCGGTCCAAAGATGCAAGTTGCCCTTCGGACAGCTACTAGTTGATGAGTTGAGCTTTGGTCAAAAAAATTTCTGGATCTGCCCCTGTTCCTCTACGGCTTGCTGTATTATTTAAAGTGAGAAACTAATCAAGTGAGAGCAATCATCAATGCTTCAGCAGCGTAAAAGCAGAGGAGATGAGTTGAAATGAATACCATAGAGGTTATTTTCCCTTCATTTCACTCAGCGTGCAGTTGTCGATGGCTGAAAATGGTGATAACGCTCAGACATTTGTCTCCCTCGCTCAAATGTATTGGATTTCTGTTGCATAATGGCCAACTGGTCAATCCTTTTAATATGCAGTGTTTTTCTGTTTGCTTCTTTTCTCATTTTTTTCCTTTTTCTTCCACAGAGCACGAATGAAACTTTAATTTTATCATGAAAAGTGACACATACATTCAAACTAACAGATGAGGCCTTGTGCTACTTCAAAAGTCAAGAGCTTACCTCAGATACAACTTATTAGAGTTCATCTAATGATTACGTGACGTGTCACGTCTGGTTGAACAGTCACTTCACTGCCACAGTGCAGAAGGACAGACCTATCAGCAAACTTTGGCCAGGAAAAACTTGCGATCTGTATTTGAGTTTGGTAAGTAGAAACCTGCGCTCACTATCAATCTATTCTGGCTAGACTTGTCAAACATGCATGAATAATCTTCAGATGAGAAGTTTGTTTCTATTTTTCTATGAGACAGTCAGCCAATAGGATCATGTCTATCTCAACATGGATGGCGTTGAGTTCAGGACAGTCTGTGACCTGAGACAGTTCTAATGTTGAATAATTATGATCCATGATTCATTAGAAACTCATTGTGTTTCGCTTTCTTCACACTGCTCTGGTCCTCCAATGGATGTAATGGTTGGTCGATTGGAGGTGCAGCATTTATGGCAAACCCAAATATTTGAGCAGACAGAATATTCTAGCGTTTTGCTCAAATCAACAACCTTTGCAATAATAACTGTAGCTGTCAAACTGTATTGTTTTACTCAAATTAGTAGTATTTACGGTTTTTGTCATTCTTCTGTTGAAGGCTTCTGCGTCTATCCGCGCTCACTCCCGCACACTCCCGCTCACTCCCGCGCCTATCCGCGCTCACTCCCGCACACTCCCGCTCACTCCAGCGCCTATACGCGCTCCCTCCCGCACACTTATGCTCAGGCTCGCACATTACCGCACGAGCTGATGCACGAATATCGACGGGAGAATGACAAAATCCGTATTTATAATAATAGCACCTATAATATTTAGCGATTTCTTTCAAGCTTTTATATAACAAAAAGAGCTATGGAAAATATGGCGCTCAACTTTAATAAAATTTTCCTCCAGTTGCTACTATAGCCATTATTGTGATGACACTAAAATATTTTGGTTCACAGTATACTGATTGAAAAACGTTGGCTGACGTAGAGATACTTTGTTTCTACTTGCAAGTTCGTCAGTGTTGCGGACAGAATATAGTACTTGGTGATGCAGAAAATTGATGGAGATAAAGATCAAAAGGAGTGATAAATCTCTGTCAGCTGCCACAGCAGGATCACATATTTTATCGTACTGTGGTTGCTGACACAGGCGCTGAAAAAGAAAGCTAGAAAACAAATACTGAAGAACTGAATTTGGTGGTGAAAGATATATTAGCTTTTCCTTATAATCATCAAGAAATAAAAAATCATGGCCATATAATGATAGGATTTCCAAAAATGAGAAGACAACTCCTATACATAAGCTATAATGGATGTATGTTCCATAGCAAATTTTGACAACATTGAGGATTTTCCGTTGCTATTTTCGTGGCCGTTACATCATCGCCATAAAATCCGGTTCTACGCCATATGGTGCAGGCTTTCACAAAATGTTAAAATAAACTCATTTTTAAATTCGACACATTTTCTGATGAAATTACCAGTTCTGCACTCGGGCACCGTTGTACACCTGGTTGGCTGGGAACCATATTGTAACCGTAGCAATTGGAGCAGTGCTGAAATGCATTTTTCTTATTGAGTGAAAGCAAGTAGTCTGGTTCGTAACAAATTATGTTTTAAATCTATTGCATATGAAAGAAAGTGATGATAAGAATGTAACAAACTTTCTTGACTGATTTAGACGAGTCGGTTAGCTTTAAACACCTGCAGGATATGCTATGACATGAGAGGATCGTAGTCTGGGAGATGAATATAAGTTAAAGACTTCATTTGGGGCTAGCATGCCTGTCTTGGAAGCAGGAGACCTGCTGGTCAAATCCTGGTGGCAGCACACAATTACAAAATAGTATAAGAGAAGGCAACTCCAAAATCAATGCAATATAGAATGAGAAAAAAATTATTCATTCAGTGTAATTACAACTGGTTACACTGCAGTTGAAGTGTTGATATTACTACATGCCCTACATATGCTCTAATCTAAAAATTGATTATATTGAGTCAATCCTAACCTCTTTTCCAGGAGAGGCAGTTAATTTGTTTTTCCTTTTCCTTACTTTCAATATACTTGCGTACGCTATCAAGGAATTGTGCTAGAGAAGACAACTCAAAAACCAATGCAACACAGAATAGTTAGTGTCATTCTCCTGTCGATTTCCGCCTAGCCGCGCTCACTCTTGCACACTCCCACACGTGCTGATGCACGAAGATCACAAGGACAATGAAAAAAGCCACTATTATTCCCAATTAAATTAAATGAACTTCGCTCGCAGAGCAGCTGAAGTTATGATATAATCACATTCTTCACCTGACTCCTAGCCTGTTATGCACAGTCATCTGTAATATAGAGCTCTCTTGGGCATTGAGGGACACCTTGATTCATTGTCACGAATGCATAGGTGTGCTCTAAATGTATTCCATTCAATGACACTCAAGATATTTAAAGCATATTGTTATCTTACTGCACTTCCATTCACATGTTGTTGCTGTATGTGCTCTCTAGGATCACTAAAAATCTGAAGACAAAATCTCCTCTTGATCAGAAGCTATTAGTAATTGCTCATTCAAATTTGAATTATACCCTGTTCACACTCATACTATACTTGGTCTTATCAACACCATAAATATCAAGAAAGCTGAGGGTCTAGATGAAATCTCTCCAAAACTGCTAAAGATTGGTGCTGAGCCAATTGCTCATATATTTAACACCAGTATAATATCCGGATGTTTTCCAGCACAGTTCAAACATGCTCGTATAACCCCTATATTAAAAAAAGGTGACCCAACAATTTGTTCCAATTATAGACCCATTTCAATTTTGCCTACCCGCACTAAACTCTTAGAAACCCTTGTAAATTCACAGCTAACGAGCTACTTTGAATCCAAAAAACTGTTCAATAACTACCAATTTGGATTTAGAAGAAATAAGAGTACAGCTGATGCCCTGAAATTGTTTACTAATTGTTGTTTCCAGGCTCTAAATGATAAAACCTTAACTATGGGGATATTCATCGACTTTTCCAAAGCTTTTGATACAGAAAATCACACTTTGCTTCTTCAAAAACTATGTCATTATGGAATTAATTGTAAAGAACTTAATTGGTTTAAAAGTTATCTAACAAATCGTCAACAATGTGTTAAACTGAACACTGTTATATCAGGATATCTACCGGTCACTTGTGGAGTATCCCAAGGCTCTATTCTTGGACCAATGTTGTTTCTTATATACGTAAATGAGTTACCCAATATTCTCAAGCAATTGAACACCATTCTTCATGCTGATGACACAAACTTATTTTATAATTGAAAACCATTCTCGCAGGAAACTTTAAATGCTCTGAACAAAGACCTTGGATTTTTTTACGAATGGACTGTAACTAACAAACTTACTATAAACTTTTACAAAACCTGCGCGATGATCATCAAGAGTCCCCAATATACTAGCGCACCAAAACAGCCAAATAATTGTCAGTTAACTCAATATAAATGGTAGACCTCTTGAGGATGTAAACTTCACCACATTTCTAGGAGTTTTAATCGATAAAAACCTAAAGTGGGATCAGCATATCAAAAGCCTCTGCACCAAACTTAGAAATAAAAGCTTAGCTTTTTGTAACTTACGAAATATAGCTAACAGAGCGCTAATGGAGCTACTTCACACAGCTTTCATACTTCCCCACCTTCTGTATTGCATTGAGTCCTGGGGTGCAGCTTCAAAATCCAGACTCACCAAGATAGTAACCATCCAAAAGCGACTCATCAGAAACATTCATGGACTCGACAGACTAACTCACTCAGCTCCTTATTTTAGAGAATCCCAAATACTAACCATCCACCAGTTGTATGATCTCAGACTTCTCATAATTTCTCACCAAAACTTTTATAGCAGCACTAAGACTAACAAACCCCACACACATACCACTCGTCATCAAACCCTTGCTTTAGATGACACACAACCTGATAAACCGATTAATAATTACGGACTTAAACACATATTATATGCTGCAAACAAAATATGGAATTCATCAGCAGTTAATGTAAGAGAGATTAGGCAAATATCTAAATTCAAAATAGCTGCGAAGGAATGGGTTTCCAGATCTAGTTAGATGGCCCTTTTGGGCCTGGTGCAGTTTTTGGGCCTCCCGCCTCGACTAGCTTCCGCTATTGTGGATATGGACCCTGCTCCTACCGCTGTCCCTCCCGCTCCTACCTCTGTCCCTCCTGCTCCTACCGCTGTCCCTCCTGCGGACATGTAATTATACTTTGCTCTTTTGCTATTGTTCATATCTATTATCTTTTCTTTTTCTTTGTTATCTTTACCAAGCAGAATTCTATTTTCCAAATAAACACACACGCACACGCACGCGCACGCGCACGCGCACGCGCACGCGCACGCGCACGCGCACGCACACGCGCACACACACACACAGGTTCGATTGAAATTTTTGTCTCGGAGGATAGCGGATTAATAACAGCACAATTCATCAGCTTGAGGTCATCGATTCCAATTACGGGTTTCAACAGGAGTACCGCTATTAGCGAAGACTAGAGTCCTTGTATTGGAAATGGGGTAAGATCATCTGCAGTATGGTTTATACGTAGCTACTATGATATCGTGAAGGGTATATTGCAGCCACAAAGCATTTGATTCACACATCGTGGCTATAAAATATTGTTAGAAGATTTTGATCGTATATTGTTAATCATAGCTCCACGCGTTGATGATTCTTGCCAGACAGGAACGATCATTGTGTGCAACATATGGAACGGGGTTATCAAGAATTCTTATACCTTTGCATACACGATAATCTATGGATGGAGAACCAAACCGTGCCGGAGACACGTCCGTCGTATGTTCGGTTGCCAAAGTGTTTCTATTTAATCTATTTAAATCTATTGAATCCTACTACATGGCGGTCAAATGGCATACGCTGAATGACCAAAAAGTGATTAGTATAGCTGCGGCTGAGATGAAGCATTGGTTAGAAGATAAAGTTCATATCATGCCTATGAACTTTGTCACTTTATCCTAACCTGGTATCCCTTTATTCGTTCCTCTAGAGACAGACTATTTTTTACGTTCTGTTAAGACGTTATCACAAGGTCTTGTACTACCCATAAGTGTTTCAATAGCAGAAATACTATGTTTTACTGATTTTTTGGTGCTTTCAGTGTGGTTATTGTACCTGTTTCTTGTGCCCAATATCACGTATCGGCATGTTTAAGGTTAGATATGTTTGTGATTTCTGACGACGGATTTTTATCCGGATCTGTAGAAGCATGTATTGATATTGAGTGCTGGTTGATGTTTATTGACATGTGGAGTGAAACGTTGGTCTATAATAAATTATGTATACGTAATATAGATAGTTAAAAATTAATGACAATAAACAACCTAATTTCAATTGCTCATAAAATCGATTTTGTTACTGGGATAGAGCATGATATCGATTAGTATTTGATCTGCACCTGGTAGATAGATGCAAATTAGATCGAATCGTCGATCGTATCTATACTCATTGGTAATCCTGAGCATTGGAGAGGGAGGGAGGGAAGGTGGATGGGAAGGTGAGAGGAAGGGTGGGAGTGAAGGAGAACCTCTTCTGGCAGGTTGTGAATTACATATCTATCCATGCATTGAAATCAAACCATGTGAATTTAGAAAGCTACTGATCTGAAATACTTGTTCAACCGTCATGTAGTACGAAGCATTGGCTAATTATAATGTCATGAATGATTAAAGTTTGATTGAGAAGTTGCAATAATACTTTAACTCAGAGAAGTATAAGTGGCTTTGATGACGATTTGAGATCAGCGCATGAAGTTGGAGCAGTTATGCGTTAGGAGAGGACAACTTTGATTATGCATGATACAGTCACATGGCTCATTAGATTTTAATTTGCAGGGTGAGTCTGATCATGTTTACTCTTTATAACAGTTCTTCTTCCTAGAAGGTTGATCTTCACTAATTTGGTTGCTTTATACCTTATCTGGGATCACTGAACGTTTGAAGTACAAATCTCTACTGGATCAGAAGGTATTAGTAGTCTTTCATCACGGGTTTGGTTGAAACTTTCATCTCAAACAGCAGCTGATTTAAGACATCAGAGTTACCAAGCCTGAGATTGTTAATTCCAATTGCAGTGTCAACAGGTTTACCCGCAATTAGCTGCTTCATGGAACTGCGTAAAAATGTACTCATTGCTATAGAACATTCAACGATATGCAAGCTCTGACTCACTTTTACAAATGTCGTTCAGTGAATGAATAAGGGGTCTCTGCAGATAGATAAAGCACCCAGCAAGTCAGACTCTGATTGATGAGGAACATAGAAATCTGAGATATGGACAACTATTGTAGATATGGTAGTGGCTTTTGCTGCTTGATACGAATCAAAGGCTCAGTGTCCATAACCATAATCATATGGCTACTAGTTGGTACATTACTGGTGGAGGGTATTATATGTATGTTTCAGCATTTTTTACTCTCCTATTGGCAGGTGTGCCGTTTTTGTAAGTGTTGGTGTTAAGCTGGTGCTTCACCGGTATTACGATAATACTAGAGCCAGCGATTGCATGCTAAGTGCGGGCTAAACCCGGCGTGATACCAGCAGTAGTACTGGGAGTTGTCCTCTCTTAGAGGGCCAATATTTATATAAGTTACAATGGAACTTGATTCCATAGCTGCAATTTCAACAGAGGCTATTGCAGCTACATATGTGTACCCTAACTATGTTAAGCTATATGCATCACTCTTCATGTGGCCCAAGTTAGTAACAAATCATACCAGTGCATCTCTTCTAAATGAGGGGGAACCCCTTGGCGCAATCGTGTAATGCCTATAAGGCGCGTGATCAGTTAATTTCTTGGGATGCCTATCTCGTCTCCTAAAGTGATTGCATGCGCTGAGTGCTTACTGCAGTAGGTTTGAGGGTGTCTCCCTCAGATGGCAGTGAGCAGTGCCCAATCACAGGCAAAATGTGTATGGTCCTAAGCAGGAACAGTGAAGTCAGTCAATCAGTTTTGGCAGTTCCAGCTCATGGCAGTCTACCCAGCCAAGGCTGTACAGTCATTGCACTCATACAAAGACTATTGCTGACCAGGAATTCAGCATTTACACACACTTCTAGCTTTCTGAATCAATAAGTAACCAGGCACAGGCACTCTAGCACAACTCCAGCACAACCCAAAATGAGTAAGAACTTGGGGAAATGGGACTAGAGCTGTATCATCAGTTTTCTTGTAATGATACAGTGAACAGACCAAAAAGTCACACAACTGTTTGAGACTATTCACATAGAGCATATGTCAATGTATAGAGCTGTATGATGAGCCTTAGGATCAATATGGCGATGAGAGAGTAGATGGATTTCCACCACAGGACATCGTTGAGAGGTGGTGATTCCTAGTCTGAACGTCTACACTAAGGGTTTAAAATCGGCTGCCCAGTAGTGCAGCATATCATATGGACATGGCAAAGATTACAGCAGAACAAACATGGCTCTATCAACATAATGATGCAGCTGAGCTGCTCATATGAACCTGCCTGACAGAGCACACTTGGCTCTTAAGAATCGGCAGCATTTGCCTCAATGATCCAGTTGGTTTCCTTCACTGGCACTCCCACAGAGCAATACTAGGCCTTCTAGGCACACCGGCTTTCCATGAGACGAATGTCTTTTGTCTCCTAAATGAGCCTAGAGAAGCGATGCGAACATTCAACATCTCTGGGGTCATGTAACCACAGCTTGGTCTATGATCAGTTCTTCACTGTGACCACCGGTACTCCACAGGCTTTATGAATCACTAGGCACAATAGGTAGCTATGGTCTTGCTCCTGTCAACCTCCAACCTCTAAAAAAATTAGTGTTTGCACTGGCTTCCTTTGCGAGCAGTTTTGGATCACAGCCTATCCATAACCAATTCTGACTTTCGTATCCATGAACATATTTTATGGTACATCGGCTTCTACATGCTGTTGGAATGTAGCTTCTACTTTGAGCAGCAGAGTTAGGTACCATTATCACACGTTTAAACAAGAAGCCAAGAGCCAAGTTAACTTGTAACTTATATAAATATTGGCCCTCTAAGAGAATACAACTCCCAGTTCTGAACAAGGGCCAAATGTAGCTATAAACTGCAGACCAGCCTATATTGCATTTTTTTGAAAGTATAAATCCATTGGTAAGATGCCAGCAGCTTTAGACGCCCATCCCTCTGGCTCTGGCCTGTCTGAATACACAAGCAAGCGATGTCCAGTTGGTTGTGACCCTGAGAAGCTCTTGTAAAGGATAGGCTACACACTTGCAGAAAAGCTGTGAATGACAGAATATCTGCAAATAATCCACTCAGGTGAGTGCTCAAACTAGCGGAATCCACTATTCGCAACTCGCAGATTTCATGTAGATAAATTGATATCACTAATTAGATAATCAATTTGCTGAATAAATTATTATTTTTGTAAGCAAATCGAAATCAAATTGGGCTGAAAATGAATAGTTGTTACACCTCTTCCTTTCGTCTGCTATAGTATCAGAAGTTTTGGAATTCTTGTTCCGTAACAGGAGGTACTGCAAGGCTGCACCCGAGCTTCACCCCAACGTATCAGATGGTCTTCTGCATAAGGCTTGAGATTAGATTTGGGCCAATGGTCAGATTCAGGTGATTGATTACTTATTGACCAGCTCCATGTGATGAGGATGAGGCACATCTGCTGCAAAAGCCTCTGCTGGCGCTAAGATTAGATATTTGACAGAAGTGTTGATGAGATATCTGTCCATAAGACTTAGGTCAGGAGGCAATGCCAGCATGTCATTAACATCCTATCATCTGTCGAACTACCTCCGGCTTCAACTGTAATCCTAGAAGGGAAATAGTCGCTGATAAGTCACGTTTCATTGGATCAACTTAGTTCTTTTGAGCTTATATGTCATATCGCGCATTGGGTTACAAATAGGTTACATACATGACAAGTTGTAGAACCAGAAATACTGGAGTTTCAGGTTTTTCTAAATGTTGCTGACCACTGATAGACCATAACCCAAAAAAACACTACTCTCTACTGCTAAGATTTGGCCATATTTGGGCTCAGCTAAGCGTGACCTAAACAAGAAGTCACAGGAAACCACTGGAAAGCAATTTTCGTTGTAAATATTGGCTGCGAAAATACCGGAGGCTCCTGGTGAAAACGAGAAACTTGTCATACATGACAGATTACTCCTCAACTTGATACTCAGCTAGAAGTGAGCCTAGGATTTATAGAGAAACGGTTCGTACTAGTCTATGGTCGGACATATGACTAGTCTAGGGCACCTATGATAAATGGCAAACTACCTGAGCCGTAATTGTGAGTTCCGGAACCACTGAAAATAAACATAACTGGGAGTAAACTCGATCATGTACCCATGACGTGTGAAGTTAGGTTTCTAAGTGACATCGACGAGTGATCTCACATATTGAGTGTCAAGTTCATCTCATTTTTAAGAGAGGAGTTTGATCAACCTTGCAAGCAAGTAATTGAATTTTGAGAGACCATATAAGGAATCAAAGTCCACCAAGACAAAGATCAAGATGAATGCGACAGTAGAGGGGTAGCTAAGAGAGGATGAAGGGTGGAATTTACGTAGAAGTGTGGGCGGTCGAGGGCCAATTAGTTGGATTCTGAACCCTGAACATGTTGAAAGTAGTGGCGATGCTGAAATATCTACATTTGATCTGTATGTAGTGGCAAAGCGGTCTAACCACTCATGACTCCTTGCAATCTTAATTTTCTTCCTTCACAAAAAATTATGTTGATAACTTTGTCAGCAATCCTGTAACGTAAAAGTCATAAGCTGATGAGAATAAAAAGCCCGTGTTCTTAGCTGTGCTTTCTGTGACTCATGCAATCCCGCTATGATTTTATGATATGCCATCTGATTACTGTAATTGCAAGGAGCTGAGAGTCCAAGTTGACAGAGGACAGGTGCACTGATACCATGACCTCAAACTGTGATGCAGTGCGCTGGTTAAAGATCTTGTCTTACTTGATTTGCTCTCATCACCATGTGTTTACACAAGTTGGACTATGTAACTTTGCACAGGCACAACGCACACAGGTTGACCCCTGTGGTAACGTAACGCAACCGCGAAAAGATATAGTTCAACCAAAAACGCGCCACGTGACGTGTACCCAGTAACTCATTTCAGTCGGTCATCGCCTCAGAATTCCTTAGAATTTACCCGGTAAACGGAGTGCAATAAGTACTGGGTTTTGGCATTGTATTGATCAAATACACAATCAATATAGAGCAAACACATAAGACTAAAGATTAAAATAGTTTTTGAGCATGTGACACAGCATGGATGACAAAGAAACAGTTCCAAAGTTTGTCTTACCTATGATAATGAGTAGCTATATGGTGAAGAAGGGTATATTGAGAAA
>ERZ1740065.2744-NODE-2744-length-10995-cov-4.734552_pt1 | contig 10995 bp, 5 predicted proteins | sample MGYA00581738_ERZ1740065 | MGnify/ENA primary metagenome ERZ1740065 (study PRJEB43018, sample SAMN04849749) | marine metagenome | isolation source: floating plastic debris | place: Pacific Ocean | collected 2008-09-01 | study: EMG produced TPA metagenomics...
GTGCCTGGATGGCTCCTCAAGATCAGCCCCATGAGAACTTTGTATTCCCTGAGGAAGTCTTGCCTCGCGGTAATGCTCTGTAAACGTTGGCTGACTGATTTTTTTCAGTAGGTAACACGCTTTTTAAATGTCTTCCAGATTATTCTGGAAGACATTTTTATTGGACTTTGGCACTGCTGCTTGAACTTCGGGATTTTTACAGTCATACCAATTCTCTAAATTCAAGCGATATAGAAAGCCATTGGAGGCTTTCTATGGCAGGCGTCTGATGTCTCTCCAGATTGAAGAGTTGCTATCACCTTGTCAGGCAAGCGCTGAGCTTGGGCGATCGCCTAGCGTTGGCGAAGCCAATAGGGCGGTCCTAGGGAAACATCAGCTACGCCTACTTACAGCGAGCAAGGCTATAAAAGTGTTTTCAATGCTGCTAAAGCCACGCTAAAAGCGTCCTGTAAGACCCAATCCAAGTAACTTGTGCTAGCTTATTCACGTGACTGGTCCGTTAAAGCAGTCAAGAGCGTTTTGTTGAGGTAAGTCTTCCTATTAGTGGGAGGCAAATCAAGAGAAAACCCGTTGGCCATAATTGCTTTAACTTCAGCGCGATCAATGTCCCTTTGAATACACACAGGAGGTGTTGCCCATGAGTTGTAGCAGCGATATGTTGATGGGTTATCAATTTGGAGAAAGCTGGCTGTGTACCGGACTAATCGCCGGATAAAGACTAGGCACCCAATTTTCTGCAGTTTCATCAAATTGCAAGCGAAGGGTTAGCTTGCTTGGGCTTCGGTTCTGGATGTATTTCCGGCAGTCAAGTTCCAATTGATAACCCAGCTAGACCGCTCCTATCCATTAGGTATGCTAAAACGTTCAACCATCCTTCGGGTTCTAGGTTTAACGCCCATTGGCTTCCTGCTCCGGGTAGGAGCGGATAGTTTTTTAAGGCGCGATTTGAGTAAGAGGAGAGTTAACGCTGTGCCCGTATTAACGTCGGAGCAAGTTCAAGACCGTTTGGCAACCTTAGACGGATGGGAATTGCAAGGGAGCACTATTCAGCGGCTGTTTAAGTTTAAGAATTTTGTTGATGCGATCGCCTTCGTCAATCGCATCGTAGAGCCGGCCGCGGCTGCTGCCCATCATCCCGACTTGTCAATTTCCTACAACAAGGTAACGGTTAATCTCACCACCCATGACGCCGGGGGGCTGACAGAGAAGGATTTTGAGCTGGCTCAGGCGATCGCTGCCGTCGCTTAAAAAAGTCGGGAATTGGGATATTGCCCCCCAAAAAAGCACCATAGGGTGTATCATTAATGGTCGGACATTTGGTCTGGGACTTAACTCGGAAGGGACTTGGAAATAGGCTGTGGCAAATATTAAATCTGCGATTAAGCGCGTACAGATTGCTGAAAGAAATCGCCTAAGAAATAAGGCGTATAAGTCTGCGGTGCGCACTCTAACCAAAAAGTATTTTCAAGCGGTAGACGCCTACGTCTCTGAGCCTACTAGCCCTGAGGCGGAAAGCGCTATCAAGGTCATGCGGTCGGCAGCGGTCAGCAAAATTGATAGGGCTGTGAAGCGTGGCGTTTATCATCCAAACAGTGGTGATCGCAAGAAATCTCGACTAGACCGCTATTACAAATCGGCAACGGAATCCCTGTCTTCTCCCCAGTAGAGAGTCCTTTAATCAAGGGTGGTTTTTAGACAATTCTCTTAGAATATGTTTAATCACTATGACCTTGTATCAGCGGTGGATTGAACTGTAGTTTTCCAGAGTTTTGCCTACTGTGCGCCTTATTGACACCCATGTACACGTCAACTTTCCCGCTTTAAAGGGGGAAATTGAATCTGTGCGAGAGCGGTGGCTTCAGGCGGGAGTTGAGCGACTGGTGCATTCTTGCGTTAGCCCTGGTGAGTTTGACGAAATTCTGGGGTTGTCGGTTCAGTTTCCAGAGCTTTATTGCGCGGTGGGACTGCATCCTTTGGAGGCAGACCGTCAGTGGACCGAAGGGCTAGGAACGCAGATCGCCCAAATGGCAGCGTCTTCTAATCGGGTGGTTGCTATCGGGGAAACGGGCTTGGATTTTTACAAGTCGGAGTCCCGCAGGCAACAGCTCGAGTCCCTTGAGGCTCATATGGAGATTGCCCATCGTTTGGATTTACCCATGATTGTGCACTGTCGCGACGCAGCGCCAGAGATGGCTGAGGCGCTTCGGCGTTTCCAATCAAGGGTTAGTACACCGCTGAGGGGGGTAATGCACTGTTGGGGTGGCACGCCAGAGGAAACGGACTGGTTTTTGGACTTGGGATTTTACATTAGCTTTAGCGGCACGGTGACCTTTAAAAATGCGTCGACGATTCGAGATTCCGCTCGAATGGTGCCCGCTGATCGCCTTTTGGTAGAAACCGACTGTCCCTTTTTAGCCCCGGTCCCCCATCGAGGTAAACGCAATGAACCGGCATTTGTTTTGCAGGTGGCTCGTCATTTGGCGGAAGCGAGAGAAGAGTCGCTGGATTTATTAGCTGAAACAACATTTACCAACGCCGTTTCCCTCTTCGGTTTGCCTGATACCGCTGGACCGATCGCCTCATGACTTTGCTACTCAAGCCTTTGTTAGACAAATGCCACAACAAAAATCACCCTTTAAAAAGTACACGTTGGATAAAGCGTTGAAAAAAATACATCAAGACAGCTACTCCTTTACATATCCTGTTTTTCGGGAGTTTTGTCTTTTTTAAAGGCTACATCGTTTAATTTCCTTTACTCCTCCTTATCCGCTCCCGCCCCTTTTCAACCTGGTAAATGACTGCATTAACTGCGTTTGTGCCGACTTTCAACCTTGATCCGAGAGCTTTGCCGACTAGCCCTCCCATATAGCGCTGGTAACGTGCTGCTTTTGCTGACTGCTGGTGCTGTTTTTCTAATGCGCCGACCCCTGCCCACCGCGATCGCTACTTGAGAAGAGGCATGACTGAACAAACTTACGCCGCCCCCAACTTTACTTTGCCCGACTTGGTTGAAATTCAACGGGCTAGTTTTCGGTGGTTTTTAGATGAAGGGTTAATTGAGGAGCTAGATAGCTTTTCGCCCATTACCGACTACACGGGTAAGTTAGAGCTGCACTTTTTGGGCAATCGCTACAAGTTAAAGCGCCCGAAATATGACGTGGATGAGGCAAAGCGGCGGGATGCCACCTATTCGGTACAGATGTACGTGCCCACACGGCTAATCAATAAGGAAACGGGGGACATCAAGGAGCAAGAAGTCTTTATCGGCGATCTGCCCCTTATGACCGACCGGGGTACCTTTATTATCAACGGTGCCGAGCGGGTCATCGTTAATCAAATTGTTCGTAGTCCTGGGGTTTATTACAAGTCAGAAACGGACAAAAACGGTCGCCGTAGTTATAGCGCCAGCTTGATCCCCAACCGGGGAGCATGGCTGAAGTTTGAAACGGACAAAAACGATATGGTGTGGGTGCGCATTGACAAAACCCGCAAGCTATCGGCACAGGTGTTGCTCAAGGCCTTGGGCTGGAGCACCGCAGAAATTTTGGACGGGCTGCGTCACCCGGATTACCTGGAGCGCACCATTGAAAAGGAAGGGGATTTCTCCGAAGATGAGGCGCTGATGGAGCTTTATCGGAAGCTACGTCCCGGTGAACCGCCCACGGTGTCCGGTGGTCAGCAGCTTCTAGAGTCTCGCTTTTTCGATCCCAAGCGCTATGACCTGGGTAAGGTGGGGCGTTACAAGATCAATCGCAAGCTGCATTTAAATATTCCTGATGTGACCCGGGTGTTGACCCCTCAGGATATTTTGGCGGCGATCGACTACCTGATCAATTTGGAATACGACCTGGGCAGTACCGACGATATTGATCACTTGGGTAACCGTCGGGTTCGCTCTGTGGGCGAGCTGTTGCAAAACCAGGTACGCGTAGGCTTGAACCGTCTGGAGCGCATTATCCGGGAGCGGATGACCGTGTCTGATTCGGACACCCTGACCCCCGCGTCCCTGGTCAACCCTAAGCCGTTGGTGGCTGCCATCAAGGAATTCTTCGGGTCGTCCCAGCTCTCCCAGTTTATGGACCAGACCAATCCCCTGGCGGAGCTAACTCACAAGCGTCGCCTTAGCGCTCTGGGTCCTGGCGGTCTAACCCGTGAGCGGGCAGGCTTTGCGGTGCGGGATATTCACCCGAGCCACTACGGTCGAATTTGCCCCATCGAAACCCCTGAAGGTCCTAACGCCGGTTTGATTGGTTCCTTGGCAACCCATGCCCGCGTTACCCCCTACGGTTTTATTGCCACACCGTCCTATCCCGTGGAAAACGGCAAGGTCTTGAAAGATAAGCCGCCGATTTATATGACGGCAGATGAGGAGGACGATTTGCGGGTCGCTCCGGGGGACATTCCCCTAGACGGCGACGGCTACATTATGGGCGAGACGGTGCCGGTGCGCTATCGCCAGGAATTTACCACCACCACGCCAGATCAGGTGGACTACGTGGCTGTGTCGCCAGTACAGATTATTTCGGTGGCAACATCGCTGATTCCATTCCTAGAGCACGACGATGCCAACCGAGCTCTAATGGGATCCAACATGCAGCGCCAGGCGGTGCCCCTGTTGCGCCCAGAACGTCCCTTGGTGGGTACCGGATTAGAAGCCCAGGCAGCTCGTGATTCGGGCATGGTGGCGGTGTCCCAAACGGACGGCGTGGTTAGCCATGTGTCAGCGGACAAAGTGGTTATTACCGACCCCGACGGCAATAACCACGAGTATGTGCTGCAAAAGTACCAGCGATCTAACCAGGACACCTGTTTGAATCAGCGTCCTCTGGTGTATTACAACGAGCGGGTGAAAGCGGGACAGGTGCTGGCGGACGGCTCAGCCACTGAAGGGGGTGAGCTGGCTTTAGGGCAAAACGTTACGGTCGCCTATATGCCCTGGGAAGGCTACAACTACGAAGATGCGATTTTAATTAGCGAGCGTTTGGTGTGCGAGGACGTTTACACGTCGATTCACATTGAAAAGTACGAAATTGAAGCTCGCCAAACGAAGCTGGGACCGGAGGAAATTACTCGGGAAATTCCTAACGTGGGCGAGGATACCCTGCGTCAGCTGGATGAGAACGGCATTATCCGCATTGGTGCTTGGGTTGAGTCCAGCGATATTTTGGTGGGTAAAGTGACTCCTAAGGGGGAGTCCGACCAGCCGCCGGAGGAAAAACTGCTGCGGGCGATTTTCGGTGAGAAGGCGCGGGACGTGCGGGACAACTCCCTGCGAGTGCCTAACGGAGAAAAGGGGCGCGTGGTGGATGTACGCGTGTTTACTCGGGAGCAGGGAGATGAACTGCCGCCGGGAGCCAATATGGTAGTGCGGGTTTATGTGGCCCAAAAGCGGAAGATTCAGGTGGGCGACAAGATGGCGGGTCGTCACGGCAATAAGGGGATTATTTCCCGGATTCTGCCCGTTGAGGATATGCCCTACTTGCCTGACGGGTCTCCGGTGGATGTGGTATTGAATCCTTTGGGTGTACCGTCCCGTATGAACGTGGGCCAGATTTTTGAGTGCTTGCTGGGCTGGGCTGGGGATTGTTTGGGGATGCGCTTTAAGGTGACGCCCTTTGACGAGATGTACGGGGCGGAGGCGTCTCGACGTACCGTTCACGGCAAGCTTCAGGAAAGTCGCGACGAGACTGGTATTGATTGGCTATTTGACCCGGATAATGCGGGCAAGATTCAGGTGTATGACGGTCGTACTGGTGAGCCTTTTGACCGGGCGGTGACGGTGGGTAAAGCCTACATGCTGAAGCTGGTTCACCTGGTGGACGATAAGATTCACGCGCGATCAACGGGTCCGTACTCGCTGGTAACTCAGCAGCCCTTGGGCGGTAAGGCTCAGCAGGGGGGACAGCGCTTTGGTGAAATGGAGGTTTGGGCGCTAGAGGCCTTTGGCGCAGCTTATATTTTGCAGGAGCTGTTGACGGTTAAGTCTGACGATATGCAAGGGCGTAATGAGGCGTTGAATGCGATCGTTAAGGGTAAGACTATTCCTCGACCGGGGACACCGGAATCGTTCAAGGTGCTGATGCGGGAGCTTCAGTCCTTGTGCTTGGATATTGCGGTTCACAAGAGCGATATTCAAGAAGATGGCAGCAGTCGTGAGATTGAGGTTGACCTAATGGCAGACCTGAGTAATCGTCGTGCCCCTAGCCGTCCCACCTATGAGGCTTTTGCCGAGGGTGGAACCACACCGCCGCCAGTGCCTGAAGAGTCCCAGGGACAAGTGGGCGTTTAGATAAGTGTTAGGGAAATTCCGCCTCGGGGATTTCCCATGTAATGTTCTCGCGCAATGTTCTTGATTGTGCCTGTGCTCGTTTTTTTGCAGTGTCACCCCAATTCCCCCATAAGTAATGTCTAAGCTTAAGCAGCGGTTTGACTACGTAAAGATCGGTTTGGCTTCCCCAGAGCGTATTCGCCAGTGGGGAGAGCGTACGTTGCCTAATGGGCAAGTGGTTGGAGAGGTGACAAAGCCAGAAACCATTAATTATCGGACGCTGAAGCCGGAAATGGATGGTTTGTTCTGTGAGAAGATTTTTGGGCCGGCGAAAGATTGGGAATGTCATTGTGGCAAATATAAGCGGGTGCGCCACCGGGGCATTGTGTGTGAGCGATGTGGTGTTGAGGTGACGGAGTCGCGGGTACGTCGCCACCGTATGGGATATATCAAGCTAGCGGCTCCGGTAACCCATGTGTGGTATCTGAAAGGGATTCCCAGCTATATGGCAATTTTGTTGGATATGCCCCTGCGGGATGTGGAGCAGGTGGTGTATTTCAATGCCTACGTGGTTTTGGACCCCGGTAATGCTGACAATCTGAGCTATAAGCAGTTGCTGAGCGAGGATCAGTGGATTGAAATTGAGGACCAAATGTATGAGGAGGATTCCACCCTTGAAGATATTGAGGTGGGGATCGGGGCTGAGGCCATTCAGCGTTTGCTAGAGGATATTCCTTTAGAGGAGACGGCGGAAAGGCTGCGGGAGGAAATTGCGGCGGCGAAGGGGCAAAAGCGGGCCAAGTTGATTAAGCGCTTGCGGGTAATTGATAATTTTATTGCTACCCAGTCCCAGCCCGATTGGATGGTGCTAAATGTGATTCCGGTGATTCCGCCGGATTTGCGGCCGATGGTTCAGCTCGACGGGGGACGGTTTGCGACTTCTGATCTGAATGATTTGTACCGGCGAGTAATTAACCGAAATAACCGTTTGGCAAGGCTCCAGGAGATTTTGGCTCCGGAGATTATTGTGCGGAATGAGAAGCGGATGCTGCAGGAGGCGGTGGATGCGCTGATTGATAATGGTCGTCGAGGGCGGACGGTTGTGGGTGCTAATAATCGCAACCTTAAGTCGTTGTCGGACATTATCGAGGGTAAGCTGGGGCGCTTCAGGCTGAATTTGCTGGGTAAGAGGGTGGATTATTCAGGGCGATCTGTGATTGTGGTGGGTCCGAGTTTGAAGATTCACCAGTGTGGGTTGCCTCGGGAGATGGCGATCGAGCTGTTTCAGCCTTTTGTTATTCACCGACTGATTAAACAGGGGCTGGTGAATAACATCAAAGCGGCGAAGAAAATGATTCAGCGCAATGATCCCCAGGTGTGGGATGTGTTGGAGGAGGTGATTGAGGGGCATCCGGTGATGTTGAACCGAGCTCCGACGCTGCACCGATTGGGAATTCAGGCTTTTGAGCCCATTTTGGTGGATGGTCGTGCGATTCAGCTTCACCCACTGGTGTGTCCGGCATTTAATGCTGACTTTGATGGGGACCAAATGGCGGTGCATGTGCCGTTGTCTTTGGAAGCTCAGGCGGAAGCACGGCTGCTAATGTTGGCATCTAATAATATTTTGTCGCCGGCGACGGGGTCACCGGTGGTGACACCGAGTCAGGATATGGTGCTGGGGTGTTATTACTTGACGGCGGAGAATCCGACTCAGCGGTCTGATGTGCGTCGCTATTTTGGCAATATGGAGGATGCCATGACAGCGTATGACCAGGGGCTGGTGAATTTGCACACTTATGTTTGGCTTCGCTATGAGGGTGAGGTTGATGCTAATGAGTCAGAGGCAGAGCCGTTGGTCATTACGGAAGAGACGGTTGAGGTGCCTTTGAAGGGGGCATCACCGACGGTTTATGCGGGGGATGTGCTGATGGCTGGGGCTTCTCTGGCGGAATCGGTGACCACTGAGGTGTCGGGACAGGTGTTGCGGGTGACGGCGGAGGCGGTTGTGATTCGTCAGGCGATCGCCTTAGAGGATGCTGACGTTGGCGACGGGGAGGTGACCCGGTTGTATTTTGGGGCTAAGACCAACAATCCCCTAAGGATGGTGAGGGAAAATGGGGCTGGTGAGGTGATTTCTCAGTATATTCGGACGACGCCAGGGCGGATTATTTTCAATCATCAAATTCAGGAGGCGATCGTTCAATAGCGCAACCCACAAAAACGGCTTAAGGGAAAGGGGCAAGGGCAGCTTCTCCCCCTGCGAAGATTAACTCCGCCCACTAGAACACGTAGCGCTACACCGTCTGAGGCATTATGGCTGACCAAACTCCGGCAAAACCCGTTTTTTACAATCGTATCGTTAACAAAGGGCAACTCCGTAAGCTGGTTGCCTGGTCCTTTACAAATCATGGAACGGCCCGCACTGCCCACGTGGCCGATGCTTTAAAGGATTTGGGCTTTAAGTTTGCCACCCGCGCGGGGGTTTCCATCAGCGTAGACGACCTGCAAATCCCGGCGGTTAAGCGCAAGCTACTAGAGGCGGCAGAAGAGGAAATTCGCCGTACCGAAAGCCGCTATGAGCGGGGAGAAATTACCGAAGTAGAGCGTTTCCAAAAGGTTATCGACACTTGGAACGGCACCAGTGAAGAGCTAAAGCAGGAGGTGGTGCGTAACTTTGAAGCGAATAATCCCCTGAACTCTGTTTATATGATGGCGTTTTCCGGAGCGCGAGGTAATTTATCCCAGGTGCGTCAACTGGTGGGGATGCGGGGATTAATGGCGGATCCCCAGGGGCAAATTATTGACCTGCCCATCAAGACCAATTTCCGAGAGGGATTGACGGTAACAGAGTATATTATTTCCTCCTATGGTGCTCGTAAAGGGCTGGTAGATACGGCGTTGCGAACGGCAGACTCGGGGTATTTGACCCGTCGTTTGGTGGACGTTTCCCAGGACACTATTATTCGTGAGCACGACTGTGGCACTGAACGGGGCATTACGGTGCGCCCTATGACGGATGGGGAGCGGATTTTGATTCCCCTGGAAAATCGCCTTTTGGGTCGGGTGTTAGCACAGGATGTGTTACACCCTGAAACCGGTGAGGTGCTGATGGAACGTAACCAGGCGTTCTCTGGAGACCTGACAAAGATGATTGGTGAGACAAAGGTTAAGGAGGTGTTCCTGCGATCGCCCCTAACCTGTGAAGCGGCGCGGTCCGTGTGCCGCCAATGTTATGGCTGGAGCTTGGCCCACGGGCAGATGGTGGACCTGGGAGAAGCGGTCGGTATTATTGCCGCCCAGTCCATTGGTGAGCCGGGAACCCAGCTAACCATGCGTACTTTCCACACGGGGGGAGTGTTCACAGGGGAAGTGGCCGACCAGGTACGGGCTCCTTTTAATGGCACCGTGCGTCATCCGAAGAAATTTAAAGGTCGCCCCTTCCGCACCCGCCACGGGGAAGATGCTTACGTGATGGAAGCGCCGGCGAAAATCACCATTGAAGCTGACGCTAGCAGTAAGAAATTCCAATTTGAGGTGAATAAGGGCGCAATTTTAATTGCCCGTGATAGTGACCCGGTCTACGAAGGGCAAATCCTATCGGAGGTGCCAATTTCAGGGCGGACGAAGAAGTCTACGGAGAAAGCGGCTAAGGATGTGGCCGCTGACGTGGCTGGGGAGGTGATGTTTGACGGCATTATTCCTGAGGAGAAAAAGGACCGTCAAGGCAATACAACCCGTATCGCCCAGCGGGGTGGATTAGTATGGGTGCTGTCGGGGGAGGTTTACAATCTGCTGCCGGGAGCGGAACCCTCCGTGGGCAATGGGGATAACGTTGAGACCGGTAGCGTTTTGGCGGAAACTCGCCTGATAACGGAGCACGGCGGTATTGTTCGCTTGGCTCCTGAAGACGAAGAGGCGGAGAAGAAGAGCAACAGCCGGGAAATCGAAATTATCACAGCGTCTGTCATGTTGAACGACGCACGGGTACGGGTTGAAAGTAGCCAAGGGCGTAACCATTACTTAATTGAAGGGGCGCAAGATCAGCTGTTTTCGTTGATTGCCGCTCCGGGCACCAAAGTGCAGCATAACCAGGTGGTGGCTGAACTGGTGGACGATCGCTATCGCACCCAAACAGGGGGGATTCTACGTTATTCCGGCGTTGAGGTGGCAAAGCGTAGCGGTAAGGGTAAGCAAGGCTTTGAGGTGATTCAAGGGGGAACGCTGCTGTGGATTCCCGAGGAGACCCACGAGGTGAATAAGGATATCTCCTTGCTGATGGTGGAAGACGGTCAGTTTGTGGAAGCGGGTACCGAAATTGTCAAAGATATTTTCTGCCAAACGTCCGGGGTGGTAGAGGTTGTTCAAAAGAATGACATTTTGCGGGAGATTACCATTAAGCCTGGCGATCTGCGGATGATTGATGATCCAGATATTATTGCCACGGTGGACGGACGCCTCTTTAATGCGGGCGAAGAGATTATGGCGGATCTGAGCGCTGAGGGGCTGACTCAGGTGGAATATATTGAAACCCCTGAGGGGTCGGCCCTGTTGCTACGGTCGGTGTCTGAGTTCCAGGTATCTGATGAGCCCGAGGTTCCCAGTCAAGAAGCCAGTGATGAGGCGGAGCGGGCGATTAGCTTGCGGGCGGTACAGCGGTTGGCGTATAAGGATGGCGATCGCGTTAAGTCCGTAGATAGCGTAGACCTGCTGAAGACTCAACTTCTGCT
>ERZ1740065.2745-NODE-2745-length-10994-cov-12.825487_pt1 | contig 10994 bp, 8 predicted proteins | sample MGYA00581738_ERZ1740065 | MGnify/ENA primary metagenome ERZ1740065 (study PRJEB43018, sample SAMN04849749) | marine metagenome | isolation source: floating plastic debris | place: Pacific Ocean | collected 2008-09-01 | study: EMG produced TPA metagenomics...
GGGATGGAGGTGGAGGGATGGAGGCGGAGAGATGGAGGCGGAGGAATGGAGGCAGAGGAGGAGGATAGAGATTATTATTATCTCTGAGCTCACTTTGAGGCCCTTGAGATGAGCGAGTGGATCTCTAGCATTGGTGTTTGTGAAGTAGCCTTTAGGGCATTCCGCGTCCTTATCCAAGCAGGTTGTGATGGCTGTCTCATCATCGTTTGCTACCGATACCTGTATATAGATGATGGCAATTGATGCAACAGCAGCAGTGTGGTTGGTAACACCCAGAAATAAAACTACCCGTACCTCGCAAGCCTTGCAGCCGCCCTGTCCGACGTAATTGGCCGGCCCGGTACACCCTTCCACACAGTTGGGATGACAGACCTGACACGTTCCATTCGCATCTGGATACTTGAACACGTTCTCCTCGGGATCGTTGGGGCAGCTCGTGACGCAAAACGGCCCGTCTTTAAAGTGCATGCATTCGTCGCAGGCGTCGGCACCCTATAAATGACGGCAGCGGGTTAGAAGACGCCACAGTGCGGAGAGAGAAGTGGCGATGCTGCGTGTGACAACTTACCGGACCGGTGCAGGCTGACTTGCACTCGGCATGGCAGCTCTCGCACTGCCTGCTGCCGGGCTTGCTGAAGAGCAGCTTGCCAGTGCAGTCCTTGAGACAGTGCTGCTTGTACTCGGAGTTATGACACTCCTCGCACTGCATGTTACCTGGACCCCAACAGCCATTCTTACACTCCTCATCGCAGACATGTCTTTCCAGGGCTGTTAACAACAATCGTTTGACTGAGAGTCACTTCATGAACCTATGGGATCGAGGGGCGTTACTCGATTGAATGTGAAATGCTCACCGGTCCTTGATTTCGCAAGAGAAGAGAATTGCATAAAATGGCCATAGGTAGCAGACGTACAGACAGGTAGCAGACGTACAGACAGGTAGCAAACGTAAGGACAGGCTGTACAACTTACCACATTGCTCTGGTGGTGTGTTGTGGTTGATAAACACTGTGCCGTCACAAAGTTTCTTCCATTTCAATTTGTCGAGGTAACAGAGCTGTGAATTGTTCCTGATGATCGTGTGGCCGCCAGATATAGACCGCAGAGACGTCAGCCCCAGTGACTGCAGGTACTTGTTGCCGAATATGTGCAGCACTGTCCCATAGCTGTAACGGATAAACGACATGATTGTCTACTCACGCTAAAGCTCTCTCCCTCTCTCGCATCATGTATAGCAAAGGAAAGAAAGGAAAGAAAATTGACTCACTCGTGCAACTCTCTACCCATGACCTTTTCAAGGTTGGACAGAAAGTTGAGGCTGGTGATGTTTTCGTCATCGAGATCCTGTATGACCAGGTATTCAGTGATCTCTTTAATAGATCGCAGTATGTCTAGCTTCTCGAGAGGCAGGGCCGGTATCTTATAGTGAGGGTCGCTGTATTTGAAACAAAAAACTATGTGGCACGAGTGGCGAGCGGATACAGCAGATGTCAAAGGGATGTGACGATGCAGACGCCTACCCAGCCAATGATATGTCGGTTATCTTGATATGGCCCTGGACACTGGTACAGCCCTCCAGCTGATCTATGTTCGCTGCGTTCAGAAAGTCCACTCTCTTGTGCCAATTCAGCACACAGCCTGCGGTCCAATGAAAAACAAGTTGAATCAAAGCTCACATGGAAACCGCACTAAAAATTATGGAGCCAATAGCAAGTGGAAAAATGCTGATGACATGGACACAATGGCCGTGGCTACTAACGCTGACTTTGTTGGCCAAGTAGCAATAAAAGGGCTGAGTCGAGGGGGAGAGTGAAGTGACTAACGTTTAGCGCAGGGTCCGGGGCACTGCACACACTTGGTGTCGTTCCTTGGCTCGTAGCCCTCTGGACATGACTTCACGCAGCCTCCCTTGTACTCCAGAAAATTCTCTACAACAACCAGACCACCTCAACACAGGAAGTCATGAGGTTTATTGTATACATCAGTCAGCGGTGGGAAGGCTAGAATTTACCACGATTAGCCATCAATCCAAAATCGGATGAGCAATATGTAAATCGCTAGTTCAACAAACCAAACTATGCATGTGTAATCACGAGCCTCTATTTCGCTCAGCGGGCTGACACAACGCCGCCAACAACGTGCATTAGTGAATGGAATCGGCGCTCACTCGGGCAGTTCTCTGTGCAGAGTTTTCCGTAAGCATATTTCCTCTCCGGGTTGGGTACCCATCTGAAGTTGATGTTTTCGTAGATCATCTGTTGAGGACAGAACGGTTCGCACGCACCGTCGTTGTAAAAGTTCTTGCATCCCTGGTGAGAAGAAAATAAACGGGTTGAAATTGACGGCATGATTTTTTAAACCTGCTGGGTGACAGCAGGGACATCTGGTGAGCCTGACCCAGCAGTCTGTTTTTGACGGTCCATCACAGCCACCGGAACATTCCGCGTGACAGCATTGGTTCGACTCGGGCCCAAAGCAGCGTCCGCCGTCGCACTGCTCAGCACAGGTAACCATATTCATCTTCTGACAGTTCTTTGGACCAGGACCCCAGCAATAGCGCATATCACTGGGTAGTCCAGGTAGAGAGACCGCACACGACTCGTGACAGCCAGGCTGACCTGATGAATACATACAGCAATAATCATTGTACCATCCACAGCGTGATATTACAAGTGTTTTACACAGGCTCTTACAGGGATGCGTGTTTCTGATGATATTGTTACGCAGCATGTTGACACTTTGTTGGTTGCCGTTGGCAAATATATCTGCCCAGTAGATATTCGTCGTTGCGAAACACAGTAAGTTGTTACTTTCAAACAATACATCGCCCTTGGATATTTCTGTAACAGTAAAAACATCAACAAACCACTGGGTTACATAACGATACAACATAACTCAGATGGAAAAACATAATTGCGTGAGAAAGGCTGCAGGGAATGAGCACTGCGTCGAGGAATTGAATAAATGATATCGATGAATGCATAAAAGCAAAATGTAGGTTCATGGAAGATAGGCATAGACAGAGACAGAGACAGAGACATAGGCATAGACAGAGATATGAATGAAATCAGACACGTTATGATCTATAAAGAACTCGCATTCACTTTGAAATTGCTGTGACAATAATCATGACAATTACTGTGACAATAATCGTGACAATGTACAAAATTTTCATATAAGCGATGAACCGATGTAGGAGAAGCAGCAGGTGGTTGGCAAGTAGTTGACAGGTGGTTGCTTGTACCAGTCAGTTGATTGAGTGTTCCTTGATACGATTGGGATTCCATACATTCATAGAATATTACAGGAATTCAAATCAATTCACGAATATTAACCTGTCGATGTAGGAGCGCCACCGCCTGGGCGCGCGCATCCACGTGTCAGAGACGAATTTTATGTATGTGTAAGACATACCGCAAAACATAACTACTTCAATTTTTCCAGTCAGTTGATTTTGATACATGCCGAGTCGAGAGATAATTAACCAGAATAGATGTCTGTTTGGGAGGCGATTCTGCTGCGGCAGAGCCGAGGTTAGGTGGCAGCACCAGTCTGTAACTGACTGGGGAGTGGCGCGAGGAGAAGGAGTTAATACCAATACAAACCGGTTAGGTTCTTGAGTCCGAGCAGACGCATTCCAATAGCATCGCTACTAGGCATGAAGTTGAAAGAGACGAAGAGAGCGTATGCGTGATCGTTCATCGGCTGCATAGACGTCAGGTTATGGCCGGGAATTTCCTGACTGTCTGGACGGAATAGCGTGTCACCTCTGATTATCGTGAGATTCTGTAGCGTCACGTTCTGTACATACACGCTTGCTATGAGCACGTAACCCGTTACCTAGAAATAGTCGAGGACATCAAAGTCAAGGACATCAAAGTCAAGGTCACGGCCAGGAGATAGAGATGTAAAGTAATTATGCAGGTACCTGCGCTGCCAAGTCCATCAATCAGTTCTAATGTCCGATATGATTGGCTAATACATTAACCTCACCCGGATCATACACGTACATCTTTCTTAATCACTTCTATTGAAAAATGGGTGTGCACACCATAAGATGGAGTGAATATTGCCTACTGCTACCCTGCCTCAAGAAAGCATCATATTCGACTAGATGGAGATCGTGACATATTATATATACGAGTATATTATTATTATCCATATTATTATCATTGATTTATTTTTGCCACAATGATCAAATGATGAAACATAGAAGGGAGTTACTGTAGAACCGGATTTGATAGCGACAGTCTAACAGCCGCAAAAATAGCGACGAAAAATGACTGCTATCATTGGAATTTGCTATAGAAATTACACCCATTATACCTTATATAGGAGTTGTCTTCCCATTTACGGGATTGCTATCGTTAGATCGCTATCATTTTTATTTCTTGATGATTTTGAAGGAAATGCTAACATTTATGTCGCTATCAAATCCGGTTCTACGGTACTTGGTTCCTTCATTGACTTTGAAGTCTAGTGCAACTCTCTCTGCGTTGACATAGGGTTTTAAATCTCTTCTACCGTAACTCTGCTATCATAGCCCCTGTGCTGTTAGCGAACTGGGTACTAGATCTTACTTCTCGGATGCTGTTGAGGAAGGACAGGTCAGTACTGTAGAACTGTTCATGGTCCAGGCCCGTTATCTCGAGGTTCCCATCCACATAGAGGCAGTTCTCGTAACGGCTGCGCAGAGCTCGGATACGATTCTCGGGCGTCTCGTTGACGGACACTAACCCGTTACTGGTTCCCTGGCACACGTCGGTCACTACAGTACCAAACATGTGTTACTGGTCATCACTGGCTGATTTATTTCACAATATACAAGTGTTACACTGACGAACGCAATGGTGGCCATTTGGCATCTCGTGGCACCAGGATCAACTGCTGCACCGATATTTCAATAACTGGAAATCACTATCTGATGGTTCCTGTTGCCTCTGTGTCATATGTGACAAACTAGCAGCAACAAATTTACTGTGCGTCAGCATCGATATAGTAGGATATGGCAGTCGCAGCCCTAAGTCATTCACTAGGCGTACGTACGGTAGGTGTAGTCACGCACGTTATGCAAATAAAAATGCATCGCTAGCCATTGTGGCAGGCAAGGAGTTCGTAACTCAACGTCACAGGAATGAGGATTTGGAATTCATGTTGCTGTTTCATCAGTAAGCAGTGTTAGCAATGCCGAATAAGAGAGAGGGAGAGGGAGAGGGGGGGAGGGAGAGAACTCAAACAGAGCAACTGGAGAGCCCGTGTCGTATGAACACCAACCGTGACACGTGACAACAATCAAATAACTACTGTCACACTGTAGCCATATATTCTATGGTTTACTCCATTGCTCCGATAGCATGGCCCGTAAATACAGTCAATGCTGCAGCTATCTCCGCCATCTCACCAATTCTGCCAAGCACTGGCATAGAGACCAGAGCATGATTCAATGACAGGAAGTGTACATATTCACTTACCGCCTACACCTACTTACCACACCTGGTTACATGAGCGGTGAGAGACTGCTAGTGAGTGCTAGTAGGTACAAACAAACAGAGATTCTGTACATTATTGTGAAGTAAAATTATTCCAACTATCAACAGCTAACTAGATTGAGATAGAGATTATATATACTACGCACAGTGCATCTAACCAGTCTCTAAATCAATGTCAGGACAGCAAATCGGGGAGTGTAACGAATCCCCCTACCGACTAGTGTGTACAGCAAACCTCTGATTAGGAAGTTCAAATTTCGATTTGCGATGATCCAGAAGAAGCTAAGTCCAATAAGCAGGAGCTCAGGAGCTGGGCTTTCACGCCCGCTTCCAACGAGGAGCAGTAGGAGCTCAGGCTAGGAGCAGTAGGAGCAGTAGGAGCAGTAGGAAGGGGAGTAGGGGAGGAGGAGGAAGAGGAGGGGAAGTAGTACAGGTGTGTGATACGGCAGGCAAATGGGAGGGAGGCCGGATGGACTCGACGCCAAGGAGAGGCAATCCCCTACTGAATCAGTTTGGCCTCTGTATGACCACACTCGGACAATACGACTGACCGTAGTACGATGCTGCCTCTAACATATCAAACACTACCCACTCTTGTTTGTTACTCCGCCTGAATCAGCTCCATGAGTTTATGATAGAACTGTCACTATTACACCACAACAAGCAGCAATGTGACAACAACCCACTCGACTTGTCATCTACACTATCAGTTTTTGGAGGGTAGATTAATCTCAGACATCCAGAGTCTCACAGTTGGCTACTGCCAGCAATAGTATGACTGTATGTACAGGTGTATTGTACTGTTTGAACGCTACTCCAATGTCCCTGGCGATTCGATACTACTCCCACCGACATGAGAAAATCGTAATCTGTATGTTCAAAATGGCAGCTAGTGTAACATCTTCGCATACATCTGTACAGCTTGAAGAGGAGTGTCTACTACCTCCCTTATATACCTATATACCCTACACACCCTTATATACAGTCACTCATCTCCTCCTATTCTCTATCAAACACCAAATCACCTGAACTTTGACAGCCAGCCAAGATGGCTACAGATTGGATTGCACTTCCATCAGGCTGCAGGAGAGACGATGGCAACCAAATGACAGACAAGTGGCAACCGTCAAAAACAGAGATGAGTGAATAGAACATCCGCTGGCAGCAGTCGGTTGTGTAGTATGATATTATACGAACAGGAAGCTGCCAGTGCGCTGGTAAACTCATTTAGTCGATTACCATCTGATGACGCTAGCTCAATCTGAAGGCAATCAGAAAACTCAGGTGGGGCAGCGCAGTGAGGCAGCGCCAGCTCACGCCATCCAAGCTGACAGTCGCCCACTCTCGCCGCTCTCACACAACCTGACTACGTCCTTGACAACTCGACGTTCGCCTTGCGACCAGCTCGTACGCTGCTTCGCTCTGACACTCAGTCAAGACGCCATGACTTCCACATTCTCAAAAATAGATGATAGTATCTTGATGGAAAAGTATGCGAGAATGAAAGGCTTTTAAGAAGGTAATATGAACGCGTGCGTGAGCACACGGATTGGCAGCGTGTGCAACGTACCATTACCTAGCCTACGGCTATGTACCATACATAACTAGACTACAGGCTGACACACGTACGTCGATTGTCAACCATTACCCGCGGATGTTTGTCCAAACTGTCGTGATTCATTTTCAGTGTCGACCCGTTCAGTTTTTTTTCATGGGAAGATGCTAACGGACGCATTCACCATGAATAAAACATTATACAAGAGAGTTCGAATTTCTCTCTTTCTCTCTTGATAACATCAGTAGATATTGCTAAACAAAGGCTTGTACACTAATGAGGCCTCCCTTCCTGTCGCAGAAACAGTCAAAAGCAAACAAGCCTTTTATTGGTTCAGTTGAGTCTAGGCAGAGGTGAAAACACAGCGGGAGGTTTGTTATTAATATCGTCCAGAGTTAAGATTCTGTCAGCTAGGGCGTGAGGACTAGCTGACTTGCTGTATTCAGTGTTGGACAAAGAGGAGAGGATGACACAAGTGGTAGCAAGTATGACTTGTGCTGCTCGCCATCCTAACTCCTATCTAACAGCAATTACCCAGCATCTGTGTCTTATCAACGGTATAAAATCCATGTAATTAGGCTCAGCTTTGGCGCATGGTACGATACACAGCAGTGGTGGTGTAGCTTGCCTACACATGCGTGCACACAGGGGACAAAAGAACTATAACATGTGACACTGTCACCAAATCCTCGCCATCGATCTTAAAATCACTGTAGCTGTGTAGTATACATGTTTGAGGCAAAGAAATAATCCTACCTCCGATAGCTCTGGTAGCTGTAGATGGATGAGTGTGGGATATCCATGTGAGCATGTAGATATATGGCACCCAATACTTTCTCATGGTAAGCGGTCGATATGAAGCAGGTTACATTCCTCTAAAATCAAAGGATGAACGGTATTAGTCCGGTGAATTCTAATAAGTAGCTACATTCACATCACAGCGCAGCCAAGGTATTGGTTGGCATGGTAGTGCTCAGTGGCGAGCCACGATCTGAGCCAAATATTGGTGTCACGTGTTTATTTGAGTGAACCGGCTCAGATGAAAGGGTGATGTGCTATGTCAGAGATAGCAATATATTATAGCAGATCGAACGTATTTATTATCGACCTAGCTTTACACGCACAAGAAAATATATCGAACCCTAACACGATGGCAGCAGTACACATGAAAACCGTATACTTACAGCACGAGATTTTGTAACAACATCTTATGATGTAAGATCAAACGAAATATTTATACAATAACGCAGTAAGGTCACTATCCTTGGTCTTTATAGCTTTACGAATAACAAGTTCAGTCAGGTACTCGCAGGTACAACGTCGTTCATTCATATCCACATACTGGCTGAAATACTGACAGGATGATCGGTAAAGCACTTCTATATCGTAGTTTTGTTCTTGCTCCTTTCGGAGGTAATCCGTAAACTTTCTGGATAACCAAATCGGTAAATTTTACCTGTCACGGCTGAAGTGGCGTATATACTCGGACCTCACGTGTGGTTGATAGAGAGTGATAAGACAACTCCTTGAGAGGAAATCTGTCTCTTTGCGACCAGCCATCATGATCGGAACGATCATGATGTGAAATTAGGCAATTTTTCACCGCACGCGGTCTGACGATGAGTTGATATAAAATAATAATCTAATATGATTAATATCTTTCGAAAGAAAAATATGTGTATTTCTTAAAAGACACAAAATTCTGTAAAAGGTGCAATCTAATAAATATATTTCAAATATTTGTCTGAAGAAAATGAGAAAATCTATGTTTTCCTGTGCATGGAGAATATCAACACAAAACCGAATTTTCAAGTCGCATTGCCACTCGAGTATCCAGTTGTTCGGTATTTCATTTTCACCAAAGCGCCTGGCAGCTACCTCTGAGCAAGATGTCACGTGCAATGATAAAGCCAAAAGCTACTAAGAAAGAGGATGTAAGCGCTATACTCTGAAATACTTTCTTGAATGCTCATTCCATGCGGAAGACTTCTCTGTTTCCACGAGAATTTGAATGAAATGTTATCTTTTTGTTTTTTTTTGTAGCCAATGTCGAAGAGGGTGCCTCGCAATCCTAAGTATAGAAATATTGAGGCAGTTGTAGATTCAGGTATGTGGACTATATTTATCATCACAATCATATGGCATTACCTCATCCCGTGACATTGTATTGCGCTATTGTCATTTTAGGCTCAAGCATGACTAAGTACTTGAAAAGAATTGAAGAAATACGTACCAGTAAGTTTGAGAGAAACTAGTAGCATGATTATAAAAGTTTTGTGATACTAATCCAGTATTGGCTTTAATACATGATGGTATTTCAGACTACAGATACAAGCCAAATGAACTGTTTAAAAGGATGAAAGTGACAACTTTCGTACAATTAGTAAGAACCGCTCCTCTCTTGTCTACATTATGTTCGGCTGCGTAAACACTTCTTCAGCCCTCTGGATTATCTTGATAGGTCATTCAAGTATCATCAGTCGACGAGGAGCTATTTTTCAGCAACTCTCCTGAAGGTAATTAAACTAGCTATCTCATATTTGAGATAGTCGATAGTATAGGTTATCAGGCATGGCACTGTAATTATTTTCCGGTCAACTTAAAAAGGAACAAGAACAATCAGTTTCCCAATATTTTGATGTACCATTAGTCACTGACTCTCCGCTTATGAATTTCACACACTTCGATGAAGAGCTGCCTGCCCACTTTACCGGCCAGCTTGAACGTTGTATAACATCTTCTGGATGTGCTGCTGCAGCTGGAGAGAGCCGACTGGGCACCGCCAATTCAGAGTTGGAAAACCTGGACACTAGTCGAACTGACTCCACCATCCCTGCGACCTATGAGGCAAGTCTGGCTGGCGATCAAACGGACAGATGCGAGACGGGCCGCGAGACGGGCCGCGACACTGCTCGCTCAACACTGCACGAGTATGTTGTTATGTAAAACACTCATACACTGACTCATCATCAGGACTTGAATTATCCTAGAAATTTTTCATGACAACCAGCAAGAGGTAAACGGAGAGGCCATCTTCCCACGCTGTGCTATCATGTGTTCACCTTCTGGATGACTCTTGTTTTCCATTTCATAATCAGAACTTCTTTTCCGATGCACTTTTCAGTTTTTTGGAATTAAAATGTTATGCTAAAAGCTGTAGCTGTTGCTATGCTGGCGATATGATTCATCATTCACAGTAAAGAAGAATGATGGCATCTTACTTTGCTGTCTGTCCACTGATCTGCTCATCCTCATTGTCCATTTCTCAGGCTCATAAATGGTACTGGTGAGTTCGACACGAAGCCATCTGGCGATGGTCCAAACGGCGCAGTCAATGGAAAACTGGGCCCAGACCAACCTGACCCTAACCTCATGGATCGACCTTTCCTCATTCTGGACACTCGTGATGCTGACGAGTATCAGCGATGCCACATTATAACAGGTGCAGACTGAGTGCTTTAAGTGTCTATTATTGCATTTGGCCCACTACTGATCCCTGATTGATTGATTGATTGATTACAGCCGAGAGTTTCCCCACTGCTATGCTGTCCAGAAGTTGTAACTACGAGAGCAAGTCAATGTTGGCATATGTGAGTCTTTGCACTATTTCTTCCCTAACCATTTAGTTTGAATTGAGAAGTAGAGTGCAGAGAGGAATCTGCACTGTATGATCTGTGGGGATCTGGATTCACCTGCTTACTGTAACTGCACAACCTTGAGCCGTGTTGCTACTACCACAGATTTGCAATCTTGTAGGAATAAGATACATTCAAGGTGCCTATTGCGAAACAGACTTTTTGTGATCAAGCATGCTGTAAAATATTTGTGATCTTACTTCAGTTTTAATGCACTTCAACCTCTGTACGACACAACCTCTGTACGATACGACCTCTGTACGATACTACCTCTGTACGATACTACCTCTGTACGATACGACCTCTGTACGATAC
>ERZ1740065.2746-NODE-2746-length-10990-cov-12.349428_pt1 | contig 10990 bp, 5 predicted proteins | sample MGYA00581738_ERZ1740065 | MGnify/ENA primary metagenome ERZ1740065 (study PRJEB43018, sample SAMN04849749) | marine metagenome | isolation source: floating plastic debris | place: Pacific Ocean | collected 2008-09-01 | study: EMG produced TPA metagenomics...
TCTCCCTTATCCCCCTCTACAACTCTTTTTTTCCGTTTTCTCTTTCGGTTTCCCCTCCTCTCTTTTTCAACCTATTCTTTTTTCCTTTTTTCCCCCCCCCCCCCCCCCGTGATAGTCTTCAATGGGACACGGGAGCCCAGCTATCACGGGAGGTCCGCCATCATCTCTGATTTTACTGCAGGACGCTGATGCTCATGAACACTGTATACTGTAGAACGCTGTATACTGTAGAACGCTGTATACTGTAGAACAGTTATTTTGTGAATTGATAAGTTTTGCGATTGAGCTGTTCATAAATATTGTCAACTCACATTTATTTTCGATGTCATTATATATAACTAAGGCTGAACCGAGAACGCAAAAATTGTAAGATCACAGATATTTTACTACATGCTAAAACGCAAACATTGTCCACACATAAAAATTCCGTTCTACAGTGCCATACACTATACACTCTATACTGGACAGACTTACGTATTTCCTCGCCTGTACGCAGTCGATGCTGTTGAAGACCATGTCGAGGCAGCGCGGCAGAATGCCCTGATCGTCTCCCGTGCCCGTCATCGTGTACGTCTTACCGGAAGACGTGATGCCATAAGTGAACAGAAGACCTACAGCAGCAACAGACTGCGCGGTGAGGCAGGCACCTGCCACTCACATGTCACACTGTATAACCGAGTTCAAGAATGACGGTCTAACCACAGCAAAAACAGCAACCATAAATAATAGAAATACTGTATATAAATCATACCTATCATATATTATTTAGGAGTCGCTTCCCATTTGTGGGGTTGCTATTGCAATTTTGATTGCATGATGAATTTCAAAGAAACGATAAGATTTCCATCACTATCAGACCCAGTTTTACAGCAGCATGGCAATGCGCAACGCTAGTTACCATTCTTCCCTTTCACCAGATCGTCAACCAGCGGTGAGCCCACACAGTCGAACAGGTGCTTCTGGGACGTCGTCTCGCCAAAAACCTTGGTGAACTTGTATCGCATCTAGAATAGCGGAGCCTATCATTACGAGTCACACGATCATTGAATGGAGACAGATGGCTAACAGGAGAAGGCAATTCCAATATCAAGCCACACAGAATCCTATATTAGTTCCTACTGTCACTCCGTTGTTACACAAGATAGCCTAGAATCACGCAGACAATGGAAAGGAGACACGGGAATGGAAAACCTTCATAATTATTCATTTTAGTTAGCGGTCACAAAATACATTTGGTACTGATATCGATAGCATGTTAACCCTGGTTATACGAACTCGGTTCAGGTATTATTAGGCTGTATTTTAGTAACACATGTAGACAGGTATACTGCGAGCTGGAAGGTCATATAATCTCAAGTGCAGAGGACATAGTTACGCAGAACAAAAATTCTGTTGCGTGTGAATGCAGGGATGTCTAACAGCTGCCAGTAGCTAGACCCTGTGGACAAGCATTCCTAAGATATAGCCAACAGAGTGTAGAGGTGCTGAGTAAGGCCTCGGAGAGACAGCTACGCGAGATGACACATGTTTCTGAGATTATTACAGCCTTCAATTTCTCATTGAGTATAGAAATCTGAAAGCCTCGAAAGGATTTGATTTCCTTGTAGCCGTCTCTCCCCAGCAGCGATGTGTGGAGTCATGGACTGTGCGGTCACTAGATATGAACGATGTTGTTACAATCAATGAAATATTGTCTGCGTGATTTACTGTAGAACAGGAAATTTTTGCGTCCGTTTAAATTTTGCATTTTCAAGCATTTTCGGCTGATCGCAAAAATTTAACACGCAAATATTTCTCGGTTCGATTGATTGTCTATACACTAGCAGCAAAAAACGCAAAAATACATTTTCACAAAATTATATCACGAACTAAAACACAAAGATTTCCTGTTCTACAGTATGCGCTCTGATGGGGGCAGCCATCGATGTGCTGGTAGTGAGTCAGTCAGAGGTTAGTGTCCGCAGAAAAGCAGCAAAAGAACACAATATGGCGACAACTGAGACCTACCTCACTCTGTGATCGGGACTGAAACATACCAATCGAGTACGTCAACAAACATGCATAAAAAACTGATTAACTCTTTAATACATGATGTAAAGAAAGAAAATCTGTGGACAACTAGCGGCTAGCAACTAGCAGGATGAAAAATGAGGCAGGACTCACATCAGCTGATGCCACTTGGATCGTACTTTCATCAAGCATCTTCACACATTTCTCACAGTCGTCGACATCGAGAGGTCTGATGCGGCAGTATACCTGCAAATCAAAGTATGTATACACATCAACATCGTATATCATCTTATGATTGATTAGGAGCGCGAGGAGGATCGGGATGAGAAGCAATGGCCAAAAATTAATCCAAATACGAGATGAAGTTGAAAGAGCATCTTGATGTTCCAACAGGTACCTCTGACCAGTCGCTAGTTTTAAAAATGGGAATATTCAGGATCGACTGAGCAATCCCATTATAGATATGAAATGTCTAACGCGAACCTAAGACGTAGCGATTTCCAATGTGAAGTCTATCCACGGTATGTTGGTGTTGGGCGACCCAAACTTTGTCACAAACAGATAAAATATACGTTAATTTACCTCGACTGGGTCAAGTTCAGCAGTACTAGCACTGTCTCTCCCATTCTGTTTTTCTTTTGACCCCCTGGTCCTTGAGGGAGTTCTGCCAGGAGTTTTGCTATGGAAAAACAATGATCATAGTCAACTGAAGATAACGGTTCCAAGAAGAGCCCACCAGCATAGATTTTTACCTTGGCCCCATACTTTTTGACGAAGTAAAATAGTTTTAGTTGTCTACATGAGTGTAGAACTTAGTAAGTAGCACAAGATTTCTAAAAACGGCCAGTCTTCATGAAGGGGCCTTCGATTTGACGGCCGCGCTAAAAAACACAATCCAATCAACTGTGACTTCCGCTATGTTTTATCCGGCTTCCGTCAGTTAGTATGTTACGGAGATAAGCTTATCTTTCTTCTATACTAAGTAGAGGTTCCCAATTAGCATTAAGAAATGAATTATCTTGTCGTTTAAAAATGGAAATTACTCAAATAACTAATATTTCATCAATAAAGTTTCTCCAATATACAAAGCGGATAGGTAACTCGTCGTTGCCAATCATGGCGGAAAATGTAAACATTTCGTCTATTGATTGCTTTTGATTTCGTTGCAAATATACTGATCCTGCGTGATTACTACTACCAACGCATCTGCCTGCTTTTCCTCTCTGAATTTGATTATTCAACACTGCTTGATCACCTATACAGTATTTTTGAGGAATTAAATGGGTGAAGTGAAGCACTCTTGTGCCTCGCAGTGCTAGTAAACAGTTATTTCAAATATGATTTTGACACATAATGATGGTTAGGAAGACAAAGACGCCATTGAAAAGTTCACCCACAGGCAGTGATCAGCCGGAAGAGAATGGATCTGAAGAAGTCCTGTTTTGGATAAATAAATCTGGGTTTCCAATCACTGATCTCGTGTGGAATCGTATGTTTGAGCACGCCGGCAAGATCCATCCTGCTGGCGAGTCTGGCTTGACGGACATAAGAAATCCCACTACGCTTCCTCCGGTGAGTGGAGTACGACATTGGATCTCCATTACCAGGTTTTCCAATTTTTAATTTCCATCTACCACAAACTACTTATACATACAGGTTGCTATACCTAAGCCACCACTCCATCTGCCTCAATCTATGCAAGCAGACAAGAAAGTAGAAGCTATACAGAACTACATGTGTGAATTACAATACAACCATACTGGAACGCAGTTCTTTGATATAAAAAAGTACAAATCACTCAACAGGTACTGGGAACACATGTTTCAGACACTGAGGTACGTTACTGGTTCTGTTTGCAACTTTATATTGCTTATTTTAGCCTCGGTGAAGTGGCAAGAGAGATGATAAAGGAGGCATTGCCTATAAAGTGTTTGGAGGCTGTTATACTTGGTATTTACTTGACTAACGGTATCACAGGACTAGAACGCTACCCTCTCAGTTTCCGATCGGCATTCGGCAGTAATGTACACCAACATGTAGTGCTGGTAGTCAGCTGGAATGGACTATTCGGAGCTTTGGGTATGAGCAGACGAGAAGACTTGATGTACAAACCGCTGCAGTTTACGGTGAGGGTACAGTATCAACATCAGTAGTTGGTTTTATTGGTGTCAACACAGCCAAATATACACATACATAATGTGTTCCCTCGACTATGAGACACGCCTAAATCCTACATAGACATCATTATAACTTCATGTAAGATGGTTGTAAAGGAGCCATCTTAGTTTCATTAGAGATAATTGGTTTAGAACTATCAAACAAAGCTTTCAAATCAGCTATTAGCCTGAGAACTAATTCTAATTTAAGATGACCTCACTTCCTTAGACACGTGCCTTTTAGTCAAGGGAATACAGGACATACATACATACGCACATCGTATACAGTAGAGCTAGCTATAGTAGTACTGATGCAGAAAATGGCCCAATGGCTGATGGACAAGTTGAGTTATAGTTTGATAAATTGATAGTCTAATATATTGATAGTTTGATCGATAAATACCGTCAACGTTCAAGAGACACACGAGGAATAGTCAAGTTTATTTTATATGCGTATAAGGTGCCCTTAATTGGATTCGTGTTTGTCTAAGCCATAACCAATCATTTAACTTCTGCTGCTAGCAAATTCGGCTATTTCAGACGTTTGCGAATTGGACATCTACAACAGATTCAGCATTTGAATTAGTTAAGAGACTGGTGGCTTGTCTATTTGTAGAGCCTTTCAAGCCTTATAGTGGACTACATTGAATCCTACAACCAATATTGGCATAAAGTGAACAAGGTCAAAATTGGATTCCCTACATCACATGACCCTCAGAGTCATGAAACGATTCATTGGAAAGGTGAGACAACTCCCAAACGAATGCGCTGCTGTCAGGGTTGATGACTCCTGCGGTTTCCTTCACAGGGCTAACGATAAATCCAAGCAGGATGACGTTGGCAGAGCTGAGACAATCAGTGGACAGGCACGCTAAAGACATAAGGACGTGGGTAAGACAAGCCCCAATAGGAGCGACGTATGCGCCGAGATCCCTGGCACCGAGATGTCCTAGTCCAACTTTGTCGTCAGCAGTGCCGAGCAAGACACGATCCTCACAAAGGTAATTCGACCTGCAGTTACTTGTCCTACTAGTACCTCGGTGGTACTAACTATGTCTTCCGTTTTAGTATGTCATCTAGTAAGGCTGATCGCTCTACAACCAGTATCAGCATGAGTACGTCCAGCAAGCCGACGACGCCTCACCAGAAGCAGGGCAAATCTTTCGAAATGAGAATTTGAACACGATTATATTTCCCATATAAGAATGCAAGAATAAAGAGAGTGAAAACAGTAACGAGTCACATTGGAAGATATGTCCACTGTTTTGCGTACGCAACGCACATGGTTTGGTTTCAATCCCAACAATACCAAATCATTGCTTTGTTGGTTTAAGTTTGACGTTCATTGTTGAAGTCTATGCCACGTTCAGCCGCTGACCAGAGATATTGACTCTATATCTGAAATCTCCTTACCAAGTACCATCGAGTTGGAAGCCAACCACCTGCCACGCTTGTCTCATGAGCAGGGTCCTATGGATGACACTTGAAGACTCAACCACACATGATCCAGCTTACATTGATAGCAGCACTAGGAGTCATCTTCTTGGTGGACATTCTAGTGGCAGTGATAGGGTCACTGTGGCACTTCCACTACAGAACTAAAAGAAGTCATCGCCGACACGTCCACCTGAATCTATCACTACTGATAAACTCCGAGATTAGCCCTCAGGCCTCCGAGAGTCACATGTTACTACAGAAAGCCATGAGTATGACATCATATCATCTTCTTTTGCTGTGTGGCTACGTAAAGGGAGTCTGAACTAGGGAGAAGCCATGGCTAGGAGGTTACTGTCAGGGATCCCCGTACAGGATGTCCTAGGTTCAATTCCTAGTCACGGTGGTGAATACATCTCACCGTCATTGCTCCTGAGCCGCATAAGCAGTCCCTGCAGTCAGCCATTATAGTTGATAGGCAACTCTAAATTTGAAGTTCGAAGGATTTCAGAAGCCCAACAATCGCAACGCCCATCATTCAACTCGACGGAAAGCCTAGGCCACCATGGTATGGCAAAATGTATTTCTGGTGTCGTGATTGCATTGACTCAGTTTACTAGATCTCCTGATACCGTTACTTGCAAGGGCCACACTAGCCATATGTTCAAGCATTGATTGCAGGTGACACTTTGCCGTACGCACCAGCAGTGTCCACACAAGACGTTACTGCCTAAACAAACTGGCCGTAGAACGTGGAAAGCCAATCAGTGATTATCTTCAATTAACTAATTTCATAATCACGATGGACATTGAATTAGGACTGGACAAAAATTCAACAAGTAAATATTAGAGTTGTCTTCTCCTAATGTGATGGCTGCATCCGATCATATTTTTTGCGATGTGGACGTATAGTCAACACCCATTCCGTTGAGAGCGAGTCCGGTGGACGGTGAATTTATAAATTCTGCGGGTGCGGACGCCTCGTCAACAAAAGTCGGACGTTGCAGCAACGTCCGCGGAGGTTGAAATCTGTTCGGACACCAATTTTCCATAACACAGTTATCAACATAGAACCAACATCAAGATACCATTGGGAGCCCGGGCTGTTGAGCCACAAGTGGTGAAGACAACTGCGAGACGTCAATTCAAAATTGTACGAGCAGCGTACGGGAAACTTGTACAACGATTTGTGTTTTCTTTCGTCAAACAATTTGGTGAAAAGATATATTTTCATTTCTTGCAACTTGTGCGTAGGCAATCAATAGAACACGGACATTTGTGAGTTTAATTTTTGCGATTGGACCTAAAATCAGCAAAAACGTAAAAATTAGACAAACGCAAAATTCTCTTGTTTCATGGTATTCAGGCTGCTATGACCGGGCATCAGATTTTTTGCTTCATTTCAAATTGCATTTAATAGCGACTTATTACGTGAAAATTGCAAAATCACAATTTTTGCATGAGACCTTTACCTCTAGGCATATCTTATACCGTTTATACTCTTTGCATCTACTTGACTATTACAGCGACTGAAGTACAGAATATTCCGGATAAAGAGGATATGCCACTCAGTCAGACGGAACGTCAACTCACAGCAACTATGGCTCAGATGGCAGACGGGCTGGCAGTCAACGCAGCAGCGAGTGACTGCTATAGTGAGTACGAGCAGACGTACGTCTGGCCCTGACACCCGGCAGCAGTCCTGGGTGGAGCGCTGCTAACAAAAATAAATTTTTAATTTGGGGTTTATACTTTGTTTTCAAGGCTGCTTACTGTAAAACAAGCCTCATCTAAATCGAGCTGTCAGTCCATAATTTCCAAATAACACAAAGCGCACTTATTTTCCATGTGATTACTGTAGAACGGTATTTGATAGTGATCAAATAGTCATCGCTTTGATTACATTGCGCTATATTATACCTTATACAAGAGTTGTCTTCCCCTTACTGGGATCGCTATCGTTAGATCGCTATCACATTTGACTTCTCGATGAGTTTGAAGAAAATGCTAACATTTCCGTTGCTGTCAAATACAGTTTTGCAGTATATCAGACAGAAGTATGATCATAAGTTGTGTACTTCTCCGTGAAACTGAACTCAATTGTACAAATTTCTGAACAAAAGCTTGAGCCAGGCGTTCCACAGCTAAAAGGAGGAAAAAGACAACTCTACAGAGCTTTACCATATTAGAAACAGCCAGCAAAACTATGTCATAGCAAAATTATGCGTAAATGACGCAGAACACGGCCACCACTATCATCAAACAAATCTATGATATATGCTTCTAGTGGTTTGTTTTGTGCCACAGCAGTATCAGTGTTTGGAAAGACTAAACACATTCCGCAATGTAAAAATAGCAGCACAGCATAGATGTCAACGCTCCTGGATCTCCAGGCAGACTCCTGTATTTTAGAAGACAGAATTTAGGGTCAAAAGTGTAATTATTGGTTTCCTAACGTTCTCTTGCGGCTTATCAGTCAGCTCTGGCAGAGCTGAGCTCAAATATGCCAAAATCTTAGCTGTAGAGGATTTTGAGTTATAGGTTCTCAAAGTTCAGAAAAAAACTGAATCTCCAGTATTTTCAGCCTGATACAGGTATCCAACACAGGCCAGGATCCCAATGCGCATACACTGCAAGTCAGAAAACTTGAGTTCATGTAATTTTTGCAATTTCGCTCATTCTAGGCCGATTGCAATAATGTAAATTGCAAATACTCCTCTTTTCAATTAATATTCTCTATGTAGTGTTCTCTATAACATATTTCCATATCATATCTCAATATTATATCTCGATATTACCTGCAAGAAACATACATCTTTGTGCAACATTTTGTGACATAAAAATATGTAAAAATTATGCTCACAAAATTTTCCTGTCTTACAGTAGCAAGACTACATGAGAGATGACGACACGCTCTTAGTAATACGCTTGGCTGTTTAGCAGCTGTCAATTCATCCATAAGGCAGATTTTTCAGCCCATTTTATGTTTATTGTTTGTTTACAGCGGACGAATGGAATCAGCTTCATGAGCAGCTCAAGCGGAATGAGATAGCACAGACTGCAGCGGAGTCAGTCCAAAGACTTTCCCAGACTCTTTATCAAACTGGCTAGATGCTTCAGATATGGGCTGTACATCAGCTGATATACAGATTGAAAATGAGAGGGATATTTACACTAGTGACAGCGTTTATATCGAGTACTTTTACAGAGTACTAGTCATCCATCTCCATCCTCTCTGGAGGCGGCCCACACGGCTGAATCATCTTCTCCAAGTAGTTAAATCGTACTCGAGCTCTGCTCTCATTTTCAGCCAAGGCGAAGAAGCTCAACATGTCATGTTGACCCTATTACAAAAGAATGTGTTCGTAAGATCCCATAGAAAGAGTGCAGTGCATAGGTAGATCAGTGTTTCGTTCCACTTGCCACGTATGAAGCGTAGCTGTCGCGATGTTGATTCGTGGCCCATTCCCACTTCGTCGTGTCAGCATGACCAGTGCCTATGTACTTTGACTGCAAATGCTCCAGCTGACTGTGAATATTGTAGCGATCGCCCATCTTTAGCGCACAATTTACTAGATAATCTACGGACAAAACGACAAAGTTACTCACCAAACGACCGACTGATACGGAAAAATCTACGGCTCATGCACGAAGCAGGTACTTGAAACGATATACAATTGAGAGAAAAGGGCTACTTACAGACTTATTTCAGATGGTATAATAAGTGCTGATACTAACTTCTACTAGATGAGCTCGATATTACTCCTCCGAGAAATACACGCCAGAAAATTCTTGCTCTACTGCCAGAGCTTCTTGGAGAAAACGTTAGAACGGAGAATAGAGCAAAGCCGTCGTCGGTAGCTCTGAATATGACTTACGAGAAATAAAGACTATGTGGAAATGAACGAAAGAGAGCGGTGTAGACCAACCAGCCTTGTTTCGACCTTGAGGAAGTCTCCGAAGTTTATATGTAATAAATTCGGCTATCAGATTTGGACTAATAGAATACGAGTAAAAAATGAATCTGACCAACAGTGGTTCAGCAGCCGGCTTGATAGCCTAATCGCAAGCCTGTTTTCTGGAATTTTCTTGCCGGATACTCTTCATTCATTCTCACACACGCTCATATGGTTACGGCTGACAACTCGTGGCTACCAGTAGGTTCCAGCATCGAGTGAGACCTTTCTGTTATGGCTAAGTGGGGTGAAGGAGATCCTCGCTGGATAGTTGAAGAACGAGCTGATGCTACCAACGTGAATAATTGGCATTGGTAAGACTGGTATTTTGTCAGATATCTATTACTCTCTCATCGTGTGAAAGAGTGAATTTATCATCATCCGATTCTGCCCTGGTAATGACCAAACTCAAAGGATATCAAAATTATTCCATAGCTGGTGTGGGACTTATTCAGATTTTACCTCTTCTGTCATCGCTGGTACCTTTGAATTGGTCTTCTAATCTGGCGGACAGACTCGCGCTGTTCTCAATGTAGTGTGTAGGGTATCATTTCCTCACGTGTGACTGACTTCGATTTAAAATCATACAACTTTCACTGTAGGACTGAGAAGAATGCCACTGCCTGGTCAAAGGAACGGCTGAAGTCACTTTTGATAGGATTAAAAATAGAGGGAGCAGGTGATCGGTTTGCTGTATTCCTTCCCCTAATTCGCGTTGCCAATCATCATTTTTGTGTTTATTTTTCTCGTTGACTAATTGCCATTTTCACTGTTTGGTCTTGATTTTTACGCAGTGTCATGCTGCGTGGCTTGCTCAGCTGTGCTAAATTATCATTACAAGTATGCCCTAAGCTGAACTGCCAGCCCCTATAAAATCAAACTCATGAGGAATCCTCTATTTGCAACTCGCAAAGCATATTGAACTCTGACATGTGCGAATTGGCTAGTACGATTCGCTGTCCACACTGGCTAGGCGTATACCGAACAGCTGGCTGACAGAGAGATTATTCTCGGGTGTAGCACCCCAGCCATCGCATATCGCAGGTTTTCTGCAAGTGTGTAGCCAGGCCTTAACTGTTATACATACCTACATGTATGTCATAAAATTGACATGTTTTACTACTCTTTGCTGTTACTTCATGCTGCATGGTGCTGTGAGCTTGTGTGTCTGAATATATGCGACTCTGCGCCGTCCTCTGAGACTGACCGTTGTGTTACAGCCGGCACTGCCGAGATCGAAGAATTCCAGACTCTGGAGGGCGAGGCATCTGCGAACAATAGGAAGAGTAAGCTTATCTTCTTTTATGAATGGGATATCAAGTTGAAATGGAAAGGTGAGTTACCATTCATGGCTGATAATTCCTCTCCATCTACCCCTCTCCATCCACCACCCCTCTCCATCCACCACCCCTCTCCTTCCACCCCTCTCCATCC
>ERZ1740065.2747-NODE-2747-length-10987-cov-17.148189_pt1 | contig 10987 bp, 9 predicted proteins | sample MGYA00581738_ERZ1740065 | MGnify/ENA primary metagenome ERZ1740065 (study PRJEB43018, sample SAMN04849749) | marine metagenome | isolation source: floating plastic debris | place: Pacific Ocean | collected 2008-09-01 | study: EMG produced TPA metagenomics...
GCTAGGGTTCCCCACTATGCAGACGATGATTTTGCGGACTTGGACTTGGACTTGGCTTTAATCAGCTTTGGTCCAGACGGACACCATTCTAAAAGTTGGCAACGCCCACAGGCCGGATTACGGGCATCACAGACGGCGCGACCATGATAGACCAAGCGTATAGACCAGTTTTCCCAATCTGGCTGAGGCAACAGCTTCATAAGGTCTTGCTCAATTTTCACTGGGGCATCGTGCTTGGTCAGGCCAAGATGGTTGGTGATGCGTTTTACATGGGTGTCCACCGTGACCCCAGCATTGATCCCAAAGGCGTGGGCAAGAACCACATTGGCAGTTTTACGGGCCACCCCCGGTAAGCGGGTCAACGCATCCATCGACTGGGGAACCTCCCCCCCAAAATCGAGGATGATTTTTTCACAGGCAGCACGAATATTTTTGGCTTTATTGCGATAAAACCCCGTCGATTTAACATAGGACTCAATCTCAACCACATCAGCTTCTGCGTAGTCTGTGACTGTTGGGAAACGGTCAAACAGAGCTGGTGTGACCATATTGACCCGAGCGTCGGTACATTGGGCCGACAGCATCGTGGCGATTAGCAACTGCAACGGGGTTTCATAGTCCAGGGAACAGGGAGCCTCAGGGTAGAGTTCCTTGAGGCAATTGAGAATCAGCAGTGCCCGGCGTTTCTTAGTCAGGCGAGGGCGTTTAGTCTGAGTAGAGTCCACCTATTGAAAAACGGTTTGAAAAATTTCTAGACGTGAAATGTCGCGGGCAATCAGCATGCCACCTAACCCTAAAAATAAAAGCAGTCCAGTTTGCATGACGCTTTCTTGAATCCGGCGGGGTAAGGGTTTGCCAGTTAGGGCCTCAACCAGTAAAAAGGCTAGCTGACCACCGTCTAGGGCCGGTAAAGGCAGGATATTGATAATTGCCAGATTAACGCTAATCAAAGCAGTAAAGCGAAACAGGCTAGTAAAGTCTGTGTCTACCATCGTCCGGCCTTGATCGACGATGCCGACAGGGCTCGATACCTGGCTAGATACTTCCGAAAAGTTTGTTGCTAAATCGAGAAAGCCTTGGGCCGTTCGGACAAACACATTTTGAAATGCATCGGCTGCTAGCTTGAGGATCTCGGCAGGGTTGCTAGAGCGTTTGTAGTTAACCGTTTCATTAGGGTATAGCTGGACACCAATGACCGGCTTACCCTCAGGGGAAATGTCAGGAGTAACCGTAAGGTTTAGCTCCCTTTTACCCCGCTTAATCAGAAAATCAACGGGTTGATTGGGACTTTTTTGAATGACATCAATTAAGGTCTGAACATTTTCGTCGCCTTGATTGAGGGTCTGACCGTTAACAGCAAAAATAATATCCCCAGCTTTAACCCCAGCCTTGGCAGCGGGAGAGGTGGTTGACATAACCTGAGGAATAATCACCCCAGGCTGGATTTCAAAGCTTTCGGGCACACCAAAACTGGTGAATTGAATAACAAAAACCAGGTAAGCAAATAACAGATTGGCAATGACCCCGGCGCTCATGACAATGGCCCGGTCCATCACTGGACGATTTTGAAGCAGGTCTGGATCGTCAGAGGCAAAACCATTGTTGGGGTCGTCATCTAGGGGAAATCCCACAAAGCCGCCAAGGGGTAACGCCCGTAGAGCATATTCTGTACGTGACCCTTGGTACTTCCAAAGAATGGGACCAAAGCCGATGGAAAACCGGTTAACGTGAATGCTTTGCAGCCGAGCTGCCAAAAAGTGGCCTAACTCATGTACAAAAATCAGTAGGGCAATTACAGAGATCAGGGCCAGAGCAGACATAGATGGCAGTAAAAAAGAATAGACAGTGAAAAGCGATTGAATTTTCCACTAATCACCATTCTACCGTCCTGACTCAATACATGTGGGTGAATGGATTAAAGGAACTCTCGGCCCAGGTAAGGTTGGAGGATGTCCGGCACTTTTACACTGCCGTTGGGTTGCTGATAGTTTTCAAGAATAGCGGCCATGGTGCGGCCAATGGCCAGCCCTGAGCCATTGAGGGTATGGACAAACTGAGTTCCTTTTTGTCCGGGGGCTTTGAAGCGGATATCGGCACGGCGCGCTTGGAAATCAACGCAGTTGGAGCAGCTGGAAATTTCGCGATAGCGGTTGGCCGAGGGTAACCATACTTCTAAGTCGTAGGTTTTGGTGGCGGAAAAGCCCATGTCGCCAGTGCACAGCGCTAGCACCCGATAGGGCAGCTTCAGCTGCTGCAAAATATTTTCAGCGTCTTTGGTGAGGGCTTCGAGTTGGTCAAACGAGGTGTCCGGGTGGACAAATTTGAACATTTCCACCTTGTTAAACTGATGCAGTCGAATTAGACCACGGGTGTCACGACCATAGCTACCGGCTTCACGACGGAAACAGGGGGTGTAGGCGCAGTAGTTAATGGGAAGCTCATCCTCTGTCAGGATTTCGCCCCGGTGCATATTAGTCAGAGGCACTTCGGCGGTGGGGGTAAGCCACAGATCGTCGTCTGCACATTTAAAACTGTCTTCGGCAAACTTGGGCAGCTGACCTGAGCCTGTGAGGGAGGCGGAGTTGACCAGGATGGGGGGTAAAATCTCGGTGTAGCCAGACTTGGTGTGGCGGTCGAGCATAAATTGGATGAGGGCTCGTTCGAGGGCGGCACCAGCACCAATCAGCGTCACAAAGCGACTCTGGGCAATTTTGACAGAGCGCTCGAAGTTCATGATGCCAAGCTTTTCGCCTAGTTCGTAGTGGGCTAAAAAGCTGTCGCCTTGGGGAATGAGGTCATCACCCCAGCGACGAACTTCGACATTGTCCTCTTCACTCTGGCCCTCGGGTGTACTGTCGTTGGGTAAGTTGGGCAGTGTGAGTAGTATGTCGTAGATTTTGGTCTTGAGTTCTTTTTCCTTAGGTTCTAGCTCGGCTAATTCTTTTTTGACTTGATTGCCTTCATCCCGCAGGGCTTTGACTTCGTCACCTTTGGGATCAGCTCCCCCTTTTATTTTCGTACCGACGGTTTTGCCGATTTCGTTGCTGCGGGCCTGGAGTTGCGATCGCACCCCCTCTAACCCCCGTTGCTCGCTATCTAGCGTCTGTAGCTCAGATAGGGACGGGGCATAGTCGCCGCTGCGCTTAGCCAAGGCCGCTGCTACTTGGTCAGGATTTTGTCGAATCAGCTTTAGATCAAGCACTGTGGTTCACCGAGTTTTCCCAGTAGATCAGGATATCATCCCCCAACCTAAATCCCTCTCCTTGGGGGAGAGGGACTTGGCGTTTCGCCGTTGCTGATTTAGAGGATGAACCGATCGGTGAGATATGCCATAGGACAGTATCTCGCAGAGAAAATCATACCGAGGATCAGCAACGCCGCGTTTCTTACACAACCTGGGCAATTTCAGCAATTTCAGGAATAAATTCCCGCAGGCGGCGCTCGATACCCATACGTAGAGTCATGGCTGAGCTGGGGCAAGACCCACAAGCACCCTGTAGCCGTAGTTTGACCACAGGGCCATCGATTTCAACTAGCTCAACGTTGCCACCATCGGCCATTAGATAGGGGCGCAGTTCATCCAGTACTTTTTCTACGTTGTCGTTAGTTAGGGCTAGGGTTTCCATAGGGTCAATGATTAGAAGATTGAAACAGCTATTTCAATACTAGCTTTTGAGCAGAAAAGCTTGGTCTTAAGTTATTCAATAGGTGGTATCGATAGGTTATCTCGCTGGGGAGCATTCCCTTAATAGCTATCGGGACAGCTGCCAACAGCGAATTTTGCCAGACCAGTCACCGCTGATCAGGGTGCGGCTGTCGGGGGCAAAGATAGCTGACCAGACACCGCTATCATGGCCCTCTAGGATGTCGAGCAGTTTGCGGGTGGTCATGTTCCAAATGCGAATGGTGCGATCGCGACTAGCCGTGGCCAGTAATTTGCCATCGGCACTAAAGCTAACGCTGTTGACACCCCTGCCATGGGCATCAAGTTCCCCCATCAGTCGCCCGTCACGTAGACGCCAGAACATCACTTTTTTATCAGCGCCGCCGCTGACAAGGAGTTCACCATCGGGGCTAATGGCCAGGGATACAATATCGTCCGTGTGCTGCTGCAGACGACGACGAATTTGCCCGGTGGCCGCATCACAGATGTTAATTTCTTGATCTTGGGTGCTGGTGACCAGGGTGTGGCCATCGGGGCTCAGGACCAGGGTGCGAATCCAGTGTTGGTGGGTAAGCAGCGTATTTTGCAAAGTGCCCGTGGCCACGGACCAGCGCCGGACCGTTTTATCTTGGCTCCCCGTATAGATCCACTGACCATCGGGGCTAAAGGCAACGGCCCGAACGCTGTCGGTGTGACCGTTGAGTGTTGCCACTTGTTGCCCCTGGGCTAGCTGCCAGAGACAGACACTGTTGTCATTGCCACCGCTGACCATCAGGGCATCATCAGGACTAATGGCCAAGGCCCGCACCCAGCCATTGTGACCTTGTAGGGTTTGGTGCAGCTGTCCGTTGTGGAGGTGCCACAGTTTGATCGAACGATCGCCGCTGCCGCTAATGATGTAGGTGCCTTGGCGATTAATAGCAATGGAGCGGATCCAGCTATCGTGGGCGTCAATTGTTTGGGTACAGTGCCAGAGATGGCGACTCGGCGGTTGAGGAGAGGAGTTCACAGCCGCAGCTCTAGTAACTACATACATCGGATCAGACGTTATCTAATACTTGCATTACAAACTCTCTCCGTAAATATAAGGAATATATTGCATCTGTCAGGTTAGTTAGGACACCGAGTATCCCTAAAACCCTTAAATGACAATAGCTAACCTGACTATCAGTCGACGCATGTATGGGTCGATTGACACAAGTCTGTAAAGACGTACGATTAACAACGAAGGCTGTGTCTAGAATTCCCGATACCCCCATCGAAAATATTTCCAGACACCCGGAAATATTTTGCATCTGTCAGGTTGGCTACTCTAAAAGCCTGATAGCGCCGCCGCTAAGCTGACTTACAGCTGTCCTAATGCACTAGGAAGTTGCAATATCTGAATGTTTCCTGTCGCTTGTACGGACAAGATAGATCAGGCAATGCTGCCGCGTTTCCGGGCTTCTTTGTAGGAGGTGCCCACATTTTGTAGGCCAGCGCGGATCATTTGCTGTTCGAGCATGGCGAAAAATCGGCTGCGATCGCCCCCCCGCACCACCGCCTGATTGTGGGCTTCGGCTAGGGTTACCGGATAACCAAACCCCTTTTGCACTTGGGTGATTGTCAGACTGAGGGCTGCGTCAAACAGCTTGCGGTTATTGACCACCCACTCGGGAAACTCCACACGGGCAATCTCTGCGCCTACGTGCACATGGCAAAAATAGATTTGGTGATCGCCATAGAGCTGCAAAATATCCGCTGAGCTTTTAAATAACGGCCCCCGCTGTCCAGGCTCGAGCAGGGTGGCCCATAGGGTGACATCCCGCAGGGGCGAAAAGACCTGACAAGGAGCACCATCGGTTTGACCGTCGCAATGGGTCTGACAGTCTGGCTGATCATGGGGGCAGCTCTGTAGTCGGAGAAAGTTTAGGGCCTCGCTACTGCGCGATGCGCTCAGATAGCCCACCATGGGCACCTGGGCATCGCGGAGACGATCCCAGGCTGCCAGGATGGGGGTTAGGATTTGGTCCCGTGCAGGGGCCGGTAGCTGATCGAGAAACCAGTATATTAATGAGCCATCGGTCATGGCTAATGTGGGTACCGGTGATTGTAGAAGCGATAGCTGTTGTAATTTTTGGCTTCGATTGGGCTGTAATCCATTGACCGCCATGGCCAATTCGCCCAAAACCACCGCTTCTGAAACCGTGCGTCGATGTCCCATCCACTCTTCGGTACTGATGCCCCACTGGCGAGATACGTAGAGATCGTCGGGGCGATAGATAACCTCTGGCTGACTATCTAGCAGCGGAAATCGACTTTGGCCGTAGTGCAACACCACCCGACCGATGTTGAGCAGATAGCAGTAGGCAATTTCGTGGTGGCTGGGGTTAATTTGGGAGCCGTCAGTGGCGATTACGGTGTGGGCCTCCGGTGCTGGGGTGATCTGCACTCGGGTATCCAGGGGTTCAATGGGTTCGGCAACGGCAAAGCCGAGATTATTGGTTTGGAGCTGGTCTATCAGATGGGCCTGACGGAGATGGGCCTGATGGAGGAGTTGGGTTGCGATCGCAACCCTCACCTTGGCGGCCTCAGCCTCCTTGGCCAGATGATGACTAATCCCCTGCATCTGCTGGGCAATTTTCGACAGATCCAGCATGGGTGTGCCTATTCCGTATCGAACTTTTGTACTACCGAGTCTAACGATAGCAGATGAATTCGAGTATCTTCCTGGGCCGCCTGACGTTCAGGCGCCAGGTTGTAACCCCAGTCAGCCAGAAATAGCTCCACATGGTTTAAGTCAGCCTGTTGTTTAACCCCCTGGAGAGCTTTGATGCGATCTTCAATAAACCAGATAGTGGGAGTGGGGGACCGGGTGTGGGCTGTGGTTAAGAGGCGCAGGGTTTCGTATTTAGGGCGTTTAACCTCTTTACCCAAAATCTTGTCGGGGGGCATCGTTACCCCGCTTTGCTTCAGCAGCTGCTGAATAAAGCGACCTTCCTTGGTGCTGACAATATAGGTGGGGCGTTTTTCCAAAGATGCCTGTAATACTGCCAGCATGTTGGGATAAAACCGATGCTGAGCCAGCCAGTTATCTAAGTCGGTGGCAATCCAATGATCCCGCTCACCATCTAGAGTTTTGGCCGCGTCAGCTTTCGTTAAATTTGTCTCATCTAAAAACGGCAGAGCCAGTTCTGGCCAGCCCGCTATGATCTCATCATCGGTTTTACCTGCGATCAAGGCCCGTAGCAGCATGGGCATTTCCCAGCCGGTCTCGATTACAGGACGTAAAGGATAGAACTTTTCAGCTAACCCTGCGGGTGGTTCTAAATTTTCTGGCTTGAATAGTTTGCAATAGGCGCGCCATGCCGTCTGAAAATACTCAATCAGCCCGTCACAAATTACCCCATCAAAGTCAAAGGCCACCAGATCTGGTTGCATAGTTGCATTCACTATGAGCTACCTGGCAACCATACACAGTAATTTCCAATCTGGGTATCGAATCTAGGCATCAAACAAGAAAGAGACCGGGTGTGGCCAAATCTCTATGGCCACATCCGGACAACCAACTAGAAGCGATCGCCAATCTTAAAAATGACCTGGGAGTCACCTTCATCATTAAGGCCAAACTCAAGTCGTACGGCTCCTACAGACGTCAATGCCCGCACCCCCAAGCCATAGCCAAACCCATCACCTGGCTTGTCACGGGCCTCAGCCGGTTCACCAATGACGTCGTCCCCGGTTCCCAAATCAGAACCATAGTCAAAGAACAGGGTGCCACCCACGTCAATATCGTCATCAAAGGCACTGAAGGCGAACATGGGGAAACGATATTCCGCCGTGGCTTGAACAAAGCTTTCTCCGGTGCCTAGTTCGCCCTTGCTATAGCCGCGAACGGAACTGGAGCCCCCCAGGCTAAAGGCCTCATAGGGAGGCGTATCGCCAATAATGGTGCCGCCCTGGACATTCAGCACCAGGGTGCGAGGACCTTCGGTAAACCCAAACAGGTTTAAGGGTAAAAACTGGGTGTAGTTAGCACTGAGACGATTGAACAGAATGTCGGCATCGCCAATGGGGATAGACTGATCGGTGCCAAATAGAAACCGATACCCCTGGGTGGGATTATTCACATCATTCCGACGATCCAACTCACCGACAAAATTAATCGTTAGCAGGTCATCCTGACCGCTATCACTAACCGTCAGCGAGTTACCCAGCTCATCTTCATCAAATACACCGTTGGTAAATGCATCATCTCTGACAGAAATACGCTGGTAAGAAACCCCCAGAGCGGCGTCTAAATCAGTAGCTAAGGGGCGAAAATACTCAACCCCTCCCCCCAGACGATGCACCCAGGGATCATCACCGTTGGACAGGTCTACGTCATTATCTCCACCGTCAAATTCTGGCTCGATGCCACGTTGATTTTGAAAATTGAGACCGTAGCCTGAGCCATCCTGGAAAAACTGCCTAAAGTCCACTTCAGCCCCTAGGGTATTTTCACCACCCAGCAAGCCAATGGTCAGCCGTTGATTATTGTCACCGATATTATCGATGCCCCCATTCACCTTGATGGAAAATCCACGGGCGCTATTGCTAGCGGGATTGACGGTAACAGGACGGAGAGGTCCGCGAAGAGCCGTGGTTCGAGGCAAGCTGCCAAAGTCGTAAAAGAAATCGTTGGGCTCCTCGGCAGTCACCACCATGACGATCTGCTCGGGCCCAGTCTGCTCGGACTCATTCGCAGGCTCCAGGGTGAGGGTCACCCGCTCAGCCATCCTGCTAACCCGGCTCAGGTCCCCATGGGCCAGTTCTGGATCGTAAATATCTCCGGGCTGCAGTTGAAAATCTTTGATGATGCCAGCAACGTCTGGGCTGCGCTCAGTGTCTTCCGCCGCATTCACCAACCGGATCTGAATATCGGCAATGATCTCGCCATTACCCTGGGGCACCGTCAGTTCCGCCCTGGGGATATCAGCCGGTGACGCTTCAGTTTGTGTGACATGGTCGGGCAGTCCATCTGACAGTCCATCTGATAGCTGGCCCCAGGCAGCAGTCGTAAACCACAAGGGGCTAATGGTTAAACCTAAGGTTGTTACTAAAAGCCATCTAACCTGGCAAGGTGAGAATAGCCATGGATTAATTTTCATCGGTTTAAGAACGGCACGGCTTAAGCTTGAGAAAAGTTAAAGCGTTTACTGGAGCTATTTAAGACAAACATAAGTAACGTATCACGGACGAAGGTCCGCGATCTTGCGCAAGGAGGCCCTGAACAGACGCCCAAGGCCTCAGGGCGTAGAAGCACCTGATTCCAAACCCTACATCAACCTATATCAGAGAAAGCGTAGAAAAATTGTCAATTGATGAACTCTGCCCCATCCAATTCCAACTGCAGCAGGATTGAGGGTTTAGAATAAGGAACGCTGGATAGGTAAGCCATATGGGCAGCTCGGTAGAATTTATCGATGAATTTGATGTGGTCGTCATTGGGGCGGGCCATGCTGGTTGTGAAGCGGCGTTGGCCTCGGCCCGTTTGGGGGCTCAGACGCTGCTACTCACCCTCAACTTGGACCGCATCGCCTGGCAACCTTGTAATCCGGCGGTGGGGGGTCCAGCGAAATCCCAGGTAACCCATGAGGTCGATGCCCTCGGTGGCGAGATTGGCAAAATGGCCGATCGCACCTATTTGCAAAAACGGGTGCTGAATAATTCTCGTGGTCCTGCCGTGTGGGCACTGCGGGCGCAGACTGATAAGCGCGAATATGCCGCCATCATGAAAACCATTGTGGAGAACCAGGAGAATCTGGTGCTGCGCGAAGGAATGGCAACAGATTTGATTTTGGGTAAAAACGATGATGTTATTGGTGTTCAAACCTATTTTGGGGTTGCTTTTCGCTGTAAGTCGGTGATTCTCACCACGGGCACATTTCTTGGGGGTGTCATCTGGGTGGGCGATAAGTCCATGGCCGCGGGTCGAGCCGGTGAGTTTGCCGCCGTGGGTCTAACCGAGACATTGAACAAGTTGGGATTTGAAACCGGACGGTTAAAGACAGGCACTCCGGCCCGTGTGGACCGTCGCTCAATCAATTTTGATGTGCTGGAGAAACAGCCTAGTGACAAAGATCCGGGCTGGTTTAGTTTTGACCCGGAGGTGTGGGTAGAGCGAGAGACCATGGACTGTCACCTCACCCGCACCACGGCAGAAACCCACCGCATCATTCAAGAGAATCTTCACATGTCGCCAATTTATGGTGGCTGGGTGGATTCTAAGGGGCCGCGCTACTGCCCCAGTATTGAGGACAAGATTGTTCGCTTTGTCGATAAAGAGAGTCACCAGATCTTTTTAGAGCCAGAGGGCCGGACAATTCCTGAGATTTATGTGCAGGGGTTTTCTACCGGGCTGCCCGAGACAATTCAACGGACGATGCTGCGCAGTCTGCCTGGGTTGGAAAACTGTACGATGCTGCGTCCGGCCTATGCAGTGGAGTATGACTATTTGCCGGCCACCCAATGCTTTCCCACCCTGATGACTAAAAAACTTCAGGGATTGTTCTGTGCTGGGCAAATTAATGGCACCACAGGCTATGAAGAGGCGGCAGCCCAAGGGTTTGTGGCGGGTCTCAACGCTGTGCGCTATGCCCGTGGTGAGGAGATGATTGTCTTTCCCCGTGAGGGTAGCTACATTGGCACGCTGATTGACGACCTGTGTACAAAAGACCTGCGGGAACCCTATCGCATGCTCACCTCTCGGTCGGAGTACCGACTGATTTTGCGATCGGATAATGCGGACCAGCGACTGACGCCCTTGGGTCGAGAGATTGGTCTGATCGATGACCGTCGTTGGGAGCTATACACCCGCAAGCAGGCAAATATTGCTGCTGAGAAGGAACGGCTGCACAGTACGCGGGTAAAGGCCCATGAGCCGGTAGGGCAGCAGATTATGACGGATACGGGTCAGAAAATTAAGGATGCGATCGCACTTGCCGACCTGCTACGCCGGCCCAAATTCCACTATGCCCAACTAGAACACTATGGCCTCGGCAACCCGGACCTGATGCGCGCCGAAAAAGAAGGTGCCGAAATCGACATCAAATACTCGGGCTATATTCAGCGCCAGAAAAAACAGATTGAACAGGTAGCCAAGCAAACCAATCGCAAGCTCTCCCAAGACATAGACTATCTGGCCATTGACACCCTATCGATGGAAGCCCGTGAAAAACTGACGGCGGTAAAACCCCTAACCGTAGGTCAAGCCACCCGCATCGGGGGGGTTAATCCGGCTGACATCAATGCCCTACTGGTGCATTTAGAAATTAAAGATCGACAGCGCGAGGCGGTGGCCCC
>ERZ1740065.2749-NODE-2749-length-10983-cov-10.683016_pt1 | contig 10983 bp, 5 predicted proteins | sample MGYA00581738_ERZ1740065 | MGnify/ENA primary metagenome ERZ1740065 (study PRJEB43018, sample SAMN04849749) | marine metagenome | isolation source: floating plastic debris | place: Pacific Ocean | collected 2008-09-01 | study: EMG produced TPA metagenomics...
GGGGGGGGAGGAACTTGCAGACTTGCTGGTATGGTTTGGAGGGGTTGAAAATCATGTTGACATGAAATCCAATGCCAAATAAATATTTAGATTCCCGGGACATGATATACTGCTGAATCAGGATGTAGAGGTTAACATTAAACATGCTCTCTCGATGACCTGAATGCCACATCATGTAAACGCAGTAGATAAACAACTGACAGGTGGAGACAACTCTGGACTATAAGACGGCTTTTGATTGGATAACAAACTATTGCAGCATGGTGTAAACACAGCTAGCCAGGGTATAGGACCCAGCTGTTTTTATCTCTCTTTTTTGTCTCCCACATTTCCTGACCACTTTCCCTTCCTCTAGCCCAGTATTTGGACATCTGCCATCCCAATCGAAAGCACCTCCGGTTCACCACCAGTCTACTGAAGTCTTTTCTGCTTTGTCTCCCGCCACCAACCCTTGGAACTTGTTTGCCCATTCCCAATCAACTCCCATGCTTCTCTGCTCAAACCTATTTACATCCCAGGCTGAGATAGATTTGGATGAATTCTAATAGAAACATGGCGCGATTGATAATCATCTGCACTTTTCTGCACGATATAGAGGCACCATCTCTGCTCTGCCTCCCCTGCCTCCCTCCCTCTCTCTCTCTCCCTCCCCCTCTCTCTCCCTCCCCCCTCTCTTCATCTTTCTACCTTCTCTTATGCTTTCTCCCTTCTCTCCCTCTTTCTCCCTTCTTTCTCCCCTTCACCCCCTCCTTTTACCCCTATTTCTCCCCTCCCTTTACCCCTCTCACTCCCTTCCCTCTCCCCCTTCTCTCTCTTCCTCTCTAACTCTACTGTAGACATTGTATTAGACATCATCACCATGGATACCGCCACCAGTTTGGTAAACAAATGGAGGTAGCCTAGTCATTGAACTGAGGGTCACAGCCTGCTTGTAAGTGATGTATACACTTGAACTCAGGATTACTTACAGATCGTTGAATTGATCAACAGATAGCAGACAGCCCTGATAGCCATGGGCAACATGGATAGACAGTAGGAGGAGGGAGTGGGGTAGGAATTAAACCTTCATACATGTGAGTCGCAGCTTGTCATGATCATGAGCTCAGTATGAGAATTGAATGTGTACAACATGAGAGTAGGATGTTTACAGAAGAAATGCAAGATACAAGCTGTTGGAATTGCATGCATCATACAATTATATGTGCGTATAGAAAGTGGATCTGCCTACCAACTGTGAAAAAATCAGCATGAGGTTCAACAGTTCATGTTTACATTTACATGCATAGTGACATTACGGGACATCACGGGACATCACGGGACATTACGGGACATTATGGGGCATTCTAAATTTTAAATTTCTACTAAGCTCAAGTACAGCAGAGACAATTCAGATAGATTTCAACCAGCCTGTACCAACAGCAGGATGCTACACAACAACTAGTGACTGTAGTAAACTGCCCAAATAGCTGACCTACCTACCCACCCCTAAAGTGACAGCTGGCCATGGATCAGAGGCTACTGGCAAAATGCATGCTACTAAAAACATCTAGTCAGTCATTATGAGTAATTGCATGCATAAGTCGGTGTTTCAACGTAACCACAGACGTGTGGGGGAGGGGAACACCCGTCCGCCTACGCGAGGTAATAAAGTAAATCAAATACAGGGGAACTTACCGTTGAGTCTGTAACGTACACCATCTACGAGGCATTCCTTTACGTAGCTGTCTTCGATTGTTGGGTCGTAATCTGTGACAAAGTAGCCCTAGAAAGATGACAAGCTGATGTCGTCAGTTTAAACAGGCATTGCACACATTTACATCTATGCATCAAGTGATGTTTATGTCCACGTGTCCTATTCACATGTCTATGACGTACATACTTTACATGCTTTCAACTTAGTGAAATTTTGATCTAGTAGCGGTGTCAATTGATGTGACATGGACAGGTATGACGTGACAGATTTCAAATACTTACATTCATCAATAATTAAGACGTCACCATTATTTATTCATTAGAGAGGTGTGGTTATTGTCCAGTGTTTACGTTACACCTGTTCTCATGCAGTTTGTGACATGTCTGCTCTTTAGTTTACGATCGTCAGCACCAGTGTGCATGCCGTAACGCTTGAGAATTTGTCTACATGACTGCTACATGATGGACCCCAGTTTACATTGTATCCCTGAGAATAACCTAGAACAATGATGTTAATCTTTGAGCATCAATATTTTCTGAATCAACGAGGAATGCCACTCATAAGGAGGAAGACCCGGTTTCGGCGCTGGGTTTCTGTCTGCTCCCACTTAGAGCAGTGTTTACTGCTAGTTAACTGAAGAAGGCAAGCGCACGCTGACTCTTGTTTTGTCAATGGCAGGATAATCGGGCCAGGAATGCTGCCAGAGAGCTATCTGGTGATTAGAGAGCGTTGCGTTGTCAGCATCATCTGCTGAGAGGAGCGGCAGTGTCTGTAGATCAATAGTCTAATTCACTTCGGAAATCCTCGAACCGGAGGCCTGTGTATACTTGACGTATGGAGCAGAGCTCACTTTCGGCTTTTGACTGGGATTCATGATTTTTCAAGGGAATTGAACAACATGGGAGTCTTAAATTATGCTAAGAACCTTCTGATCGATGTAGAATGCTCGTAAAACATTCCTTAGTGTCAGGTCCAACGCTGGGACGCTTCAACTGGCATGAATGTCCGAGCTTATTTTGGAACACGGAGGAAATAGCCAATCAAATGGTGATTTCACAACACAACACCGCCAGTCAAAGAATTTGCGCTGTATCGTTTTATTGACTGTCAAAACAAAAAGTTTTGTTCCCATTTATCTTAATGAAGGCAGAGTTTCGAGTTGTTTTAATTACAATAAAGTAGTACAGAGAGCTAATAGTTCCGTTATTCAATAAACGATGTTTTTTTAGCCTTCAATTAGTACCTCATACTGAAAAGTCCATAGCCTGGAGTGGGTAAACGGGCACTACACAAAAAGACTCTCCTACTCATGACCCGGCGTTCCTTACTCACAATGCTCGCTCTATTTGGCCACCAATATGGAAGCCGTTATCCCATGTTGTCTACACAAACAGCCTCCTGTGACTTCTAACAACAATGCTAATAGCTGACAGGCTTTTCATTCAGCATCCCAGCTATCACTTCCTACCTACAACTACAAGCTTCCCTCCCCATAGCAGATGATTTACATAATCTGTATGATAAGTTATGAGTGTTAGTAAACTGACATGACCTTTCCAATGTTTGCTCAGCCTGGTTTTACAGCTGCTGGATCTCTTGCACTTACTTCTCTTGCTACAGCAAACGGGGCTGCGAGCAGTAGATAAGGCTCGTATGTGTTACGATATGTTTTCTCTCAGTGCAGAGATAACGCTGAAGAGCCATGGCATTATCAGGTCAACTAGCCGGGCCGTTAGCCCGAGTATTAATTGACAGGCAGTGCTTCACCTCAAAATATTTGAATCACTCAACATAGAAACGCAAGAATGAAATGTGCAGCCAAAATAGGGATAGCATAGGGTCAATATTTTTATACCAGCTGATTCGATGCCAAGAGATGCTGCCGTTTGAAAATTGCATGGCCATAAAACGAGGTTTATTGCATTGGATTCAAATTACACTTCATCAGGAAGAGTTCCTGAATGACTCAGAATCTAAGTGCTGTTACTCTACAGCCTACCTGAAGACCCCACACCTTTTAGGGACGGCAGGCTATACTGTAGGAGGAAGTGCGTGTGTGAAGCTTCAATTTTCTCACCTGTACGAAGTGCAGAGTGAGGGCGCTTTTTCCAACTCCGCCGCACCCCAAGACAGCCAGCTTGTATGAAGGCACAGAAAGCGTGTTCACCTGTTGCTTCTTCTGTGACATGGTGAAGTTTGCAACAGCCTATGATTGTCTGAGATTGTCTCCCGCTAGGCTTGACTAGGAGTCAAGTAGGTTTATGTAGCTGATGGTAGGTGCTCCAGCAAGTAGATAGCACCATGTAGCCTGGCAGACAGCTGTTGAATGATGGGTGACACGCTCTGAATGGAGTCAAGCAGATCTGTGAGAGTAATCAACGCGTCTAGTTAGTTACCATCACCTCTATCGTCCTGAAATAGATGTTGGCAAACTTCTCTCCATCGCGCGGCTCGGCCTAAGTTTTCCAACAACGGCAGTAATGTAATGCATGCCATTGATTGCGTAAGCTGCGAATGATAAACATAGTAAGCTCCGCCCACGATTGCTGGTAAAACCAGCAGTAGAAGACAACTCCTTTAATGCTATAACATACAACAATAATCAACGTTTACGGCTTCATTCTTATTGCAGAGATGGCTGTAGGAAATATGGGATGAGAATAAGGTGGTGTGAGTGAGGTGCAATAGCGCCGAGGTTTAATACGCGTGGTGTGAGTGGAAGTGTGGATAGCCTATGAAGGAGGACGAGTGATGAGAGAACAGGAGGCAGTTTGGGGTCATGAGAGAACGCAGTGCGAAGCTCTTTTCATCTCATAGGGCATCATTTACTAGCTGAGGCCTACTGCTACAGTTTACAGTAGCTATATTTACCTTTTCCAAAGCAAGTTTGATATATCAGCTAATAAGTCTATCGCCTTCTGAAGTTGCTACCTCCACTCTATGCATACTTGTCAACTCTCCCGTATTCAGACTCGCCAAGTCTCTTGTTTTTCCGGGTCTCTCCAGTATTTTAGCTTGCCGGATTGTCATTAGTGGTTTCCTAATGTTCTCCTGCTACTTTTTACTCTTCTATAGGTAGGCTCACCGATCTTGTAAACGCCAGCGTGACATCGGCGTAACACCGGCGTAACATCGGCGTGATACCGGCGTGACACCGGCGTGACACCGGCGTGACACCGGCGTAACATCTGCGTAACATCGGCGTAACATCGGCCTAACATTGGCGTGACACTGGCGCATGATTCCGGCGTACCTACTGATAGAAGAGTATAAAATGCCGTTCTCCTCCAGCTCATCAGCTAGAACTCACTGAGATGAGTTCAAATATGACAGAATCCTAGCTGTAGGGGGGTGGCGGGCTTGCGCTATGACTTCTCGAAGTTCTGAAAAACTGAATCTCGAGTATTTTCAGCCCGACAGGTGGACAGGTCTTGTACTCTGACAGATGGACAGGTCTGACGCAGCAGACAACTACACGGCTAGTGCAGCCCAGCTGTATGCGAAATTTGATTTTGATGGTCACGAACATATGAATTTATAAGAAAAAAACCTTTCACGCTAAAATTGGAGTTGTGTTCCCCTGCATATCAGTAGCCATCTTCATCAATGCTGCCATGTGTACATACATGCATAGTGACAGATGTTCGCTCCATGCCTAGAGAGATGTTGATGAAAGCAATAGAATCAGCGCCTTGATATCCTATACAGTGCTAGGGTGGTCCCAGTGGCACAAGCTACAATGCAGCATGCATCTGTTTTGGTCCGCGTTCACCATACCTGTCAGGCTGAAGATCCTTTTTTTCAGAATTCATAGCTCGACACTCTTACCCCCTCCCACGGCAGTGATTTGGTCTTGTTCGAGTCCAGCTCAGCAGCCTCTAACTGGTGAGCCACAAGAGAACATTAGAAAACCAATAATGACAATTTTGACTCTAATTTCTGGAAGGTGGGGGAGAGGGGGGGGGGGAATACGGGAGACTTGACAGGTCTGGTGCTTATGTCTGAAAAGACCATGGAGATACATCTGGCCGGTTCCTCATACAATACAGCAAAGCGTTTACCCACTTGTTGTCTTCTGCTTACCTGACAGCTGAGGCTCCTTTAAACCGCCTATCGGACCACTTTTGCCCTCAGCATCTGTCACTAGCTTGGCAAGGCTTGCTTTACTTCATCAGACAGCTGTCTGCTGAAAGAAACCTATTTTCATTGGGTTTGAGCTGCTGTGCACTTGTACTGACAATTTCCAAATATAGCAATTTCACACTATCCTCTTTTATAACTTTGCCTTCGGGCATTGAGTGCAACCAAAGTGTCCCAGCAAATGCAGGCACCTGTCAATCTGGGAGGAAGGTAGCCGGCAGAGAAAAGCTCCGGCAGATAGGAGAGGTGGAGCGGAAGAAGAGGCAGACGTCAGAAGTTGGCAATCTGAAAGTTGTGGTCACTTAGCAATAGTCTTCAGCTGTTTAATCTCTTGATCCTTCTCCTAAGCTCGCCTTATCCCCTCCTTCATATATCATAGGTGTGCGTAAGAAAGCCAGATACCCAGAAAAATAAGAGCCTGCTGAAAGGGTACCGATAATTAATATGATGAATGGTTTTCTGAGTGAATGAAACGAAAAATATGAACTTCCCAGGGATATCAACTGTTTGGATTAAATCCTTATTGTTCGAATTTTCAGCTTGTATAAGGATGAAAGGACGGATTTCATGTAGCATAAGGATTTTCTTTGACTCAGTAGGATTTTTGCCTTTCAGTTTGGATTTTGGATGTTGTCACTTACCTTTCTTGGTAAAATGATACCATGAGTAAGCAATGTGTCTCCAACTATCACCCTAATGAACAAACAAAAAAATTTCAGTTTTTGATGCTGCATATGTGAAAAATGTGGTACTAATATGGCGATTTCGGAGCATCTATGACGTCATAATACTACTCAATGTCAAAGTTTTTTCTTGATGAGCTCCTGAAACATGTTATGAGAATTTTTCCTGGATCCAGGTTGAGATCTCTAAATTCCCACGGACATGATATCTATACCATTTCCATTCACCTTCAAAGCAAACATGCTTGTATAGTCTCGTTCTCAGAGAGATGGAGCTGTAGGATATGGTTTTGCAATTGTAGATTTAAATTTAAACTGAGGCATTAACTCGTGGTATAATATAATGGCGTTACAACTGTATTAGGTTTAAAATTTTCCACTTTGAAAATCGAAATAACAGCTGAACCTCAGGAGTCGTCTTCTCTTGGACGCCATGCGCTCCGTCAACGCAACCATTGGCGCGGTTTGAATTTTATACGACCCACGCTATTGGTTATGTAAAATAATCACATGACACTGGGCGCCATTTGCAAACAACTGTGAAACTCAACAGGTGCTTCGAATAACTACTAGTAGCTACTCACACGCTTGAAACCATACACAACAACACTGGATGTAGTATCGTACGCATGCAAGATGTACGGAAGAGATATAACACCACCACCGAGTGGGAGGATATCGAGCTCGTCAGGATCTCCCGACTCTCTCTACAAAAGTTCGACAGACAGTTCAAGGACTTTAAGTTTTTCTCCCGACTCTCATCACACGTCCACTGCTTTCAAACCATTAACTGGTCCAATCAAGTTGATGATCGATGATGACTCTGATACGGAGTGGGACTCATCTTTTGCGTCACCTCTTCAAAAAAGACCTCCGTCCGTCCGAAAAATAGCCAGAGCGAGGAGCCGTCTCTCTGATACCAAATACTCCTCACGCAGTAAGCGACTTTTCGTACTTCATTTAGTGAATTTCTTACTTAGTTTACTGCTGTGACTTATTATACCATCAAGTATGTTCGGAATCATCGAAAAATTCCCTATGGGTTGATCGCGATGTTGTGATTTTTCTGTAGTTATTAGTCATGCCATATATCTGCATCGATCATGCCATCGTGCTGCTGCGACTTCCTGTCCTGTCCTGCCTCATCACACGATATTACCATATTGCTGAATTTACTTGCTGGTGCTCATGTTATAACTGTAGAATATGTGTTACTATGGAGCTCTCGCGGTATTTCAAATTTCACATGTTCAAATAAGTCCTTGGCTTTCTTATCTTCTTTGTTGTGTTTGGATTCGGAAACTGGAATAACTGATTTAGTTATTCTGCGTATGCGGTAACGTTAGCAGGGTTTCAAATCTGTGCTAAATGAATCAGACTTCGGGAAGTCTGAGTCATGTCTTTTTTACTAATGATGTTGAGTCATCCGCGTTTAGTCACCTCGATCAGGTCATCCTGACTCAGCCTTCCAGGGGTAGAATACCTCATCCTAGCGCTGATCTTTGTAACCATTACCTTACGATCAGCAGGTGCTTTGTCACAAAATGATCATAGTACTTGAAAATTCGCTGTTGACAATAAAAGTTTTTGTTCACGGCTGTCTGGCCATTTAAATGTTGGAGCTCATAAAACCACATGTGGATTTGTTTTGCCTTCTATAGTCCAGCGTACCTGCCTATGGTCGTCTTTGTTCTGTCTCCAAACGGTTGCAGGCTGCATTATGATATTAGCCTTATATCAAGGGAGGTGGGTAAACAGCTAGATCGTATGCTTTGGTAAATATGACTGGTGACAAGGTCACCTATTGTTTCAGCTCTTTGAAAACACTTGAGTTGAAAAGCAATGAGCAGTCTCTCGACAACCAGACTGCATTAGGGATATCCTTTTGTCTTGTCAGCCTACTAACTTGTACAAGACTTGTACATTGGAACTCTCACTACAAATCCAGTTTCCTTTAATCCATCTTGTGGCTGGAAAGTGAATTTGAAATTGGATCAGCTGAGAGATGATCCGTTTGGTTTTTTCAGCTCCAGAACAGGAGAATATCCGTCCCTCCCAGTCCAGTCCTGTCTCGACCCCACCACACAAACGAATGAAGGCTCTACAGCTCACAGACCTGATCACGTCGTCCGCCACCCCATCTCCATTTCTCTGTGGCACAAAGTCGCCACGAATTCATAAAAGGTTCTCTCCCAGAGCTTCGCTGTTCGGCAACAATAACAACAACATCAGCAGAAAAGTGGCGCGATCGCCGGCACCGAAGAAACCGTCGGTCAATCCCTTCACTCCGAATCACACGCCAAATCGGAAGTCGCAGTGCCGTCCGTCCGCGTCAGACAGGTAGGATTGTGACTATCTCGCCCCACCTCCTCAGTAGCCATTATCCCCCATCTCTCTCCTACTACTACCACTACTACCACTTCTCTCTCTCTTTCTCTCTTTCTCTCTCTCACTACTTCTTACCAATACATGGGTTGTTTACAGTGGTTTCTCTGACGACTCATCATGGCTGCTCGACATCGGCAAGAATTCCGACAGCGATACGAGCTCTGAACAGAAGGTGAGCCTGCTACAGCATTTTTCCCTGAGTTCTCTCTCTCCCCCATCCCACCTCAGTTCCCCTCTTCGTCTGTACCATCTCAGTTGCTCTCTCTCCCTCCGCATCGCCACATATCGCGGTAGATATCTCTACGCTCTCGGCTGTAGGTTTTGTTTGCCAACCGTTTATAATGTTATGTTTCACATTCATTATCAGATAGCTAATCATGTTGGTCGTGAAGAACGTGCCGAACACGATGGCCTCCCTACATATTTTAAATAAGTCGGCTATCTATGGACATCTATCTGGCAGCCAATCACAGCTTGCCACTGTTAGCTCTGCCAGGTTTATATAACACTGTCCTTTGTGTCCAGTGATGATAGGCCAGTAGTAGTTGCCTCTCCCATTGTACCTCAGTATTACCACTGACCAGAGGCTAATCTCATCCAGCAGGTGTCTGACAGTGTCTGACCAGTGTCAGTAGTATTGAATTCGAGAGTCTGCTACCTAAACCTACTTGAGCCGATGATGACAAAGAGAGCTTAATTTGCTACAAATGATGGATTCATGCGCATTGTTGACATTGTGCTGGCCTGATTGGTCTTGCCATTTGGGGAATGGGTGGAGACAGTAGATGGACAGTGAAGACCTGGGCTACAGTGATGCCATTTAACTGGATTTAGGAAGGCCAGCAGAAGAGAGAAGCTTTGACATTGAGACTTCAACATCGGACTTGTTGACTCAGCAATGTGTTTTCAGTTCCGTACCTCCCGTTCATCAGATTCTCTTCATGCCTAATAATAGTAACAGTAGTAACACTAAGTAATGGTTGTAATATTGTAATACATTGAAGTAAATCTGTACTTACGCCGTTGTAGCTGGCGCTGAAGGAGATGTCGACGTCGCGCTACCGTGAGGAGTTTTGTGAGGAGTGCGTGGTCGGCAGCGGGGAATTTGGAGCCGTGTACAAGTGTGTAAATAAACTCGACGGCTGTACGTACGCCATAAAGAAGTCACGCGAGCCTGTGGCTGGCAGCGCCTGGGAGTAAGTACATATGTCGTCCTTGGCGTCTCTCCCCTCCTCCTACCTGCCACATCATGTTTGGATTCAACTCTCCTCGTCAACCTTCGAGGCTGAAATACAATACTTGGCAGCAGAGGATCAAGTTGCTGCTAATCGAATTGAAATAAGTTGAAGTAAATTTAACTGTAGACACTGATCTGCATGAGAGCAGTGTGTGTAATTGCATTTCTGTCCACTGTACATGGGGAAGTCACCGGTTTGATGGCTTCATATCTTCAGTGAAATATCCGCTATTCCCCCATAACTATACCTGAATGGGGGGACAGACATCATCCTTTTATTGAAGATGTGAAGCCATCCAAACCAACCACACTAGCTTCAGTCAGTAGCCATTCATTGCTAGAGTTGCCTTCTCTTATCCAATAAGCTGCTGTTCACTGACAGGGAAAGACAACTCCCCAACTTAGTTTTGCCTCGTGCTCATGCCGTCAGATATAGTTAACCACATTGGATCTGATCTAATGATCTGACGTAAGTAATATTTCTTATTTACAGACGAATGGCTCGTAACGAAGTCTATGCACACGCGGTGGTCGGAAAGCACCCGAATATCGTACGCTACTACTCGGCGTGGGCGGAGGCCGGGCACCTGTTCATACAAAACGAGTTCTGCAACGGCGGCAGCCTCGCCGAGGAGATCAGCGTACATCAAAAACGACACAGCCGCTTTACCGAGGCAGAACTGAAAGATATCTTGAAGCAGGTGGCGCACGGTCTCAAATATATCCACGCTCAACAGCTCGCGCACATGGACATTAAACCAGGTGAGCTTACCGTGGGGGGGGGGGGTGGGGGGGGGGGGGGGGGGTGGGGGGGGGGGGGGGGGGGGGGGGGGGGGGGGGGG
>ERZ1740065.2750-NODE-2750-length-10980-cov-12.134279_pt1 | contig 10980 bp, 7 predicted proteins | sample MGYA00581738_ERZ1740065 | MGnify/ENA primary metagenome ERZ1740065 (study PRJEB43018, sample SAMN04849749) | marine metagenome | isolation source: floating plastic debris | place: Pacific Ocean | collected 2008-09-01 | study: EMG produced TPA metagenomics...
TCTCACCATCGCTCTCACCCTCGCTCTCACCATCGCTCTCACCATCGCTCTCACCGTTGCAGGTTTGGTAAGAGGTTGAGTCGTGCTATGACTATGAAGAGTGTGCCTTCGCCCCTGAAGCGTGCCGTCTCCACGATCATGACACCAACCAGACGGTCGTCGATGAGACGTAACGACACGTCATCCATGTCGTCTGCCAGCAGCATGTGGGACCTGGATGTAAGGCATCGAATCATTCTTGTTGTTTATGTAGAGTTTAAGCGTCCTGTTTACCAGCAATTACTTTAGGTGCCACACCCCCCTCCCCTCCTCACACTGAGAACTCTTGCAAGATTCAAAAATTCTAATTTTAAGGAAAATAGACATTTACAGTTCATTTTTGCACAGAGAGTTCGCGATGAGTGTCAGAAATGCTTTCCAAATTGATTTATACATTATGAGTTGTCTTCGAAAATATTGTTGTGTGTTTCTTGCAACTGGCATACGGACAATCAAGCAAACAGAGAAACGCTTGGTGGTTCAATTTTTGCGGTCAACCAAAAATTCTCGAACGCTCAAACAGTTCTTGTACATGTATATATCAAGAATCTCATGTGTTGAAACGAAAGGAAGTGATTTTGAGCTTTTGTGAGTTAAATCTATTTTTACCAATTCTCCACAAAACTAAACGCTTATCTATTACCTTTAACGTCCACGAAAATTCCGACAATTATTTGTATTCTCAGGGTTTTGAAAGGATCAACCAAGTTCATTGAGACACAGAGACAAATCTGTCGGACGTTGGAATGAGTTTTTATAGAAACCAGCTTAGTGAACCACCTTCCGCGTCGGCACTATCACTCGCTGTATTTACCTGTGTGGTTACTGCGTCTTTGAAATGTCACATCTAGTCACAACCCACTCACTAGGGATTTCCAAAGGGTATTGTGGGCGGATCAATGCTGAGCCTCACCGCTGGCGGGGTGAGGCTCTCCGCTGGCGGGGTGAGGCTCTCCGCTGGCGGGGTGAGGCTCTCACATGAACGTGTAAACTATAGATGAAGTGCTCGTGAGCCGTTTCTCACTTCCACTCACCTCCAAATCTCATTACTGTGTTTACTAGTGTCGGCGTATTTCCTGCTCTGGCCACTATTTATAACTGATCAAGTGACATCTAATCTTTGGCGTATGACGTGTGAATGACCTCATTTCCTGTCAGGCCAGCATGTCGTCAAACGCCACTCTCGCTGACTCATCCATCGTCAGCTCCTGCGTCGTGTCTCCGTCGGCGTCGTTCTCGGCGCGCGAGCCCCTCTCCCGGCGCCAGTCGATCCTGTACAAAGTTAAGAAGACGTTCAGCCGCCACAGCAGCAGGCTGCTGAAAGCAGATGGCCCCACTTCTCCGGTCGCCCATCACACGCGACGTCAAAGTCTGCTCAATGGATGGCATCGCAGCGAACCGATCGCCGAGACCAATGCGAGTGAAGTAGCCGTTGAGTACGACGATGACAATGTAATTGGACCACTTAGAAGTGACTGCTCCCCGGTAGATTCAGCACCGTCCACCCCTGTCTATGCCTGCTTTATGGATGTGAGTGCGGCCACTCCTCAGTTTGTGGTGCCGAGAATGGAAGCCTTGAGTTCCAAGAAACGTCTGGGAGCGTTGAACGTTGAATCGCGCAACAGCCGATATCCAAAAAGGATGAAAACCCTGTCACCTAGCATTAACTGACTTACTGACGAACAGTAGCAGTAGTTTCACTTGTCTCCTTCTCTTTATTTGCCATAGCATGATGCCTTTCTTTGGTTGTTAGACTGCACATCCCTATCCATATTGTATGGATATTTGTTTAATAGAAAATATCAGTTTTTGTTGGAATATTCCGACTCATTTGTCGCTGTTGCCATCCAAATTGTGACATGACCACCTCTCCAATGACAGGTACTTGGCAGTGGTTTCTGTTGATAGTTTGACGCTTGGTTTGCAGTTGTTTGCTATTTGCATGATGCTAGTTGGCTTCTTCTAATTTCTATCTGCGCTTGTTTGCTGTTTCTTGGTTTGCGTTGTAGGAACCATCTACATATTTCTACATATTTTACAACTAGACATTCGTTGCTGTTACTTCGCTTTGATTTCCCTTAATCATGCCTATTTTACAGAGTTTCTGCTGTTTGTAGGGCGGAGCCTCGCCTAGCCTGGAACGTAACGCGACGGAATCGCCCCTCTTCATGTCATACTCCACGCTGCCTCACAATGCCAGCACTGCCGCCTCCACCGCCTCCACCGCCTCCACCGCCTCCTCCGCCTCCTCTGCCACGCTCAGAGTGTCTAGCATTCTTACCAAGAGGTCGTGACCTCTGTGACCCTCATCTACGATATCCAGTAAGGTAAAAGGATGTTCATCACACCCAACCTAACCAGCACTCGAACATGATTCCTGTTTAGCAGTGTCACTCTACTGTACTAGTGTACACGTTTTATAGCTATTGTCAGTCTTTGTATTCATCTCATCCGCTTCTAACTCTCAAAGTCCGTATCAACGCAGCTCAGAGCTGGCAAACTCACCATTTTAGGGATTTAGGAACTCGAGTCTGGTGAAGCTAACCACTCTCCCCCCCTCTCTACCTGTGTACGAACTGGTACTAGACTTGTTTCCACTTTCTGTAGGTGTAGGCTCCTGGACACGTGACCGACGCCGTGTCTTAGACTCTCTTCGCCCGGTCACTGCAATAACATAGATACAACAATATTTTTTCATTTTCTTCTTTCACCCATTCATTTTTCTCTCAATCATATCTCTTGTTTAAGAACACTTGATATCACTGCTTCCGGGTTTTATAACCTCATTCTAAATGCATGATGTAGTTGACTGCTATCACTGGTTTTATTACATAGACATAGAGAATAGACAATGATTTCATTTCATTTAAGACCATTTTCAAGCCACAGCAGCCACTTCAATGTCTAACTGATTCTAATTACTGTATAAAATCATCGGTCAACATTCAATATAATATATCCTACAATCTAATTATCCCGTCTGCCGGCTGTTCTAACTTCAGACTCAATCTCCTCTCCTTGCTCACCTTTTTTATTACGCTGGCGTAGGCTTTCTTTGTGAATCACACGGCGCCCAAAACCAATATGCAGTTATTTCTCAGCCCCAAGTTTCACAAGCTAGCGGTATTGTGAGCATATCCTGTGTTCCTGAAATGGCATGTGCATAGCCTGAAGACTTGAGCATCTTTTTTATACATGTTATGTCATACAGCACAGCAATTAATCCATGCTTTTGGAGTTCAATAGGCAAGCTTATTGCATTACTGAGCATAATTAGAAGTTGGCTCTTTGCCACTGACTACTGAGTGAGAGGCTGCCTGGGTCACTGCGAGTCAATGAGTCGCACTCGGAGTGTGGTGACTGCGGCAGCTCAACTTCACATCTATAACTCCGCATAGCTACAGATGAAAGAGATGACAGTCTGTACCACGTAGCCACGTGTTGTATGCAGGTGAGATACTCATGCAGGTGGGTGACAAGTGCTCGGATTACCTAGTTTTGTATAATGGTAAGTGTAGAGTAGTGTGGGTGGCCTGCAGTATTCATTGCATCAGGTTCATTGCTGTGTACAATAATGCTGTCAGTGACAAGGTACAGTAGTAACATCAGCTCCCACTCTATACCATTGTAGGTGCGTTTAATTTCTATATCACTCCAATATCTATTCTCTCTCTCTCTCTCTCTCTCTCTCTCTCTCTCATTCGGACAGCTGTACATGATAGGTGTTCATCGTCCATTCAGTGTTTAATTGCTAGCAATGATCTTGATGTACTTTCTGCTGTCCACCACTGCTTTGCATTGATTTTTGTACCAGGATCATTTCTATCTAATTATGTTGATAAATCTGACAACAAATGTCACAAATTTGGCACATGTCACATCTCCAAGGACTAGGCTGCATTGATCCTGTGTTTGCTGACACGCTGCTTGTTATCAGCATATTATAGCCTGTGTTGAATCACCATCAACCTTGATCAGGGTCGTTCAATGATGATCACATACTGCGCTATGAGAATTGTCTTCCCTTGCATTACAAGTAAACTGTAATTAGATCATCCCGTATTTGACAAATAGCGGTTTCCATTCTTTTCAAGTTGATCCGGAACCAGCATTGCTATTTTTAAGTTTGAAAATCCAGATATATTTGGAAAACATCTAAAAATAGAAGGTCTCCGGTGGAGCTGGGCTAGTGCTGACACTAGACCATCTGGCGGGTAGAATGAGAAATCAACTTAATAGAGTCATTAGAAGAGTAAATCAAGCAGAATTGTGTACTTTGGCTTCGGGCTCCAAATGTCACATGCAGACTCCTGCTACCTTAATTGACTGATAGTGAGTTGCTGGCCATTTTCACTGAGTGTACGATTTTGCGCGCACACTCACGTGCCTCCCTCAACAATGGATTCACGGTGAGTCTCTCCTTCTTCAAATCTGCTCACTAAAGCTTGCTGTAGAGCAGACGCAGTGGTCATTGCAGCAGCCATGTATTGGGTTAGCTACGCTCTCATCGGTTCTTGGTTGTGGGAGTTGGTGAGAGAAAATGGTGCGCCATAGATTCTGGCAGATTTACAATGTTAGGCTGGGCACCTGAGATTGTTCCCTACACTCCTGGTGGTTGCGGACTCCCTACTCTGATGAAAGTAGTACGGATTAGGTGATTGTTGGGGACATTATTTCCGCCTCCAATTTTTTGCGCTCCACGATATTCTAGGAAAAACAACCATGCTAGGAGATAATGAATGGAGAGCTAAAATGCTCAGAATCAGTTCAATTCAATATTGAACAGTCCGGAGTGTTCCAGGTCTGCAGTATCCTCTCCACATGACAGTAATTGGTAGTGCTATTTCTCTTAGCTAGCTACAACTCATGTAGAGAGGTGAAACTGTTGACCTCCTAACTGATCTCCAAGACCGGACCAGAGGGTTCAGCACACAACTAGCATTCATTTGAGAGCAGGCTTGGTATAACAGATTCTTAGTATTTTTAATGATATGGGCCTTTATAGATTTCCGCTCCAGCGTTGCTGGGGAGGATCATTCATCTCGAGTTAATTGAGTTTTATCTGCTTCGTAATGAGTGCCATCTCAGGGCAGGTGTGTTTATTGGGGATATCAGCACGCTATCAATATATCTCAAGGCTATCTAACAGTTGTTCTACCACATATTCAGCTATTTTTAGTTCTTCATCTCTGGTGTGAAGTACAGTGGCTTGAAGTGAGCTGTTCTGTGAATTCAATATGCAGAACAAATAAACAGCAGTTACACTGCTTGTCATAACACTGTAAATGCACTATATTTAGCTGTTTAAGTGTTGACACCACAGTAAGAAGTCATTGAACCATCTAATGAGGCTAGTTGTTAGGGTACAGCAGGGGCCATTGTCTTCTATTCCTCGCCTCTGAAGATGATTCTGGCACATGAGCAAACTAAAAGAGCACCTGCTCCCGCTTTCACTATTGCAATTTAGTTCTATCATGATTTTTATGATATGTACAGCATCATAGCACAAAAGTTAGCAGGTTATGGCAAGTGCTCTTAAAAGATGAGTAGTCGCTAGCACTGTCAATATATTCCAATGTATTTCATCCCACGTTGTTTGTTATACATGTATTTACCACACTATAGTAGGTAGCAGGAAGTAGATGAGTAGTAAGTGACTGTGTAAGTACCCTAGTATGCGAAGTACGCGAGCAGTAAGTCAGCCAGTAGTTTTATAGCTGATTTAGCTGCGGTTTGACTTGAACTAAATCTAGTGACGTGATGCATTCTCTTCACGAGATCAATTACTGCAAGTTGTCGTTAGTTTAATCCCATTTCAATTAAGAATGGGCACTGATAGGGGAATTAGTTGAGGCTTGCCACAGTCAGTTCTAGCAGCTGTACCAAGAATCACATCACTAATGTCACAGTACCAAGGCCTGCGCACTACTCTATAGAATTCTCATCTGCATACTGATTCCCAGTCAGCGTTGGCCTTGACCCTGACCCCCAGGGTCTTACTGGTCCACTGTACTGTAAGGCCATGGATCGATACAGACCTCCCATAGACGTCCCTTCAGTAATTCATATTCTTTGGCTACTCATATACCATATTCAAGAGTCATTGAGTGAGATATTTTTAGTAGCTGCATCGTTTGTAGAGTCGATGGCATCACATCTGCTCTCTACGTGTTATTGGCGCTCTTGAGTCCCGCCCACACCCAAACTCTGGTGACGCGCGGCGGACGTTAACTCATTTACTCCTCGTGTTATGTCAACGCTGTTTCACCCGTATATCTGCTTCCCTCTGCCTGAGGTGCCATGACCTATTGCCATTTTCATGGATCGGAGACGCTGTAAGCCTCAGCTCTAATCTATTCACTCTTTGGGATTTCCTCTTTTTCAGCAATGCTATAACATTTCCAAACACTAAACTCTAGAGAGAAACAAAGTCATTTATTTCATGTCACACGTCAAAATTCTTCGTCACCATCTCCATATTTCCTTTAAAATTCCTGCATCCTATATACCTAATGCATACGTACGTGTACGTGTACAAGTGACCGTCCGCCGACAGTTACTTTAGGACATGAAGAGGCATGTGTTAAGACTCTTATATCATTTACAAGAAAATTGAGTTAGCTGTTTTCTACTTGCGATCCGTCTGCTGATATCCAGACTGCATTTCATGTCATGATAAGTCGGGGTTGTTGCTGCTGCTTCAGCGCTGACTTGCCGAGACAGCTGCTACCCAGGACTTCACCATGTCACTCTATGCAGGGGGTAAGATAGAAAGATTGCATCCTAGAGATCTGAGCTGATATTTACTCAGCCATCTCTCAATCTTCCTTCCCTGACTGTTCCTCATGAGTTGCCGCAGCGAATATCAGCCTTTCAGTTCTTTCTATTTATCATGATATCCTTTCCTTCTTTCATCGCATCCATAAACATTCTTTCAACTCGGTTCTCCTATATGTTGTGCGATTTTTTTTAAAGGAAGTACATTCACCAGTCTTTTCATCCTTTACCTGCTTACCTGGGCGCCATAGCTTACCGTGCCCAAAGACTTTCTACGTTAATCAGAAGGTGATTGAAGGTGTGTTACTGCATGCAGAGGGTGTGGACACAGCAACTGATGATTCTAAACTTTCAATGTCTTACACTTCAATGGAGGAGAGATTTATATAATTGAATTGACGTTACGTTAGACAAGATATTGCAGCTCACCATCACAAGTTCTGTACATCACAGGACGTACGCGTACCACTCTACGTACACATATCACTCTACGTACACGTATCACTCTACGTACACGTACCACTCTACGTACACATATCACTCTCTGTACATGTATCACTCTACATACACGTAGACTTAATGTAACGGAATTAGAGTCACAAATCTTCACAGCTCTACAGCTCTCTAATTTCTAGCTGGTCTATCATTATACTACGTAGATGCGCTGTACGTATGAAAATGAAAACCATATTTTGGCAAATTGTCTGCCAAAAATACCAGAGATTGAATTTTCTTCCAAACTTTGAGGTTAGGATCTCGATCTCATATGGCTTAAACTTTACCTTTAGCTCAGCTCAGCTTTACGTACTAATAAAACACCAGTGAATATTGTGAAACCATTGGCAACAATCTTCACTCTAAATTTCAACAGCTCGAATACTGGAATCCCCCTGGGGGAGGGAGACATAGGACTAGGACATCATCTAAGATAAACACTTATGTTTTTCCTCAGACAACAGCAGTTGGAGAACGTCAATTGTGTGAGGAGGTGCTTCAATTACCCAGTTGTAAGGTTGTTTACTCCATGCGCTGACGGAAACAAAAATTCAATATATCGCATTCGATTATCTTGTGCGTAGCAGAGGTGCTTTCCAGCGCGTCTATCACGTATCTAGTTTCTCTGGAATCCGCATTAATGTTCATGCAGCACCTTCCTTGGCCTAATCTCTGTGCCGGTTTCTAGTGGGGCAATTATTGTCATACCATCAAAATATTATTGTTGATACATTTGTATTGACAACGGTTGCTCTCCGTGGTAAAGGGTAAGAAAGATTGTCTTATGTTGGTAGCCATGGCGATCGGCTCTCATCAGAGGACAGCTGCCCTGAGGAGCAGGAGCACTGAGAGCGACGCCCTCTACCTACTACCAAGGAGCTCCACGTCTACCACGTTGAGAGAAGATAACCCCATATACATAGACGAATCCGACATGCAGCAAGAAATGAATTGTCCCCACCTGACCAATCGAGTCAGCATTGGATCTCTCCACGACAGTGTTGTCATGGAGCGGAGCATGGTCATCGGTGCCAAGGTGTGTATCACAGTGATGATATGATATGAGGAGTTGTCCACTCATGATGGTATGCCAGCATGGCATAGATGACAAGTCTACCGTATTTCCGGGAGCTTTCGTACTTTAGCTGCCAAAATCTAAGGCTGAAATTGCTATTATTGGTTTTGATTATATTTTTTGGTTATTGGTTTTGTTCTCCAATGGTTTATTTGTTAGACTTGCTGAGATAAGCCCAAAATATGGCAGAATCTTACTTACACGGGTTTTGAACTATGGCTTCTCAAAGTTCCGAAAAAATTGAATCTTCAATATTTCTGCCCATAAAGCTTGTCACCTATGGACTCAAGGACGACAATGACTTTGATACCTGTCAGTTACGATGTGATGAAAACTCAATTTCCCCTATAACCATAATCAATAGGTTATTGAACTGACATAGCAATTAGTTTTGACTCAAAGTTTCTTGTTGGCACTGGTTGCAGTTACTTTGCTTTATTGCGACTGCGAAGGAATGGCCAAAAATCAGCATAGCGTCTCTATAGTTTTAAAACTCTACCCATCTTCCCCACTATGTTATTGTCCTTCTATTTAAATAATATATTTCCCATCGGGCAGAAGGGTGTGTTCAAACTAGAGCTTGCTGTGTCCATGCTTTGTAAATCGTGTATTGTGAGAAGTTTTACATGGAAATTGTATGGCAGCGGTCTGAAAATCTACGTGTCAATTTTAGTGGAAATTTAAAACTGTTTTCCATCAGAAAACCATCGGCACATCAACTTCTTCCTTTTTGTTACACCGTGGTTAATGCTCAACTTTAAATTATACATATAGCAGTAGTTATATCGCTGCTACACAAGAACAATGCTAGTTTGATGTGAATGAGTGCTGCCGCTGCTGCCAGTCTCTAGAGTCCTGCGTTGATACTGGCTTCAATTCATGACTTCATAAAAAAGTCTGTGTACTCGTCAGTTCTCACTGAGCTGCCAAGGCATTGATTTTTGCACGCCACTGATTTCGTGCTCAAGATGATCAAGTTATCATGAAAGGGGTTCGTCATGGGTTTGCTGGTCCCCTGGTACTCTACTACTGCTGACCACAAGGCTATTGACAGTCAAGTGGGTAGCCCATCCTCCTACGTGACTCGACTTATATACCTGTCACAGCCACGTCTGTCCGTCTGTCCAGTTGGCAGCGGCTGTCTGTCTTCAGGTCGACTGAATTCACATGGCGCAATAACGAAAAAATCAATGCCCTAACAGCTTGAATTTTTCATTAATATACAACAAAGCTTGTAATTGCTGGAGTTCCTGGCATGACACGGCTCCTCAGCAACCCCCTCAACACACATTAGTTATAATGAGCAAGATTTCTACGCAACCTACCGCGCATAATTAGGGCCACATAACCGCATGAACAATCAAAGTGAAAGTCACTCAACTGGCAAGGTTACAAACACACGGTCCATCAGTAAGGCTTACTGCCTCAGCGTCATCAGTCATGATGCCTGGAATATCAGCAGCGCTATATCAAGCTTACCGCACCGCCTCTCTCCTCAACACAGTGGAATCATCTCAACGAGCTGCAGTAGGTATCTGCTTTCATTCAATTATGCCTCAACTTATGCCTTTTATACCTTTGAGGCCAGTTTCACGATGTTCAGGATGTGTAGTGTCTCATAGTAATTGTAGTTGACGCCGCGCGAGTCTCGCAGTAAATCTTCCATCACCGATTGTTTGCTTTGGCACACACTGAGGGACCATTGCTTGCAGACACTTGCCTAGGTCTATAAGAGACAGCACCGTACAGTCATGCGCTGTCAGGCAGAGTACATGCGCTCTCACAGTTGATGCTCTCTGTCTCTGTGAACTTCCTGCAGTTGCTGACTCTTCAGCCTTCACTTGACCCCCCCTCCCATTCTGACAGACTGGAAATGACTGGAAATGTTTCAAGTTTTGCTGGTCCCTGAGAATTTAATATCTATTGCAGTAGATTTTTAAGATGGTTCTGTGTTCAAGAGGGGTGCTGGCTGAACACCAGGGTCTGCTGTTTCAGGGGCAGCATCAGGGGCTCGAGTCTCACCATTATCAAATCAAATCTAATATGAGAAATGCTGACGCTGCTTGCAGAGTCATTGATCGTGGTTGAAGATGCATAGATTTAACCGCCTCAGCACTAACAGAATAATGTCTCCTTCTGTCTAAAAGTGCGATATCAGAACGCTGGCTTAAGTGTGTGACTCGGTTTACTGGACGTGTGGAGGCTGATATCTGTGTCAACAAAGTGTCATGCAGTTGAATTATCATACTTTACGTATTGATCGATGTCTTATGACACCCACTTCATCTCTATCATTGTAATGTATAAGATATGTATGGCCTTTAAGCACCTTGCATGGCGTTTTTATGAGATAGATTGATAGGGAGAGATGGAGAGGATGCATGGAAAACTAGAGATGTGGGGAGAGGGACAGGGAGAGAGGGACAGGGAGAGCGGGGCATGGAGAGAGGTGGCGAGAGGGACAGGGAGAAAGGTGGAGAGAGGTGGAGAGGGAGAGAGGAGGAGAGGGAGGGAGAGAGGGAGGGAGAGAGGGAGGGAGAGAGAGGGGGAGAGAGGGTGAGGGGGAGAGAGAGAGAGGGAGGGAGAGTGGTATG
>ERZ1740065.2752-NODE-2752-length-10977-cov-11.312946_pt1 | contig 10977 bp, 10 predicted proteins | sample MGYA00581738_ERZ1740065 | MGnify/ENA primary metagenome ERZ1740065 (study PRJEB43018, sample SAMN04849749) | marine metagenome | isolation source: floating plastic debris | place: Pacific Ocean | collected 2008-09-01 | study: EMG produced TPA metagenomics...
ATTTGTTAATGTCACATCCCTTCCTTTCTCCCTCTCTCCCTCCCTCCCTCTCTCACCTCTTTCTCTATCCCGGATCTGTACACCATCTCTGACATATCGTCCTACATGAGTGAACATTATCATGTTGAATCCCCACAGCTAACAGTCGGCTCGCCTGCCATTGGATGGCGGAGCCTTGACTGAGCTCATTGATCTCTTCAGCTGTTCAGACCGGTATCATTGAGAGCTGTGATTTCGAGTCTGGAAAGCTCTGTGGTTTTACTGCCAAGTACACAGGCTCATCCTCCAACCTCAAGTGGAAAGTGATCAAAGGCTTCAGTTCCATCGATGGCACTGGACCCGAGACCGATCACACTACCGGCAAAGCTAGTGAGTTGTCTTCTCGTGATATAGTATACTCTGAATTGCTGCTGTATTAATGAATGATTGGATTGATGTGTAGAGGGTAGGTATGCCATCATGGATTCCTGGTATGGAAAGCCTGATGATACATCTACAATAAGCAGACAACTCCCAGCCGGCGAATACTGTCTCAACTTCTGGTACATGATGTATGGCAACGGGATAGAAAAGCTTCAAGTTTACACGACAGTTGACAGCACAGACAGCATCCTATGGAGTGAGGAGGGAGACAAATACCAGGAATGGTATGAGGCTAACATCACCCTGAAACTTGATAAAGATGGCGAGGTGAGAATAAGGGGACATCCCCAGTCATTGACACCGTTGGCCAGTGTAAAGGGAAACTACCTTGTCAGTCATACCATTGGCTGATGGAAAAAGAAACTCCTTTGTCAGCGTCACCATTGGCTGGTGCAAATGTGATGATCATTGCCCTGTCACTTGTCACCATCAGATAGTCTTCAAAGGACAGAAAGGCTCCAACAAGAAGTCTGATCTGGCCCTTGATGACATCACGATATTGGCAGGAGCGTGTGCAGTCGAATGTGACAGGAGCGAGTGGTCATGTGACTTTGAGTCCTTATGTAACATGGTTCAGGTTGGTTACAGTACTTTTTGTCTCAAAAGATCATTTCTATAACCCGTTAATATTTAAAGCCTCTTCTGGTTGTGTAGTCAGATCAAGATGATTTCGAGTGGTTAAAAAGAAAATCTATAACTCAAACAGGCTCCACTGGTCCATCAAAAGACCACACTGGCTCTGGTGAGTCTACCGTCACTCTTTTTAAATGACCTACTAGTTTAAGTTGTCACTTAATCAAATTATATTTCATATTTCACACTGAAATGTCTTTCTTTATTTTTATCGCCTCATTTTCTCACGTCATATTTTACTTGCAGTGGAGTATTTACTCTTAGAGATGATTCTTAGGCTTGAAAAAAACTATATTATTCTTGCAAAATAATTCTCCTTCACAGAGGTGTTCATGAATTGCATTGACAATCAAATTTCTGTCAGGAAACTGTAAAAAAATCCAGGAATATTGCCTAACTTTGGCTTTAAAATATTGACTCAACTGTTTCTCTATTTTTCGTTCTCATACAGGCAACTACCTGTTCATTGAGGCTTCTAGTCCCAGGAAAAAAGGCGACATAGCTGAAATTGTCACGCCTGTGTTTAAATACACCGGCGTCATCAACTTCACATTCTGGTATCACATGTATGGCAGCCACATTGGAGAGCTGAGGGTGTATGTTGCCAACAAGAACAACAAGAATACTTCACTCCTCTGGCAGCAGGCTGGTGGGTACCACAAACAACTAGCTGATGATTCTGCAGCATTGTAAATCCGAGCAATCAACTGCAGGTAACCAGGGAGATAAATGGATGCAGAAGGAAATCATATTCTATCAGAAATATACCGAGTTCAGTCTGCGAATTCAAGGAGTGAGGGGCAATGGTATCAGAGGTGACATAGCAATCGATGACCTGTCATGGAGCAAGTGTGTGACAGGTACTTGTGTTACATACCCCTAGTCATCTAGTCTGTCGGTTGGTGGTCCATATTTGCTGTTGAAGAACGGGCAGACAACTGACAACTGACAAAAGTTGACCTCAGCGCCCCAAAGTACATGTGACACATTTCGTATGTAGCATTTACCTCTATATTATCATCCATCCCTTCAACAAACGTTAGTGCAGTCTCACCTGCAGTGTAGGCAAACTCCATGTGTCACTTACATTTGACTTGGGATCTAGCACTATTATTATTATTATTATTATTATTATTATTATTATTATTAAAAATATTATATTATAGTAGCAATAATAGTAGTGATCAGTACTATTATCTATTATCGCATTGTTACTATAATAAATGTTGAGTAGATATGATCTATTATTTAAGCTCCTTATATCAGGCTGTTACAAGCCGTGGCTATTACGTGACCCGTTATGGTACATGCAACTATTTTCACAGCAGTGGTGACCTTCACCTCTCCTACTATGATATAGTAGTTAGCTTTCTACTGCTCCTATTTTAGTCGCACAAACAGATGAAAACAAACCAGAACCGAAGCCGATTGCTGAATGTAACTTTGACAAAGATTGGTGTGGATATCAGCAGGTTTGACTGACCCCCTTGATGAAGCTGTCTGTCTGTTTGTCTACCAGCCTGCTGTCCCTGGTTTATCATTATGTCCATAGAGTAAAGATGATAGCCGAGACTGGTCCAGAAAAATTGGAAAGACGACGAGTGGAAAAACTGGTCCTAGCAGCGATCATACCAGTGGGAAAGGTGTGACAGCATTATGAACTAACCACGGGCTAACAGACAGACAGAAAGACAGACACTGCTGACACAATCTGTCTGGTTTTCTACTGACTAGGTTTCTACATATATATGGAGGTCAGTACCCCTACAAGGAAAGATCATACGTTTGACCTATATTCGCCGGTGTACCACCACGATAGCGGCGTCTGCCTTGACTTCTGGTACCACATGTATGGCGCTCACATTGGCGAGTTGATTGTGTTCTCTGTCGATGAAAACAAGCAGAATCCAGCGCTGATCTGGTCACTCCAAGGTAGTTATGCTGCGTTTATAGTGGAAATTGATGTGTGAATGTCACTATTCAATGTCTCCTAGTAGTTATTTCACTTCTTCCACTACAGGCGATCAAGGGAATCAGTGGAAAGAGGTCAAAGTCAGGTTCAGACCTGCTCAGTCGACATTTCGTCTGCTTTTGAGAGGCACTCATCAGGGTGATGTGCTGCATGGAGAATACCAGGGCGATATAAGTTTGGATGACATCACTCTCATATCCTGTCTCAACGGTAGTCATCTCAAATCAGCATGGCGTTCCCTAACTCCCCTGAGTACCGTCTATCATCAACCGTATCTGATGTGCTGTAGTGCCTCATGTGCTGACAACTGCTCTGACCTGTGACTTTGAGCAGACGGAGATCTGTGGCTTCGAGCAAGTAAGGCCTGTCTACATATAGTCGTACATTTCATTTCTATGTTTTCAATGCAATTTCTAAGTTTCATCATCTTTCAGGGTTCCAATGCATGGTTGTGGGGTAGTGGTGGCACCCCGACTCCAGCGACAGGTCCACAGAGTGACCACACTCTATCCAAGGTCAATGGTAGGTCATCGATTACTCATTTTGTTACAGTTACCAAAGAGGGTCAGACCCTATTTGCAGTTACTAATGGTTCGTCACTCATATTTACTTGTCGATCAGGACACTATATGCATATCGAGGCGTCTGCTACCAGTAAGGGAGACACCTTTGACCTCTACACTCCTGCATTCGGGATGTCAGATGACGATATCTGCGTCGGCTGGTGGTATCATATGTATGGAACTCACATGGGGTCACTTCAAGTCATGTTAACTGATATGAGCAAAGAAAAACCCGTCATCATCTGGAGTGAAGAAGGTACAAATTGGACTCGATGTTAATCTGAATCATGCATTTCTGTGGGAACATGCATGGCAGATGTGAAAGACTCAATCTTTGTAATATAATTTTGCTTAGCCGTTCATACTTACATACTTAGATACTTACATACTTACATACTTACAAACTTATATATTTACAACAGGAAACCGAGGTAATCAGTGGCTACAAGGGCGGACGACTCTCAACAAGATACGTACGCCATTTCGACTGCTGTTCCGAGCCATAGCTGGTGTGAGTCACAGGAGTGACGTGGCGCTGGATGACGTCAGCATAGAATACTGCTCCTCTACAACCACCTTACCAGGTCTGTCAAACAACATCCCATAAATGGCTGCAGCTGATTGGATGATTTCAGTTACCTTTGACCTGAAACCTATCAATCTATTAGCCGATGATTGTTTGTCAATCCCAGAATGAATTTCGACAAGAATATGAGAAACAGATAAATTTCAAATATTATGTTAAACTTTCAGCTGGTTTATGTATTCATTAGCGCCGATTTGGCACCAAAATTAATCAAATTAATTGCTTTGTTTTCCAGTACAATGATGTTAGGGAGAGATTTTTAGGGCGCTTTCGGATACTGGATGCGAGCCTTGGATGCGATCATCCAAACGCCTCGCATAATATGCGAGAGTTTCCGAACGGATCGCGTAAACGAAAACTCTCAGCCATCCCATAATGCATTTTCTCGGCCGAAATAAATTGCACAATGTATCATTTTCTGGATGCGAGGAGCTGTCGCATCTTTAGCCTTCGAACTGCATGGAAAATTCAGCCTTATTCCTCCACCTGCAATTATGTTCAATATATGCGACCTTGACACCGAGAAATGCGTCAACACACCGGACGTTGTCCCCCGGCAACGATCCACGACGGGAAATATTTACACGACCGTACACGATAGAAATGAAAATTTCCTTGCATAAAGATGCGATGAGCAGCTTCATTTATGCGATGGTGCACGATCATTTACTCGACGCAGTCGCATCCAGTATCCGAAAGCGCCCTCTGTGAGGTCCAAGTAATTTCTAAATGAATGCCAGGGTTTTAAACAGTCGTGGAAAATTTTTTGATCATAAAATAAATTTTTGCTTGATAAATTGAGCGTTTGGATTGTGGGATTATTTTCCCATGATGAGCTGCAGCAAATGAAAGTAAAAAAGAAAGTGAAAGCAAAAGTGGAAATGGAAGTAAAAGTGAAAGTTCATATCGTGCTGTTGGCTCTCATGCATTTATTTTGCATTTAAAATGGCAAAATATTATTTGCTGATGGTAGTGAAAGCTACATTGAATCATAGAGTTTCTTTGACAGATACAGCTATCACTACCTCCTCAGCTAAAGAGCTGCTCTCGTGCGACTTTGAGTCTGGACTCTGCAACTTCAAGCAGGTTCGCTCTGCTGGCTATCTGCGTTTGATTGGATACTTGATGACTCGTGTATCTCAAGACATTTATCTCCTACGATAGGGTAAGGATGATGACAGACGATGGACAAGGAAGAAGGGTTCCACTTCTTCTGGATACACCGGACCAAGCAAAGACCACTCTGGCTCAGGTGAGTTCTGGGACACTCCTTGATACACAGCCGCACTGCCACGCTACGACACTGCCACGCTACGGCACTGCCACGCTACGGCTCTCTGCTAGTTATGGCACTGCCATGCTATGCCACTGCCACGCTACGGCTCTCGGCTAGTTACAGCATTACTGATATGGTTGTAGGTTATTATGTATACGTGGAGGCATCATACCCAGCTAAAACTGATGACACCTTCAACTTGTACTCCCCAGTGATATCATACAAAGGGGTATTGTGTTTATCATTCTGGTACCACATGTGGGGCTCGCAGATGGGCCAGCTGATAGTATACTCAGTACAGCAGCAGTCTCTCAACGAACTGTGGGCAATGTCTGGTGAGGAGTTGCCTTCACTTGCTCTCGGTGTGTGAGGTTTGATGTCCACTCAAGGATCATGTAGTCATTTTTGTATCAGGAGACCAAGGTAACCAGTGGAAGATGGCCTCACTAGTAGTAGACAATCGGTTGGCACAGACTCAGATTCTCTTCCAGGCCGTGCGAGGGCCTGATGCCCAGAGTGATATCGCCATTGACGACATACTTGTGACAGTGTGTACTGAAGGTATGACAAACAATGCATTCTGGGTAATCCAATGTCTGCTACTTTATATGAAGACAATAATTGCTGATTGGAAGCCATTCATATTCAGAATTGCCCCTCCCCATCAATATCTTGCGTGAACAGATGCTTCCACTGATAGTCAACTGCTTGAGACCAGTTCAATGATGAGATTTACTATTAGTCAATTGTATAATATCGAAAACTAATCTTGTAGATGACTTGCCGTCATCAACCACTTCTATGTCTACCATCGTGAAATCAACGACGACTGCAACTTCTGCTCGTATGTTGTTAAGAGTCATTGTTACTTTATCTGTTCTGTTCCTAATGTTTCCTTTCTATAATACAAGTTTTATGAATATACGTGATGCTGTTTAGGCACACGTACAGAGCCCAGTTCTACCACGGCCACCAGTAAATCCACTGTGCCTTTAACAACTCCCACCACTTCTCCACTCTCCGTTACAATACCAGGTAACACTAAGAGTTATCTTCTCTTGATTATATACCGTGCTGTTTGATTTAGATGATGACGATGATGAAGCTTTAGATGCGCTCATCATCAATGATACGGAGCGGCTACCATTGTACCTTCTATCAATGCGTGATGCTGATTTAACAGATCGAGACTTTTCCAGGTTGGCCTGCCACGGATTCTGGACTGCTGAATGGTTGCTAACAGCTACAGGACCGAAAATAAAAACATTTAGACTAGAATAAAAATGCAGTAAACCCTTGCAGTTTTCACTGGTCTTGCTGTTTAGACTCTCTCCATATCCACAAATATCTTCATCGATAATAACTGATTCCGGCAATTTCTTCTTCACAGCCGTGTTTCCGCAGACATGTGACTTTGAGTCGTCCATCTGCCAGTGGATGATCACATCACTTACTAGCGGCGGTAGTTGGCAACTTCAGAAGAACTCTATCCGGAATCACACACAAGCACATCAAGGTTAGCAACATTCCTGGTCATTGTCTTTCGTCGGATTTTCAGACGTCTCCAAACACGAATCCATTGGTGCAGGCAATTCCTTTCTGATGCTGGATGGTGCCCACGATTCTGAGAGTGTCTTTAAGTCGGAGAGTCCATTCAATGGCGGACTGTACTGCCTGACATTCTGGTATTTGAGCTCGGGAACTCACAGCTCACTAAGCCTGCGGAGTTTCGACGGAGGGAAATCGGAGACGTTAATGGAGACGTCAGTCAGCACCAAATCTTTGTGGCAACCAGCAGTGTTGACTCTCCGTCGAGATCGACGATTCCAGGTGATGCAAGCAGACTGTTGTATCTACTTTAGTACTCGTAGACTACGTACACTTTGCCAATGTGACAGTATGCAGCAAAAAATTTACAAGATTCGGTGTGCCACTTCTGAAACGGGAAAACGGACATGGAGTAGTTAGGTTTTTGGAGTTTAAACCTTCAGATCACATAAAAAGTTGAAGTGAATTAACTCTTCACCAGAAGGTGATCTATGGATAGTGGTCTTGTCATGCAGTGTATATCTCTCAAAAGTTTTAGCTGATGACGAAAGGAAGATAACCGATTCTCTGTTGGCTGATATTTTAGTTGGCGTTCACGGCAGCTAGCTCTATGGGTGGCTATGTGGCTCTCGATGACATGAAGTTACGACAGGGCACCTGCGCAGAGCAGTCAGCACTCGGCACCCAGCCATTCCTCTATTGCGACTTCAGATTAAGCTCGTGTAAATTCAGAATGGTAGCGTCTCTAGTATCTCACGAGTCACTCGGTCTTAATTTGTTCGTCTAAAAACGCTTGATTTTGATTTTGCAGATAAGAGGTAAACCTTATAACTGGCTGAGGACAGGAGTAGACAATTCCTTCTCAGGTAAAAATTCTCATTCAGTAGAAATAACAGCTCACATGACCTCTGAATGTGTGCATGTATGAACTCTATGATGGTAGGACATGCCATGATCACAGTGCCGTCAGCCGATGGGGAGGCCAACATGCAGTCATCGCCATTAATGCTGCCGCCAAGGCAGACAGGCTGCCTGCAGATACGATACCAGTTTCAGGGCACTAATATAAACAACACTTCCTTGAAGATCAACTTCAATTCCCAACTGATAGATGAAAACAAAGGTAGGACAACTCTTACTAACTACCTTTGACTGAGTAGCAGACACTGTGTTGCTATCGTCATAACAGTTCCTTGGTGTATATGCGAGTACATCTTCATATCCATATGAATGGTAGAGTTGGTCTTGTTTTGACAGCTGTGACGGCCAGCCAATGGCAGCTGTCTCAGTCACCGATTACCGGATTTGGGAAAACCCTGCAGTTTCAGGGTTTGTTCAACAATGATTCCTCGATCATGATGTACAGCGTCAAAGTCGGACGGTGCTCTATACAGCTAAACAAAGGTACATAATATGTACACCCAGACACATAGAATCAGATACATACACCATGACACGTACACCCATACACGTACAATCAGATGCATACAATCAGGCACGTACAATCAGCTACATACAGACAAACCAACAGACAGGAAACACCTGCTTAGATATTAATTCTGTCAATTGTAGTTCTGTGGGATACCTGTTCTTTGTAGGAGGTTGTGACTTTGATGACGATATGTGTGGATGGAGGTCGCAGGTCAAGGACTCTCCATGGCTGCTGAGCAATGAGCCGTCTGATTTCCTGAACGTCACGAGAATGGATGCCAGCTCTAAAGGTCAGAGTTCATCATTGACAAGCTTTTGGAGGGATGATAACTCCAATACATGACCTCTCAAGTCTACAAAGTCTAGCCTAATCTCTTAGAACATCACTGTGAACTCAGGCTAAAAATCTGGAACTATCGTTTCCATTTCTAGGGATGTTTGTGTATACACAGAAAGACTCGTCGATTCTAGATAGGCAGACGGCCATGTTGAAATCACCTGTTTTTGGGAAGGACGAAGAATTCTGCTTCAAGTTCAAGTTTTTTGACTCTGTCATCGGAGATGGAAATACATCACTGACAGTAGAGGTGAATCCTCTAGGCAGTAGCGGGAATGGCGCTGAGATATGGAGACTAAACATGAAGAATACAGGTCAGTGGCAGCAGGCGTCTGCTCCAGTACCGAGGGTAAACGAAACCTTCCAGCTCACCATCAGGGTGGAGTGGAGCATCGGTCAGGTAGGCTCCATATCTGTGGATGAGGTTGTGATAGGAGCCATCAACTCATCCTGCTCGAGTAAGTGAACTCCATCCATATCTTCTACATGGTGCGTCTTAATTCACTTACAGCCGTTTGAATTTTCTCAATTCTGTGTTTCTAGTGTTGCCGGTGCCAACGGATGACTTCACTACAACTCGGCCTCCAACAACGTCTTCTATTTCAACTGACTCTCTGGTGACAACTTCCGCTGTCAGATTTACGGATGATCACGTGACTTCAGAGATGATCCGAATAACCAATGAGGCAACTTCACCAACAGACGATCAGTACACAACAGCCACTGACACGCAGACGTCATCCGTCACGTCTCGCTCTCCGTACCACACCATGGAATCTTCCGAACCAACCACAGAGGGTCCAATGACAAAAGCAACTGAGTCAAGCAGTCAACTTGACACGTCATCCGTGACAAGCAGCACGAGTTATGTGTCACACATCACATATCCGGTATCTGAAGATACTACTGCTATGCCCTTGACAACGACTGGGCAATCAGTCACAACAGCGCAGAGTATGTCCTCAAGCTCGGCTATCGATATCGATAGCACTGAGTCTCAAACAGCCACGTCTGTTCAGTCAGTTGCCAGTGACGTAACCACTACAGCCACAGTGCCATCCACAAGACATGGAATGACATCCGTTCCAGATAGAACTGTAACAGTTACAGGCTTCACATCTGTGAGATCTTCGACACATGACACTAGAACTCACAAAGAATCTGCTGCAACTACTGAGCCTGAGTCCATGACGAGTTATTTATCCACTCCCGCCAGCAGCTCACTCTCCCCTACTGGTAGTTCATCCACTCCTGCCAGCAGTTCATCCACTCCTGCCAGCAGTTCATCCACTCCTTACAGCAGCTCACCCTCCCCTGCTAGCCCTCCATCCACCCCTGCTAGCACTTCATTCATGTCTGTCAGTATCTCGTCTACCACTGATCCATCACAGGGCGGCATTGGTAAGAACCAGAGAGGGAAAGACGTCACCAATCCTCCAGCTGGTATGTACCAGAGAGCCAAAGACAAGCGGCTCAATGTGGTGTGTCAATTACATGTGATGATTCCATTTTAGATGCCTCCACTCCTTGGTATGTTTGGCTCATAGTAGGCCTAGTTGGTGGTGTTGTTGTCTGCATGGCAATAGTTGGATTTATCGTCTATCGACGAAGGTGTGTTCAGCTCTCATCCTACTGTCCCCTTGCATCTACATGTAACTAGTAACTACCGCCAACCAGTATCAGTAAAGTACAGAGAATGGTGAGAGGGAAAGCTAGAGTCACACTACGCGGAGACACCACTATCATTGTCTGCGACCAGATTGAGTTAACTACCAGAGATTTTTCTATTGATACAGGAGAATCAACAAGAAGAGAGAGCCAAGAGGCATGTCGATAAGCATGGCGTATATAGATAAAATGACGCCAACCGATTTGATACCAGTCTCAGAAACTGGCGAGAGTGGGTAACTCCATATTCCTTTATCTGCATATACTTTCAGACAGCGTAACACTGATGATCTATGTTCTATCTGATTTTATACTGCTTCGACCTCATAACTAATGCCTTCTCACCATATCACACAATACAACCTATGCACTTAAACATATCGTGTTTCTATCTCCATTCTACGTTCTCACATCAGATGGATATCAGTCTGTCACTTGCATGCATATGTCTACCCCTCCCTCCTTCCCTCCCCTCCCTCCTTCCCTCCTTCCATCCCCTACCTCTTTCCCTCCTACCCTCCTTCCCTCCTTCCCTCCTTC
>ERZ1740065.2753-NODE-2753-length-10976-cov-4.627598_pt1 | contig 10976 bp, 7 predicted proteins | sample MGYA00581738_ERZ1740065 | MGnify/ENA primary metagenome ERZ1740065 (study PRJEB43018, sample SAMN04849749) | marine metagenome | isolation source: floating plastic debris | place: Pacific Ocean | collected 2008-09-01 | study: EMG produced TPA metagenomics...
GGCAATCACCCACAACCAGTCGCGGTGGTACTTGCCATCGCCGTATACTGGCAGGCTTTTCCGCTGCTTGATGTTGTTGATAAACAAGGGCAACAACTTTTCGGGAAATTGCTGGGGACCGTAATTGTTGCTACAGTTCGACACGACGATGGGGAGTCCGTAGGTGTGGTAATAAGCGCGGACCAGATGATCCGAGCTGGCCTTCGAAGCCGAGTATGGCGACCGGGGATCGTAGGCGGTATCCTCCCGGAAAAGGCCCGTTTCGCCCAGGGTTCCGTAGACCTCATCCGTCGAGACGTGGTAAAACCGCTTGCCGGCCATCTCGTCCGTCCAGTGTTTGCGCGCCGCATTGAGCAGGTTGACCGTACCCACGATATTGGTGTGGATAAAACTCATCGGGTCGGAGATGGAGCGTTAGACGTGCGACTCCGCTGCGAGTTGGATGACTCCGTCAAATTTAATATCCGCATACAATTGGTCGATATAGGTCGCATCCGTAATGCAGCCCTTCACAAAAGTATAGTTGGAACGCTCTTCCACATCACTCAGGTTTGCCAAATTGCCCGCGTAGGTCAACTTGTCGAGATTCACGATCTGGTAATGGGGATATTCCTGGACCAACAAACGGATCAGGTGCGAGCCGATAAAGCCCGCTCCACCCGTCACGAGAATTTTCTTTGTCTCAGTCATCGGTTTTGATATTTAGCCAGTGCTTATTGAAATCGCTTGTTGCCCTTGCCTACTCCTCTACCAAGGAATCGACCTGGACCACCTCCCGGAAGTACTCCAGGGTCCGCTGCATGCCATCGGCCCGCGATACCTGAGGCTCCCAACCGAGGATTTCCTTGGCCTTGCTGATGTTGGGCCGCCGCTTTTTGGGATCGTCCTTGGGCAAATCGCGGTACACCAAATGCGCCTTGGGATTGCCCACCAAATCCAGCACTTCTTCGGCAAAGGCCTTAATGGTGATCTCCGCCGGATTACCAATATTGACCGGATACACGTAATCACTTAGCAGCAGGCGGTAGATGCCATCGACCAAATCGTCGACGTAACAAAAAGAGCGCGTCTGCGATCCGTCGCCAAAGATGGTGATGCCTTCGCCGCGGATGGCCTGGGAGAAGAAAGCGGGCAGGGCCCGGCCATCGTCGACCCGCATCCGTGGGCCGTAGGTATTGAAAATACGGACGATGCGCGTCTCCAGACCGTGGAAGGTATGGTAAGCCATCGTCATGGCCTCCTGAAAGCGTTTGGCCTCATCGTATACCCCACGGGGCCCGATGGGGTTCACATTTCCCCAGTATTCTTCCACCTGCGGGTGGACCTCCGGGTCACCGTACACCTCCGAGGTGGAGGCGATCAGCATCCGCGCCTTTTTGGCCTTGGCCAATCCCAGCAGGTTGTGGGTACCGAGCGAGCCGACCTTCATCGTCTGGATGGGCATCTTTAGATAGTCGATCGGGCTGGCCGGCGAGGCGAAATGCAGGATGTAGTCCAAATCGCCGGGTACGTGGACGAACTTGGAAACGTCGTGGTGGTAAAATTCGAACTGCGGCAACGGAAACAAATGTTCGATGTTGTTCATGCTGCCGGTCAGCAGGTTGTCCATACCGATCACGTGACAGCCTTCCTTGATAAAGCGGTCACAAAGGTGCGATCCCAAAAAACCGGCGGCTCCGGTGATAAGTACTCTTTTCATTGTTTTATCTTGCTTTTGTGAAAGTCTCGATGATGTGTGATTGAACGCTTTCGGTCAATTCCGTATGCATGGGTAATGAAAGCACTTTTCTTGCCAAATCTTCGGCGACGGGAAAATCTCCCTCTTGGTAGCCGTAGCTCCGGTAGGCTTTCTGAAGGTGCAGGGGCACCGGATAGTAAATGCCCGTAGCGATCCCCCCTTCGTTGAGGGCCTTGCTGATTTCGTCGCGCTTGTGCTGAATCACCAGGGTATACTGGTGGTAAACGTGGGTCGAGTAACTTGCCTCGCGGGGGGGTCTGCCGCCGGGTAGGCCCTTGAGGTGTTCGGTGTAAAAGGCGGCGGCCCGCTGACGAGCGGCGCCGTATTCGTCGAGCCGCTGCAATTTGATGTCCAAGACGGCCGCTTGCAGGGCATCCAAACGCGAATTGACCCCAACGCTATCGTGGTAGTAACGCACCTTCATCCCGTGGTTGGCAATCATTCGGATTTTGGCCCCCAGCTCGTCGTCATTCGTAAACAGCGCCCCACCGTCCCCGTAGCAGCCCAAATTTTTGGAGGGAAAAAAGGAGGTACAACCAATGTGCCCAATCGTCCCCGTCTTCTGGCGCCGGCCATCGGAAAAGAGGTAATCGCTGCCGATCGCCTGGGCATTGTCCTCGACCACGTAGAGGTCGTGCTCGGCCGCAATCGCCATAATGTCTTCCATATTGCAGGACTGCCCAAACAAATGGACGGGAATGATACAACGCGAGCGTTCGGTGATCGCTCTTTTGAGCTGGTAGGGATTGAGGCAAAAGGTACAGGGATCCACATCGACGAAGACGGGCTTGAGCCCCAGCAGGGCAATCACCTCGGCGGTGGCCACAAAAGTGAAGGGGGTGGTAATGACTTCGTCGCCCGGTTGGAGTTCGAGGGCCATGAGGGCAATTTGCAGGGCATCGGTCCCGTTTCCGCAAGGAACCACGTGTTTGGCATCCAAGTAGGCAGCTAGATGCTCGCTGAAACGTTTTACCACCGGACCACCAACGAAGTAGCTGGTGGAAAGGATTTCGGCAAAAGCGGCGTCTACCTCCGATTTGATGCGTTGATACTGCGACTGCAAATCGACCATGGGAATATTACTCATAGATGGGAATTTAGGCGATGTTTTGACTGCAAAGATAAGCGGAAATGGGATTATTGAAAATGTTGACCGAAGATGTTTAACTTTGCCACCGGTCCGTTCTTGGGGCAAGCACCAAGCGTCCCCACTCAAACGATCAATTATGAAAAAATTATTTACCCTCGGTTTCTTCTTGGGGCTGCTCCTCCCCCTCAGCACGGCTCAGTACCAGGGTCGCAACGGCGGTACGGCCATCGCCGTCAACTTCAACTACGCCGTCCAGTTTCCCGGTGGGGACCTGATCGAGCTGTGCGGCACCAACTTCCGGGTCGGTGGGGGCATCGACCTGCTGACCAGAAAGCGGTTTATCCTCGGCATCGATGGTGGCCTCATGTTTGGCAATACCCTCAAGGAGGACGTCCTCTCCACCCTGCGCACCCCGGAGGGCGGCATCATTGGCAACAACAAAGTTTACGCCGATATCGTCCTCAAGCAACGTGGTTTTCAAGTATCGGGCCACCTGGGTAAGGTATTTGCCATCAGCGCCGCCGATAAAGCGCGCCGCTCCGGCATCCGCGCCACCATCGGGGCCGGCCTGCTCCAGCATCGGGTCCGCATTCAGGACGACTTCAACTCCTCCGTTCCCCAACTCGACGAACAGTACAAAAAGGGCTACGACCGCCTCACCAACGGCCTGATGATCCAGGAATTTATCGGCTACCAACTGTTGAGCAACAACCGGCTGGTCAACTTTTACGTGGGCTTTGAATTTTCCCAGGGGTTTACCCAAAATCGCCGCAACTTCGACTTCAAGCTTCGGCGCGCGGTCGACGAAAGCCGCTTCGACAGCCTCGTCGGCTTCCGCGTCAATTGGATTCTTCCCTTCTACATCGATGAAGACCCCGACGCCATCGAATATTACTGATCTCATCGCGCTCCGCTCCCGGACGATCCCTATGCTGCTGCTGTACCAACTCACCCTCCGCCTCTACGCCCTCGGTATCCACCTGCTGGCGCCCTTCCACCCCAAAGCGCGCCGCTGGGTACGCGGCCGACGGGAGGTGGCCCGGCAGCTGCAAAAACTCGATCCCGACCGACCCCGGCTGTGGATGCACTGTGCCTCGCTCGGTGAGTTTGAACAGGGCCGCCCCGTCCTCGAAGCCCTCCGGCACCAGTGGCCCGACCACCAGATCGTCCTCAGCTTTTTTTCCCCCAGCGGCTACGAAATCCGCAAGAACTACCCCCTGGCCGACGTCATCTGCTACCTTCCCCTCGACAGCCCCGGCAATGCCCGCCGCTGGCTGGATACCGTCCGCCCCCAGCTGGCCATCTTCGTCAAGTACGAGTTTTGGTACCACTACCTCCACCAGCTCCGCGATCGGAACTGCCCGACCCTGCTCATCGCCGCCCACTTTCGGCCCCGGCAGCTGTTTTTCCGCTCCTACGGCGGCTTCTTTCGCTCCATCCTCCACTGTTTCCAGCACATCTTTGTACAAGATACTGGCTCGGTGGAACTCCTCCGCCAGATTGGCCAGGAGGCGCACAGCATCGCCGGTGATCCGCGTATCGATCGGGTGCTGGAGATTGCGGGAGCAGCCCGGGAGTTTCCCCTGGTAGCCGCCTTTGCCGAGGGGCGGCCCGTACTGGTCCTGGGCAGCAGTTGGCCAGCCGAAGAACAGCTCCTCGCCGAGCTACTGGACCGGGCGGACCGACCGGGATGGCGTTTGCTCATCGCGCCCCACGAGATCAGGGAAAAGGGGTTACGGCGCCTGGAGAGTAGCCTGCCCGGTCCGGTACTGCGCTATTCGCAGGCCCGCCCGGAAACGGCTCGGGAGGCTCGCGTGCTGCTGATCGACAATATCGGCATGCTCTCGGCGCTCTACCGCTACGGAAGGCTCGCCTTTATTGGGGGGGGCTTTGGCCAGGGCATTCACAATATTTTGGAGCCCATGGCCTTTGGGCTGCCGGTGATTTTTGGGCCGCGCTTCGAAAAATTTGGCGAAGCGGTCCAACTCTGCCAAGCGGGTGGAACTTTTTCGGTAAATCACGTAAAAGAACTGGAGCAGGTATGGCGTCAGTTGGACGATACCGAGCATTACCAAAGGGCCGTTGAACAGACCCAACAATACCTCGAACGGAACCGGGGCGCCAGCCGCCGGATCATTGCATACATTTTACAACATTACGCTTCGGAAATTCCTCGGAGGGGTGGAAAGGCAATTGACCGCTCGTAGTTTTTCCCTTGCGCAATTTTTATTAACTTAGCCACATGTCTGAAGTAAAACCATTGTTTGAAAGGCTCGCCAAGGTCAAGGTGCTGGTTATCGGCGACGTGATGCTAGATCGCTACCTGAGGGGCCAAGTAGACCGCATTTCACCCGAAGCTCCCGTACCCGTCGTCCAACTCAATAGCATGGAGAACCGGCTGGGGGGAGCCGCCAACGTAGCGCTCAATATCCAGGCACTGGGTGCCAAACCGATTCTGTGCAGTATGGTGGGCCCCGATGAGCACGGGGAGACCATCCGCGAGCTCTTGCCCCGGATGGGAATTGCCAACAACTACCTCATTACCTCCACCATCCGACCCACCACCGTCAAGACCCGCATCATCGCCGACCACCAGCACCTCCTCCGCGTCGATAGCGAGACCACCCAGGGCCTCGACCAAACCGAGGAACGCGAATTTATGGCGCGGATTCGGCAAATCCTGGACAAACGCGAAATTCACGTCATCCTCTTTCAGGATTACAACAAGGGCCTCCTCACCCGTTCCCTGATCCGCGAGGTCCAGCTGGAGTCGCTCAAACGCGACATCCTCACCGTCGTCGATCCCAAGCTTCACAATTTCTTTGAATACAAACATTCCACCCTCTTCAAGCCCAATCTCAAGGAAATTCGCGAGGCCCTCGGACAGCCCTTCAAAGTGGACCGGGAAGCTCTGGATCAAGCCACCCTCAAATTGCGGCGGCGCCTCGACCAAAAATATACCCTGATTACCCTATCCGATAAAGGGTTGTACTACCACGATGGCGAACACAGCGAAATCCTACCCACCCAGGCCCGCAAGATTGCGGACGTCTGTGGCGCGGGGGATACCGTGATCAGCGTGGCCGCCCTCGGACTAGCGGCCCAACTGCCCCTGCGCGAAATTGGCATCCTATCCAATCTGGCCGGCGGACAAGTATGCGCCTCCGTCGGAGTAGTGCCCGTCAATCGCCAACAGTTGGAGCGGGAATACCAGGGCGTATCAACCCAACTGAGCGGCACCTCTCGCTAAGTCAGTCCGCACATAAATGCGGTGGAGGCAGCGTAAATGCTTAGAGATTCGTAGATTTACTAGCGGAGGCAACTACTTCTTTTGATCGGTCGGCACAAAATTGTCGAATTGGGGATACCGTAACCCGACCGCAAGCCCGTTCTCAAAACGAAACAATCATGATGCTCACTAGCCCATTCCCAAGGCTATTGCTCCTGCTATTTGCTAGTTGGTGCAGTACCTCCGTTTACGCACAAACCCCCTTTTTTAGTGAAGATTTTTCCGGCAGCGGCCTCCCCACCAGTTGGTCCACCCGCAATCTCAACGGCAGCAGCCAAGCCCTTTGGACCTGGTGCGCCGAACACAGTTCCAGCGATGATCCACCGATCGGTTGCCCCCTGATTTTCGACGACATCGTCAACCGGCAGGACCCTTTCGGCGCCACCACTGCAAACAATGGATTCCTCGTCTTTGACTCCGACTTTTACTTTTTTCAGGGTATTGCTGATCGCCACAATAGCGTCATCACCTCTCCCATCATCAACTGTTTGGACAAAACTCAAGTTTGGCTGAAATTCGAAAGCCACATCGGCGTTTTCAACCGCGAGACCCGCGAAAATGCCGTCGTCGAGGTGAGTACGGACGGCGTCAACTGGACGGGCTTTGAGGTCGTCGACCTGCGGCCCCTCAGCTTTGGAGATCCCGACCCCGGCATCACGGGTTGGTCCCTCAATCCCGAGGTTACCGTCCTCGATCTCAGTGCCGTGGCGGCCACCCAGGAGGAAGTACAGATTCGCTGGCGCTGGGACGGTGAAGCCGAATTCTACTGGGCCATCGACGACGTCGCGCTCTACGAATCCGATCCCGCCCCCCTCTTCATCCCCCAACACGACCTGCGACTGACCAATTTTTACGCCGTGGCCCCCAACCAGGTCACCCCCCTCAGCCAGGTCGACCGCTTTGGCTTTCTGGCCGACATCAAAAACGATGGCCTCCAGGACCAAACGGGAGTTGAACTCCTGGTCACCGTTCGGCACCAGGGCGACGATGTGGAGGTGTACCGGGAGACCAAAACGGTAGCCGATATTGACCGGGGCGAACTGCGGCAAAACATCCTCTTCGACGGAGCGGGTTACCTGCCCGATCGCCTAGGCGTCTACGAAATCACCTACACCATCAGCGCCGACAGTACCGACGGGCGCCCGGAAAACAATGTGGTAAACTATTTCTTCGAAGTGTCCGACCGCACCTTTGCCAAGGAGGAAGGCATCCTGAGCTACACCGCTCCGGTGGGCGTGTGGGAGGAAGACGCCAACCACTCCTGGGGCTGGGGCAATTATTTTTACTGCCCCAAAGGCCTGGGCTTTGTGGCCAGCAGCGTTCAATTCAGCATCGGCGGGCCCCTGAGTAACCTGGCCGACGAATTTATCGACTTCAATCTCTACCAGTGGCGCGACAACGATGACCAAGATGGCAACTGCCAGATCGAAGAACGCCTGTTGCTGGGCACGAGCCGCTATCGCATTACGGGTTTTGAGGAACCCGGCGTCTTTTACGATGCGCCCTTCGGTGACGTCGACGGCATCGAACTCGACGATGATGGCGAATACATCGTCATGCTGGAGTTCAACGCGCCCAATGATTCTGATGATCTGGAAATTGCCTACAACAACAGCACCAACTACGGCGGGCAGTTTCTCCGCTCCGACCTACTCGGACCCACCCGCCACGGCAGCTTCGTCTGGATCGGGAACCCCGACTCCACCACCTTCCTCTCCTTTGGCTTTGGGGCCAGCTTTGTCCCCTGCCTACGCCTCAATCTCGACCTCAACGTCGGTACCCAAGAAGGGCCTTCCTTACTGGCCGGACACCAACTGCAGCTCTCCCCCAACCCCGCCCGGGAGCACATCCGGGTCGGTATCCAACTGGAGGAGCCCAGCGATCGGATCCACCTCAGCCTTTGGAATGCCTTGGGCACCCAGCAGCAGGATTGGCAGTTTGACCGGGTGGCGCACCAACAACTGACCGTCCCGATTAGCCATTTGGCGGCGGGGGTATACTGGCTGCGGATGGATACGGAGCGCGGCTACCTGACCAAACGCTTCGTGGTCGAGTAGATTAAAAAAGGGCCTTCCCCAAGTCTGCGGAAGGCCCTTTAGGGGCCAACTTATTCGGCATCCCCCTCTGGTGGGGGCAGCTTGGACAAGCGTTCGCGGATCAGTTTGATCTTTTCTTCGCTGTCCTTGAGCTTCTTGCGCTCGCGTTCGACAACCGCCGGGGGGGCATTATTGACAAAACGTTCGTTCTCCAACTTTTTGCGGATCCCCGCCGAAAAGCCTTCCTGGCGCTCCAATTCCTTCTGCAAACGCGCCCGCTCGGCGGCGTAGTCGATGTCGATGTTGACCTCCAGGAAGTACTTGCCCGTACCGGAAACGAAGGCAACCGTATTCTCCAGTTCGTCTCGATCCGTAAACTCTAGCCCCGACAGGTAGCCCCGCTTGAGGATGAGCTGCCGCATCCCCGGAATCGCCAGCAATTGCTCCGCGAAGGGGTTGCGCTGGACGAAAAGTTGTAGCGGCTCCTTTTCCTTCATCTTCTTGTCGCTGCGGGTGTAGCGAATCTTCGAAATCAAGTCGATGGCGGCTCCCATCGTCTGAATCCGCTCCGCGTCGTAGTCGGCGACCTGGGGATAATGACTTACGATACAGTCCTCCCCCGCGGCGCGATCGCGCAGCTGGTGCCAAATTTCCTCGGTAACGAAGGGCATAAAGGGATGCAGTAGGGTCATCATGGTTTCGAAAAAGCCACTTGCCTGCTCCAAGGTATCCCGATCGATGGGCTCGCCGTAGGGTGGCTTGATCATTTCCAAGTATTCGGAAAAGAAATCGTTCCACATGAAGTTGTACAGGTCTCGCAGGGCCTCGGAAAGGCGGTAGGCCCGGAAGCTCTCCTCCTGCCGTTGGATCGTCAGTTCCAGCTTGTGGCCGATCCATTCTCCGGCCAGCTTATTGATGGCGGCGGTATCGGCATTGATGGGGGCATCGACGACCTCCCAGCCCTTGAGCAATTTGAGGGCCTGCCACATTTTATTGCAGAAATTTTGCCCCTGTTCGCAAAGCTTGCTTTCGTTGAGTACCTGCTTGGTCTTGGGATCGAGGGGGGCATCGAAGACGATGTCGTTCCCCGCCGCCGCACTTGACAACATTCCAAAGCGAACGCCATCCGCTCCGTACCGGTCCATCAACTCCACGGCCTCCGGCGAATTGCCCAGCGACTTGCTCATTTTCCGTCGCTTCTCATCCCGTACCATCCCGGTAAAGAATACCTTGTGAAAAGGCATGATTCCTTTCTCCTTGGCGGTGGCCTCTCCGAGCAGGTTACCCGACCATTCGTAGCCCGCCATAATCATCCGGGCTACCCAGAAGAACATGATGTCCCAACCCGTCACCAGGACGTTGGTGGGATAATAATACCGCAATTCTTCCGGCCGCTCAAAGCCATCAAACACCGAAATCGGCCAGAGCCAGGAGGAAAACCAGGTGTCGACGACATCTTCATCGCGGGTCAAATCGCTGGCTTGCAGCTCGGTATTGCCCGTTCGTTCGCGGGCCTGGACCAGGGCCGCCGCCTCATTCTCGGCTACGAAAATTTCCTCCCCCAAGTACCAAGCCGGAATCTGCTGACCCCACCACAATTGTCGCGAAATGCACCAGTCGCGGATGTTGTCCTCATTGAGCCAGTTGTAGTACATGTTCCAAAAGTGGTCGGGATAAAAGGTGACCTCTCCCGAATCAACGGCGCGGAGTGCGGTTTGGGCCGCCTCTTTCATATCCATAAACCACTGTTCCTTCAAACGGGGTTCGACGACGGCATCGGTCCGCTCGGAGCGTCCGACCTTGTTGGGATAATCGTCGACCTTGACCAGGTGGCCCCGCTGCTCCAACTCCTTGACGATCAGCTTGCGGGCCTTGAAGCGATCTTCCCCGACGTAAAAACCCGCCGTCTCACTCATCGTACCGTCATCGTTGAGGACGTCGATGGTTTCCAGTTGATGGCGCTGTCCGATCTCGTAGTCATTGGTATCGTGGGCGGGGGTGACCTTGAGGGCTCCCGTACCAAATTCCATCTCGACGTACTTGTCGAAAATGAGGGGAATCGAGCGGTCAGCCAGGGGTACGATGACGCGTTTGCCCATCAGGTGCGCGTAGCGTTCGTCGTCGGGATGGACCGCAACCGCCGTATCGCCCAGGATGGTTTCGGGGCGGGTAGTGGCAATGGTGATCCACTCGTCCTCCGCCCCTTCGATGCGGTAGCGAACGTAGTGGAGCCGCGACTGTTCCTCCCGGTAGAGTACCTCCTCATTCGAAAGCGCGGTAAGCGCAACGGGGTCCCAGTTGACCATCCGCAGGCCCCGGTAGATTTTACCCTTGCGGTAGAGATCGACAAAAACGCGGATGACTGCGTCGTTGAGCGAATCCTCCAGGGTAAAACGGGTGCGTTCCCAGTCGCAGGAAGCGCCCAATTGTTTGAGTTGTTCGAGGATAATGCCACCGTACTTTTCCTTCCACTGCCAGGCGTAGCTCATAAACTCTTCCCGGCTCAGGTCGGACTTTTTGATGCCTTTTTCACGCAGCCACTTTACGACCTTGGCCTCCGTCGCAATCGAGGCGTGATCCATCCCGGGTACCCAGCAGGCATTTTTGCCCCGCAGGCGCGCCCGACGAATCAGGATGTCCTGAATCGTATTGTTGAGCATGTGGCCCATGTGTAGCTTACCGGTGACGTTGGGGGGGTCAATCACGATGGAAAAGGGCTCGCGATCGTCGGGGACGGAACGGAAATAATCGCGGTCCAACCAGTGCTGGTACCAGCGGGCTTCGGTGTCTTTCGAATTGTAGTGGCGTGAAAGTGTCATGTTG
>ERZ1740065.2754-NODE-2754-length-10974-cov-12.677809_pt1 | contig 10974 bp, 8 predicted proteins | sample MGYA00581738_ERZ1740065 | MGnify/ENA primary metagenome ERZ1740065 (study PRJEB43018, sample SAMN04849749) | marine metagenome | isolation source: floating plastic debris | place: Pacific Ocean | collected 2008-09-01 | study: EMG produced TPA metagenomics...
GTCGCTATTATAGCTGTTATCGTGAGATCGGAGGTCGAAAGTCGCTATTATAGTTGTTATCGTGAGGTCGGAGGTCGCTATTAGAGCTGTTATCGTGAGGTCGGAGGTCACTTTTATAGCTGTTATCCTGAAGTCGCTAAAATTTCTATGTTTACAGCAGTAGAAGATATACCGCAGCCAATAGGCTAATGTACATTTATTTTGCATGCCTGATATCTTCACCGACTTAATGCCTTACAATTTCCCTCGCACACTTTGTTTGGTTACAGAATCGAGGCAGCGAATACAGCAGCAGGTATCCGTCCACTCAAGGTGAAAGAAGCACAAGCATCGAAAACGGCAAGGTAGAGTTAGTTTGCATAGTTTTCATCTCTGTTTTTACTTTGAACTACTGTAGAACTGGATTTGATAGCAATGGTCTAATGACGGTGAGCTGCAAAAAATTATTGCTATCCGGGGCGTGTATTCATATGTCGAACAGTCGAGAGTTTGGCTGCTCCAGAGTTAGACAGTTTGAAGCATTATATAAAAACTGTACGAAAAAGCATCTCTGACACCCCAGTTCACTGCTACCAAGTACCAATAACAGTGAATGGCGATGCCAAACAAACCAGAACGAAAGCTATCAAACCCCAGTGCCGAAGAGGAGTGCGGCAAGATTTAAAAGCTTTTTTAACTTCAATCATTGAAAGTTATACTGCTCAAATTCTTATAATATACTGCCCTCATCGCTATCATTGGAATTTAGACATTATGCCCAATATACCTTAGATAGGAGTTGTCTTCCCATTTATTGGATCGCTATTGTTAGATTGCTATAATTTTTATTTCTTGATGGTTTTTAAGGAAATGTTAACATTTCTTGCCGCTCTCAAGTCTGGTTCTACAGTATCTTGTGTGTGAGTCTATTTTTTCTAGTGCTGCATTCTTAATCGAGTTATTCTAAGATTAACTGGGACCAATTGCTTGCAAGATTAATTTTATTCCACAAGATTAATTGTGTGGCTAGTTTGAGGGTGAATTTCACTGGTAACCCAAGAATAATATGCTAGAAAGATCATGCAGATCATCTGCCAGACTGTTCCTTTCACACTAGGCTTTCAGTCGGCAGTACTGATCGGCGGGTGAATCGGCATAGTGTGAATCTACCTTAATTGATCCACCTCCCCTCTCTCTGCCTCTCTGCCCCCCTCCAGAGAGAGGTAAAAGGGCAAAGGGAGGCACCGCTCTGCTCTTTCACCTTTCCACTCTTCCTCTTTGTCTCCCTCCCCCTCTCGTCCGCCCGAGCTGCCCTCATCTGTGTTATACCTGTAACAGTCAGATCTGTTACTGATAGAATCCGTGTGATTCATTCCACTGCACATCAACTCTCTTGTGACAGCAGGCGATGGTATCGGAGTGGGAGGAGCTGGACGGTGTGGAGACATATACAGCATACAAATACGACGTAGAAACTGGCCTATATACCGACCGCGGCCAATGGGTAAGCCGCGTTGCTGTAGCTGTTGTGTTAATACACATCTATTGGCAGTGTTTGGAGTATTGCTCTCACATTGTTCCTGTTAATTCACGAGCGTGAGGACTTACACACATTAGAACATCGGTATTAGCTATCTGAAGAGTCTTCGATGGTTTCTTTGGTTTGAGTTACTTTATTGGCCATTCAGGAGATTCCGGTGGATTCCGATTCAGAAGCCGGTTTGCCGATTTCCCACTAAGCAGATATTGTCAGTGAAGCCTGCTTAGTACAGTCCAAAGTAGGAGGGTTCAATCTTCTCTCGGATATCAAAGCTCTTGCTTGTGTCAGGCAGAGTGCTGTAAGGCAACAGACAGTATGGAATGGGAGGTGGTAGCCACATGGAGTCACACTCACTCCCTCTTTCACTTCAATGTTATTGAATATGAAGGAAATTCGTTTGGTTGACCTTCAGATATCTGAAACTGCCAGTTCATATGCGTGTTATGAGTGATTAAATGATTAGAAGCTGGAGGATTGACAGTACTTTTGATGGCTGCTCCTTCCCAGATCGTTCTATGCCACATTTTTTCTCTTGTAAAGTGAGCAGTTGCTCTCAAAAGCAGTTTTAACTTACGTCGCCAGATTGCAGCTCTTCATGTTTCTGATAGTATAACTCCCATGGTCATGAGTGTGAGGAAACTTGATTTAATGCTCGTCACGAGATGTCCTCATAGTATGTGGTCATGCCGGATGAAGGCCTGACGATTCACACCGCGATATGGATAGTGAGTCACACTTACTCAGGTCCTCCAGTATGTTGATGATATTTAGACAGCGTCTTTTATCAGACCGGCATAGTGTGGAATGTTTTCTTGCAATTTCCAGGAGTGTCATCCACTACTTCACTTTGTTGTTAAATGCTTCTTGGAATAATGATGCAGAGGTTTTCATTTAATATATTCTCACAATATGTCCTTCTGCTTCTATATCCTACGGATGCATAGTTCTTGCTATTACGCGGGGATTCTTCAAGTTGATAGTCAGCTGCTGTTGATTCTTGCATCTTGCCATTTGAACATGTTTCTTTCGATCGTTTTCTATCAGCACTATGGCAGTCATGAAATGCAAAATGAAAGTTTCAAGCTCTTGTCATTGATAATCCTCTATCATATGGTCGCAAATGTCAATGTCGTCTTTTCAAGGTACAGCAAATGCTTTTTTGCCAGTTTGCCTCCTGCTTGCTGTCGGTATGGAAATGTTCTGCAGAATCGTCCATTATGTTGAATCCCTTGAGAGGTAGTATAGTTTGTCATCTGTTTTTAAGTGAGTGTGTTGTTCCTGATTCCTCCCTGTTAAGGGGTTGAATCCACTGAAGTCCAGGTGATTGCGGACTAGTTGGTGAGGCAGCTGGTTTCTATGACGATGAATGTTTTAACTACCAAGCTGTTTTCCAGAATTCTTCGTTCTCTCCAGGATATCAGGGGTTCAGTTTCCTTCAGGTTCTGTGTTCTTGATGTGGAGAAACCTATACGCTCATGTTTACGGTGGACCTCATGTAACGTTGAGAAGTTGTGGCTTCAAATCCCACTGCAGTCCTCTTGCTGGGACCTCATGTCACAGGTGTGCTCTGACCTGTCTAGAAACCAAGAGCAACCTGGTGCCGCATATGGCAGCCTCGCCCTTAAGGCACTGTAATTTCTCAGTGCGCAAGTTCATGAGATAGCCTTGCGATCAAGAAGGGTGCAAAAGTATACAATTGAACACAGGAACTTTTTGTTGACGTTGGTTATTTCAAATGCTGTTGTTTTCAATCAAATTATTTTCTGAGGTAGTTGCAGCACCACCTGTTCATCAACTGTTTCCCCCAAAGCTCAGTTCTAGGAGCACATGCACAAGTATTGAGATGTCCGTGGGGGACTGCTGTAAATCCAGTGCCATTTGTTTATTGCTAGAGTTTCAGTCTCATGTGCTCTGTGCTATGTCTAACATGCTGAAGACAAACCCTCAATCTAATTCTGGATGAGTTGATATTTATGTTGTATGTCATTGCTGTCCCTTTGCTCATTCTGGTACTTCAATTTCGTTTTCTGATTGCATGAATCAGGGATGAACTCCATGCTGGCAAAATTGGCAGTGTACTACAATGAAGTGGAATGACATTGCTGATTTCATTGTAGGTTCCTGAAAGATGTGCTTTTGTTGGTCATTCAATGTCCAACAGCCTTGATCTGCGAATATTTGATGAGAAGGAAATAATCCCCAATGGCAGGTTGGAAGACATGATCACTGCTGCGGTGAAGCTGACAGATAGTCGTTCAGCTAAAGGGCAACGCACGTGTTGCTATGTTTTCTTTGGCATCACAGACTTGCTGGATGTTAAGCAGTCTGGTGGCTATAGGGAGGTCATCCTCAGGGAAGCTGGGGACGTTCTTCTGATTTCAAAGTTAGACTGGGCAGCGTCAACCTTAAAAGGAAACGGCATACTCCCAGTGTTTTGCACTTTTCCACCGATGAGCTTTGAAAAGCACAACCAGTTCCTGTTGAAGAATGGTTTGACCAATGATTTACAGTATGTGGATAGATACCAGCTCATGCAATCCAAGTTGAATGATATGGTTGTCAATGTGAACAAGCATGTGGAGGAGATCAACTGCAACTCTGGTGTTGCTACTTGTCAACTTGCTGTCAAAATATTTGCCAAAGAGAAGACTAGATTTGTACTCCGTGAGTCATATTTGAGGGATGGGCTTCACCTCACATCTCAGGGGGCTACTCTTCTCAATCTTGAATTGGCACAGAACTTGCGGAAAGTGAAGCAAGGAAAGAGAAGTCCAAATTGGCTTATGAAAGCTCATAAAATAAAGTCAACAAGCGCCCTGAGCTTCAGTATCAAGAAGAAGGATTTAACTATCAATCCTGAAGCTCTCGAGGCAATGCAGAACACAGCAGCCTATCAATCCTCTGGCCCAGATCAGATTCAAAAGCCACACAACAATCCTCAGAGATCATCACGCCCTCCTGCCTCAAAATCTCACAGCGCTGGTAATAAGAGGAGAATGGAAGATGATCGTCGCTACAGGGATAAAACCCATCGAAGTGAGCATGATACCTGGAGAAGTCAGCATAGTTCCAGAAAGTTCTCCCGTTCTGATCATGGTGGAGATTATCAGGAAAAGAGCCATCAGCCCAACCATCCCAATGAAAGGTTCCAACAACACCGCGGACAAGAAGATCATTTTCAGTCACAGTCAAGCCTCCTGCCGACCCCAGCTCTGTTGGGTGACAGGCCGTCTAGCCTTTTAGGGCATGGTCCGAGGTTGCCTTTCCAACAGCAACAGGGGCTACAAGGTTTCAATAATACACCAAATGTTCAGCGAAGGTCTCTGGAAGACACCGGTAGAAACCTCCTCCTCATGCTACAGCAGCAGGCACAGAATCGCTTTGCTAACCATTCATCCTCCTGGAATCGCATGAGCAGCCAGAATGCTGGTCGAAACTTGCCGAACAAATTTGGCCAAGGGAATGGTAGCCGATGGTGATAATGAAAACATTGTCATATCCTACACTGATTTAGATACAGAGCACCTCATTGAGGCTTCAATGTGCGTCCAGTCGTTCAATCTGTCTGTAGAAATACTTTGTTATCTTGTTTGATACCATCTCAGTTCATTTCGATAGAAATATAGGCAACTTCTGCATGTTACAATTCTTGATATTCCACAGTCCATTAACTGAACCATTCCATTAGGAACGTCTTACAGGCGAAGTTCACGATGTTTCCATGCTGAAACTCTTAACCTTCATGCAGAATCTTAGCCACAAAGAAGCACCAGGTCTTCTGTCAATCAAAATATTTGACCTGATGGACATGTGCTGCTTGACACAGTGCTATATTATTGCACACATCGCACATTGCGTATGCAATGGGCAACTATCAATATACTTCCTCCACATATATCTCTATTTATTAGCAAGGTTCTAAACGCAGCTTGCACAAGCGATCCAAAGACAAACTCGCAATTCCGTCGTGAATGTAACCTTGGCAGGAACTTGCTTGGTCATTAAGGTTGTTGAGGTCATCACTCAGAAAGTATATTTTACTTTTTTGAAAAAGGCGATACTCTGGATTTGTGGTTACAGTCCGCTGCATGCACAATCTGATATAAATCTACCCAGTTGTTGAGGTTGCTGAAACTGCAAACAGTGTTGTTGTGAGAAGAAAGACAACCAGTAAACATTGTGATAAGGTGTTTCATGTCATCCCTTCTATGCGCTAGTGGTAATAAAGCCTTCATCAGTGTTCCCTACTCTACATTTCATGTACACAAAACCTGCAATATGTGCCTCATATATAAGTAACTGCTCCACTAACAAGTCTGCATATCTTATGAGCTGGCACTGCTATAGTTTGATATCAATACTCCCATAGCCAGAATGTGAGAGTGCGGTCAGAGTTATCAGCGAATCTTCTGTCTGAGTCCTCGGCTGTATGGATTGAAGGGCCCTGTGTCTCCCAGTGTTACCTATTTCTATAGGACGATAAGTAAGCCAGCAGCTGGTTTCCCATGGCTTTGTTTCAGTTTACTAGCTGGGAGCGGTGTGTACGGCATGCACATTCAATTTTATCTACAAATCTGAGCTCAATTCTTCATCTCAGAATCAAGATGTTCACCAAAAGTATGAGTTCGTTGAATTCGATCGAAGTCACCTGTTGGTGGTTCCAAACCAAGACAACTATATCAAAAATGGAAAATTGCCACAGCTAGGTACCAGTGTGCGCTATGCTGTGTTTGCGTGAACCGATTGCGGTCAGACTCACAGTTTGTTATTTTATTTCCGGACAGTTAACTATTGTGCAATGTGTTGTTATGAGATCCAAACTTGGCTGGAAGTCTGAAAACTACTCATCATCTATCCATGAACTTCATACAGGATCAGAAACATATAAAATGTAGAAACCACTTATTCAACTCGGCTGCGTTGTGTCCTGAGCAAAGGTTTTCAGCATTGCTTCAGATGCAAACACCATGTAAAGTCCTGTGTTTGCAAAATTTGACTGCCAACGGCCTTCATTAGTGAGAACTTGAAACCATGCATCGTACAGGACTGCCGTCAGGACATTCCGTTGCTGTTCTCTCTGATGTGCTGAATAGTATGATTGTTCCTTCCTGGAGTGATCTCACAATGATAATGTTTGGTATAGATACATGATCAGGAGCATGTCTATAATATTAATAAATCACTGATGCCAAAGGCTTAGGCTCTGGTGGGTCAGGTTATAAACCAAAAGTAAAAGTACTGCCAAAAGTTTGGTGCAGCAGCTCCACTACATTTTCACGTAACAAATGTTCTGTGCTTACATGCTGGTTGTCGTGAGACCACCGAGCAAACAGCTGACTACACGCAGATGGTGCCATTATCGATTGGGTATATAATAATTAATGGTAGATGTGGTGCCATTGAACTTGCAGGCTCGATATCTGTTGGAACTTGGAGCTGTTGGTGCTGGTAAGAAAAGTTTGGTTCTTATTGTCGCTGGTTATTCTCCTGCTTTCACGCCAATGAACATTTGTGCCTTGAAGGAACAGCTCTCAGCTGTAACATCTATCCACTGAAAACCAGTGCTGCCTTGTGTAAGCCTGCACATTTGTCATGACACGGCAGGTATTGCAGGTAAAAATGTGCACGAGCTGATTTACTCCATACTTTTACCAAGACTGAATGAACTGAAAGATGGTACTAGCTGAGTAACATGAAGATGTCTTACCATTCATTATAACTACACGATACATAATCTATGGCTAGGAGAGCTGACAATGTGTCTTCATGCTGTGCGAATAGTGATTCCATTTTCAGTTTTACGAAGCCTGGATAGGTGGGAGCGGAGGAAAGGCTGTTACGCAGACAGCAGGCCCCCTTCTCTCCACATTGCTAAAATAGTTCATAGGAAAAGCCAAGCCAACACCTATGATTCCAGCACTGCTGCAGGAGCTGCTAGAACTCTGTAGAGGCCAAAGGTGAACTGCCTTTGCGGGGTCATAAGTAATTGCCCATATGTGTTCTCAAGCTGGTGCTTGCAGTTGCCCACAGGTGTATCTTTGTGACCCAGTTTTTTGCCCACCTTAGTTGCTCAGTGGGGCATTTTTTAAGACCAAAAGCCAATGCGGGGCAATGAACATAGTCATGAAAACGCAGAAGCAGTGGGGGCAACTGCTTGAGAGCACATGCAGGCACAGCGACAGGAGATTCACAAAATCCAAACCTCACGCATATGGCTTATGTAGAAACCTTCTACTCATGCTATTGATTATACATCATGTTAATACATGGCTGGGAGGCACGGAAATCAGCGGTCCTGGGTTCAATTCCCAGTCGTCGGGTTGTCAGGAAGGGCAGCCGACCAGAATGCTCCTGTACCACTTGGGGATAGTCGGCAACTCATCTAGGGGAAGGGATACCATGATTCAAAGCCTCCGCTCTTTACATAGCTCTGATCATGCTATCGAAGAGCCGTATTACTAAATGATCTGCAGTGGCATAGTGGTTAGCAGGTCCGCCAGAGAGATGAAGGTTCGAGGCCCAGTGATTGTTCTGTTTTTCACTACTGATAACCGTGGTTTAGCACGCAAGGGTAATCGATTCAGCATTATCACACGAGCAACTGTTGATGCACCCAACTTGAGCATATTATGCCAACTAGCAGACGATAACGTGGATTTCCTCCTCACCATAAGTAACCTCTAACATTGCAGAATATGTATTAAAATATTACATATCATAAAACTATTTAGTTTCATGTATACTCGCGTGCCATGTATACTCGCGTGCCATGTATACTCGCGTGCCATGTATACTCGCGTGCCATTTATACTCGCGTGCCATGTTCAGTTTTGCGAGATATCCAAAGGAAGCGTCAGCATTTGTAGACAAGGTTGGCTAGATGCCCGATCCTATGACCTACTTACTTCGCTCCATCTGGTAGCAAAGATAGAAATTGCTGAAGAGTGCATTTCATGGTACAATGGATAATGTACCACAATCAATGGTATAGCATATGCCACATGACATGGTGACACATGGTGACACATGAAAACCTATCAATGTTGTACCATCTGGCAGGTAAAGACCCCTTTTTTAGTCAACATTGACAATGTATGCATCCGAAGATGATGATATGAGAGATACTGACTGTCGCTAGTGTTTCACCAGTACTCTCTATCGGACTGTGCCACCTTGACCTGGAGAAGATGGAAGCTAGTATTATACGTCTGGAGTTGCCGTAGCCAGTTGATGGTATTTTCGTTTTTACCTCCCCACTCTGTCCCATAATCGTTGAGTGCTTAGCCGAGCAGCAGTGGGTTTTAATCTTATAAAGACTTTGATGTGTTCTGGACCGGAAATTGAACCTGGAACCTCCAGTCCACAGCCAAACACTCTATCGATAAAGCCATGCAGGCTTGACATAGATAAACAAGTTATACATGAGCTGCAAGCAGCAGTTTTATGTCACAAACTTCAAATAAGTACATGTGCGCTATGTTAGCCATAGGCTTGAGCGGAGAGACCTTTAAGCCTGTATCTACCATGCTTTGCATGATTGGGAATTCCAAGAAAGAACTTGACATCGCTAAGTAGAATCCGAATAGTTCAGCAGACTTCATGGCTTTTGATTGTGACGGACAGACACTACAATAGGTCTAAATGCTGTAGTATTAGTTATATATGTTCACTGAGCCTTTATATTGCTGTAGTTGGCAGTTGGCAGTGTTGAGAGGCTGTGGGCTCAAATCCCACTATAGTCCTCCCGCTGGGACCTCGTGTCACAGGTGTGCTCTGATCAGTTGAGAAACTGAGAACAACCTGGCGCCACATATGGTAGCCTCGCCCTTAAGGCACTGTGATTTCTCTGTGTGCAAGCGCATCAGGCAATGTTGTGATTTTGACTTTTTTAAAGGCTGAGATGGATTCCATCTAATAGGTCACAGTGCATTCCATATGTATCTTATATAGTGAAACTGATTTTCTAGATAGTTGCCACGACTCACTTCATCAGAGTGATGTGAACATCGACAGCGTACAAGCATTACAGCGTCGCCACATGGCGTTGTCTCCCACCAGGCCATAGTAAGTGGTGAACACTTTGTGAATGTGATTAAAAACTACATTATAGTGATTGTTTCAATCTTCACAGCTCTTGGATCTGTGGATTGAGAGTAAGAAGGAGAACACAACTCCTACGTTGTGGTACACCATCTGGAGTGATGTGATGATGAGTTCTTCCATCTGTATCTGCAGAGCCACACGAAGAGACAGCGGAGCAGTATCGCTCACCGACATAGGCTGTTTGACTGTGCCCTGGTACATCAGCACGGACCGCTCGCTGATTGCATATTCTATCTTCTGGTTCACTCGATTGCATTCCGCACCTTATGCTGAGCGTTCCTTGAATGATGAACTGAAATATTTGGGTTACCAGGACGACATTAGAATTTGCATGTCTTAGCTGGTGGCTGTGATTTCTATTGTGCTCATCTCAATTTTTTAGGTGTTTGGCATTTAATAAATATCATATTTGCTAATATCTTTGTTTCAGAGTTTACTTAATGTCCAATGCAATATCTTGGGATGAAGTTGAGAAATGAGTACTTGAGGTACTAACTGCTGCTTGAATAGAAATGTCTGAGACAAAAATCAACTAACTGAACGGTTCGACTCGCAGCATTAGACTGAATGTAGAATTTGTAATCCAAGTACATATTTAGGGTAATTCCGTCTTTCCCCACCCTAAAAGTGCTTGAATAATTCTTTGATAATTCCTAAGAAGCCTGCAATAACTCTTCAATAATTCTTAGGTCTTTTTAAGACTTGTTGTTTTTGAAGAAATTCTGGGCTGGGAAATAGGCAACAACCAACAATTCTCATAGCAGTACAATAAATCTGTGATGAGTGATTGCTTCTCTAGGAAACAGGAAATCGGATGCTGTTTTGCCACCTTTCTGCCAAGCCTGTCATCAAAGCAGAATATCTTTGCGTAATATTGTAGTACGTATATTAGCATACGCTATAGTGCGTAAAATGTCACAAATTATTCACAATATGTACGAAAATACAAACTGAACATAATTCAATGTATGAAAGGATTTAGAGACATCTGTCAGTATGGAAAACACATTACTGGCAATTAATAGCTAGATCACACCGGATGGGCAACATATCTGTCAAGTCTCCCGTAATTCCCGGGAGACTCCCGTATTTTAGGTGCCAGAATTTAGAGTTGAAGTTCGTAGAGTAGCTTGTCTACTTCACTTGGTCGGCAGACTGATCGAGAGGCTTGGTTTTCTGGACTGATTAATTGCCTTTATTGCAATTTAACCGTGAAAAACTAAAACTGACATGAAACGGTGTTGATATAATACATTAGTGCGTGGCTGTAGCAAATACATGGATAAACGTGAAACTCGTACCTCTCGCTGTCTCTTTGTCTGCCAAATTGCAAACGTTTCTGTCCTTGTGAC